>Ga0315281_10009961_pt1 | contig 13145 bp, 12 predicted proteins | sample YL17G07_0_MG_FD_204540 | JGI IMG/M metagenome (GOLD analysis project Ga0315281, IMG submission 204540) | Sediment microbial communities from Yellowstone Lake, YNP, Wyoming, USA - YL17G07_0 | ecosystem: Environmental > Aquatic > Freshwater > Lake > Sediment | place: USA: Wyoming | collected... | reverse complement strand
TCCGCGAGAGACATGGCGTCACGGATGCTGATGCCGGTTGTTCCCTGGGTGTGGGCGCGGATCGCGCGCTTCCACTATGACACCCGCGCGAGCGTGCGCGAACTCGATGTCCCCGTATGGGTGGCGCACGGTCGGATCGACATCACTATCCCGTCGCGCATGGGCCGCGACGTGTTCGAGAACGCGCGCCGCAAGGGGGAGCTGCTGCTCGTTGCGGGCGCTGGTCACAACGACGTGGCCGAGCTTGGCGGCGAGCCCTATTGGCAGTGGCTTGCTACCGCCACTGCCGCATCAACGCCGGTCCGGGAACTCGAACAGCAGGGCCGCCGGCGCCTTCCATGATTCTTGCAAGGCATACCGCCAAAACTCGATTCGGTTGCTCGATATCGGGCTGGTGCGCGTAGGCGATGTGCGCGGCTGGAGTCCAAACCGGCTTGCAAGGATTGAGAGCCGGAGCATGTGGAATGGGTCGCTCACAAGGATGACGTCGCGGGGCCCGCCCCGCAGCAAGCTCGCCACGTTGCGCAGCGCCTCGCTCGTGCTCCGGCTCTGCGTTTCGACCAGGATCACGCTGTCCGGCACACCGTTGGCGATGGCGTAGCGTCGCGCAACCGCGGCCTCGCTGGTCGTGTCGCCGGACGCCATTCCGCCTGTGAACACGATCGTTCCGGAAAACCCGCTCTGAAACAGCCCGATGGCGTGATCAACACGGGCGCGCAGCACCGGCGAGGGATGCCCTGCGTACTGCGCCGCGCCCAACACGACGATCGCGCGCGACGGTGCGCGTGAGTCCCGCCGCTGCCAGAACAACACGAGCACCAACGACAGCAGCCAAGATCCTGCGAGCACGGCGAGCGCCCTGCGCGCCAACCGCCATCGGATCGACGGTGACGCCCGCTTCATTCGTGCAGTGTCAATAGTGCGAGCCAGAGCACGTCGAAGGCCCCGCGCGGATCGTGGTCGGCGCCGGACGCGCTCCGGCACGCCAAGCCGTCCGCGAAGGCAAGCACCGTCTCGGCCACGAGCGCTGGCGGCATGCGGGGTTGTAGTCCGAGGCGCACGAAAAGTCGCTCAACCTGCGCGGTTGCCAGCTCCCGACGGCCGTGGGCAACGCGGCGCGACGCGTCTGCGGTCGCGGGAGTAGTGCACTGCGCCAGAGACGAGAGTGCCCGCACGTCGCCCGCGCTGATTTCACGCTCGAGCCACGCCCAGTGCGCGTCCAGCGGCGGAATGTCATCCCTCGCCAACGCCGATTGCGCCCGCCCCACCACGTCGCCTCCGACATCGTCGACGAGGGCCGCAAGCAACGAGTCGCGGTCTCCAAAGTGATACAAAACCAACGCTTTACTCACGCCCGCTTCGGCGGCTACGTCGCCCATGCTCAGTTCGGCGACGCCGCCTCGGTGCACCAGACGTCGGGCCGCCTGCAGAATCCGGCGATCAGCGCCCGCGCGTACTCGCGACTGTGGCGCGGCGCTCAAAATGACGCGGTGTCACCTGGCGCGGGAATGTGCACCGCGTGGCCGCGCTCACGAAACCGCACCGCCAGCGCTTCTTGCGCCGGAGGCTCCCCGTGCACGAGCCAAACCGGCGGCGGTTTCTTGCTCGCCCCGCGCACCAGATCGAGCCAGCGGCCCAGTTCGCCCCGGTCGCCGTGCGCGCTGTAGCCGTTCAAAACCTCGACGCGCGCGCGGAGCGGGACTTCCTCCCCGAGAATCCTCAGAGTCTCGCGGCGCTCCACAATGCGGCGGCCCAGCGTGTGCTCGGCCTGGAAGCCCACGATGAGAACCGTGTTTCGCGGATCGGGCGCACCGTACTTCAAGTGGTGCGTGATGCGCCCCACCTCCGCCATGCCGGACGGGGAGATGATCACCATCGGGCCGCGCAGTGTGTTGAGCGCCTTGGACTCCGCCACGTCCCTCGTGTAGTGCAGCCGCTCGAACCGGAACAGGTCGCGCACGGTCTTGACCATGTGTTCGCCCGTGTCGAATACCTCCGGGTGATCGCCGAACACTTTGGTCGCTTCCGTGGCCAGCGGGCTGTCGATGTAGATCGGGATCGCCGGAATGCGGCCCTGTTTCACGAGCGCGTGCAGATCGTAGACCATCTCCTGCGTCCGGCCCACCGCGAACGCGGGAATGATGACCCGCCCGCCGCGCGCAGCGGTTTCAGACACCACGGCCGCCAGCCGCTCACGCATGTCGACCACACTGGGGTGGTCGCGATCGCCATACGTCGACTCCATGATGACTATGTCGGCCCCGCCTGGCGGTTGCGGATCTCGAATGATCGGCTGGCCCCAGCGCCCGATGTCGCCCGAGAAGATCAGCCGGCGCTTCTGCCTGCCCTCGGTGCAGTCGAGCACCACAGACGCAGAGCCAAGTATGTGTCCGGCGTCCACATACGTCGCCCGAATTCCGGGAGCGACGTCAAAGGCCTCGCCGTACGGCTGCGTGCGCACGTGGCGCATGAAGGGCGGGATGTCTTCCGGCGTATATAGCGGCTCAACCGCCTCGCGCCCGTGGCGGCGCAGGTACTCGGCATCCTTCACCTGGATGCGCGCTGAGTCGGCCAGCATCACAGCGCACAGGTCGCGCGTCGCGGGTGTTGCCCAGATGGTGCCCGTGAAGCCGTTCTTCGTAAGATACGGAAGCCGACCAGCGTGGTCGATGTGTGCGTGCGACAGAACGATCGCGCTCAGCGATTCAGCAGGCGCCGGGAAGAGCGTGTTCTTCTCCCGCGCCTCGTTCCGGCGACCCTGAAACATCCCGCAGTCGAGCGCAATCGTGTGCTTGCCAACGGTAAGCAGGTGACACGATCCCGTGACTTCGCGGGCGGCGCCGGAAAACATGACGTGCACGAGATGAACCTAGTACCTTCTCGCGCATGAGCACCAGTTCGCAATTCCCGACGCTTCGGGTGGTTTCGCATCCCCTGGTTCAGCACAAACTGTCGATCCTGCGCGACCAGGCCACGCCCACCAAGATCTTCAAGGAGTTGGTGGAAGAGATCGCGATGTTGATGGCGTATGAGGCCACGGTCGACATGCCCACACAGGATGTTCCAGTGGAAACGCCGCTGGAGTCGACGGTTGGGCGACAGTTGAGGGGCAAGAAGCTGACGCTCGTGCCGATCCTGCGTGCCGGTCTCGGGATGGTGGACGGCATTTATCGGCTCGTGCCCAACGCGCGCATCGGCCACATCGGCTTGTACCGCAACCACGACACGCTCGAACCGGTTGACTACTATTTCAAAATCCCTGGCGACACGGCCGACCGCGACTTTTTCGTGCTTGATCCCATGCTTGCAACAGGCGGGAGCGCCGCGTCGGCGGTTTCTTCGTTAAAGCGGGCGGGTGTGACACGCATTCGCTTCTTGTGTTTGGTGGCTGCGCCCGAAGGTGTGCGTCGTTTGGCCGCTGAACACCCCGACGTGATGGTGTTCTGTGCCTCACTCGACCGGGAACTCAACGCACAAGGCTACATCCTGCCCGGTCTGGGTGACGCGGGTGATCGCTTGTTCGGTACACGCTGACGCGGGGAGAAAAGTTCTTCGCGTTCGCGAACAATGTCCTTGTAGAAACGGCACACGCCTCGCTATCATTCGCGCGCTTCGCGAGCGCCGCCCTGCTCCGCGAGCTCGCGTCTCTCACGCTCGGAGATCGGTCGCTCGAATGCTGATCAACCTGCTGCCGGATTTCTTCGCAGTACTCGACAGCACGGACCGCGCCGCCGCCTACCGCCGCTACTTCGAGAGCCACCGCCGCCTCCTCCAGGCGTACTGGCACAACTACGTGATCGATCCGGAAAGTGCGCACTTCGCGGACGTGGTGCGATCGACGGTGATGGCGGACCGCAGCGACCTCCGCGCCATGCTCGAGCGCACGGATGTCGTATCGCTGATGCGAGATACGGAGGCGAAGTGCAGCGAGCTTCTTCAGGCTGACGCGGACTTCGACGTCGTTGTAATGGTCGGCGTCGGCGCTGCGAATGCGGGTGAGCTCGTTGTCGGATCGCGCGGCGTCGCATTCATTTGCCTCGAGCACTTCACCGGTGTTACGAACCCGGACACGCAGGGTTTGGGCCTCGATCCCGAGCTCATTCCGCTGTGGCTCTCGCACGAACTGGCGCACGTCATTCGCTACACATCGCCGGAGAGCCGGAGCGAGATACGGCAGCTCGTCGCCGAATCGGGGGGCGACTACTCATATTGGGACACCGGACGTCGCGCCACGTTGCGTGAGCTCCTTGTGAACGAAGGGCTTGCGGTGCATGTGTCGCAGCAGATGAGCCCCGGCCATGCGGCGTGGGAGTACTTCGGCTATGCGCGCAAACAGTTCGCGCGTATTCGGGAGCTGGAGTCCACGATGCGGCGGCTCGTGGAGCCGGATTTGAACCGCACAGGCCTGGGCCTTCGGCTGCGCTACCTGTCGGGCGGCATGAGCGACGAAGCGCGCACGGTTGAGCGCTACACCATTCCGGAGCGCGCTGGTTACTACCTGGGCGCCCGAATGGTCGAGGCGGCGATCAGTGCACGTGGAGTGGCGTGGGCTGTGCGCGCCAGCGCTGCCGAACTGGCACAGGCGGCCGGCTCGGCTGCCGCGTCGGCGTAGCTGTCATTCTGAGCGCGGGGCACGCGAAGAGTCTTTTACTTGCCGACACAAAACGTGCTGAACAGCTTGCTCAGCACGTCCTCCACGTCCACGGAGCCAACCAGTTCTTCGAGGATGCGTGTCGCCTCGCGCAAATGAACGGCGGCAACCACCGACGGCGCGCGGCGCGCCTCCCACACCTCGACAAACTCCGCGATCTCGCCACGGGCCGCGCGAAGCGCATAGCGGTGTCGTTCGCGCGTGACCATTGGTGCGTCGAGTTGTAGCATTCCGCGCATTGATGACAGCGTGCATGCCACGGCCCCTGCAACGTCCGCCAAGCCCTCGCCCGACTCCGCGCTGACACTTACAGCGTCCGTGACGTTCGATCGGTCTGCGGGAGTCAGCAGGTCTGCTTTGGTCCGCACTCGCACCACCGGTGCGTTGCACAGCATCGCGACGGCGGCCGCCACGTGAGCGAGTGATTCCGCGGAATCCCCGCACGCCAACACCATGTCGGCCCGCCCAAGGTACGACCGGCTCACTTCGATGCCGAGCTTTTCCACGGGATCCGTCGACTCGCGCAGGCCGGCAGTGTCCACGAGGCGGATCGGCCACCCGCCGGCCTCCGTAACTGCCTCGAGCGCATCGCGCGTCGTACCGGGTATTTCCGTCACGATCGCCCGCTGCCGGCCCAACATCGCATTGAACAGCGACGACTTGCCCACGTTGGGCGCGCCGGCGATCACGACGCACGCGCCCTCGCGAATCAGTTCGCCCGCCGGCGCGGTGGTCGCCAGAGCGTTGATCTGTGCGATTACGTCGCGGGCTGCGCTCAGTATGCGTTCTGGCGCTACGGGGCCGTCGTCTTCCTCCGGAAAGTCGATGTCGTAGGCCGCCAGCGCTTCCACCTCAATGATGCGATCCCGAAGAGCGTTGATGCGCCGGGACAGCCCACCGTCCAGTTGGGCGAGCGCAACGCGAAGCGAAGCGCGCGACATCGCGTCCGCCAGGTCACCGACCGCCTCGGCCTGAATGAGATCCAGTTTTCCGTTGAGCACGGCGCGGCGTGTGAACTCGCCCGGTTCGGCTGGTCTCGCTCCGGCGGCAACAAGGGTCGCGACGATCAGGCCGGGTGCCAGTGGCCCGCCATGGCATGTGAACTCGACGAGGTCTTCGCCCGTAAACGACGCTGGGGCCTCGTAGTAGGTGAGCAGGCCCTCGTCGATCGCCACACCGCCTTCGTCGCTGACGCGCGCCAGCCTGGTTCGGCGGGGCGCGTCCGGCCATGGAGCAACGAGGCGGCTCGCGATCGCCAGCGACCGCGAACCCGACATGCGCACAATTGCCAGCGCCGCGCGGCCGGGGGCCGTCGCCACTGCGGCAATGGTGTCCGCGGAGCTATCCACTGGGCGCGCCCTTGGGGCCGCCCTGTTTTTTCGTGCCGTTCGCTTTCGAAATCCGCTCGTGCGCCAACAGCCACTGCTGCGGCAGTGCGGCGATGTTTTGCACGGCGTAGTAAAGGTTCAGCCCTGAAGCGAAGTTCCAGAACAGCACGGTGAACATCACCGGCATGATGTAGAGCATCATTTTGCTCTGCGGGTTCGGCGGCATTCCGCGCATACCGATCCACGAGAGCCCGAACATCGATACGCCCATGAACAGCGGCGTAATGAAGAGCGGATCGCGCAGCGACAGGTCCGGTAGCCACAGGAACGAAACGCCGCGCAGCTCGATCGTGTTCTGGAACACGAAGTACAGCGCGAACAGGATCGGCATCGGCAAGAGCATCGGGAGACAGCCCAGGATCGGAGTGAACGGGCTCATCCCGTGTTCCTGGTACAACTTCATCATCGCCTCGCGCTGCTTTTCCGGATCGTTCTTGTACTTCGCCTGAAGTTCGGCGAGCTGCGGTTGGATTCGCTGCAGTTTCATGCTGGAGCGCATCGCGTTTTGGTTCAGCGGCCACATCAGCAGCCGCACCGTCACGCCGAAAATGACCAGCACCCAGCCGTACCCGACGTTCACCGTGTCGCGCAGCCAGAGCAGTAGGCGCATCACGATCGTCGCGAACGGTTGCACCACCGCGTGCAGCCAGCCGCCATAAGGGTTCACGTTCTCAAGCTCGGCGGCCGTGGCGCGGAGGTGCTCCCAGCTTTGCGGCCCCGCGAACACGCGGAGTACGAATCGGTTATTCGACACCCGAAGCATCGCGGTGGCGTGTGCACGAACGGCCTCGCCGTTTATTTGGGGTTCACCGCGCAGGAGCAGCAGCTGGAACGCTGTGTCCTCGCCCGCTGGAAGCGCGGCCACCACGAAGTATTTGTTTCGTTCCGCCACCCATTGCACGGCGCCGCTGTCGGCCCGCACAAGCGTGTCCAGCCCGCGGAAAGCAACGCCTTTGGACTCTCCCTTGGCAACGCGGTACGCAAATGCGAGATGTCGCACGTCGTCGCGTACGTCCGCTTCCTCGCTGCGCAATCGCGCCGGCAGCGACACAAACAGGCTGGTTTCGCCGGACGCGCCCGGTGCGCCAGCCAGCACGCCCTCGACGCTCATCACGAAGCTGTCGGCAGGAAAGCGATACGTGAGGGTCAGCGACCGCGCGAGCGACACGCTTGTCATCGCTTGGACAATCGTGTTTCCGTCGCGACTTGGTGGCTCGAACTTGAAGGTGACGGTGTCGAGATCCAGCATCTCGGTGCCGCTCTGCAGCGTGAGGTGGAATAGCCGGTCGCCTTCCTCGACCAGATCCACCGGTGTGCCCTTCGCGACCCCAGCACGGAGCGAGCGATACGCCGGCAATGTGACGGTCGCCGGAACGCCACCCGGGCTGACGAGCCGATACGTGGCGCGGCTTGTACTGACGGTCGTCGACTCGACGTGGGTTGCGGTGCCTTTTTCAACGATCGTCGCTGCTCCGGATCTGGTCGCTGCGCGTTGCGCAGCGGCCAGAACCGGCGGCGGCGCCAGTGACGGCATGACAGCCCGCGCACTCGTGTCAGCCGGCGACTCGACAACCCCTGAGCGTGCCGGACGTGCCGTCGGAAAGAGAACTGGCGTGGCCACGATCACCATGGCCGTGAGCGCGAGCGCGAGGAGGGTTCTGCGGTCCATTGCTGGGTGCTAGGGAACGGGGTCGAAGCCGCCCGCATGAAACGGGTGGCACCGGAGAATTCGACGGATCCCCATGAGTCCGCCGTGCATCGCTCCGTGGCGCTCAAGGGCCTCAATCATGTAGGCCGAACAGCTCGGATAATACCGGCAAGCCGCGGGCAAAAGCGGACCGAGCGCCACTTGATAGGCGCGCACGCCAAAAATGAGCAGCCGACTCACGTGCGCTCGGACCCCGCAATGCGGTCGGTGGCCGATTCGACGGCTGCTGCCAATTGCTCAAACGTCGCTTCGTACGTCTCACGGCGAGCACGCACGAGCACGTCTTTCGGGCCGATCCGTGGCAGCATTCGTACTCGCACGAGTTCACGCAGACGCCGCTTGAGTTTGTTTCGGTCCACGGCGGAGTTGCCGTACAGAGCCACGACAACAGCCGCCCGGGCCATGCCGCTGAGCGAATCCAGATGGCGAATGTCGATCAACGGTGAGCGCTGCCGACTCCCGGAGCGCGCGAGGCGCGCGATGTCGCCACTGCGCGTTATGCGGCGATCGCGCGAAAAGCCGAGGCCCGGCTCAGACGCCAGCGTACTTGCTGGGGATTTTTACCGTCAGGCGCTTGCGGCCTTTTTTGCGACGACGGCTCAATGTGGCGCGGCCCCACCTCGTTTCCATGCGCGCGAAAAAACCGTGCGTGCGGATGCGGCGCTTGTTGCGGGGGCGGTAGGTGGGCTTTCCCATACAAACTTGTTCAAGAGAGGAGAGAAGAGAGAGGAGAGAAGGGCGGAGTCATTGCGGACCCCAGCTCCTCTCTCCTCTCTCGCAGCGTGCTAAACGTATCCGCTGCCGAGAGATACTTCAAGTTGCCAGGATCTCGTTGCGAATCCCCGGGCCCGCGCGTAGCTTCGCTGCCCCTTCCGGTTTTCCACACGGCACCCTCCGAGTGACACTCACCGCAAAAGAAGCCTGGACGCGTCTTCTCGATCGCGCACGCCTTGAGTTACCGGAGCAAACGTTCAAGACGTGGCTTGAGCCGAACGAGCCGTTGAGGATCGAGGGCGACAAGCTCTTTGTCGGCTCCCCCGATCGGTTCGCGGCCGAGTGGAACGAGTCCAAACATGCGGACCTGTTGCAGTCCTATGCCTCGGTAGCGCTGGGGCAGCCGATGTCGGTGGTGTTCCAGGTAAGCGAGGAGCGCCGCACCCGGCCCCAGATGGACCTTTTCGTCGCAGAGGCTCAGAAGTCGAGCAGCGACAGTGTTACGAGCCATAGTAGGGCCAGTATAACGCCACCATTGACAGCGCGCTACGTCTTTGACCACTTCGTGATCGGGAAGTCAAACGAGCTCGCGGCGGCCGCTGCCCAGGCCGTGGCGCAAGCGCCGGGCAAGGTTTACAACCCGCTCTTCATCTACGGCGAGACCGGGCTCGGCAAGACGCACCTGATGCAGGCCATCGCGCACGATATTGTGCGCGACGCGCCCAGCTCGCGGATCACGTACCTCGGCACCGAACAATTCACCAACGAACTCATCGCCGCCATTCAGAGTCGAACCACTGGCGAGTTCCGGCGGCGATTCCGCGAAACCGATCTCCTGCTCGTGGACGACATTCACTTTCTGAAGGGCAAGGAAACCACACAGGAAGAGTTCTTTCACACATTCAACGCGCTGTACGAGAACGGCCGGCAGATTGTCTTGACGAGCGATCGGCCGCCGTCAGAAATCCCCGGGCTTGAGGCCCGCTTGGTCAGCCGTTTTCAGTGGGGAATGGTGGCCGACATCGAGCCGCCGGACCTCGAGCACCGGATCGCGATTCTGCGGCAAAAGGCCGCGATCGACCACCTCGAAATGACCCTCCCGGAGGACGTCATCCGGTTCATTGCGGAAAACGTGCGTTCAAGTGTGCGTGAGCTCGAGGGTTCCATCATCAAGCTGCTCGCTTTTGCATCACTCAAGCACCGGGAAATCTCGATCGAGCTGGCGCGCGAGGCACTTCGGGACAAGCTGCGTCCGCTGGCGGCTTCGGGCGCCGCGGGACTCACCGGCTACACCATCCAAGACGCCGTCGCCCGGGAGTGGGGGGTTACCTCCGAGGGATTGCGGTCCAAGACGCGTACGAAAAACCTTACGGTGCCGCGGCAGATTGCAATGTTGCTCACGCGCGAGATGCTCGGCATGCAGTTGGTTGAGATCGGCGCGAGCTTTGGGGGCCGTGACCACTCTACCGTGATTCACAGTCTCGAGCGGGCCAACGCAATGATTTCCGAGGAACCCGCGACCGCTCAGCGGGTTTCTCGGCTGAGAACTGCGCTTGAGGCTCTCCGTTGACCACATCACTCCACAATCTGTCCTGAGGCGCCTCTCGCAGACAGCATTCGAATGTGGATGCAGAGTGGCTTCCACAAACGATTCACATCAGCCTTCTCTGGCGAACTGCTTGTGCCGCACTATTTTAAGCTGGTCGTCCACATGTCCTATGCCCACTACTACTACTACTAGTTAAATCATTAAATAGGACGTAGAAGTGCAGTACGGAGTCATCCACACTCTCAGGGTTCGGCGATGCGTTTCACGATTTCGCGTGAGAAGCTTCAGGAAGGCCTCGCCGCCGTCACCGCCACGGTGCCGGCAAAAACGACGCTGCCTGTCCTGGCGAACATTCTCATCGAAACCACAGACAAAGGCATTCGACTGTCCGGCACGGATCTCGACATCGCTGTCAGCACCGAGGTGAGCGCCGACGTTGACTCGCAGGGCGCAACAACGATTCCCGCAAGAAAACTGTCCGAGATTGCAAAGGAGTTGCCGCCGTCGCCGGTAAAGTTCGCATCGGCCGGAGAACAGCGTGTCACGATCGACTGTGGCCGCTCGCACTTCAAGATCCTCGGATTGCCCAAGGACGAGTTTCCGAGTTTTCCGGCGATCAAATTCAAGGACAGCTGGCGCGTTCGCGCCGGCGACCTGCGCAAGCTTATCGACCACACGGCTTTTGCGGTGTCCACCGAGGAAAGCCGGCCGATTCTGAACGGTGTGCTATGGGAGCTTCGCGCCGAGTTGATGCGGATGGTGGCTACGAACGGGCACCGGCTTGCGAAGATGGAGGTGCCCATCACGGCCGCGGGCGCGCCATCGAGCGACCTCATCGTTCCGCCGAAGGCACTTGAGCAGATCCGCCGTCTGTTCCCCGAGGACGAGGAGCTGGAGATCGCCCGTGGCGACAACCACATCGGGTTCCGGTCGCCGTTCACCGCGGTGTACACGCGTCTGATCGAAGGCCCGTACCCGAACTACCAGCAGGTCATCCCGAAGGACAACGACAAGCACGCAGTCGCAGACAAGGTCGCACTCATCGGAGCACTCAGGCGCATGTCCGTCATCGCGTCTGACCAGACGCACCGCATCCGCCTGTCGTTCAACCAGGCGCTACTCCGCTTCAGCGTTCAGACGCCGGACCTGGGCGAAGCCACGGACGAAATTCCTCTCCGGTACAACGGCGATCCGATCGACATCGGCTTCAACGCCAGCTACCTGCTCGAAATTCTGCGCTATATCCCTACGGACGAAGTAAAGCTCACATTCAAGGCGCCGGAACGCGCCGCGACGCTGGAGCCCGAGGGGTGGAGCGACCCGGCGTCATACCTCACGCTGGTGATGCCGCTGCGGCTGGTGGACTAGAAACAGGGACGAGTGGCTGGCGACCAGCACATCCTGGTCGCCAGTCACCAGTCCCCAGTTGGCTTCCAGCCGATAAGCCGGGTTCTGTTGCGCCGAAGCGCTGACGATCATTCCTCTTGGAGTGCAGTCGCCCGCACCCTCTAGCAGCCTACCCGCAGCGTCTTGATCGGGCCGGGCCAGCCCTCGCTGCCTATTTGGCCTTTCTCCGACCGGGGTTTGCCGTGCCGACGCTGTCGCCAGCATCGCGGTGGGCTCTTACCCCACCTTTTCACCCTTGCCTGTGTCCTTGCCGCTCGCGCAGCTCGAACCATCGGCGGTTGTTTTCTGTGGTACTATCCGTAGCGTCGCGCTCACGCGCTCCGCCCCCAGGCGTTACCTGGCGATCTGCCCATTGGAGCCCGGACTTTCCTCGGGATTACTCCCGCGATCGTCTGTCTGGAAACCACACTTCTTTGAATATAGCTCGCAGCGAGCGACCGTCTTCCACCTCGGCGCCCCCACCTGACGTCGCGCCCGCCTCAAGCGCCGTGGCGAAAGCTGCGGCGCTGGGCCACCGGTCCTCCGGCGCGCGCTCGATTGCGCGGAGCACCGCATCGATGACGTGCGACGACTCCTGGGCGTTCGCCCCTGCGGAGGCCTCGTCGTCTCCTGACAACACCGAGGCCATGACGTACGACGTTGTGCGGCCGCCAAACGGCGGCTTCCCAATGACCAACTCATACATCGTGGCGCCAAGCGAATACACGTCGCTGCGGGCGTCGAGCGGCGCTCCGGCGCGACCTTCCGGACTGACATAGGCCTCGTCCGACAGCAGCATCGCTGCGTCGCGCCGGTCGACGCCGCCAGCAACCAACGCCGGGTAGAGCCCAAAGGCACCGAGCTGCAGACCACCGTTGGCGGCGCGCAAAATGCGACCCGTCGACACCGCGCCGTGCACCATACCGGCGCGGTGCACGCCCGCGAGCGCACGCGCGAGATACGAACCGGCAACGGCAACCTCGGCCGCCGGCTTGACGCTTGGCGCAAGCGGCGCCGGATCCGCGTCGCGAACGTAGGCGCAATGGAATCCGCCGTCCTCCGTTCTGCCCCAGGAGATCGGACGCGACACGCCGGACAATTTGTGGCTGGCGCCGTGCGCGAGGGCGTTGAGAAATCCCTCCGGCTGAGTGATTTTCGCCGCCAGCGCCGGCGCGAGCGCGAGCACATACACGGGCAAACCATCGCGCAACGTGCCCGCACGCCACACGCCCTCGTTCCGGCGGCCGTACTCCGCGAGGTCGCGATACTGGTCCTGCAGAGATCTGGCGTCGGAATTGCGCGCAGTCATGCGTCCCGGTGGCGTTGCGTGGGAAAGTACCACTGCGCGACACAACCGCGCATCGGCCACACGCTCGATGACGCGCCGGGTGGCTCCGATGACGCGCGGATGACCGCGGTACTTAGCGTCGAGGTGCCGGATCCGATGGGGCCGAGTCACCACAACGAGGCACAACATGCAGACACCGCAGTCCGCGCCACGGCGCATCGCTCCAACGCTCCCGGTTACGTCGGTCACAACCGTACTCACGCCAGCGGAGCGACTACGCGTCGACGCCGCGGGCGAGGGGTTGTACCGCTCCATCCATCGCGACTCTGTGCAGGACGTCGCGAGCGACGTGCGCGAGGCGCGCGCGTCTGCCGTCGTGCTCAGCGTGAGCGTGTGCGAGCGAGGTCTCGCGGAACCACTGGCCGCGCTGGTACGCGAATTCCCCCGCGTGCCAACCGTTG
>Ga0315281_10009960_pt1 | contig 13147 bp, 11 predicted proteins | sample YL17G07_0_MG_FD_204540 | JGI IMG/M metagenome (GOLD analysis project Ga0315281, IMG submission 204540) | Sediment microbial communities from Yellowstone Lake, YNP, Wyoming, USA - YL17G07_0 | ecosystem: Environmental > Aquatic > Freshwater > Lake > Sediment | place: USA: Wyoming | collected... | reverse complement strand
CCTGGTCAAAGACCCGAACCCGTACGACGTCCCCGCGCGCTTCGCGCGCATCATCGTCGTCGACAAGTCTCAGTACCGGCTCTACTTCCACGAGCGCGGTCGCGTGATCCGCGTCTTCGACTGCGTGCTCGGCAAACCGTCGACCCCCACCCCCCTTGGCCATTTCAACATCTACGCCAAGGACACCAACGTCGGCGGGCCCTATGGGCCGCGCCGCATGCGCTACCTCCGTGACTACGCGATCCACGGAACCGATGAGCCCTGGCTGCTGACGCGCTTTCCGCGCGGCTACTCGCACGGCTGCACGCGACTTGCCAACGCGAACATCCTCTGGCTGTTCGACCGCTGTCGGGTAGGGACGCCGGTGTGGAACGTGCCGTAAGAGGAAGCCGGCCAAGGACCGGTTGGTGAGGCTGCTCCGCTGGTTCTGCTACGGCCTCGTGCTCGCCGCGATCATCGCGACGGCCGCGCGCATGCTCGACGACCCGGAGGGCGTGTGGACGGTCGACGTCTACCTCGCCGGGATCGGCCTCGTCATAGCCGGCGCCTTGGCCTTGGGCGTCAACCTGGGCAACCCCATTGCGGTCAGGAGCCTCGACCAGTACGGCCGCACGGCCGATCTGTCCGGCGTGGCTGCGCGGCTGGCCGCTGGCTGCGTGGGCCTCTACGTCGGTGCGATCGCGACCGCCCTCATCGCGGGATAGGCGGAGGTGCGAAGGGGGCGGGCCCCACGGGCCCGCCCCCTTCGCACCTACCTGCTGATGACGCCGCGTCCGCGCGGTGTCGCTCCTGCAGGCCTCAGATCCCCAGCGCCGCCCTCTTCTCACCTATCCAAACCAGCATGCCCGCCACCGCCTCCTTGGCGTCGGTCTCAACGGCGAGCTTGCCGCCGGTGACGCCCGGGAGGTCCTGGGTGACGAGCTTCACCAGGTTCGGGGCGCCGGTCACGAAGGGTACCGGGTTCACGTGCACGTAGAGGCCGAAGGCAAGCGCCGCCATGGCGTCGATGGTCGCCTTCTGCTCCATGTACTCGGGGGCCGTTGCCACGACGGGCAACGCCGGCACGTCGACGCCGAGGGCGTCGGCGATTGCGCCGACGAGCAACAGGATGCGGCCGGTGTCGGTGCAGGTGCCGAAGCTCAGCACCGGCGGGATCCCGAGCAGCTCGCAGACGGCCTTGAGGCCGGGGCCGGCCATCTCCTTGGCCTCGGCCGCTTCGAGGCCGGCGACCTGCAGTGCGGCGTTGCCGCAGCCCATGGCCAGCACGAGGACGTCGTTCTTGATGAGCTCCTTGGCGATGGCCACGGTGTGACTGTCTTGGTCTGAGTCGCGCAGCGTGGCGCAACTGACGAGGCCGCAGACGCCCTTGAGAGTGCCGTTCTTGATCACGTCGAGCAGCGGGTCGAGGCTGCCGCCGAGGGCGCCGAGGATGCTCTCGGTGCTGAAACCGGCGACGGCGTCGCCTGTGCGCAGCTTGGGGGTGGTCTGGCCGAGGCCCTTCCTCTTGGGGAAGTTGGTGACGGCCAGCTCGATGAGCTGCTGCGCCTGTTCCGCCGCCTTGGCAGCTTCGAAGACGATCGGCTTCTCGGCGCCGTCGATGCCGACGAGGTCGCTCACGGGGACGAGCAGGGTGCCGTGGGCGGCGCAGGTGGCGCCGAGGGTCGGCACGGTGCAGTTCATGTCGGCGGCGAACACGTCGAGGCCGCCGGTCGCGACGGCGAGCTCCTCGGTGAGCCAGTTGCCAGTGAGGCCGACGAACACGTCGTCGACCTCAAAGCGCTGGACGAGCTCCTGACCGGTCTCGATCGAGCCGACGATGCGCAGCCCCTTGGCGCCGGCGGCCTTGGCCTTCTCCTGGGCCGCCGGCTCATGGGCCGCGGCGATCAGCGCGGCGCCGACCATTGGTTCGTGGCCGTTGACGGCGATGTTCACGTACGCGGGGTCGATGATGCCGAGGTCGACCTTGATCGGGTGCGGCGTCGGCGTGCCCCAGAGCGCGTCCTGGGCGAGCTCGAGCGGGATCTGCGCGCCGTAGGCGGTGGCGATCCCTAGACGCAGGCCCTTGAGCGCGAGGCTCACGTAGTTGCCGTCGACGTTCGTCAGACAACTCGAGGTGGCGAACATGCTCTCGTGAAAGATGCCGCCCGGCATGATCCCGAGTTCTCTCCACTTGGCGACGCGCGCCGCCGGCGCCATCTTCTCGACGAACGGCGAAGGGCTCTGGTGGTCGCGATTGAATTCGGCGAGGATCGCGTCGGCGACGCGCTTGGGCAAGGTGTCGCGCGGCTCGACGGCCTCGCCGACGACGTCGGCGAGCAGCTCGAGCTTGCTCCAGTCCTTGATCTCGTAGGTGCCGCCGGGCTTCGCCTGCGCCAGCGTCTTCATGACTTCGGTGGCGTGGTAGGTATAGGTCGCGGTACCCATCGTGTTCTGCAGCAGGAAGTTGCGCATCGCCATGCCGTCGGCGTCGATGCCGCAGACGCCGCGTGGCGCCTTCTCGGTGAGACGGCAAGGACCCTGCGAGCACAGCGAACAGCGGATGCCCTGCTCGCAGAAGGTGCAGCGGCGCCCCATGGCGTCCATGCGGTCGAAGGCCGTGTCCTCACCTGCGGCGCGGGCCTCTTCGAGCATCGTGTGGACGGATGAGTGGTAACTGTCGGCCATGGACTCCTCCTGGGGAGTGGTGGTGGTAAACGTCAGGCGCGCGAGGCGCCGGTCAACCGTGGATGAGGGCGGGCAGGCACTTGACGCAGACCCACGTACTCTCGCCCTTGTTGCGGCAGGGGAAGAGGACGGCGTCCATCTCGCTGCGGCCGCAGTTGAAGCAGTTCTGCTTGATGGCGACGGCGGCGGCGAGCTTCTCGGCGACGCGCTCGGCGGCGGCCTCCTCGTCGAACTCCGCCGCCTCGCGCTTCTCGACGGTGAGCGCGCCGGTCGGGCACACGGCGAGACAGAAGCCGGCGCCGTCGCAGAGCTCGTCCTTCACGACTTTGGCCTTGCCGTCGACCATCTCGATCGCACCTTCGGCGCAGGGTGTGACGCAGAGCCCGCACCCGTTGCAGAGCTCTTCGTCGATCCTCACGATGCTGCGGACTGCCATGGGGTTCTCGCTTTCGATAGGGCGGGCGCCGGCGGCGGCTGCGCCTCCAGCGCCGGCCACCCGGTCGCCCCGGGATTGTCACTTCGGCGGTAGTGAATACGTTACCCGTCTGCGCCTCGCGTCCGCCTTGACTCGCGTCAAGGTCCGGCCGGAGCTGCGCTCCGCCGAGGACGCAGCCACACTCCGGCTGGCGGATGATGCTGCCCGCGGCGCGGGCGGTGGCTACCGTTGGGGTAGAGTCGGGGGCACATGAGCGGGTCGCAGGACACGAGCAGGGAGTTCCTCGCCGCCATGGCCACCGCGTTGTCGCGCTACGGTCAGACGGCGGACGTGATAGAGGACGACCTGCACGCCTGCGCCGCAACGCTCGGTGTCGAGGTCGCCTTCTTCTCGGTGCCCACCGCCGTATTCGTCTCGTACGGTCACGGCGGCGACATGCACACGCGCCTGCTTCACACTCGTGACAGCGCCATCGACCTCCAGGCCATGGGCCAGTTGGACGTGACGCTGCGCGCCGTGACCGAGGGGCGTATCTCGGCGGCGCAGGGGCTCGCCGAGGTCAGGCTCATCACGGCCAGCCCCCTCCGCTTCCCGTGGTACATGCGCGTGCTTGCGGCGGGGCTGGCCGCCGCCGCCATCAGCGTCTTTCTGGGCGGCGGTGTCCGGGAGATCACCGCCGCCGCCCCGGTCGGGCTGGCCGTCGGCGCCATGGCTGTCGTGGCGCGTCGCCTGGAGCGGCTGACCAGTCTGCTCGAGCTGCTCGCCGGCTTCCTGGCCGCCGTGCTCACCCTCGCCCTCGGCCACGTGCTGCTGCCCTTCCACCTCGCCACCGTCGTCCTCGCCGGGCTCATTCTCCTCCTGCCTGGGCTCGGCATCACGCTGGCGGTATCCGAGTTGGCGGCGCGCCACTTGGTCTCAGGCACCGCGCGTCTCGCCGGCGCCGTGGTGACGCTCGTGAGCTTGGGCTTCGGTGTCGCCATGGGCTACGCGATCTTCGTGAAGCTGGATCTGGTGCCGCCGGCGGGGCCAGGCCACGCCGCCCCGCACCTGTGGCTCACGGCGCTGGCGGTGGCGGGCAGCACCGCGGCCCTCATGGTGACGACGAACTCGCGGCCGCGGGACGTGTGGGTCGTGCTGGCCGCCGTGACGGGCGCCGTGTTCGGCGCCCGCTTCGGCGCCTGGCTGCTGGGCCCCACCGTAGGGGTCGCGGTCGCCAGCCTCATGATCGGTCTGGGGAGCAACGTGTACGCGCGTCTGACGAACCGGCCAGCCGCGGTGCCGCTGGTGCCGGGACTGGCGGTGCTGGTGCCCGGCGCCCTCGGGTTCCGCGGCATCTCCGTCTTCCTGCGCAGCGCCACCGGCAGCGTGCAGATCTTCGCCGCCGTACTCGTCATCTCCGCCGGCCTGGTGGTCGGCCTGCTGGTCGCCGATGCGACGCTGCCGCCGCGTGGTGGGCGCGAGCCGGCCGACTAGCTCGACGATGGATCAGAGCACGGCCAGCCGGTTCGTGTCGACGCCGACCTGGCGGTTCCCGGCCCCGTCGACGGCGTAGACGGCGAAACGGTACGCGCCGCGGCGCAGGCGGCAGGTGAACCTCGCGGTCAGGCCGACGTTGGGCAGCACGTCGGTGGGGTGGATCGTCCTCACGAGGTGTCCGCCCAGCGTCCGGACCTTCATGGTGACGGACGCGATACCCGAGCTCGGCAACGCATCCTTCACGCTGTATCTGATGGTGGCGCCCTTGCCGCGTGTCACGCGGGTCGGGTATGGCGCGCGAGTCCTCGGCGGCGACTGGTGGGTCCGTCTGAGCGTACGACCTGTGGTCGGCTATGACAATAGTGAAGGGGCCGCAGCGCCGTCAGACGAGAGCCAGGGGCGCGGGCTACTGCTGCGCCAGGGTCGCGGGCTACTGCTGGGCCAGGCGGCGCAGGGCGGCGAAGTCGAGGATCTCAATCAGTTCGCCGCCGCCGCTCATGCGGATCACGTTGGCGCGCTTCTGGCGGGCGAACGTGCGGCTCAGGGTCTCGGGGACAGTGCCGATGCGGGCCGCGAGCTCGCGCTTGCTCGTCGGCAGCTTGATCACGCGCGGCACGTCGCCGACCGAGCCGGCCACCGGCGCGTCGAGCTGCTCCTCGGCCAGCTCGAGCAGGTAGCGCGCCAGGCGTGCCGGCACCGGCAGCAGCAACTCCTCAACGCGCCGGTTGAGCATGAGCATGAGGCGAGCCATGGCGCCGAGCAGGCCTAGCGAAAGCCCCGGGTGCTCGAGCATCAGGGCGCGGAACGCCCCGGTGTCGAAGCGATAGAGCCGGCAGCCGTCCATGGTCTCGGTGCTCGACGGATACGTGTCGTGAAAGAGCACCGACTCGCCGAAGGTCTCACCCGGCACGACGTGGCGGATCGTCGCCGTGCGCCCATCGCGGAACAGCTTGAACACCTTGACCCGCCCTTCGGCGAGCAGGTAGAAGGCGGTCGCCGGATCGCCCTGCGCGAAGACGGTGGTCTCAGCCCCGATACCGACGGGCCGGGCGATGGCGGCCAGCTGATCGAGACTCTCGTCGTCGAGGTCGCCGAAGAGGACCGAGGCGCGCAGGTCGTCGCGGATGACGGAGTCCTCGGCCATGGGCGGGAGTATACCGTCGCGACGCTGGCCGGCGGGCTCACCGGGGCAGGCTAGGGCCACGAGCCCGGCTCAGCCGGCGCTGGCGCCCCCGCGCGCCGCTCGCGCCGGCGCCCGTTCGACGACGATCGCCGCCGTGCCGGCGACCGGGCATTTCGTCTCGCAGATCCCGCAGCCGATGCAGCGTTCGACGACCACCCTCGGTCGGACGACCCAGTTCTCGCCGCCTCCCGGGAGCGGCACGTATCGGCCCTTGTCCAGCGTGATCGCCTTGTCCGGCACGGGGCACATCTCCTGGCAGACGATGCAGGGGGTGTCCTGGGCCCACGGCAGGCAGCGGTCGCGGTCGATGACGGCGACGCCGAGCACCTGGCTCCGCTTCTCCTCCAGGGCGAGTTCGGGGATCGCGCCGGAGGGGCAGGTCTGGCCGCAGGCGTGGCAGCCGTAGTCGCAGTATCCGAGGCGCGGGACGAGGACGGGTGTCCAGAGGGCCTGCAGGCCGCTCTCGAGGAGGGCTGGCTGCAGGCCCGACGTCGGGCACACCTTCATGCACTCGGTGCAGCGCAGGCAGAGCGAGAGGAAACGGTCCTCGTCCTGTGAACCCGGCGGACGCAGCAGTCCCGGGCTCGGCTGCGCGGCGCGCACACCGCTCGCCAGCAGGAGTGTCGCGCCGACGCCGGCCGCCGCCGCGCCGAGGAAGGCCCGCCGACCCGGGTCGTACGCCTGCCACGGGCCGGGCGCGGCGGCGCGGCCGAAGCGCATGGCGTCCGGCTTCGGGCAGGCGACGAGGCAGTCGAGACACATGGTGCACTCACTGCTCACGACTTGGGCGACGGACGTGCCCGGCGCACCGTGACCTGCCGGCAAGTCGATCGCATCCAGCTGGCAGGCAACGGCGCAGCGGCCGCAACGGTCGCAGGCCGAGCCGGCGAGCGGCCGCAGGACGGCGAGCTTGGCCAACAGGCCGAGCAATGCGCCCAAGGGACACAGGTAGCGGCACCAGAAGCGGCCGGCGAGCAGGCCGAGGCCGACCACAGCGGCGAACGCAAGCGCGAGGGCGACCGTCTGGTTGAAGCGCGGCTCGACCACGGGCAGCACCGTACCGCGCAGGCCGCCGTCCACCCACGAGACGGCGGGCTCCAGCGCGGGCCAGCGCAGAAAGAAGCGCTCGATCGCGGTGGCCCCGTGAGCGAGCGCCGGGACGACCGTCGTCGTCGCCGTGCGCGTCAGCAGCGAGAGGGGGTCGAGGATCATCAGGGTGAGACTGCCGACGGCGGCCATGGCCAGGATCGCGGTCAGCACCAGGTACTTGACGCGGCGGAGCCCCTGCGGCAGCCGCCGCCCCCTCCGCGCGGCGCCGGAGAAGCTGCACCACTCGAGGAGCGTGCCCAATGGGCACACCCACCCGCACCACACCCGCCCCAGCGCGACGGTCGCCGCGACGGTGACCAGCGCCAACGCGAGGCCGCCGATCCACGTTCGCCCGGCGAGCATGGTCGCCAGCGCGGCCAGTGGGTCAAAGCGGAAGAAGCCGTCGGCGTAGGTGAGCGGCCGGTAGCGTTGCAGGGCGGCCAAGAGGAGGTAGACGAAGAGCGCGAACGTGACGACCTGAGCGGCGCTCCGCGCGCGGCGCGCCTTGCGCCAGCCGCGCACGTCACGCTCACGGGCCTGGTCGCCCGCCCCCGGTGTCCGATCCTCGTCGCTCGTCAATCGTCCGTCTCACGTCCCGGGCCGGCCGGCCCGGCTCGCCTGGGCGTCGCTCCTCATGGTACCGCGTCCCTTCGTGGCCCGTTCCGGACGGGCGCGTCCACCCGGTGTCGGCGCCGAGCCCTATAATGACGCTGCACCGCGGTCGAGCGTGCGGATCGGCGCCAGAGCCGCCTCCAGTGCAGCCATCACTCCGCGGCGGGAGCTCGATATGACCACAGACCCCAGGGCACGGCTCCAGAGTTCGATCAGGCAGGAGTTTGGGGCCCTCTACGACCAGGCACACTGGCCCGACGCGGCGAGGTCACTCGCCGTCACCCGCGAACGCGACGAGCTGGTGCGCGACCTCATCGTGAACGGTGCCATCGAGGCGACGAGCGGGACCAAGCTTCATAGCGGCCCGCTGTCCCGCGGATGTCGCAGTTGCATGGCCGGGACGTGGTCCTGTCTGTACATCACCGAGCGGTGCCAGGCGAGCTGCTTCTACTGCCCCCAGGACGCCCAGTCGCAACGCGACGGTGAGTTCGTCCCCAACGGCGAGGGGATGTCCTTCGAGGATCCGGAGCTCTACGCGGACTATGTCGCCGCCTGCGGCGTCGACGGGGTCGGGGTCAGCGGCGGCGAGCCGCTCATCGACTTGGATCGCGTGCTCGCGACCGTCGCGGCGGTCAAAGATCGCACGGAAGGGCGCGTCTACGTGCACGTGTACACGAACGGCTTGATGGTCACACGCGAGCGACTCGCCAGCTTGCGTGCCGTCGGCGTCGACGAGCTGCGCGTCGACATCGCCGCGTGCCGATACGAAACGAGCGCTCTTGCGCTGGCCCGCGAGTACGTCGACACGCTGACGGTCGAGATCCCCGCCATCCCCGAAGACGAAGAACGCCTGACCGGCGTCCTGGGCGACTTGGCGGCGATCGGGGTCGACCATTTGAACCTGCATCAGCTCTTCGCCACTCGCTTCAACGCTTCGGCACTCGTCGCTCGCGGGTACACGCTGCTACATCAGAGACCCGTCGCCGTGATGGAGTCTGAGTTCACCGCATTGCGGGTCTTTGGTGAGTCGTTGAGGCAGGGCATCGACCTGAACGTCAACTACTGCTGCCCCGTCTACAAGGCGCGCTTTCAGCCCCGCAAGAGCATGGCGCGCGCCGCAGCCCTCGCCTGTCGAGCGCACGAGGAGGTCACGTGGCCGGGCTACGTGCGCAGGGTCGTCCTGCACGACACCCCGGAGCGGCTCGCCGTCCTCCAGCAGGACCTGCGCGCCCGGGGACACGACGTCGAGTGGACGAACGGCGATGCAGGCTCGGGCGCCATGGCTGTCGGTCTGGAGGCTCTCAGGGCGACGGACCTGGGCTCGGCCGCACTGACCGTCTCCCATTTCCGGGTCGAGAGTCGTGCCTGTGGCCCGGTTGATGAGGCGCCTTGCGAAGACTCAGAAGGCTGGGAGGAACTCCTCCAGTTGGCGCATGGCCGACTCGTGGGGCGCCGCACGCTGGTCACCGAGATCCGTCTTACGCACCCCGCCGCGCGCGACGCCTGTCTGCGCCTGCTCCTGGACGGATGGGACGAGCCGCGCGAGGCCTCGCGCATTCGATCCGTCGACGTCGCATCGGGGCAAGAGCTCAAGACCCTGCTCGCGGAGTGGAGCATTGTGGGCCTGCTTCGTCCGGGCGAGGTGATCGAGGGCGGGTTGGGTCCGATCGCGTGACCAGCGGCGGACGATGCGACCCGGCCTCGTCAGCCGCGTGTGCCGTGCAGTTGTCGACGGCGGGGCGCGTCACGATCCCGGGCCCTCCGCCATCGGGGTCACGCCTCCGAGACCCGCGAGCGCCGTCCGTTGCTTCCGCGCCCCAGACAATGTAGAGTCGAACACATACAGAGCATGCTGACTATGACAAGTGAGCGTGGTACATGACGTTCGAGAGCCGGTACGGGGAGTGGGCGAAGCGGTCGGGAGAGCTGTTCGCGGAGGCCCGCGAGATCATCCCCGGCGGCGCGGGCAGCAGTGCCCGGACCGCCAAGTTCGGGTGGAAGCCCTACCCGCTGTTCATCGCCGAGGGACGGGGCTCGCGGGTCACCGACGTCGACGGCCACGAGTACGTCGACTATCTGCTCGGTCTGGGGCCGGACATCCTCGGGCATCGGCACCCTGTCGTGACCCAGGCGGTGGCCGAGGCGATCGCCGAGTACGGCACGTCGTTCGGCCTGCCGTACGAGCTCGAGATCGAGGCGGCGCGTAAGGTGATCGACGCCGTTCCCAGTCTCGAGATGGTGCGTTTCACCAACTCCGGGAGCGAGGCGGTCGGCACCGCCGTGCGACTGGCCCGCGCGTACACCGGCCGTCGCATCCTCGTGCGCTTCGAGGGGCACTATCACGGCTGGCAGGACGTGGTGTACTGGAGCAACCATGTCGATTCGGCGCTCGCGGGGCCGGCCCGAGCGCCGCGCCCGGTCGCGGCCGGCCCGGGTGTCCCGCTCGAACTCGCCGACACGCTCGTCGTCCTCACGTGGAACGACGTCGAGAGCTTCAAGAAGCTGATGGACGAGCGTGGCGACGAGATCGCCGCCGTGATCACCGAGCCCGCGGTGCTGAACACCGGCTGCATCCTCCCCGAGCCGGGCTACCTCGAGCTCCTGCGCGAGGAGACCCGCGCGCACGGCGCGCTGCTCATCTTCGACGAGGTCATCACCGGATTCCGCTTCTGCCGCGGGGGAGGTCAGGAGTGGTTCGGCGTGATGCCCGACCTGACCACGCTCGCCAAGGGTCTGGGCGGCGGCTTCCCGGTGGCCGCGATCGGAGGCTCACGCGACGTGATGGGCATGATCGCCGAGGGCCGCTACTCGCACTCCGGGACGTACAACGCCAACGTTGTGCAGTGCGCGGCCGTCTCGGCGACCATGGACCTGCTCGACGACCCCGGGTGGTACGCACGGCAGCGACAGCTCGGCGATCGCCTCGCCCAGGGTGTGCGCGCGGCGGCGGCCGCAGCGGGCGTCCCGGTCGTCGTCGTCGGCCTCGGCACCGTCTTCCAAGTCTGGTTCAGCGATCACTCTATCCGCGACTGGCGAGATGCCGAGAGGTACGCCGATGAGGCCCGGTTCACGCGCTGGTACCAGGAGATGTTGCTGAGAGGCGTCCTCTTCCACCCCAGCCAGTTCGAGAACATGTTCGTGAGCATGGTGCACACCGACGCGGACGTCGACGAGACCCTGGCCGCGGCGGCCGAGGCGATGGCCGCGGTGGCTTCGGGTCCGTCCAAGGCCCAGGGCGCGAGATGAGCCTGCTCGAGCCGACGCAGGACGAGGTCAGGCCGGCCCTCGATGCGCCAGGCCGTCCGGCCGCCAGGCGCGCGACGCTTCGCTACCAGCGGGTCATCGACCTGATCGACACGATCATCGCCGCTCGCGGGCTCGAGTCCGGCAGCTTGCTGCCCACGCAGAAGGAGCTCGCCGAGATGGCGAACGTCAGCCTCATCACGGTACGACGAGCGCTTGACGAACTGGAACGCGAGGGGCGCGTGATCGGGCACCAGGGAGTCGGCACCTTCGTCGCCCGACCCCGCATCGTCTCGCAGCCGGCGAACCGCGGCGGCCTGCTCGCCACCTTGGCCGAGCGGGGGACCACGCCGGACGTGCAGACGCACCTGCTCAAGGTGCGGCTCGCGACGGCGCAGCCGACCATCGCCCGTGCCCTCGGTCTCGTCTCCGGCAGCCCGGTGTGGCAGGTCATCCGTCTGAGGCTGATCGACGGTCAGCCGCTGGTGATCGAGCAGGCTCTGGTACCGGGCGCGCTGGCGCCGGACCTGGGGACGTGGCGAGACGATCTGCAGGAGTCGCTCTACGGTCTTCTCGCACGCCGCTACGGATTGGCGGACGACCACGAGGAGCAGTACCTCGAGGTGCACCCGGCCGGCGCTCGCGAACGTCGACTCCTTGGGCTCTCGGCGAAGGCTCGCGTGATCCGCCTCCGCGGCGTGAGCTTCACCGCTGCCGACACCCCGTTCGACTGCTTCGAACAAGTCTATCCGGCGGAGGAGTTCGCGTTCTACGTCTCCGGCCAGACGGCGCGGCGGCTCTTTCGGCCTGCCGACCTGCGCGACTGGGGCGTCGCGGCGTCCGGCAAGGAGTCGGCGTGACGACGGCCCGCGACGTCCTCGTCGGCCTCGATCTGGGCACCTCGAGTCTCAAGGGCGTGGCCTTGGCCGCCGACGGCGAGATCCTCGCGCGCGGTCGCGCCGCCTACCCCACGACGCGCGACGCCCCGGGGCAAGCGGAGCAAGACCCGGCCCAGTGGCTGCGGGCGATGGAAGAGGTGACCCGCCAGCTCTCGGCAAGCGCGCCGCCGAGCCGGTGGCGCGCGCTCGGGCTGGCGGGGATGATCCCCACCCTGGTCGCGGTCGACGGGGATGATGAGCCTGTCATGCCTGCCGTGACCTGGGAGGACGCGCGCGCCGAGCCAGAAGGTCGTGCCTTCCGCGAAGCCGCCGGCGGAGCCCTCGGAGACGGCGACGGCGGACTCTATCGCCGTACCGGCCAGTGGGTGGACGGCCGCTACCTGCTGCCGATGTGGATGCGGTCGCGACGGGCCGAGAGCAGCCGCGCCGCGGATGTGGCGCGGCTGCTCTCGGCCAAGGACTACCTCTTCCTCTGGCTCACCGGCGTCGCCGCGACCGATCCGAGCACCGCCACGGGCTTTGGCGGCTACGACCTGGAGGGCGGCGCGTGGCTTCCCGAGGCGGTCGCCGCGGCCGGTCTCGAGGACGCCCGCCAGACGCTGCCGGCGATCCTCCCCTGCACATCGGCGCGCCCTTTGACTCCGACGGCGGCACGCACTCTCGGGCTGCCGGCGGACCTGCCGGTGTGTCTCGGCGCTTCCGACTCCGTGCTTGGCGGTCTCGCTCTGGGTGCGACCACGCCCGGCGACGTCGCCTATGTCACCGGTTCGAGCACGGTGATCATGGGGGTGGCCTCCGAGTCGCGCCGCGATCCATCACGCAGGTATCTCGTCACGCCGCTTGCCGGCGAGCGACATTGCGGACTCGAGATGGATCTTCTCAGCACCGGGAGCGCCGTCCGCTGGCTGGCCGGGCTTCTGGGGCTGGGCGCCGCAGGCGAGGCCGAGGTTCTCGAGTTGGCCGCACGGGTCGAGCCCGGCGCGTCGGGCGTGCACCTGCTGCCGTTTCTCAGCGGCGGAGAGCAGGGCGCCCTGTGGGACCCCGCGCTTCGTGGCACGGCGTTCGGGCTTGGCCTCGACAGCGGCCCGGCGGAGCTGGCTGGCGCCCTGGTCGACGCGATCGTGCTGGAGAGCCGGCGCTGTCTCGACGTGCTCGCCGCTGCGGGCGTGCGGCCTGCGGCCATCCGCGCCGCCGGCGCCGGGGTCTCCTCAGCCTTCTTCCGGCAACAGCTCGCCGACGCGACGGGACGGGACGTTCTGTATGCGTCGGAGGCCCAGCCGCTGTCCGCGCTCGGCGCCGCCGTCCTCGCCGCGCGGAGCGTCGGTGTCGATGTCGCCCACGAGGCATGGACGGCGCACGCCGAGCGCACGACCTTCGCTGCATCCGCTGCCGCCGGGTGGGACGAGCGCTGGGCAAGGCACGAGGCGCTCGTCACTCGCCTTCAGGCGTTGTACGCGGAGGTGTCAGCGGACCGAGGGTGACGTGGGCCGGCGCGGCGGGCGACGGCCGTCAGGCTTGATGAGTCGGGCCGCCGGCATCGCCGGC
>Ga0315281_10009957_pt1 | contig 13149 bp, 13 predicted proteins | sample YL17G07_0_MG_FD_204540 | JGI IMG/M metagenome (GOLD analysis project Ga0315281, IMG submission 204540) | Sediment microbial communities from Yellowstone Lake, YNP, Wyoming, USA - YL17G07_0 | ecosystem: Environmental > Aquatic > Freshwater > Lake > Sediment | place: USA: Wyoming | collected... | reverse complement strand
GATCGCGCGCTCCACGCTCGAACAGTACGCCGGCATCGTCGAGGCGCAGGGCTACTTCGCGGCCGACTACGCGAAGGCCGTCGACCTGCTGCTCAACCCCGGCGCCGACGTGAAGGTCGTCGCGGCCGGCGGCGACGGCGCGGCGCTGCACGCCGCCGCGCTCGCTCTGCCGCTCGCCGATCGCGTCGTGCGCGTCATCGATGCCGCGGACGCAGGCGCGCTCGCGGCCGATGGGCTGCCGGCGCGCCCGGCGCCGGCGGCGTACGTGTGCTACGGCACGCTCTGCTCCGCACCCGTCACCACGCCCGATGATCTCTTCGAGATGGTGGACAGGACACGGCAGGCATACGAATCGACACGCAGGCTCGAGTCGCTCGCCGGCCCGCGCGGCGGCGGCATGGCGAGCGACTGACCGCAGCATAGAATCGAGGCGACATGACGCACACGCGCGACGAACGACCGCAGACACCCGCCCCAAACAACGGCGCGGCCACGCTCGCGAAGATCAAGTCGGGCGCCGGCGTGCTGGCGCTGGCCGCGCTGGCGCTCTTCCTGTTGCAGAACCTGCAGGAGGTCGACGTCCACTTCCTCTGGTTCGACTGGAGCACGCGCATGACCTGGGCCCTGCTCGCCAGCGCCGCCTTCGGAGGCATCGGCGCCCTCCTCATCGGCGCCCTCGCCCGCCGCCGCCACGACGACTGACGCCGCACCCCCGCACTCACGCCGCACCTCCCTACGGAGAGCACCACACCCGCCGGCGATCCCTTCTCCCCTTGTGGGAGAGGGGTGCCCGAAGGGCGGGGTGAGGGCCGCCCGCAGGCGGACACGCCAGCATCTAACATCTAACATCCGCCCCACCTCCCACCTCCCACCGCCCACCGCCGCCACTGGCGCCAGCACCCGCCTTCGCCCACAATCGAGCGACTCGATCCACACACGGAGGCGCCATGACACTCGTCGAATTCATCAAGGCAGAACTCACCCGGCTGCACGCCATGCTCGACCGCGGCGTCGCCGACCTCACGCCCGAGCAGTGGCACGCCGTCCCCGGCGGCAACGCCCACGCCAACACCATCGCCTTCGAGATCTGGCACTACGCCCGCACCGAGGACAACATCGTGCGCTTCATCTTGCAGGGCCGCCGCCCGACCGTATGGATGGAGGGCGCCTGGGCGGACCGACTCGGCCTGCCGCCGATGGCGCAGGGCACCGCCATGCCCGCCGCCGAGGCGCAGGCGATGCGCATCGCCGACATCCCGGCCTTCCAGCAGTACGTGCAGGACGTCTGGCGCAGCACGTCGGACTGGCTCGCCAATCCCGACGCCAGCACCTTCGATACGCTCGTCACCGTCAAGCCGCTTGGCGAGATGCCGGCCATCCGCGCCCTCGGCCAGGTCTGCATGACGCACGGCTTCACCCACCTGGGCGAACTCGAACTCTGCCGCACCCTCCTCGGCCTCAAGCCGGCGATCGGCGTCTAGCAGCGGCCGTATGAGGCGCCACCCCCCCCCCGCAGGGGCGGGGCTTGCCCCGCCCGCCCCGCACGATAGCCACCCGCGGCCGCGTGCTCGCGACAGCCCGCCTTAATCCTCCGTTAACCACCCTCCGCTATCCTGAGATCGACACACGTCACCGGCGATCAAGGAACCCACCATATGGCCGACGAGCACGACACCAACGAACAGCTACTGCGCGAGAGCGACGCGCGCGCCGCCAGGCAGCGCATCCCCGGCGCCTTCGACATCGCCTTCCTCTCGAACATGGAGGACGTCACCGAACTGCTGCTCGTCCGCCACGGACAGCAGGAGTACGACGTCAATGGCCCCGTCTCGGAGCTGCTCGACCCGCCGCTCAGCGCCCGCGGCCGCACGCAGGCGCGCCTCGTCGGCGAATCGCTCTCGACGGAGCGGATCGATGCGGTCTACGCCAGTCCGCTCCAGCGCGCGCTCGACACCGGCCGCGAGATCGCCCGCCACCACCGGCTGGAGCCGATCGTCCTCGACGACCTGCGCGAGGTCGGCGTCTTCCAGGACATCCCGCACGACCGCACGCCGCTCGACTACATCGGCCGCCAGGTGCTGGCCGGCGTGCGCCAGCGCATGATCGAAGAGAAGAGCTGGGACGTCTACCCGTACAGCGAGCCGAGCGCCGCCTTCCGCCGGCGCGTGATCAACGCGATCGAGGGCATCATCGCCACGCACCCCGGCGGGCGCGTGGTTATCGCCTGCCACGGCGGCGTCATCAACGCCTACACCGGCCACATCATCGGCACGAAGTTCGACATGTTCTTCCGGCCGGCGCACACGTCGATCAACGTCGTGGCCGCGGGCCAGGGGCGGCGTGCGGTCCATCGTCTGAACGACGTGCACCACCTCGCGACCGCTGAGGGCAACTTCCAGAGCGTCTGACCGCCGGTCAGCGGCAGGCGCCGAACTGCTTCGCCGTGATCAACAGGTCGTTCGAGTTGATCTTCCCGTCCTTGTTCATGTCGAAGTCCGGTATGTAGTTCGCATTGCCGAACGAACTCGCCGCCTTGGCGACCTGGAGCAGGTCCGTCGTGTTCACCGTCAGGTCGGCGTTGGTCGACGCGATCTCCTTGCCGTCGGCACAGCCGTCGGCATCGGTGTCGATCATGCGCGCCTGCGTGTTGTAGTTCTTGAACTCCACGCCGTCAGGCACACCGTCCCCATCCGTATCCGCCTTCAGCGTATCCGTGCCGATCAACACCTCGAACCCGTCGCTCAGCCCGTCGTGGTCGGTGTCGTCCAGCGGTGCGGCCGGCCTGGACAGCGGGTTCAGCGGATCCGTGCCCAGCAGGCACTCCGCCCCGTCCAGCACCAGGTCGCCATCCGTGTCGCGCAACAGCGGGTTCGTGGGGCCGCTGGCCGGCGGGCAGAACGCGTGGTACGCACCGCCCGGGCCCAGGCTCGGCTCCACCCCGTTCGGCAGCCCGTCGTTGTCGGCGTCCGGGTCGCACGCGTCGCCGATGCTGTCGGAGTTCGGCCACGTGATGTCGTTGAACAGCTTGCCGTAGCTCGACAGGTCGATGATGTTGCTGTCGTGGTTCTCCTGTCCAAGGTTGTACGCCACCGGACAGTTGTCGGCGGGACCGAGCACGCCGTCCAGTTCAGGGTCCGCCGCGATCGCCGTCGCCGCCGATCCGGCGACGGAGAACATCTGGTACCGGTACCCCGTCCACGTCGAGTGCGAGGCCGGCGTGATGCGCACCGTCACGCTGGTCTTGCCGGCGATGTACGCTCGCGTGATCATCAACTCGCTGTCGCGCCAGCGCAGCGCCGTGTTGCGCCAGCTGTCGTACCACTCGCCAACGCCTATGCCATCGACCGTCACGGTTGCGCGCTGGAGGCGCGTCCCCTGGTCGAGCCGCCGGCGCAGGATCGCTGTCCGGCTGCCGTCCACCGTCATCTGGAACTGGATCGGCGCCGTGGTGGATTCGCCGTCGTCCGTCACCGCGACCTCGTCGCCTTCGTAGTAGAAGCTCTGCGCGCCCGTGGCGGCGCCCGTTGATGTGTACTGGTGCGCCTGCATGTTGGCCGCATCGCCCACATCGACCAGGTCGGTCTGCCGCATCCCGCCCGCCGCCGCGCCGTACCACGACACCACGCTGTAGTAGTCGCCCGGCCACGTGCTCTTCTGGTCCTGCAGGATGAACATCGGTGGATTCCCGTGCTCGATCCCCATCTTGAGTCCTGAGCGGAACTCGATCGGATCGGCCGCGAACGCGCGCCACGCCGCGTCTTCCGAGAAGCCGTCCTGCGCACCCGGGCTGTTGTGGACGACGCGTGAATAGTTGCTGCCGTGCGTCGGGCGCGAGAACGTGCCGTTCTGGAAGTAGAGCCCGCCGTTGAAGAAGTCCTCCGTGCCGGTCCGCCGCCCGCATCACCTCGCGGTGGCCCAGCCCCGCGGTGTAGACCATCGTCCACGTTTGCAGGTAGGCGTTCCACGAGACTTCCGACGGCAGGTCAGCGAGCGTCTCCGAGATGATCGGATCCGCCAGCGCGAAGCTCGGCGTGAACGTCTGCGTGCCCGCGTCCCAGTACGTGCACGCGGTCACGTCCTCGATGCTCTCGCGCGGCACCCGCGCCAGCTTCATGTGCGTCGTGCTCCCGGCGAACGTGCGGAGGAACACGTACACCGTGTCGCCCACCAGCACCGGTCGCGCGCCGGCGCCGGGAGCTGATCGCCGCCGACCCGTTCCCACGCGCCCGCAACCTGAACGTCCGCCGCGACGCCGTCCGCATCACCCCTGTCGACGACGTCTTCGCCAGCCAGTACGGTGTCAAAGACGGGGGGCATCAACGCGCAAGGGGACAGGTGTTGACGTGGTTCTAGGTTTCGAGGTTCGAGGTTCGTCTTCTGCCCGAACATCCAACATGCCCCCAGGAGTAGCCACAACAGCCCCAGAAGCAGATACTACATACTACAAACCACCGACTGACAACTGCACCGGAGGTGCCCCATGCCCGACATGACCGGCAAGACCTGCATCGTCACCGGCGCCAGCCTCGGTATCGGCAAGGAGACCGCCGCCGCGCTCGCCGGCATGGGCGCGCGCGTCGTCATGGTCTGCCGCGATCCCGCGCGCGGCGAGGCGGCCCGTGCCGACGTCGTCGGCCAGTCCGGCAGCAGCGACGTCGAGCTGATGATCGCCGACCTCGCATCGCTCGACGCGATCCGCAGCCTCGCCGCCGCGTACCAGCAGAAGCACCAGCAGCTCCATGTGCTGGTGAACAACGCCGGCGCCTACAACGCCAACCGCACCACCACGAAGGATGGCTTCGAGACCACCTTCGGCGTCAACCACCTGGCGTACTTCCTGCTCACCGACCTGCTGCTCGACGTGCTGAAGGCCAGCGCCCCGGCGCGCATCGTCAACGTCAGCTCCGCGGCGCACATCGGCGGCCACATCAACTTCGATGACCTGCAAGGCGAGAAGACGTACGTCGGCAGGAAGGCCTACGGCCAGTCCAAGCTCGCCAACGTGCTCTTCACCTACGAGCTCGCGCGGCGTCTCGAAGGCACGGGCGTCACCGCGAACGCGCTCCACCCCGGTGTCGTCCGCACGGGCTTCGGCAAGAACAACCCCGGCATGATGGGCCAGCTATTCAGGGTGGCGCAGACGGTCGCCCGCCCGTTCTTCATCTCGCCGGCGCAGGGAGCGGCGACGTCGATCTACCTGGCCTCGTCGCCCGAGATCGAAGGCGTCACCGGCAAGTACTTCGCGAAGAGCAAGGCCGTCGACTCCAACGCCGAGTCCTACGACACCGCCGTCGCGCAGCGCCTGTGGCAGGTCAGCGAATCGATGACGAGAACCTAGAACCGAGAACCCAGAACCTACAACCTCGAGTCCACGGGCGATACCAATCCGCCAGGAAGGTCTGTCCGACTCCAGCTTCCAGCCTCCAGCTTCGGCCGCACGCCGCTCACTCACGCCTCAACCACAGCCCGGATCTCCGGCGCGTGCTCCGCGAAGTGCCCCGCCGTCATGCCGAACATCTGCGCGAACGTCCGCGTCTCCCCCATCATCTTCGCGCTCACCGGCAGCTCCGCGTCCGCCACGCTGTCCAGCACGCCCAGCAGCCGCGCGATCCCCGCATCGAAGTCGGCCAGCACTGACTCGCGTGTCGCCTTGCGCGACGACATCTTCACCTGCAGCTCGCTCACCTTGTAGATCACCGGCATCAGGAAGCTCGGCGGGTTCATCGCCTTCCCCTTCCGCGCGGCCTCGATCTGCCCCGTGATGAACCCCGTGCCCGCCGCCATGTGCCACGCCAGCTGCCCGCACGTCCACGCCGGGTTGCCGCTCTTGAGCGCCCACTGCGCGTCGCCGATCCGCCCCACCAGCTCGCGATACGCCGCCTGCGTCGCCACGATCTCTGCCCGTATCGCCGCCCGGTCCGTCGCCGCCGTCGCCGCCTGCTCGGTCGCTGTCTCGCTCATCCCGCTTCACCTCGATGTTGATAACGCCGTCCCTGGCGGATCATGTATGAGCCGATGCTACGCGCGAAGCCGTGCGCCCGTCAACCAGCTCACCCTGCCGCGCCTGCCACCCGCCCCTCGCAGTTTGCTGTCTTCCTAACTCGCTGGGCCGAAGCGCTGTGGCCTCAGATGTGGAGCACCGAGCGTAAGCACGAGAGTTATCGTGCGCATCTCAACTCGCTTTCGCGCCAGCGCATCTGGCCACTTTGCGCACAGTTGCGAATGGCTTCACCGTCCCTGGTCGCGCATAATCGGCTCGTGGAACCACCACCCGTCCGTTACACCACTACGAGTGATGGCGTCAGCATCGCCTGGGCCGAAGTAGGCGACGGCCCGGCGCTGCTTTCAGTACCGCCTGTGCCGTTCTCCCACGTGCAAGAGGGGTTCGCGGTTTGGGGCGTGTACTTCGAGGCGCTCACCCGATCGTTCCGCGTGGTGGTCTTTGACGCGCGTGGCACCGGGATGTCGGAACGCGACGTCGCCGCCGTGTCCGCCGAAACGATGCTGCTGGATGCCGATGCGGTAATGCGTGCCGCGGGGCTCGACCGGTTCATCGTGATGGGAGGGGCCGGAGACCTGTTGTCCATCTCAACGTGCCTTCGCCTCGCGACGGCGGTTCCTGAACGGGTGACGCACGTCGTTCTCGATTCTCCCTATCAGAACATACGAGAACTCGCCGATACGCCCTTCGGCCGGACGAATCGGGCCCTCGCGGAGCTGGACTGGTCCGTCTACACCCAGACGTTCTTCCGCGTCCTGCTCGGGTGGGCGTCAGCCGAGATGATCGACTCGATCGTCGCGGCCGTTGGGGGCTGGGTGGCTCCCTCTGTCGGAGTCCAATACGTGCGGGAGTGGGAGACCGCGGATATGAGCGACCTCCTGCCGCAGGTGCGTCAGCCAACGCTCGTCTTAAGGAACGATCCGTATGTCGTCCCTGCCCGCCTGTGTCAGCGCGTCGCGGCGAAGATTCCCGGTGCGCAGTTTCGGCAGTACTCGGACCCATCGTACGCGCAGGCGGCCGAGCTGATACGCGCGTTCGTGGCCGAATCTTCGCCGCCGCAGCCCGCCGTTGCGCCCGCCGCTTCGCCCGTCCGCACGATCCTCTTCACCGACATCGAGAGCTCGACCGCCCTGACCCAGCGTCTCGGCGACGCGCAGGCGCAGGAGCTGCTCCGCTCACACAACACCATCGTCCGCGACGCGCTCACCGCCTGCGGCGGCACCGAGATCAAGCACACCGGTGACGGCATCATGGCGTCATTCCCGTCGGCGTCACGCGCGATCGAGTGCGCGGTCGCGATCCAGCGCGCCGTGACCGCGAAGGCCGACGCGCTCCTGCGCGTCCGCATCGGCCTCAACGCCGGCGAGCCCGTGGCCGAGGAGTGCGATCTGTTCGGCACGGCGGTGCAACTCGCGCGCCGCATCTGCGACCATGCGGACGCCGGCGCCATCCTCGTCTCCAACGTCGTGCGGGAGCTGGCGATGGGCAAGGGGTTCCTCTTCGCCGACACCGGCGAGATAGAGCTCAAGGGGTTCGAAGACCCGGTGCGGCTGTACGAAGTGCAGTGGCGCGAGTGACGTAGTGCCAGACTCGCTCGACATACTCATCCTACGCCCCCGTAGCTCAGAGCGTAGAACAGTGGTTTCCTAAACCACCTACAACCTCCCGTACCCCCGTGCCGCCACGGGCCACACCTCCACCACCTCGTCGCCGCGCACGGCGTACAACTCGTCGTGCAGGTTGATCGTCGGATCGATGGGCGACGGCCACGGGTCGATGTGGTCGCCGGGCGCGATGCTGCGCAGCCTTCGCAAGCCCGGGCGCCCATCAGAAGCCATGGCCCTCCTCCAGGTCCACGATCGCGTCGAGAAGATCAGCAGCTTCCCATGCCCGGTTCCTCCCGGAGTCGGACAGCGGCGCGAGGATGCCGGCGTCAGTGAGTTCCTGGGTCGCGTTCGCGATCGCCGGGCGCGTCCGGCTCGTCGCCGCCATAGCAATCTTGATCGTGATCACCGGGTGGGCGGGCAGCACGTCGATGATCGCCCACGCCGCCGCGTCGGATCGTGGTGGCGACGTAACTGCGCGCAGTTGCTTCCGCCAGCCTTCCTGCATTCCGGCGACGTGCCGCAAGTAGCGCTGCGCCAACCGGGCCGCAGTGGCTGCCGCGTCAGCGAAGATCGCCAGCCAGCCGTCCACATCGCCGTCGCGAAACAGCGTCAGGCCGCGTATGTATGCGTCTTTGTGTTTAGCGAGCAACACGCTGATCGGCGGTATGTACGACGGCGCGAGGCCGGTGCGCCGCAAGATCACCTGGACGAGCGCACGCCCCGTACGCCCGTTGCCGTCTTCAAACGGATGCATTGTCTCGAACTGCGCGTGGGCGATCGCGGCCTGCACGAGCGGCGAGAGCGCATCGTCGTTGCAGAAGGTGCAGAGGTCCCGGAGCAGTTCGTCCAGCAACTCGGGCGGGGGCGGGACGAAGTCGGCTCCGCACGGGTTGTAGTTGTTACCGCCGATCCAGTTCTGCACCGAGCGGATCTTGCCCGCGATCGCCGGAGCGACTCCCCTGAGGAGCGCGTTGTGGATGTCGCGCAGATCCGCAACATCGATCGTACGCCGCTCCACCGCGCGCTCGATGGCGAACTCCATGGCTTCGATGCTGGCCAGGACCTCGATCGTCTGCGGTCCGATCGGCTTTCCCGTCTCTTGCTTCACCTCGGCCCGTGCGAGCGAACGGGCGTCGAGCTGGAGCCCTTCGACCTTCGATGACGCGATCGATTCGGTCCGGAGAAGTAGCCGGGCGAGCGGTGCGAGATATCCCGGCGAGCCGGCGTTCAGGCTGGCGATCCCCGTCTCCGCCTCCGAGATGATGGCGGCGAGACCTCCCGTGAGGCGTATCTCCAGTTCGCTGATCGGGTCGGGGATGAACGCATCGTAGGCGCAGGCCTTGCGATATCGCCGGGGCGCGTCGGCGTGCGGATCGTGCCTCCAGGTCTTGCGGACATACGTCCCCGCCATCGGGATATCCTTTCTCTCGTCCCTCTGGTAGTGAAAGGATAATGGTTATCCTTTCCTCATACGCACCCAGAGATGAAAGGATATCCCTTATTCTTTCATTTGCATCCCCCGAATGAGCGGATATCGCCGGATCGCCCACTCGAACCCGGCTTCCCCCGGATGCCCCGCCGTCGCGCCCTACCCCCTACCCCCTACCCCCTACCCCCTACAACCTCCGGTACCCGCGCGCCGCCACCGGCCACACCTCCACCACCTCACCGCCGCGCACGGCGTACAGCTCGTCGTGCAGGTTGATCGTCGGGTCGATGTGCGACGGCCACAGGTCGATGCGGTCGCCCGGCGCGATCGCGCACTCCACCGGCAGCCGGATCGTCGCGTGCTCGTCGCTCAGGAACAGCACCTCCGCGCCCGGCACCCCCTTCACCGACGGGTTGCCGTGGTCCACCGATGCCGCCTTCAGCCCCGCGTCCGCTGCGCACTGCTCCGGCCGCGGCCGGCTCAGCACCGTCGAGGCGATCCAGAACGCCTGCTCGAACGGGATGTCGAGCTTGGCGTACGCCGTGTCCATCAGCACGTACGAGCCCGCCTGCACCTCGGTGATCCCCTCCATCGCGCCCGTCACGTCGTACGTGCCGGTGCCGCCGCCGCTGACGATGTCGCAGCGCAGCCCCGCCTCGCGCACGAGGCGTGCCGTCGAGAGCAGCCGCTCCATCGCCTTCGCCGTCTTCGCCTCGCGGTCGGCGCGATCTTCGATGCCGACGACGTGGCCCTCGTACCCCATCAGCCCGCGCAGCACCACGCCCGCCGTCGCGTCGACGCGCTTGGCCAGCGCCACCGCCGGCTCGCCCGGCGCGATGCCGCAGCGGGGCAGCCCGACGCCGACATCCACCAGCACGCCGATCTCCACCCCCGCCGCCTGCGCCGCCCGCGCCAGGTCCTCGAGCGCGAACTCCGAGTCGACGGCGACGATGAGCTCCGCCTGCGCCGCCAGCTTCGCCACGCGCGCGGCCTTTCCCGGCCCGACGACCTCGTTGGCGATGAGCACCTCGCGCGTCAGGCGTTCGCGCACCACCATCTCCGCCTCGCCGACGGTCGCGCAGGTCAGCCCCGTGCACGAACCCGCGGCCAGCTGCCGCCGCGCGATCTCCGGCGTCTTGTGCGCCTTGAAGTGCGGCCGCAGCTTGCACGCCCGTCCCGCGAAGTAGCCCGCCATCCGCTCGATATTCCGCTGCATCGCCTCGACGTCGACCACCAGCGCCGGCGTCGGTATCTCATCCACCTTCATACGCACCTCCGTTCGGCTCATGCAGCGCCAGTGTAGTTGTCTTTCCCACACAACACGACGCCTGAGAAATGGCGACGCCCTCTCGGGTCGCTACTCTGTGCCCTCTGTGTTCTCTGTGGACCCCTGCCTGTCCTCTGCCGGCGGTCGTTGCTCCCCGAGGTAGCACCCGCCACCCCAAACAGATAGGCTGAGCGCGTGAACGAACCACCGAAACGGCCCCGGCGCCGCCGCGGCGGACGCGGTCGCCGCCCCGACCAGCCAGCCGATCAGCAGCCGCCTCAGGCGGCTGCCGAAGGCGAGGCCGCCCCGCAGCCCGACGCCCGCCCGCCCCGCCAGGACAACCGTGGCGGCCGAGGCGACCGCCAGCGCACGCCCCCCGGCCCCCCGCCCGGCGCGACGGCCGGTGGTGGTGGCGGCCGCACCCAGCGCGCGCCCGGCGCCGCCGATCGCCCGCCGCGCGACGCGGCCCCGACCCGCGACGGCCGCCCCCAGCGAAGCGGCGGCTCGCAACGAGGCGGCCCGCAGCGCGACTCCGGCCGCAGCCAGCGCGAGGGTGGCAGCAGCCGCGGTGACAACCGCCCCCGTCGCGACTCCGGTCCGCGCGTCTTCGAGGTCCCCGTCCCGCAGGACGAGCGCTCGGTCGAGCTGGGCGCCTCCTTCCGCGAAGCCCAGATCGCCACGCGCGAAGCGCGAAAAGCGCTGGCCAAGCGCAAAGCCGAATTCGACGACGAGCCGCAGTGGATGCTCGACCAGCTGCACGAAGCCGAGCAGCGCTTCGAAGCGGCCGCCTCCGCCTGGTCCGAGCACCTCGAGACCACCGGGCGCAAAGTCGTCCGCCGCTAGGTACCACCCGTAGAGACTTGGCTTTAGCTCCGTCCCCATCGAAACAGGCACACCGCTACGGTAGACAGCAACGCCAACCACGTCTAAGATAAGAACAAATCTTCTGCTGAGGCCAACCGTGTTTCAACGACTTGATGAGCCCGCAGTCGCGCGCGTGTTCCGGACGCCATCGGGTCTTGTCGAGCTGCACGAAGCGGACTGCATCCGCTGGCTCCGTGAGCAGCCGAAGCATTCGTTCGAGGCCGTGGTAACCGATCCGCCGTACGGCATGCTCGAATACACGCCCGACCAGATGAAGAAGCTGCGAGCCGGTCGTGGTGGCGTTTGGCGTATTCCGTCTGCCATTGGCGGTCATAAGCGCGCGCCCGTCCCTCGCTTCACCGTTCTTCGCGACAGTGAAGTCGAAGCGATGTACGAGTTCTTCAGAGAATGGGGCGATGTCGTCCAGCCGACGCTCGTTCCGGGCGCTCACATCTTCATCGCGTCGAGCCCGCTGTTTTCGCACGTCATTGCGCAGGCCATGTCGGATTGCGGCTATCAGAAGCGCGGCGAGATCGTCCGCCTGACGCAGACGCTGCGCGGCGGCGATCGACCGAAGAACGCGGAGGAAGAATTCCCCGACGTGACCGTTATGCCGAGGTCCGCGTGGGAGCCATGGCTGCTGTTCCGCAAGCGTTGTGAGGGGACCGTGGCGCAGAATCTGCGCAAATGGAAGACGGGCGGGCTTCGGCGTTTGGGCGAGACGCCATTCCTGGACGTCATTGTGAGCCGGCCGACGAGAGCAGATGAGCGAGTGCTGGCTCCCCACCCCAGCCTTAAGCCTCAGGCATTTCTCAGGCAAATCGTGCGAGCCGCCCTTCCGCTGGGAGAGGGCACCATCCTCGATCCCTTCGCCGGCAGCGGATCTACGCTGGCCGCGTGTGAGGCGATGGGCTACCGCGGCGTGGGCGTAGAACTCGACCCGAGCTACATGACGATGGGGATCACGGCGATCCCGCTTCTCTCTCAGTTACAGGTGCCGCGGTCGCCTTCCGCTTCGGCGTCGGACGCGGCACATACGTCGGGTCGAGGTACACAGCGTTCTCCGCGAGCTTCAGCACGCCCGACCGTTTGATCGACGCCGTTGGCGTGCGGCGGCTGCCTTCCTTCCTGCCGGAGAAACTCCAGTCTGACTCGTCTAGCTGAGCGCACATGATGCGATCGATCCTGGTGGCCGTGCGGCTCTCTATCGGCGTTGTGTCCCGATCGATGTAGTACTGGCAGATCATGATCCAGCCCTCTTCAGCGTTGTGGCCCTGCCATCCATTCGACCAGCGAGACGCCTTCACTTCGATGCCGTCGTCGCCGCGCAGACACGCATCGGCCTCGTACATTCCCCTCGGAACCAGATCCGGCCGGCCGTTGTGGTACCGGTTCTTGATGATCGTAGCGCTTCGCTTCGATACACCCTCCACCACGAGTTCGCTCATGACACCACTGAAGGTGGCGGCCGAGAGCGTCTCCTCCAGGCGGTCCCAGCCGCGCTCCGTCAGAAAGCGGTTGACGTTATAGAGGAAGTCGTAGATGTCGTCGATCGCCGCTTTGACTTCGGACGCTCGAAGCCCGTACGGCAACTCAAGCGTTTCACTGAAGCCCTTCGGGTGAAGCGTGGCGCGCTCGACGTACGCTGGCATCGGCCGATCGTGGCACAGCGTAGGGGCGCGAGCAAGGAACAGGTGCAGGGCAGCCCACGGCCCCCGGTTGATGCCACGCGCCACGTCTGGTAGCGTAGGCTCCCATCAGCCCTTCGACGCAGGAGGTACCCGGTGATCTTCAACAGCCCCTGGCCCAGCCTCGAACCCTATCCGCTGACCAGCGTGCCGGAGCTGATGGAGGCCACGGTCCGCCGCCTGCCGCACAAGGTCGCCCTCATGACCGCTGGCGGCCCCGCCTACACCTACGCCGACTTCTGGGCCGCCGTGCGCGGCATGGCCCGCGCCCTCCAGGACCAGGGCATCGAGAA
>Ga0315281_10009956_pt1 | contig 13149 bp, 13 predicted proteins | sample YL17G07_0_MG_FD_204540 | JGI IMG/M metagenome (GOLD analysis project Ga0315281, IMG submission 204540) | Sediment microbial communities from Yellowstone Lake, YNP, Wyoming, USA - YL17G07_0 | ecosystem: Environmental > Aquatic > Freshwater > Lake > Sediment | place: USA: Wyoming | collected... | reverse complement strand
CGCGGGCGAACGACATCCCTATCGCCGAGTTGGCCTGTGTCTGGTTTATCCCGTCAAGGTCGTATTCCACCGGGTCTTCTACGGTGAGTATGTTGAGCTTGCGCACGTCAAGGCGGGAAAGTATGGCGTACAGCGTTGTGGTTTTGCCCGAACCGGTGGGGCCGGTGACCAGGATTATACCGTGGGGCCTGCGTATGAGGGCGTCGGTTGTCTTCATATCCGCCTCGCCCATGCCAAGTTGCCCCAGGTCCAGCACTCCCGTCCTTTTGTCCAACAGCCGGAGTACAACCCTCTCCCCGTGTCCCGTGGGAAGTATGGAGACGCGCACGTCCACGTTCCTGCCCCCCATGCCTATCGTTATCCTGCCGTCCTGTGGAAGGCGTTTTTCGGCTATGTCCATTCCCGCGATGACTTTGATGCGTGTGACGAGGGCCGAGTGCAGGGCGCGGGGAGGCTCGATTATGTCGCGCAGGACCCCGTCCACCCGGAAACGCACGATGGAGCGCGTCCCGAAAAGCTCTATATGTATATCGGACGCCTTTTCCGAGAGGGCCTGGGAGATAAGCGCGTTTATGAACCGGATGACGGGAGCCTCATCGCCAGCCTCCAGAAGGTCGGTGATAAGGGGCATGTCGGCGGCGAAGTTCTGGAGTTTGAGGTCGCGGCCCAAATCCTCCATCATCGAATAGCCGCCATCGGCGCCCTGGGCGGAATAAAGCCCCTCCAGCCGGTCTTCGAAAACAGACGGTTCCACATAGCTGAGCTTCAGCGGCCTGCCAAAGAACCTCCTGACCTCCGCCAGGGCCAGCGCCGGCGTCGCGTCCTCGCGGACGATGATGTTGACCAGGCGGTCGTCCACGCTGACCACGATCACCCCTTTGCTCTTGGCGAAGGCGTAGGGGACGCGGTTTACGGCCTTCGTTTCCTGGGAGGAGATGTCGTCCGGGATCATTTCTTCAGCGGGTCGGTTGGCGACCTCATTATCCCCGGTTTTTCCGCCGGAGGCGGAAAAACCGCGTCCGCAGGTTTGGCGTCTACAACTCCTCCCTCAGCAGGTGTGGGTTTCAAACCCGCCTTTACAGGTGGCGAGGCCGGGGTTGCCTTGGCGGCGGGTTGGGTAGCGGCCTTGGGGTCGTCTTTGGGGGCTTGCGTGGGCGACGCCTTGGCCGCGCCATCGGTTTTCTTGTCGTAATCAAGTTTAGGCAACTTGGGACCCCCTAGTGTGGGCAATACCGGGTTCCAGTATTCTCTCAGGTCGCCCTGTGACTGTATCAGGCCCTCGTGCTTGTTAATGGTGGCGAATTTGGCGTCCTCCGGCGAGGCCATGATCTCCGGCTTCAGGAAAACCATGAGGTTTCTCTTACTCCGCTGTTTGGAGTCATGCCGGAACAGGGCGCCGATCAGCGGTATGTCCCCCAAAAGCGGCACTTTGTCGCTCCCGTTACCATAGTTGTCCGTTATCAGCCCACCGATGACGATAACCTTCCCGTCCTTGACCATTATCTTGGAATTGACCGAGCGTTTGGTGAAACTCCACCCGCCCGTTTGCGTGCTCGATGCGGGGTCGAGGTCGCTGACTTCGGTGGAGACGTCCAACTGCACCATGTCGTCTCCCATTATCCGGGTTTTTATCTTTAGCTCCAACCCCACATCCTTGCGTTCGAATGTCGTAAATGGGTTGACCGTCGCCGTCCCGCCGCTACCGCCGCCGACGCTCTGGCCGGTGTTCGCGTATGAGCCTGTGGGAATCCCGACGTTCCTCCCCACATTTATTTTCGCTTCTTCATTATCGAGAGCCAGCAAACTCGGCGTGGAAAGTATGTTGCCGGACTGGTCCGATTCAAGCGCATGGGCGAGGGACAGCAGGTTTGGGATTATCGTGCCGTTGGCCAGGGTTATCGTCCCGTTGATCACCCCGATATTCAGGCCGGTGCCCCCGCCGATGACCCCACCCGTAGTTGCGCTTCCGATCGCCTGGGTGGTGGGGGTGGACGGGTTGGGAAAATTTGTCCCACCAACGCCCATCACTGTGGGGGCGGTGTTGGCGTCCAAACCCCGCGCCGACTGCCACTGCACGCCGAACTCGGCGATCTTTGATGTCGTGATCTCCGCAATCAGGCCTTCGATAAAGACCTGTTTGCGGGGAATGTCGAGGCTGTCTATTATCGTCTTGTAGAGGTTAAACACATTCTCTGGCCCGGCTATCACCAGGGAATGCGTGTCATCATCCACATGTATCCCGGCCGCCACGCCAATCTCGACGGATTCCACAGCCTTGCCCGGAACGACGGGAGCGGATCCAGGATGCTGGGGGTTGGGGACCGTCGTGTTGGACGCTTTGGCCACTTTGACCTCCTGCTCCTTCCCTGACTTGATCCCGCGCAGTATCGTGGCAAGTTTGGTCGGGTCGGCGTAGCGGAGCCTTACAACGCGTATCCCCCCGCCCTCGCCGACCGGCACATCCACCCTGTTGGCGAAGGAGTTTATCTGGCCGGAGATCACGGAGTTGTCGCTCCTGACTATCACGCTGTTCGTACGCAGGTCGGGAATCATCACGTAGCTTCGAGGCTCCGCCGCCGACCCTGCGGAGTAGGCGTAGACAGACTCGAAAAGCTTCACGAAGTCGTCGGAGGCTATGTGCTTGAGCTTGATGACCTCCAGCGAGCCTCTCTTGGGCTGGTCCAGCTTTTCGATCAGCGAAGCGAGCCTGTCAATGCTGTCGGCGTAGTCGGTTATCACAAGCGTATTGGCGAGGGAAAACTCGTTCAGCGCCGCAGTCCCCGACATCAGCGGTCTCAACGTCGCCGCTATCTGGTTGGTGGGGGCGAACTGAAGCGGGAATATCTTGGTCATCACCTGTGCGCCAGTAATTTTGTCGGCCGCCCCGTAAAGCTCCCTGGCGCCCATCCGCGCCTTGCCCTCCAGGGCTATTGTCACCACATCGCCGGTCTTGTAAGCGGAAATGCCCTGCAACCTCAAAGCGTGGAGGGCTATGTCGTAAACGATGTCCACCGGCACGGGGTTGGCGGAGACGATCGTCACCACGCCTTTTATGGCAGGGTCTATTATGAACGTCTTCCCGGTTATCTGCCCAACAGCCTCGATGAATGAGCGTATGTCGGTTTCATGGAAGTTGAGCATCATTTTCTGTTGTTCCTGTTGCGCCGGGGCCTGCGACGCCAAAAACAAGAGTATCGCGGCTACCAGGATCGTCCGCCCAACCATCTTTACCACTATTTCCCCTTCCGGGGTATGCGCCCTGCGGCGCTCATCGTTTCAGTGACCGCCTTGGCGGTTTCCGACCCTTGGCCCATCTGCGATCCGCCGTTGGCCGTCATTGGCATTTGTGGCGTCGGCATGTATTTCACGGGACCAGGGTCGGCGGTACCCATTCCGTCTCCATCCATGCCGGTGTTGGGAGGCGCATCGTCGAATATCGGGGCGTCCATCGGGTTTTCAGTGTCGGTTAACGATTCCATCATCGGCGCCATCGGCGAGTTCCCTCCGAATATCACAGCGTCCTTGACGAAATTTGAAAGGGCCAGTGACTGGGTATCGCCGGCGACGCCACGGAAAACCACATGATCGGGGAATATATCGTCTACCATCACGCCTTCTTTGGCGGAGTCTCCGCGCTTTAGGATAAGGTCCCTGTTCCCCTTGGAGCCTATTATAGTGATAGATTTCCTTTTATCGAACATGTTCACGAAAACCCCTTTCAGGTCGAGTCCAGATATGTCCAGTGATGGTGGCGACGGGTTTGCTCCCCCATCCTCTTCTCCATCAACAGCTTTTTGGGCTGGGGAGGGGGCGGAAAACGGGATCGCGCCGAGCGCGTCCAGCGTCCTGTCCGCCACAGGCTCCGCCAAGCCTGCGGATAATGGGGCCTGTGCGCGTTTCATCTTGCCCACCATCAGCAACATCTGCGCCCCCATCGCCACAGCGAGGATCGCAAGCCCGGCTGTTATGGCCCGCAATAGCGTTTTTGTCCGTGGTGGAAGCCTGCGAACGCCCATCGTTTCAATCATGCTTTATTTCAATCTTATGGAGCCCCTATGGTGACTTGCAAAACCGCCTCGTCGTAATCCACCCCGTCGCTGACATGGAGCAAGACAAGGAATGTTTGCGGGGGGGGCATCCAGTTGTAGAGATAAGCCGTCACGAAGTTGGCGTTTCTCAATTCGGCCTCCCCAGCGCTCACCGGAGTCATCAGCTTCCATGAATATGACAGCGGCTGACCGTCTATGTCATAGCTCTCATCCGCTCTCAGGGCCACAACGTCTTTGGCGGTGGAGGCGGCCTTTATCACAGCGACGGGAGGATGATTGTCTCCATAACCCACAACGTTTATCCGCATGGACGCCAATTTACTCGTCGATGTCTGGGGCGTCGTGGTTGCTCCGGTGGTCCCCGTCCCCCCCGTTGTGACGTTAAAAGTTTCGGTCACAATCAGCGTCACGGTGTAATATCCGCCCTTGTCCGCAAACAGTGTGACCCCCGACATGGTCCCGAACGTGTTGTCGGCTGGGAATGTAAGCGTCGTGTTTTCGACGCAACTTGTCAGGGAGGGTTGGGAGGGGGGGGGCGCGCCGGTCATGGGCGTGACTGGCGTCGAGCTACCTAATCCGAATCCGGCGGAACTGCATCGCGGTTTTTCGGTAAGCGTCCATTTGTATGTCAACGCGCCGTTCCTGTGGCTGTAACTTTGGGACCCGTCTATGGTTATGTATGAGCGGACGGCGGCCTTGGACGGCGCGTTTATCACGGCTACCGGGTTTATGGGATCCTTCGCAGGATCCAACGCCTGCGTGATCTGCCGGTCCAATCCGCACGCGGTAAACGCGGCCATTGCCGCAATGACAGCCATCAGCCCTACGGACGATCGCAAACGGCGGGCTCCGCCTGAAACTACGGAGCCCGATGATTTCACGGTCACAACCATTTCCATTCTCCCTTAACCGCTAACCGGGGCTTGCGTCCCCTCTTGAAAAGGCCACCCTTGTCCGGCGAAGCCCCTTCTCTCCCTGTCGCTCCGGGAACCGTTGCGCAGTTCCCCCAGCCCTCCAGGTTTTTTATATCAAACTTTAACTGGGGGTTATTCCTGATGATTAACTCAAACCCAATCACTCTGCGTTTTCCTTTGTGTATTCAACCTTCGAGAGAATGTCCAAAAGCCTGTTTATCCAGGTTGCCGGCCCTTTTACCACTCTGTGGTTGAGGCTTCCGAATGGCGGATACTCGCTTTGCTCCAGTCTCATAAATTCACGGGATTTGACCAGATATTAAAAGGTGTCCGGCCTGTTCCTGTGCAATCGTTGCAAAGATTGTATATGATAATGAATGTTTGCTGGAAAATCAATCGAGCATATGGGAATTTTAGAAGCGTAAACGCCTTGTAAGAGTATCCGGCCACGCCGTTTTCAACCCTCAGCCCGGCCAGCATGGAGGCCATGCCCCACTCCCCGCCGCCAGCTTTGGACAAAATGTCCCAAGGGGCTTTTGTGTCAACAAGCCCATCGGGTATTTCCCTGAAATAACCATCGCTACCGGTTTTGTTGTAACCCAAATATGCAGAGGCTTCCGAAAACCGTATTTTGCGCTTTTTTTATTCTGATTGGGGACTTGCTAATAAGTTGTCCCTGAAAAAACCCCATTTTCACACTGGGATAATATCATCGAACCTTTAATGCCACATCCTTCCCAACCTTTGCTCTTAAGCGCGACGGCGTGAAGGGCCTCTCTTTTTCCTACCCTTAGCGAGGAAAGCTTTGCGTAAGTCAACGATTGCGGCGCCATGTCTTTTTCCTCTCCCATCAAGGGAGAGGGTAAGATGACGACGCCTTGCGTTTATTCTATCTATTTGGCGCCAGGAATTTTTGGTTATGCAAAGCTCTAATTGCAAGTGGGAGAGAAATCGGCTCCCGTTTGCCCTATTTTCGTTTACTCTGTATTATTGGGCGCGTGGAATTCCTGGTTATGCAAAAGTCCCTTTCCGAACGGGGCATTACCGGGAACCAGATTGGCCTTGACGTGTCATGCGAGCAGGGGCAATCTATAAGAAGGTATTATCCGCGTGGCAAACCGTATGGTGCAATCATGGAACATAAAGACAGCGAGTTTTTTAAAAAAGAGCTTCTCAAGCTCAGGGAAGAAGTCCTCAATGACGCCGCAACCACCGCCGATGTCGGGGCGATAAAGGTCACGAGCGAAGACCTTCCCGACGTGGTTGACCGCTCCTCGATGGAGACGGACCGCAACTTCACGTTGCGCCTGCTGGACAGGGAAAGGAAACTGCTCAAGAAAATAGACGAAGCCCTGCTCCGCATAGAAAACGGCGAGTTCGGGATATGCGAATCATGCGGTGAAGATATTGCAAGGGAGCGGCTTGTGGCTCGCCCGGTGGCCACCTTGTGTATCGGGTGCAAACAGGCGCAGGAGGAGGAGCAGGAGCAGGAGAAGGTGTAAAACAGCGAAAAGCCGCGTAGCTCCCATGCGGGGGGCCGTACGGTTTTCCGCAGATGTCATAAGGCGGCCCTGCCGTCTTCCGCCCTCTCCAACCAGCCTGAAACAGTAACCCACTCGTACCACAGCGCGAGGGCTTTGTATTTGCCCCAACTGCGGTAGCGAGCTTCGATTTGCCCATCGGTCATCTCTTTTCCCGCGATTTTACGCATGAGCGCGTGAGTGGCGGAGTCTATGGACAGGCTCGAATACTCCCCATGCAACATCAATAAATAATGCGCCGTGGATTTGCCAACACCCTTGACGGACATGAACAGCCGTTTCAAATCGTCGCCGCGTATTTCTCCACGATCCACCCTCGAAAGGTCGAGTGAGCCGTCGGCCACCTTCCCGCACAGGTCGATGACGTAACCGGCGCGGTAACCGACCCTGGCGTGTTCGCGCAACCACGCCTCCCCTGCGGAAATGATCACGCCCGCCTCCGGGAAAATGCGCCTGTCCGAGCCTGGAACTTTCGGCCCCAGTTGGCAAAGGTTGTGGATCATCCGCACGGCCTGTTTCCACGCCACGTTGGTGGCCAGTTGCGCTTTGATAATGTCCTCGAACACCGTCGGCGACCGTAACAGCCTTCCCGCGCCCAGACGGCCCGCATCCATGAACTTTTCTGTTTTCGCGCACAACGAGTGGAAACCGGAGAGGTCTTCGTCAAGTTTAAGGCAGTGGGAGACGACCCTGCGTATCTCGTGTTTTTTTTCATCGTCCAATCCGCCGGGAGACGTAACGCGCAGACTGCCGGCGCCGCTTTCCCTTACATAGACGATGAAAGGCTCCCCGCCCGGCAGGCGCATTGCGATGGAAAAGAGGCTCTTTGCGCCGTCCCAGCCGAACGGAGGCGTCTGGTAATACCCGTGGGAGCGGACCGTCAACATCAGCCCAAAATCAACGGGCGCCATGATGGTGAAGGAAGAATTTTTCATAGTGTCCTTTACCCCCTCCCTCGGTAGGGGCGGTTCGAGAACCGCCCTTCTTTAAAACGGGCGCAACACGTTGCGCCCCTACACGGACACCAAAGTCCGGGGTGAACGTTTACCCTGTCAATCGCCCCCGTCATGCGATAACATTTTCTCATGGATCACCGGACGTTACTCGACGATTACATCACCCATCTGATGGTGGAGCGCAACCGGTCACGCGCCACGCTGGCCGCCTACCGCCGCGACCTTGAACGGTTCCTGAGGGAGATTCCCCCCGAAGGCTCCCGCCCGCTCTCTAGCCTGACCCCGCCGGACATCACCGGGTATATGAAAAAACTACGCGACGAGGGCCTTTCCGCCGCGTCCACGGCCAGAAGCCTTGCGGCCATCAAGGGGTTTTACAGGTATCTTGTGGGACAAAACATCTTCGCTGTAAACCCGGCGGAAACCGTGGAATCGCCAAAACTATGGAAGACTGTCCCTCAAACTATTTGCGTCGAGGAGGTTGACAGACTCCTTGGCGCCCCGGACAAATCCACGCCGCGTGGTTTGCGGGACTGCGCGATGCTGGAGACGATGTACGCGACGGGCCTTCGTGTCTCGGAGCTTATTTCGCTTGAGATGAAGGACATTAACTTCGAGATGGGCTACCTTTCCGTAATGGGGAAGGGATCGAAAAAAAGAAGCGTGCCGATGGGGGAGACCGCGCTTGCGACGGTGAAAGAATATAGGGAGTCTGCGCGTCAAAAGCTTATGGGCGGCAAGTGGGGTGACTCGCTCTTCGTCACTCGGCGGGGGGAGCCGATGAGCAGGCAGTCGTTCTGGAAGGTCATCAAGCTGTACGCGATCAAGGCCGGGATCACAAAGGAGATCAGCCCGCATTCCCTCCGCCACTCGTTTGCGACACACCTTCTGGAGCGCGGGGCGGATTTGCGTTCCGTCCAGCGGATGCTGGGCCATTCGGACATATCCACGACGCAGGTATACACCCATGTGGCCAAAGCGCGGATGAAGGAAGTTTATAACAAGACCCACCCACGCGCGACGTGACGGTGGCGCGGACATCTGGATTTTTCGCATAAATGAGCGGATGGGTGTTGGCGGTGGTGGCCGTTTTATGGGCCATATCGGTTGCGGCCCTGGTATTTTTCGTCAAGCGCTGGCGTATCGTCGAGGAGCCCCAACCCCCGGAAAAACGGAAATCCAGAGACAAAGCGCTGGCCGACGCCAGGGGTATTCTAAAAAAAGGGCGGACGAAGATGCCCAAAAAAGCGGAGCCGACGCTTGAAATCCTAAGCGCTCTGGCGCAGGATAAGAGGTTGATCGCTGATCAGATTAAAAAATGGCTCTCGGAAAAGGATGACGTGAAGAAGAAATGAACCAGACCTCGAAAACAAAAAACGGCGCTCCCGGCATATTCCGCCCGGCGGTGATAGGCGACTCCAAGCGGATACAGGCCCTGATAAACAGCTACGGCGACAAGGGGCTTATGCTCCACAGGTCGCTCAACGAGATTTACGAGAGTATCCGCCAGTACATCATCTACGAAGAAAACGGCGAGGTTATGGGCGTATGCGGCCTTCAGGTGACGTGGGAAGACCTGGCGGAGATACGCGCGCTTGCGGTGGACGAGAGCAAGTCCCGGCGCGGCATCGGCACGATGCTCGTCGAAAGGGCCATTGACGAAGCGCGGAGGCTTGGGATACCCAAAGTTTTCACGCTGACGTACGTTCCCGATTTTTTCGCCAAACTCGGGTTTACGATCGTAGACAAGGCGCAGTTCCCGCACAAGATATGGAGCGAATGCGTCCGTTGCCACAAGTTCCCAGACTGCGACGAGACGGGCATGATAAGGCCCGTGGACCTTTGAGCGGCGCGCAGGCTGGCGATTCCGTCTTTTCCGTCATTGTTGAAGGGCTGGCTTACGGCGGCCAGGGCGTCGCTCGATTGGACGGCAAAGCCGTATTCATTCCCGGCGCGTATCCGGGCGACACGGTTTTCGCCAAAGTGGAAAAAGATAAAAAGAGTTATATCGAGGCGAGCCTTGTCCGAGTCGCCGTCCCATCCCCCAACCGTGTAGAGGCCCCGTGCATTTACGCTGGCGACTGTGGCGGATGCCCCTGGATGGGGCTAGAATACGCAAGCCAGATTGAGTGGAAACGCAGGATCGTCCAGGAACAGTTAAAGCGGATCGGCGGGCTTGATGTGGAAGTTTCCCCGGCGCTCTCTTCGGCCACTCCGCTAGGCTACAGGGCAAGGGCGCGCATGAAGGTTGTGGCCAAACGCGGCAAGGTCTCCATCGGTTTCCGCAAGGCCGGGTCGCACGACTCCATCGCGGCTGTGGACAAGTGCGTGGCGCTGAACTCCACGTTAAACACGATGTTAAAAGAGGCTCGCGAATACCTGCGGCTCAACGCGAAGACGGCGGAGAAAATCCATGAGATTGAGCTGGAAACCAGCCCGTCCGGCCCGTCTGGCAGGATAACGTTGAACGCGATTGACCCTCTGCCGGCCGGCTTCGCCGACGGCCTCCTTAAGGCTTGCCCGTCGCTCAAGGGAGTGTCGGTCAGGAATAACAGGTCTTTCAAATCGTCCGGCGACGTATCCCTTTTCACGACGACAGGCGGCGGAGTGCGGCTTTTTTTCGCCCCCGGCGTTTTTTCGCAGATCAACCCGGAACAAAACGTGAAGATGGTGGAGCGGATCGTAGAGCTGGCCGGGCCAGCGCAGGGCAGGACGGCGCTTGACCTTTACTGCGGGATGGGCAACATCGCAATCCCCCTCACCGTGGCTGGTTTTGGCGTGACGGGTGTGGAGTCTGTGAAACAGGCCGTGGACGACGCAAACAGGAACCGGGGCCTGATAGGGCTGTTCACCGCAAACTTCATCCACGGCGACTCCGGGCATGAGGCGGCCACTTTCGCGCAACGCGGCTTTTCGTTCGACGTGACGGTGCTTGACCCTCCCAAAGGAGGCGCCAAAGGCCTTGCGGACGTTGTTTCAGGCATAACCAAAGAGATGTTGATATACGTCTCTTGCGACCCCCCTGCCCTTGCGCGGGATTTGAAGGCTTTCGCGGAACTGGGGTTTGCGGTGGAGTCTGTGGACGTTTTCGACATGTTCCCGCAGACTGCGCGGGTGGAAGCTGTGGCTGTCCTGCGTAAACGGTAACGCTGTTTTCCATGATGGATGGCGCAAAGCAAAGCGTATGTTGTAAAGTTTCAGTTATAATGAACGGATGACTTTCGACGATAGGAGGCGGAGCATATGGCGCCAGACATACAGGAAATCGAGGAAAAGGCGCTCAAACTGCCTTCCACTGAACGAGCGCTTCTTGCAGAGCATCTCATCAGCAGTTTAGAGGGTGAAGAAGACGCCGAGGCGGAGCGGTTATGGATTAATGAGGCAGAACGCCGGTATAGGGAATATAAAGAAGGCAAGGTAAAGGCAAGGCCTGCCGCTCAGGTTTTTAAAGAGGCGTTCTCAAAATTAGCATGACGCATGCCGTATTTCTTCCAGAAGCTGAACAGGAAATGCTTGAGGCGGCGTTATATTATCAATCACAGGCGACAAGATTAGGAATTGATTTTCTTTCCGAAGTCGAACGCGCCGTACAGTCCATTGCAGAGTCTCCAGATACATGGCCGGTCCTTGAAGGGGAATTAAGAAGAAGGCTTATAAGGAGATTCCCTTTTGGCGTTTTATACAGAGTTGAACCTGGAAAAATAGTTGTAATCGCCGTGGCGCATCTACGAAGAAAACCATGCTATTGGAAAGAAAGAATTCAAAAAACATAAGACTCTGGCGCTATCCTGGCTGGTGGCGGAATATAAAACTATGAGAGAACAAGTGGTTTCAAATGGCAGGGGCGGGTCTTGCAATCACGGACAGGCCACCGTACTAAATGGGGCAGGTTCACTATAAACGGATGACTTTGGCCTAAATGGTAAAATTCACTCTTGACCTGATGACTGGGCTCGTGGCTGGCGTGGGCGCGTGGGCGATGTGGGTGGCGGAGTCGGTCGGCGAGCTGTCGTTGTTCACATGGCAGATGCTCAAGTGGCTGTTCCGTCCCCCCCTGCGGTTACGGGCGACGTTCGAGCAGATGCAGGAGATCGGTTACAACTCCGTGCCGGTGGTGGCCATCACAGCGCTTTCGACAGGCGGTGTTTTGGCCCTGCAAAGCTACATCGGCTTCAAGCGGTTTGGGGCGGAGAGCATGATAGGCACGGTTGTGGCGTTGTCCATGACCCGCGAGCTTGGGCCGGTGCTTACATCCATAATGGTCGCTGGCAGGGCCGGGTCGTCCATGGCCGCCGAGCTTGGGACAATGAAAGTGACCGAGCAGATAGACGCGTTATACACACTGGCCGCAAACCCCATCAAGTACTTGATCGTCCCACGGTTTATCGCAGGCGTGCTGATGCTCCCGTTACTGACGATTGTCGGCGACGCGGTGGGCATACTCGGCGGCGCGATCATCGGCGTGGGCACGCTGGGCGCCAACCCTGTGGTTTATATGAAGAAGACTTTCGAGTTCATGGAGCTTAACGACATCTATTCCGGGCTTTTCAAATCCATGATCTTCGGAGCGATAATAGCCATCGTCTGCTGTTTCCAGGGGTTTAAGACCGAAGGCGGGGCAGAGGGCGTGGGCCGCGCAACGACCCGTTCCGTGGTCATATCGTCCATCATGATACTGGTGTCGGACTATATGCTCACTGCGTTCCTTTTCTGACGGAGCCTTCCGATGGCCGGCGACATAATCATCGAGCTTGTAGACATCCACAAATCCTTCGGGACAAAAGTGGTGCTGGCCGGGGCGAACCTTACGATAAAGAGGGGCGAGTCCATGGTTATAATCGGCGGCTCCGGGTCTGGCAAATCCGTCACGATAAAGCACATGATAGGCCTGTTGACGCCGGACAAAGGCAAGGCCCTTGTCGAGGGGGTGGAGGTCGGGGCGCTTAACGAAGAGGACCTCAACACGCTCCGTAAAAAGTTCGGGATGCTTTTCCAGGGCGCGGCCCTTTTCGACTCGCTGACGGTCGGCGAGAACGTGGGGTTTGCGTTGCGGGAACATACAAACCTGTCCAAAAGCGACATCGAGAAGATAGTCACCGAAAAGCTCCGTCTGGTCGGCCTGATAAACGTGGAGAACCTGAAGCCCGCCGAGCTTTCCGGCGGCATGAAAAAGCGGGCGGGCCTGGCCCGCGCCATAGCGATGGACCCGGAGATACTTTTGTACGACGAGCCAACGACCGGGCTAGACCCGATAATGTGCGACCAGATAAACGAGCTGATCGTTGACCTTCAAAACAAGATCGGGATGACGGCTGTGACGATCACACACGACATGGTTTCCGCCAACCGGATAGCCGACAGGATAGCGATGCTTTACAACGGCCAATTCGTCGCGGTGGGGACGCCGGACGATGTGTTCTTTTCAGATATACCTGTGGTGGCCGAATTCTGCTACATTGGTAAGGTTTTAAGGCAGACAGAGGCCATACAGAAAAAAGATGATAAATAGGGACGGACGGCCAGGCGCCGCATTTGACGGAGGCTCACGCCTGTGAGATCAATGTCGCCAGAGGTGCGGGTTGGGTTGTTGACGATATTCGCGGGAATGGCCCTTCTGTACCTTTCCCTCAAAACGGCCGGGGTGGCCATCTTCCACCGTGGCGAGGCGATGAAGTTCTCGATCTACTTC
>Ga0315281_10009955_pt1 | contig 13149 bp, 15 predicted proteins | sample YL17G07_0_MG_FD_204540 | JGI IMG/M metagenome (GOLD analysis project Ga0315281, IMG submission 204540) | Sediment microbial communities from Yellowstone Lake, YNP, Wyoming, USA - YL17G07_0 | ecosystem: Environmental > Aquatic > Freshwater > Lake > Sediment | place: USA: Wyoming | collected... | reverse complement strand
GCAGGTTGAAGTGTTTGCGTGAGGAGTTGTTCAGTGCCGCGGGGTAAGGTACTGCGCCATGCCGCAGGCGGTGAGGAAAAGCCTTTCGACCTGTGCCATTTCCTCCTGTGTCAAAGTGGCGAGCGGGGTGTCGCCGAAGCGATCCAGATCCAGTGCACGCGCCTGTTCCGGCATGGCATAGCACCGTTTTAGCAGGCGCCCGCGTGGCTCGATCGCGATGCGCAATCCGGCCAGATTTTTGAACAGTTTGCTGGTCAGTGGAATGCACAGTATCGGACTCATGCCGGTGGCCAGCAACGCATCGTCGAGCAGGATCAACACTGGCCGCACCTTGCCGGCTTCTGCGCCGGTGTTTGGGTTGAGCCTGGCCAGCCAGATTTCCCCGCGTCGCATTATTTCCACCACTTCTCAGGCTCGGGGTCGCCGGGCTTGCGGCCTTCGGCGATATCGAGTGCCTCGTTGTCCAAAGGCAAAAATTCTTCCGCGATGGCAATGCTTTCGGCGCGCGCTTCGGGATTGGTGGCCAAAAACCGGGCCGCCTCGACCATCTCTGCCAGCAGTTGTTCTCGCGCCTGGTCGCGCAAAAACTTCTCCAATGCCGTGCGTACCAATTCGGAACGGTTCTGCTGGGTCTGTGCCGCCAGCACGGTTAGTTGCCGGTCCAGATTATCCGGTAAGCGTAAGGTCAAGGTCGCCATGTCATCTCCAAATTACTACTATTTGTAGTTTATATTGTAAGACAATTATGCGCACAATTCAAAATACGCTTTATGTCATGACGCCGAATTCCTACCTCCATCTGGTGAACGACACGGTGCGGGTGGATGTGGAGCACGTGAAGAAATTGCAGGTGCCGCTGCACCATCTGGGCAGCTTGGTCTGTCTGGGCAACATCATGATTTCCCCAGCACTGATGCACCGCTGCGCGGATGAAGGCATCAGTTTGGTGTTGCTGAACGATCACGGCCGTTTCAAGGCACGGATGGAAGGGGCGGTGAGCGGAAACATCCTGCTGCGCTGCGCCCAGCACCAGCAGGCGGGCGAGGATTGAAACATTAGTCAGACGTTGGTGGATGATGCTTTCAAGCGTAGCGCCCGCCCCTCGGGGCGGGTAATGTGCCTGGAAGAGATGACCGGTAAGGTCATCACGCACGGCGCGGCGCGATTTACCATCACGGTTCGCGGCGTCGGCGTGAGGTGGCAATTACGCAAGATTTGCGCGGCAAGGTGCAAGAAACCGTGAACGCCATCCGCGCCATGATGGATTCCGGCAAGCTGCCGCCTCCAGTCAACGATGCGCGCTGCAAGGAATGTTCTCTGAGGGAAATCTGCCAGCCCGAAGCGTTGGCCGATCAGCGCAGGATGAAGCTTTTACGGGAGGAATTGTTCAGTGACGATGCGCGCTGAAAAATATGTGCGGTTGCTGGATTTTTCCACCCCCGACCGCAAGGCCGGAAACCCCATCATCGAAATCAGCCATCGCGAGAGGCTGAGCGGTTCGCTACGTGCATTCCATGGTTACAATGTTACCGTTCACGTTTCCCGTCTGCCGAAAGGGGTGGAACTCTGGGCGTGGGACGATGACAATTGCTGTTTGAAGAAAATTGAGGCCGCATGATGAACGAAACCCTTATGAACAACGAAGAAACCCTGCTACACCAAATAGTGGAAACCATCGTCCGCGAAGTCGCCCCGGAGGCCATTATCCTCTTCGGTTCCCGTGCGCGGGGCGATGCGCGGCCTGATTCAGACGTTGACCTGCTGGTGGTTGAAAGCGAGCCGTTCTCGTCCCAGCGCAGCCGCCGCAAGGAAGCCGCGCGTTTGTATATGGCGTTAAGGGGGCTGGCGGTTTCCAAAGATATTCTCTTGTACAGTAGGGATGAATTCGATCACTGGAAAAACTCGTTAAACCATGTGGCTGGAAAGGCGCATCGCGAGGGGAGGGTGCTGCATGGCAGACCTTGAACATGCGCGCTTGATGTTGCGGATGGCGCATAAGGATTTCAATGCGCTTGTCGGGATGCAGGTGAATTTATTGTTTGCCGATGAGATTTTCGGTTTTCATATCCAGCAGGCGGTAGAAAAGGCGTTGAAAGCATGGCTCTGTACCCGCGATGGCACCTATCCAATGACGCATGAACTGTCGCGATTGCTGATTGCTTACTTTGTTGGAGAACCAGGGCGCGGAGGTGGAAGCGTTTTGGCCACTGGTTCAATACACCATGTTCGCGGTTCAGGCGCGCTATGAAGAGGGCGTCACCGAGCTGGATGAGCCTATTGACCGTGCAGCGGAGATTGAGAGCGTGCGGGCTTATGTTGAACAGAGGCTTGCCGCTTAAGGCGCTTCCATGGCTGATGTTGAACCTATTAACGTTTCAGCTCTTAACCAGTGCCTATTGCCCGCAACGCAGTGGCCTGTTGTAGTGCCCGCCCCTCGGGGCGGAAGAGGTCGATCTCTGGAGGCTTGGTGGGCGGTGCCCACCCTACGTACTGCGTTATAATCGGGCATTACGAGGAGTAACCTTCTTATGCTCGACATCCTGTTCGGCATTCTTGCCCTGTTTATCCTGATCGCCTTTGTCTGGGTGGGCTTGCGCATGGCCGCGCTGACCCGTCTGCAAAACGAGCTGCCAACGCTGATTACGCAGGTGCTGGAAGAAAAGCACCGGGCCATGTTGTCCGATTTGCACCAGGGCTTGCAAAATCAGGGTGACCGTATGGCGGCGGCGGTGGCGGATAACGGGGAACGGTTGCGTTCTGCGGTGGGGCAGGAATTGTCTCAGACGCGCGAAGCAATGCAGGCGCTGCAAGTATCCCAAAGCGAAAATCTGACGCAAAGCCGGGAATCCCTGACTAAGCAATTGTCGGATATGGCCGCCAGCCTGCAAAGCAAACAGGACGTGCTGCGCGCGGATATCCTCTCGAAAACCCTGCAAACCCTGGCGGAGCAGGGCAGGGCAGATCAGGAACTGATCCAGACCACCATGCGCAATGCCTCTCAGCAGTTGACCGGCGCGGTCGAGACTTTGAGCAAGACGGTGGATGGTCGGCTGGAGCAGATCACTGGGCGCGTTACCGAGCGCCTGGATGAGGGCTTCAAGAAGACCAACGAAACCTTCACCAACGTCATGACGCGACTGGCCACCATCGATGAGGCGCAGAAGAAGATCGACAGCCTCACCACCAATGTGGTCAGCTTGCAGGAACTTCTGGGCGACAAACGTTCACGTGGCGCGTTCGGCGAGGTGCAGTTGGAAGCGCTCGTGCGCAACATCCTGCCGCCGTCAGCGTACGAGCTGCAGTACACCCTGTCCACCGGCACCCGGGCCGACTGCGTGCTGAAGCTGCCCGAGCCGACCGGCATGGTGGCGGTGGATTCAAAGTTTCCGCTGGAAAACTATCATCGCATGTTTGCGCCCAATACCTCCGAAGCCGAGCGCCTCGTCGCGCAAAAGCAGTTCAAGGCGGACGTGAAAAAACACGTTGATGATATTGCCGGCAAGTACATTATTCCCAATGAGACTTCTGACGGCGCGGTGATGTTTATCCCGGCGGAAGCAGTGTTTGCTGAAATCCACGCCTATCACGCCGATGTGGTGGACTACGCCATGCAGCGGCGGGTATGGATCGTTTCTCCCACCACCATGATGGCAGTGCTTAACACGGCGCGTGCCGTGATCAAGGATGTGGAAACGCGCAAGCAGGTACATATCATCAAGGACGAGCTGGGTAAATTGGGCAAGGATTTCGCCCGCTTCGACGAGCGCATGAAAAAGCTCGCCGACCACATTCGCCAGGCCAACAAGGACGTGGAAGAAGTGCATATCAGCAGCCAGAAAATCAGCAAGCGCTTCGCTCAGATCGAGGCGGTGGAGCTGGAACATTTGCAGCCGGGAGCGGTACTGGCGGTTGAGTTGGAGTCGGAGGAATAGTTTGAAAATCACCTTGGAAGGAATGTTTTGAGCATGAACGCAGCAGCCGATCCCGCCCCACTTATTTTCGATGTGAACGAACCTGAATTTGCCGAGCAGGTGCTGGAAGCCTCAAAAACCTGTCCGGTCATGGTGGATTTCTGGGCTGACTGGTGCCCTCCCTGTACTGCACTCACGCCAGTGCTGGAGCGCGTAGTCAAAGCCTATGGCGGAGATTTTCGTCTGGCCAAGGTGGAAGTGGATGAGGGCGACAATATGCGAATCGCAGGCCGCTATGGGCTGCGGGGTTTTCCCACGGTGATCCTGTTTGTGAACGGCGAGGAAGTAGGGCGCTTCAACAGCGCGCGGCCGGAAAGCTGGGTACGTGATTTTTTGAACGAGCGCTTGGGGCTGAAGTAACCGGGCGAGTAAAACCCGTGAGAGTGGCTTCGTGACGCGGGCAAATTTGCCCGCGTCAGAAGAATGTAATGACTATGGTTTGAAGCGATTGGCCCAGAGGCTGGTAGCACCGGTCGTCATGTCCTGCTGCTGCCACACCGCGAATGCCCTGCCATTGCCGGTTACGCTGACTTGAGCGTTAGTGGCTTGGTCAGTACCTTTCTGTATGGGTGTACCAGTATCCCATCCATCACCAACGGTGAAGCGGAAGGCCTGGATATTGGTCGGTGCCTGTGCGTAGGGATCGGTCTGTGCCGCAAAATTCGGCTGTTCCCATACTGCGATCGCGTTGCCGAGCCCATCCATGCCAATTTGCGGGTTGCTGCCGCCGGTGTCGGGATTGATCGCAGTGGTTCCGACCAGTTGTGACCCTTTCCAGCCCTTTCCAGGTACATAGCGGTTGGCGCGCATTTCGTAACTAAAATCGCTGGTATAGGTTGTCTCTTTCCACAGCGCGATAGCTTGGCCGCTGCCATTCATGGCAAGCCGCAACTGACCGCCATCAATGTCGGTTCCGGGTTGAAGCATTTCTGGGGTACTCCAGCCATGCCTCACATTATTCCGGCTGGCAAACACATTGTTTTGAAAGGTTGATGGATCCATGCTCGCCCCGATGGCGATGGCATTGCCAAGGCCGTCGATGCCTAACTGTGAGACACCGAAGCCGTCTGGCAGTGTTTCAGGGGCCATCCAGCCTGCCTTAATGGAGTAGCGAACGCTGGCGGAATTGGAAAGGTAGGTCGTGTAGTCAAGCTGGCCCCAACCAATCATGGCGTCGCCGTTGTCGTTCATCGCGATCAGGGGGTTGGATCCCTGTATCGTGGCATCAGCTTGCAACAGACGGGTGGCTCTCCAACCTTTCTCTTTCGAGTAACGCTTGCCATAAACATTGAGGATGTCCACAGTTGCATTTTGCTGGTGCCACACGACGATTGCGTTGCCTTGTTCGTCCATGGACACTTTTGGATTGATGGCGTAGGTCGATGCGTCTTGAATCTGCTCAGGTGTGCCCCATCCTTTCGCCGGGTCGTAACGATTGCTCCACAGGCTGGAGTGGAAGGGTGCACTCGGGTTGTTGGGGTCGGTCAGGCCGAATTGAGCCCACACTGCGATAGCGTTTCCCTTCCCATTGACCGCGAGCGTCAGATGGTCCGCCTGGCCGATGTAGTCATTAATGTGTTCCGGCTTGCCCCAACCCTTGCCTGCGGTGTAGCGGCTGGTCCATACGCCGTATTGTTGTGGCGCGGCGTCTGACTGTGTCCAGATAGCGGTCGCATTGCCCAGGTTGTCTGCTGCAATCAGCGGCGGACCGGCATAATCGTTGGTTTCAATGCGCTTGGCTGTACGCCATCCGTCCTCTGCCCAGGACGTGGAGAATGTTAAGGTTAGCAGCAGTGCCCCAAACACCATTGCGAATAAACGCGTGAAAGTCGACCTTAGCTGTATCGGCATTTTCGTACTCCCTAGGTTAATGTTTCTGGTTTGGCAAGGTTAAACCCATCTGAAAAAAGCGTGGAACGGCTTCATCTGGGATGACAAAAGCATAGCACATTATTGAGATTGCTCAGTCACTTGCCAAATCTGGTTCGGATGTGTCCGGATTTTGTGGTTGTGAAATTCAGGTTCCGGCCTACCGCGTCTATGCTTGCCTCGCCTGATCATCGCCGCTAGACTTGGGTTAAGCGCCAGTCAAAAAAGAAGGGAATAAAACTTATGTCCAACCTGATCGTCATTTCCGCCTTGGGAAAAGACCGCCCCGGCATCGTCAACGAGCTTTCCAAGGCAATCCTGGATGCTGGCGGGAATATCGAAGATAGCCGCATGCTGGTGCTGGGCGGCGAGTTCGCGCTGATGATATTGGTTTCCGGAGAAGAACCGACCATTGTCAAAATAGAATGGTTGCTGCCGCAGTTGCAGAATTCCTTCGGGCTGACCGTCATCGCCAAGCGCACTCAACCGCGCACCGTGACTGGGCCGAGCATGCCCTATGTGGTGGAAGTGATTGCAATGGATCATCCGGGCATCGTGCATGAGATTTCACGGTTCTTTTCTGACCGAAAAATAAACGTGGAAGAGATGGATACAAGCTCCTACGCCGCCCCCCACACCGGCACGCGGATGTTTTCGCTGGATATGGTGGTGAGTATCCCCGCGACACTTTCTATCCCTCAGTTGCGCGACGATTTTGCGGATTTTTGCGATGCGCTTAACGTCGATGCGGTGCTTGAACCAAAAAAATAGCGGTTCTGCTCGTTCTTAAATCGGGTTGTTTATTGGCGCACTCTCATGGAGTGAGGTACGCTATCCCCCAAGTTATGTTTTTGTATGGAGTCGTTGATGGCCTTTACCGATGTCAAAGAATTGACCGTCTATGTGGTGGAACCTTCCCATGTACAAGCCCGATTTATTACGGGTCATTTGAAGAGCCTCGGCGTAGAAAATATCGAGATATTTACAGACGGCGCAGCGGTGCTCACAAAAATGGGAAGCAAGCAGCCTGACGTAGTGGTCAGCAGTCTCTACCTGCCCGATATGACTGGCACCGACCTGATCTACAAGATCCGCGCCAACCCGGTTCTGAAAGGTATTGCGTACATCCTGATTTCCAGCGAAACCAATCCACGTTATCTGGAGTCGATCCGGCAAGCGGGCGCCTGTGCAATTGTTCCTAAACCCTTCGAGCCGCTGCAGCTCTACACGGCATTGATGTCTACTCTGGACTACCTGAGTCCCGATGCATTACGTGTCGAGACCGATAATGTCGATGTGGAGAATCTGCATGTGCTGATTGTGGACGACAGCAGCAGTGCGCGAGGATTCATCCGGCGCGTGCTGGAAAACCTTGGCATTCGGCACTTTTCCGAAGCGGCTAACGGCAAGGAAGCCGTCACCCTCATCGATGAGGTGGAGTTCGATTTGATATTCACCGACTACAACATGCCTGAGATGGACGGCAAGGAACTGGTGGAATACATCCGCCTGAAAAGCTGGCAGAGTGCTGTGCCAGTGCTGATGATATCCAGCGAGCACAACGAGGGTCGCCTGGCTTCGGTGCAGCAGGCTGGCGTATCTGCGATCTGCGACAAGCCATTTGAGCCGCGCATGGTGAAAGGCCTGATCGAGAAAATGCTGGCTCAGCGTCAAGTCTGACAGGCTGCTAGAGGAGCTGTATGAGAAAATTGTTCGAAGTGGTTTGTTTCACTTTTGCGTTCGCGGTTGCGGCGCACGCTGCCGACTGCAACGATGGGATAACCGCCAACGCCGAGGGCGACTACAAGAAGGCTTTGGCCGTTTTGCAGCCGTTGGCCGCCGGAACGGATGACTGTGCGCAATTTCACCTTGGTTTGATGTACCTGCTGGGCGAAGGCGTCAAACAGGACAAAGTGATGGCACGCGAGTTTTTCGAGAAATCTGCCGCCAAGGGTAACCGGGCGGCTAAGGTTCAACTGGACAAGTTGTCGAAGAAATAGCCAGCGCCTGACGGCGCTGCTACCGCGTGGGCTTAGTCCCGATTTTACGATTCTTCAGCCCAACGCGGGTTTGTTACGCAAATGCCTCAATGATCACGGTCATGATCTCTATCATGGCCGCGGTGGTCGTTCTTTTTGTTCCCACGATGCTCATCCCGCTGCTCGTCACGGCGATCATCCCTGCGCTCCCGGTGCTGTTCCTGGTAGCGCGGAACATACTCGCGGCTATACCAGTTGTCCTGCACAAAGAAGACCCGCTCACCGCAAGCATTGTATTTGTGGCAGTGCTTGCTCCAATGTTTGCGGTGGCCCGGCGGTACGCGCAAATAGACCGGCGGGCTGTTAACTGGCACCCGCTCGACCAGTATCGGTTGACGATAGATCACTTGTGGCTGCGGAAAGTCGCCGATGTCGATTCGGCCATAGAAGCCGGGTTCGCCGATGCTGATAGAGACCCCAACATCGGCAGCGAGAGCCGGAATGGTTGCGGTGGTCACGGCAACTGCCGCTGCGATCAGAAAACGTTTCATCTTGAATCTCCTGTTGTTGGTGCTTCTTGGCGGACGCTGGTTTTCTCACTTGAGACCAGCGCACCGTTCTTGTGAGAATTATCAGGCTTTCCCCTAGTAAATAATAGAGGGCCGCTACCCGCACGCTCCAATTGCACCACACGCCGTACAGAAATCGCATCCGTCTTTCACGATTACCGCGAAGTTGCCGCACTCGCGGCATTGCTTGCCGGTGCGCAGTTCCTTGAGGGCGATGCCGGTTTGCTCCTGCACTGATTCCGGGATTTCCAGCACGCCCATGGCACTTAACGGATAGCCGCTTTCGTCGAGGATGCCGAGCATGGCGTAACGGTGGATGATGAGGCGGGCGATGTAGGCGACGGTGGAGGGCCAGTTGGCCTGGCGTTTTTCGCCGGGGACGTGGGCCATGAAATCGCCCAGCGGTTCGCGGTAGGTGATGAGCTTTCTCAGCTTCAAGCCGATCCAGGCCGGGTCGATGACGCGCATGTCCAGCGACAGCACTTTGCATAAACCATCCAGGGCGCGCGGGTAGACTCCGGAGAGCCACATCGAGTAGGGGCGGCGCGTGCCGTCGGGCAGCACCAGTTCCTTCAAGCCCAGCACGAAGTCGTCACCCGTGGCGGGATTGTTGATGTCGCAGGTCCAGGAGAGCGTGCCGTCGGGGCCGGTTTTTGGTTCCTTGCGTGCGAACAGCGCGTCCATCACCGGGGTGGGTTCGTCTTCGCCTTCCAGCGCGTGCAGCTCATCCACTCGGTAGCGCACCATTCGGGCGAATCCGGCGACCAAGCTGGGCATGCGGGTGATCTTGCCGTGCGGTGGCATGGGCAGGTCGAAAGCATCGTCGCCAGCGGCCTTGGCCAGGCTGTCGAGCTTGGCGCGCAGCCATGCCTTGTCCTCGGCACGCATGTCGATGGAGAGCATTTTGGCCAGTGCGCCCAGGCCGCGCGGCTGCTCGGCGCCGTTGACCCACACTTCGAACGGGCGGTCCTTGCGGTTGACCCGGGCGTGGCCGACGAAGATGGCGAAGTCACCCAGCGGATGGCGCACTTCGTAGGTCCACGACGGGTTGCCCTTCTTGAACTGCGGCCGCCCCGGCCAGCGCAGACTGGCGAGCGCGGGCTGCGGTGCGCTGTCGAGGCGCAGGCGGCGGTCCTGGTCGAAAACCAGATCCTGCGGCGCCTCCTTGCTCTTGTCTGTCCCCTTGGCCGCCAGCACCGAACCTAACAGCGGGTTGGGGCGGTAGGTGGCGAGGCCCTTCAGGCCGGACTTCCAGGCCGCGGTGTAGAGGCCGGCGAAATCCTCGAACGGGTAGTCCTCGGGAATGTTGACCGTCTTGGAAATCGCCGTGTCCACGAAGGGTGCTACCGCCGCCACCATCTTCATGTGGTCCAGCGCGGAAATCTCCAGCGCGGTGACGAAGTACTCCGGCAGATGCTGGATGTCGCGCCCCTCGCTGCGGTACAGCCGGTAGGCGAAATCCTCCACCTCGTAAGTCTTGTAGCTGTTGTCCGGCATGCGTTTCTTGCGCGTGTAGCTCCACGAATAGGCAGGTTCGATGCCGTTGCTGGCGTTGTCGGCGAAGGCCAGGCTGATGGTGCCGGTGGGTGCGATGGACAGCAGGTGGCTGTTGCGCATGCCGTGTTTGCGGATTTGTTTTTTGAGTTCGGCAGGCAGGCGTGAGGCGAAGCCTGCGGCCAGATATTTGTCGGCGTCGAACAGGGGGAAAGCGCCTTTTTCCTGCGCCAGTTCCGTGCTCGCCGCATACGCCGCATCGCGCATCGCGCGCGCCAGCTTCGCCGCGAAATCCCGTGCGCGCTCGGTGTCGTAGCGTAGCCGCAACATGGTGAGCGTATCGCCCAGCCCGGTGAACCCCAGCCCGATGCGGCGCTTGGCGCGAGCTTCCTCGTGCTGCTGCGGCAGCGGCCACACGGTGACATCCAGCACGTTGTCGAGCATGCGCACCGCGACTTTCACCACCTCGGCAAAGCTGTCGAAATCGAAGGTGGCGCCGGTCATGAAAGGCGGGTGTACGAAGCGGGTCAGGTTGATTGCGCCGAGGTCGCAGGAACCATAGGCCGGCAGCGGTTCCTCTGCACAAGGATTGGTCGCCTCGATCACCTCGCAATACGCCAGATTGTTGTCGCGGTTGATGGTGTCCAGAAACAGCACGCCGGGTTCGCCGTGGTCGTAGGTGCTGCGCATCACCTGTGCCCAGACTTCGCGGGCCTTGACCTTGCGGTACACCCATAGGCGGTCGTCGCGCAGGTAGGCGCCAGCAGTCATCACCTCATCGCTGGGTTCGGCCTTATGCACTAGTTCCCACTCGGTGTCATGCTCCACGGCGCGCATGAAAGCGTCACTGACGCCGACGGAAATATTGAAGTTGCGCAGGTCGCCGCTGTCCTTGGCGCGGATGAAATCGAGCACGTCGGGATGGTCGCAGCGCAGCACGCCCATCTGTGCACCGCGCCGCGCACCGGCGCTTTCCACCGTTTCGCAACTGCGGTCGAACACGCGCATATAGGAGACCGGGCCGCTGGCGCGCGAGTTGGTGCCTTTGACCCTGGCGCCGGTGGGGCGGATGGCGGAGAAATCGTAGCCCACGCCTCCGCCGCGGCGCATGGTTTCCGCGGCTTGCTGCAAGGCGGGATAGATGCCGGGTTTGCCGTCAACCGTTTCGGAAATGGAGTCGCCGACCGGCTGCACGAAACAGTTGATGAGCGTGGCCTGGAGGTCGGTGCCGGCAGCGGAGTTGATGCGCCCGCCGGGGATGAAGCCGGCTTCCTGCGCTTCGAAAAAACGCTGTTCCCAGTGCTTGCGTTTGGATTTGGTTTCGACCTGGGAGAGCGCTTTGGCTACTCGGGTACGTACATCGGCGATGGTTTTTTCGCTGCCCTTGGCGTATTTTTCCGCCAGGATTTCTTTGCTGATTTCCTGCATTTCGGGTAGCAGGGCGTGTTCGACGATTTTCATTCAGGCTCCCGTTCACGGCGCTTCGCTTTCAGCTTAGCACAGCTGAGGGAGCGGGTCAGGGGCGATACAACGGGCTGTTTAGATATGCCAGCCGCGCGTGGCGCAGCCCCACCAGCAATGCGGCGCTGGCCGGCAATGCCAGCAGGATGCCGAAGAAGCCGAATATCTGGCCGAAGGCGAGCAAGGCAAAAATCACCGCTACCGGATGCAGGCCGATGCGGTCGCCTACCAACCAGGGCGTGACCACCGTCCCTTCCAGCGTTTGCCCGATGCCGAAGGCGATCCAGATCGGGATTAAGCCGCCGATGCTGGAGAACTGCATCAGGGCGGCCAGGGTTGCCAGCGTGAGGCCGACGGCCATGCCCAGATAGGGTATGAACACCAGCAGGCCGGTGACCACGCCGATCGGCAGGGCGAATTCAAGCCCTGCCACAAACAGTGCCAAGGTATAGAACACACTCATCAGCAACATCACCGAGATTTGGCCGCGCAGAAATTCGGCCAATACCCGGTCCACATCCGCGGCGATAGTGGAAACCTGAGCGTGCCAGCGACGCGGAATCAGTTCGTCGATGCGGGAGATCAACGTGCCCCAGTCGCGCAGCAGATAAAAGAGCACCACCGGGATCAGCAGCAGGTTGGTGAGAAAACCGATCAAAGCCAGGCCGCCGCTTTTGAGGGAAGGCAAGACTTTGGCGGCGGCGCTTTCCGCTCCTTGCAGGTTTTCTGTGAGCAGATTTTTCAGGTATGCAGCGTCCCATTGCAGTTCATAGCCGAGGGTGCTTTTGAGCCAGGGGGCCAGGCTGGCTTTGGCCCAGTCCAGCAGATTCGGCAGCCGTTGCAGCAGTAAATCCAGTTCTTTCTGCAGCAGCGGCAGCAGAATCAAAGCCAGTGCCACGAACGTTCCCAGCAGCAGCATCAGCACCACGACTACACCCAGAGTGCGTGGAACTTTGCGTTGTTGCATGCGTTCCACCAGCGGGTCGCAGATATAAGCGAGAATCGCGGCAAACAGAAATGGGGTGAGAATGGGTGCGAGCAGATACAGCAACGCCGCAGCAACAGCCAGCAGGGTAAGGGGCCAGAAGTAAGTAGGAAGGTTGGTTGGGCGGTTACCGGTCATTTGAGGTAAAATATCGCATCTGTTCCAAGAATTACGCCTACTCTATCTGCAAGAAAGCGAGAACTCAACTTGAGCCAATCTGATTCCCCCAAAACTTCCCTCAGCTACCGCGATGCCGGTGTGGACATCGACGCCGGTGATCAACTGGTGGAAAACATCAAGCCGTTTGCCAAACGCACCCTGCGCCCGGAAGTGTTGGGTAGCATCGGTGGCTTCGGTGCGCTGTTCGAGATTTCCAAAAAATACCAGAACCCGGTGCTGGTGTCTGGCACCGACGGCGTCGGCACCAAGTTGAAACTTGCTTTCATGCTGAACAAGCACGACACGGTGGGTATCGACCTGGTAGCGATGAGTGTCAACGATATTCTGGTGCAAGGCGCGGAGCCGCTGTTCTTCCTCGACTACTTTGCCTGCGGCAAGCTAGACGTAGCGGCCGCCACCGACGTGGTGAAGGGTATCGCGGCGGGCTGCGAACAAGCCGGCTGCGCCTTGATCGGCGGCGAAACGGCGGAGATGCCCGGCATGTACCCTGCAGGCGAATACGACCTGGCAGGCTTTGCCGTGGGCGCGGTGGAAAAATCCAAAATCATCGACGGCACCACCATTCGGCCCGGCGATGCGGTGCTGGGGTTGGCTTCCAGCGGGGCGCACTCCAATGGTTATTCGCTGGTGCGCAAAATCGT
>Ga0315281_10009954_pt1 | contig 13150 bp, 10 predicted proteins | sample YL17G07_0_MG_FD_204540 | JGI IMG/M metagenome (GOLD analysis project Ga0315281, IMG submission 204540) | Sediment microbial communities from Yellowstone Lake, YNP, Wyoming, USA - YL17G07_0 | ecosystem: Environmental > Aquatic > Freshwater > Lake > Sediment | place: USA: Wyoming | collected... | reverse complement strand
AGATGAGGTTCCCCACCGGGTTAACCGGGTAAGACCGCAGCGAGACTAGCTGTTTGATAGGCCGCACGTGTAAGCGCAGTAATGCGTTCAGCTAAGCGGTACTAATGGTCGAGGGCTTGACCTAATTTCACGCGTCTAGCACGTTGCTGGATCGCGTTCGGAAGCCGGCACTGACCGGCTCCACGACGATTCGATGGCTTCCAGTCCATGGTTCGCTTACCGTCATTGACGGTCGGTCGCGCCTATTGAAGATTATCCCGGTGACGCTAGCGGAGAGGATCCACCCGTTCCCATCCCGAACACGGAAGTTAAGCTCTCCAGCGCCGAAGATACTTGGGGGGCAACTCCCTGGGAAAATAGGTCGTCGCCGGGATAATTCATTTCCAGCCTTGCTTCGCGTTTGGCACGCGGGCCCCATCGGCCGCACCGCTGTATCCTCGGACGGTGGAGCGCATCTGTCCCCTGCTGGCCCTGCCCGACGACCATCGAACGGTCGTCGACGGCTACGACCTCGAGCACATCTGCCTGGCTCTCGACCCGCCCGGAGCGCTGGAGCGCACCCGCCAGGTGCAGCTGTGCCTCTCCGAGTCCCACATTCGATGCGAGCGCCTCGTCGCCATGCGCGGGCGACCCGGGCCAACCCGTGGGACGGTGGGCGTGCCGCCGGACCTGGCCTTTGCGTCCACCCGGCTGATCCTGGAGCCCGAGCCAGCGTGGCGCACTCTCGCGGGTGCTGAATCCCGCCGCCGCCGCCGTCTCGCGGTGATGGGTGGACTGGGCCTTGCCGCAGCCGTGACCGTCGCCGCAGGGAGCGCCGCCGGCCTGTTCGGCGGGGCCATCCCGAGTCCAGGAGCGGGCCCAGGCACGCCCAGCCCATCGGTTGGAACGTCGGCTGGAGCGTCGGTGCTGCCAAGCGCGACTCCGGTCAGCAGCGCCACACCCGTCCCGACCGCCTCCTCGTCCGCAACCGGGGCACCGCCGTCGAGCATCGCGCCGTCGTCGCGCACGTACGTCGTGCAGTCGGGCGACACGCTGGGGTTGATCGCGGCGCGTTTTGGGACGACCGCGGACGCCATTCGGACGAAGAATGGGTTGACGACCGATGACATCAACGTCGGCCAGGTGCTGATCATTCCCTGATCGGGGAATCGCAGCCGCTAGGTCGACAGCGACGGCTGGCAGGTCCGGCAAAAGGTCGTCGCCTCGTTGCCGCCGATCTGTCGCAGCTCCTTGCCGCAGCGAGGGCAGGGCTGCCCCCCGCGCAGGTGAACCTTGAGGATCTCCCGGTGTTGCGTCTGGATCTCCGGCGGGACGAGTTCCCGCAGGCGATCGACCGCTTCGGCCAGCACGGAGCGCATGGCGACATACAGGCGATCGACATCCTCGGGGCGCAGGGTGCTGCGACGTCGCAGCGGGGCCAGGCGAGCCTCCCACAGGATCTCGTCGCTGTAGGCGTTGCCGATGCCCGCTACGAATCGGCTGTTGCGCAGGAGTGCCTTCAACTCACCGGGGTGGCGACGGATCCGCTCGCGGAAGCGCTCAAGGGTGAGTTCCGGATCATCGGCATCAGGACCCATCTCGGTCCAGCCGGGGATCGCGTCGAGCCCATGCGGCTCGACCAGGTAGAGCTTGCCCAGCATCTCGCGATCGACGTAGCGCAGCTCGCCGCCGCGCTCGAACCGGAGGCGCAGACCGGTGCGCGCGCGAACCTTGGCGGTGTGGTCGTCGAGCAGCCAGAAGCGTCCGGCCAGCATGGGATTGGCTGCCAGGATCCTTTGACGGCCTCCCTCCCCGCTGAAGGGCAGGAGCAGGAATTTGCCCCGCCGCCGGGCCGGTCCGACCGTCATCCCGATGAGCGCGGCCAGCTCCTGGGGGGTCGCCCGTACGAGGATCGGAGTCGGCATCTCCGCTGCGCTGATCCGTCGGCCGCTGATCCGTGCGGCGAGTTGCTCTCCGACCACCGCCAAGTCGGGCAGTTCAGGCATCGGGTGCCCCTTGAAGCGTGTGGTATGCTCCGCCGGCTCTGACCAAGACAACCGCATAGTCGTGCGCGGATGTGCGCCGTTCCCTTCGGCCGTTACCGAGGAGCACCCGAGTCGTCTGATCGACCATGAAGGCAGCTTCGAACTGACCCAGCTGTTGAACGAAACGCCCTCCGCCTGCGGAGGGCGTTGTGCTTGTCGGGGACTTCACCTGCAGGAGCGTACACGCACTTGACCGACGAAACGAATCAGCTGGAGGACCCGATCGAGGAGTCCATCCCGGTCGTCGCGGAGCCTGAGGCCGAGACCGTTGGACCGATGGTTTCTCCCGATCCCGAGCCGATGGTTTCTCCCGATCCCGAGCCGATGGTTTCTCCCGATCCCGAGCCGATGGCAGCCTCCGCCGATCCCGAGCCCGAGCCGATGGCAGCCTCCGCCGATCCCGAGCCCGAGCCGATGGCAGCCTCCGCCGATCCCGAGCCCGAGCCGATGGCAGTCGAACCCGAGTCCGAGCCGATGGCAGCCTCGGCCGAGTCCGAGCCCGAGCCGACGGCAGTCGAACCCGAGTCCGAGCCCGGGCCGACGGCAGTCGAGGTTGAGGTCCCGGAGGAGCGCCCCGAGCCGATGACCATGGAGGAGCTGCTCGCCGACCCGTCGAACGAAGTCAAGAGCCTCAAGCATGGCGACGTGGTCGAAGGGACCGTGGTTCGCATTGACCCCGACGAGATCCTGATCGATTTTGGCGGGAAGAGCGAGGGGGTCGTCTCCAATCGGGAGCTGATCAGCCGCCGCGGCCCGCGCGACAATGAAGAGGCGCGCCCCGATCTGAAGATCGGCGACGAGGTCCTGGTCTACGTCCTTCAGCCCGAATCGCCCGAGGGCCACGCCGTTCTGTCACTGCGCCGCGCCGGTCTGGAGCGCAAGTGGCGATCCATGCAGGAGCGCTTCGACGCCGGCGAGATCGTCGATGCCCGAGTGATCGACCACAACAAGGGCGGCCTGATCGTCGACCTTGGAGTTCGCGGCTTTGTGCCGATCAGCCAGATCGTCGACTTCCCGCGCCGCCCGCGCGACGAGCAGCCGCGGGATGCCGCCCAGGAGATCGCCGAGAAGCTGCAGCCCTTCGTCGGGCGCACGCTTCGGCTCAAGATCCTCGAGGTCAACCGCAAGGCCAATCGACTGATCCTGTCGGAGAAGGTTGCCCTGTACGAGGAGCGCCGTGAGAAGCGCGACGAGCTCTTCAGCAGCCTTCAGGTGGGGCAGAAGGTCCAGGGCACCGTCCGCAGCATCGCCCCGTTCGGAGTCTTCATCGACCTGGGCGGGATCGACGGCCTGGTCCACAAGAGCGAACTTTCCTGGAACAAGGTCAACAACCCCGAGACCGCCTACGCCATCGGCGACGAAGTCGAGGCCGAGGTGATCGACATCAACCACGAGCGTGGCCGCATCAGCCTCTCCATTCGGCGGCTGCAGCCAGATCCGTGGCAGGAGTCGGTGGCCAAGTACACCATCGGCGATGTGATCGACGGTACGGTCACCAAGCTCGTCAACTTCGGCGCGTTCGTGCGCGTCGAGGAAGGGCTCGAGGGGCTGATCCACATCAGCGAGCTGTCCAACCAGCGCGTTGCCCACCCAGGCGACGTCGTCAAGGAGGGCGACGACCTCAAGCTCAAGATCATCAGCCTCGACTCGGAGCGCCACCGCCTGGGCCTCTCGCTGAAGCAAACCGAGGAGCGTCCGGCCGCACCGCCTGCAGCCGCCGCACCGCCCGCTTCCCCCGCGTCGGGCCCGCCTGAGCAGCATTTCGAGGATCGTCCGCCGCGGCGCGAGCGTCGTGATCGGCGCGAGCGTGAGTACCGGCCCGAGGATGCCATCAGCGAGCCCGATGAAGGGATCGACAACACCATGGCCGCGGCCTTCGCCGAATCCGGGCTGCTCGACCAGTTCCGCGCTGCACAGGCCGAGCCCGCCGCAGTGCCCGAGCCGATGGCCGAGCCCGAGCCCGAGGCAGCCCCCGAAGCCGAGCCGGTCGCAGAGGCACAGCCTGAGCCGGAGCCTGAGCCGGTCGCAGAGGTAGAGCCTGAGCCGGAGCCTGAGCCGGTCGCAGAGGTAGAGCCTGAGCCGGAGCCTGAGCCGGTGGCCGAAGTCGAGGCCGAGCCCGAGCCTGAGCCGGTGGCCGAAGTCGAGGCCGAGCCCGAGCCTGAGCCGGTCGCAGAGGTAGAGCCCGAGGCCTGACCGGCGCCGCATCGGTCCCAAGCGCCACTGATCGCGGCGCGGATGCGCCTTTCTCTCTGCTCGGAACGTAGTACCTATTGAAGGCACCGCCGAGCGGTGGTGCCGTACACTCTGGCAAATCTCGCTGGGACGCGATCATGGACCGCTTCGACAAATTCACGGACAGGGCGCGCAAGGTGCTGACCCTTGCCCAGGATGAGGCGCAGCGCTTCAACCACAACTACATCGGGACCGAGCACCTGCTGCTGGGCCTGGTGCGCGAGGGCGAAGGGGTCGCCGCGCGGGTCCTCGAGAACATGAACGTCGAGCTCTCCAAGGTGCGTACCGCCGTCGAGTTCATCATCGGGCGCGGGGATCGGCCGGTGGTCGGCGAGGTGGGGCTCACCCCGCGCGCCAAGCGGGTGATCGAGTTGGCCATCGACGAGGCACGGCGGCTGGGGCACAACTACATCGGTACCGAGCATCTGCTCCTTGGTCTGGTGCGCGAGGGCGAGGGGATCGCGGCCGGGGTGCTCGAGAGCCTGGGCGTGAACCTGGACAAGGTCCGCCACCAGGTGATCCACGTCCTGTCGCAGAGCAGTGGCACCGCTCCGGCCCAGGAAACCAAGCGCTCCTCGAAGACGCCGACTCTCGACCAGCTCGGGATCAACCTGACCGATGCGGCCCGCGCCGGCAAGCTCGATCCGGTGATCGGCCGCGAGAAGGAGATCGAGCGCGTCATCCAGATCCTGTCGCGGCGCACCAAGAACAATCCCGCCCTGATCGGCGAGCCGGGGGTCGGCAAGACGGCCATCGCCGAGGGGCTGGCCCAGCGGATCGTCAGCGGCGACGTTCCCGAGACGCTGATCGGCAAGCGGGTGCTGACCCTCGACATCGGTTCGCTGGTGGCCGGCACCAAGTACCGCGGCGAGTTCGAGGAACGGCTGAAGAAGATCATCGAGGAGCTGCGCAGCAGCAGCGACTCGGTGCTCTTCATCGACGAGCTGCATACCCTGGTCGGCGCCGGCGCCGCCGAGGGGGCGATCGACGCCGCCAATATCCTGAAGCCGCCGCTCGCGCGCGGCGAGCTCCAATGCATCGGCGCCACCACGCTCGACGAGTACCGCAAGTACATCGAGAAGGACGGTGCCCTCGAGCGACGCTTCCAGCCGGTGATGGTCGAGGAGCCGACCGTCGACCAGGCGGTCGAGATCCTGTTCGGGATCCGCTCCCGGTACGAGGATCACCACCACGTCAAGATCAGCGACGAGGCGGTGCACGCCGCCGTGGATCTGTCGGTGCGGTACGTGGCTGACCGCGCCCTGCCTGACAAGGCGATCGACCTGATGGACGAGGCCGGCTCGCGAGTGCGCCTGCGCAAGTCATCGGCTCCGCCGAACGTCAAGGAGGCGCAGCGCGACCTCGAGGAGATCATTCGCCAGAAGGACGAGGCGATCGCCGGACAGGACTACGAGGCCGCCGCCCGGCTGCGGGACGAGGAGGCGCAGGGCAACGAACGGATCGAGCAGCTTCGTGCCGCCTGGAAAGAAGAGAACGCCAAAGAGGTCCCGATCGTCACCGAGGAGGACATCGCCCAGGTCATCAGCATGTGGACCGGGATCCCGGTGATCCGCATCAGCGCCGAGGAGTCGGAGCGGCTGCTCCACATGGAAGATGCGCTCCACAAGCGCGTGATCGGCCAGCAGGAAGCCATCGAGACCGTCAGCAAGGCCGTTCGTCGCGCGCGCGCCGGGCTGAAAGACCCCAAGCGCCCGATCGGCTCGTTCATCTTCCTGGGTCCCACCGGCGTCGGAAAGACCGAGCTGGCCAAGGCGCTCGCCGAGTTCATGTTCGGCTCCGAGGACGCCTTGGTGAAGATCGACATGAGCGAGTTCATGGAGCGCCACAACGTCTCACGGCTGGTCGGGGCGCCTCCGGGCTATGTCGGGTACGACGAGGGCGGCCAGCTGACCGAGGCCGTGCGACGCAAGAGCTACAGCGTGGTCCTGCTCGACGAGATCGAGAAGGCGCACCCGGAGGTCTTCAACATCCTGCTGCAGATCCTCGAGGATGGCCACCTGACCGATGCCAAGGGCCGCCGCGTCGACTTCCGCAACACGATCATCGTCATGACCAGCAACGTCGGCGCGCAGTTGTTGCAGAAGGACAGCCGGATCGGCTTCCGCGCTTCCGCCGGCGAGACGGTTGCCGAGCAGGCGGCCGATTACGACCGGATGAAGGACAAGGTCCTCGGCGAGCTGAAGAACCTGTTCCGCCCCGAGTTCCTCAACCGGATCGACGCCACGGTCGGCTTCCGCGAGCTGACCCGAGAGGAGATTCGCGAGATCGTGGACCTGCTGCTGGCCCGCGTGAAGGGGCAGCTGGCCAGCCAGCAGATGGAGCTGGTGGTGACCGACGCGGCCAAGGACGCGATCATCGTCAAGGGTTATGACCTCTCGTTCGGCGCGCGCCCGCTCCGCCGCGAGATTCAGCACCAGATCGAGGATCCGCTGGCCGAGCAGATGCTGCAGGCGACCTTCGAGGCCGGTGACACGATCGTGGTCGACGTCGGGCCCGATGGCCTCACCATCGAGCGCCGCAGCCCGCAGCGAGTGCCCGCCAAGTCGCGCTGATCGCCCGGTAACGCCGCGCTACGCGACCGCGTGGCAAGATGGCGTGAGCCATGTCAGCCACCCGCTCCGTGTACCTCTGCCAGCAGTGCGGCGCCAGTTCGCCCAAGTGGGCCGGGCAGTGCCCGTCGTGCGAGGCCTGGAATACCCTGGTCGAGACGGTGGTCGTGCGCCCGGCGCCCAGTGTCGCCAGCGCGGCCCGCAATCGCGTTCACGCCGCGGCGGCCGGGGCGGCCTCGATCTCTCCGATCGGGGAGGTCTCGAGCGCCGAGGCGAACCGCCTCGCCAGTGGCATCGGTGAGCTCGATCGCGTGCTGGGCGGGGGCCTGGTGCCCGGCTCGATCGTCCTGTTCGGTGGCGACCCGGGGATCGGCAAGAGCACGCTGCTGCTGCAGCTCGCCGCGCGCCTGTCGGCGGCCGGTCACACGACCCTGTATGTCACCGGCGAGGAGTCGGCGTCGCAGGTGCGCGGCCGCGCGGAGCGGGTGGGCGCCGTGGTGAACGGCGTGGGGTTGGTGGCCACCACCGACCTTGCCACTGCGATCGGCGCCATCGACGCCTCCGCGCCGGCGCTGGCCGTGGTCGACTCGGTGCAGACCCTGTCGAGCGCGGAGCTGACCGGGCCGGCGGGCAGCGTTGGCCAGGTCCGCGAGGTGGCCACCCGCCTGGCCGAGGTCGCCAAGGCGGGCGCGACCTGCGTGGCGCTGGTCGGGCACGTCACCAAGGAAGGGACGGTGGCGGGACCGCGCACGCTCGAGCACCTGGTCGACGCGGTTATCTACATGGAGGGGGAGCGGCTGGGCTCGACCCGCCTGCTGCGGGCCGCCAAGAACCGCTTTGGGTCAACCGATGCAGTGGGCGTCCTGGAGATGCGCGGGGAGGGCCTGGTCGAGGTGCCCGACGCCAGTCGCTTCTTCCTGGAGTCCGAGCAGCCGCCGGTTGCCGGGAGCGCCATCACCATCGCCCTGGAGGGGACGCGACCGCTGGCGGTCGAGATCCAGGCGCTGGTCGCCCCCGCCGGCTACGGCTCACCGCGCCGCGCCACGACCGGCATCGACGTCAACCGGGTGCTGATGCTGATCGCGGTGCTGGCGCGGCACGCCGGTCTGAATCTCACCGGGCACGACGTGTACGTCAACGTGGCCGGCGGCCTGCGCATCGACGAGCCTGCCGCCGACCTGGCGGTGGCCACCGCCCTAGCCTCATCGCTTCGGGAGCGGCCCGTGATCGAGGGCACCGTGCTGGCGGGGGAGCTGTCCCTCTCGGGTCGGGTGCGGACCGCCAGCCGCGCCGAGCGCCGCCTCAGCGAGGCCGGACGACTCGGCTTCACCCGGCTGATCACCGGCCCGGAGCGTGGGACGACGCCCAATGCCCGCACCTCCGGGGCGATCCGGCTGGCCCCGGCCACCGACCTGCGCGAGGCGCTGCGACTGGCCCTCGGCGAGGAATAGGGGCCGATCGGCCATTGTCGGGCGAAGGTAGCGCGTGCTAAGGTGACCGCCCGCCGCATGGCGGGTCGCGGCCCGGCTTTTCATCGCATTCATCGGCTTCATCGGCTTCATTCGGTCGCGGAAAGCGCTTCATAGACGGTCTTATCCGCTCATGACCAAGGTCATCCAATTCGTGGGCGCCCTGCTCGGGACCATCGGCGGGTTCGGGCTCGGACTCCTGATCCTCGATCGCGCCCAGGGGGCGATCAGCGCGGGAAATCGGCCTGCCTTCCTGATGGCCATGGTTGCCGCGTCGCTCCTGTTCGGCTACCTGGCGATCCCGTATGTCACGGTGCGCCCGGCGCGCTGGGCGGTCCACCGATTGGCCGAGGCCGGAGCCGGAGAGTTCAGCCTGGGCGTGTCGGCGATCGTGATCGGGCTGGTCATGGGCGTGCTGGCGGGCATACCTCTCGCCGCGCTCGGGGGAACGCTCGGATCAGTGCTCCCGCCGGTGATCGCCATCCTCCTTGCCGGGGGCACCCTGTGGGCGACGATGTACAAGCGCGACGTGCTCGTCCCCGCCCTGATCGGCATGCTGCCGGGCGGGCACCGCCGAGGCATCTCGCAGCTGGTGGTGATCGATACCAGTGCGGTGATCGATGGCCGGATCGTGGATATCGGTCGCACAGGGTTCATCCTCGGCACCCTGATTGCGCCTCGCTTCGTGCTCGACGAGCTGCAGCGGATTGCGGATTCGCCCGATGCCATTCGCCGCAACCGGGGGCGTCGGGGACTCGAGATGCTCGCGGCGCTCCAAAAGGAGTCGATCTCCCCCGTCGAGATCAGCGAAGAGACCTATCCGGAGATTGCCGAGGTCGACGCCAAGCTGGTCGCCTTCGCCCGCGACCGCAACGCCGCCATCCTGACCAACGACTTCAACCTGAACCGGGTCGCCGAGCTGCAGGGGATCCGGGTGCTCAACGTGAACCAGCTGGCCAACGCGGTCAAGGCGGTCGTCCACCCCGGAGAGGAGATGATGGTCAAGATCATCCAGGAGGGAAAGGAGCCCGGGCAGGGAGTGGGCTACCTGGAGGACGGCACCATGATCGTGGTCGAGGGCGGCGGTCGGTTCATGGAGCGCGAGGTCAAGATCACCGTCACCCGCGTCCTGCAGACCGTCGCCGGCCGCATGATCTTCGCCCAGCCGCGCGACGCCTGAGGTGGCGGCACCGATCGCCGGCGTCCTGGTGGCGGCCGGTCGCGGCGAGCGGATGGGCGGTGACAAGCTGTGGATCGAGCTGTGGGGCCGCCCGGTCTGGCGCTGGAGCCTGGACAGCCTGTTGGCGGTGCCCGGACTGACGAGCGTCGTGGTGGTGGCGCCGGCCGATGCACTCGAACGCTTCACCCAGGCACTGCCGGCCGAGGGCGCGAACCGATGCCGGGTGGTGGCCGGTGGGGCGGAGCGCGCCGATTCCGCGCTGGCGGGGATCGCGGAGCTCACCCGCCAGCAACTCCCCGATGAGACCGTGGTCCTGGTCCACGATGCCGCGCGTCCGGCTGCATCAACCGAGTTGATGGCACGGGTGGCGGCCGCGGTGCGGCCTGGGCTGGCGGCCATCCCGACGGTGCCCGTCCACGATGCGCTCAAGCGGCTCGACGGCTCGGGGCGCATGGTGGCCGCGGTCGATCGCGCGGCGCTGGTGGGCGCTCAGACGCCGCAGGGCGCCACCCTGGCCAACCTGCGCTCGGCGCTCGAGGAAGGGCAGGCCTGGGGTCGAGTGGCGAGCGATGAGGCGGCGGCCCTGGCGGCGGCCGGGGTTGGCGTGATCGCGGTGGACGGCGAGCTGGCAAACCGGAAGCTGACCGCGCCGGGCGACGAGGCGCTGCTGCGCGGAGCCCTGGCGGGGGCGGTTGCTCCGCTCTCGGCGCCGCTGGTGGCAGACGGGGAGCGAGCCGGGCTCGGCTTCGACGCGCATCGCTTCGACACCGGACGGGAGCTACGGTTGGGCGGCCTGGAGTTTCCCGGCGAGCCCGGCCTGGCGGGCCACTCCGACGGCGACGTGGCTCTCCACGCGGCGATCGACGCGCTGCTCGGGGCAGCCGGGGCCGGCGATATCGGCTCGCTCTACCCATCCGACGACGACCGATGGCGTGACGCGGACTCGGCAGCGCTGCTGGCAGGGGCGGTGGCGCATCTTGGGCAGCTGGGCTGGCATGCCGTCTCGCTCGACCTGACGGTGGTGGCCGCTCACCCGGCGATCGCCCCGCGCCGAGACGAGATGGCGGCCCGCATCGCGAGCCTGATCGGCCTCGCCCCCGACGCGGTGAGCGTCAAGGGCACCACCTCCGATGGGCTGGGCTTCGCCGGCGAAGAGGGGATCGCGGCGTTTGCGGTGGCGGTCGTTACCCGGTCGTGAGCGAGTGGATCGGGGGTCGCCGCCCGGTCGCCGAGGCGCTGGCGGCAGGACGCTCGGCCGATCGGCTGCTCGTAGCGGCCGGCTCGCGCCCCAGTCCCGAGCTCAAGGCGCTGCTGGCAGCCGCGCGCTCGGCATCGGTACCGATTCAGACGGTGGAGGCGGACCAGCTGCGGCGGCTGGCCGGCTTCGACGGTCACCAGGGGGTGCTGCTGGAGGTCGCCGATCGGCGCTGGTCGGACCTGCCGGAGATCCTGGCCCGCGCACGACAGCGCGACCATGATCCGCTGGTCCTGATCCTCGAGAACCTGCAGGATCCGACGAACTTCGGGACCTTGCTGCGCTCGGCGGAGGCAGCCGGCGTTGACGGCGTGGTCTTTCCCGAGCGCGGGGCGGCGCCACTCAGTGCGGCCGCCGTCAAGGCTTCGGCGGGCGCCAGCGAGCACCTGCTGCTCGCCCGAGTCGAAAGCCTCGGCGAGGTGATCCGCGAGCTCCAGGAGCGAGGGGTGCGGGTGGTCGCCGCCGACCAGGATGCAACGACGACCGCCTGGGAGGCGGACCTGCGAGGCCCGCTGGCGGTGGTGGTGGGCAGCGAGGGGAGCGGGGTATCAGGCCCCACGCGCCGCCGCTGCGACCTGCTGGTGCGCTTCCCGATGGCCGGCCAGGTCGCATCGCTGAACGCCGCCACGGCCGGCGCGCTGCTCCTCTTCGAGACGGTTCGGCAGCGGTCGCTGGTGAGCGGCGACTAGAATCGGTCCTCAGGCCGACGTAGCTCAACGGCAGAGCAGCGGTTTTGTAAACCGCAGGTTGTGGGTTCGACTCCCCCCGTCGGCTCCGGTTCCTCAAGCACGATAAGGCCAGCCAAGCAACCGTGAGTATCCACGGACGGAACGCGCCGAGCACCTCGTCGCCCTCACGTGCCCTCCCGCATCGCCGTCTAATCTGTAGATGCGGCTGCGGAGCGTTCACTCCGCCCGCGCGCATCGGATGGTCTCAAACGAGGTAATGAATGGATTCAACATATGGTTCCGAAGCGGCTCCGGCTCCAGTTGGCGAACTCGATCCGGCGAACCCGTGGGGCACATTTCTCGACGTCAAGTACGCGTCCCTCGAGCGGTTCGACATCAATGATCTGGTGCGGGCCAATCACCGCCCCTGGTACAACCAGAGCCTCAGCCGAATCAACGATTGCGTCGTTCGCCTGGGCGTCGTCCATGGTGTCTACCCGTGGCACGAGCATGCCGATGAGGACGAGTTCTTCTACGTTGTAGACGGCCGGCTGCTGATGGACCTCCAAGGGGAGCGGACGGAGGAACTCGGCCAGGGCCAGGGCATCGTCGTCCCGCGCGGTTTCCGCCATCGGCCTCGCGCGCCCGAACGAACTGTGATCTTGATGATCGAAGGTGCCGGCGTCGTCCCGACCGGAAGTTGACGATGAGTGCTCACGGGCCCGACGGCAGGCGCATCGATGTCTTCTTCTATGGTTTGTTCATGGACGAGGGCCTGCTCCGGAAGAAGGGCCTTCGTCCGGCGAATCGCCGGCTGGCCGCTGTCGACAATTACGGTTTGCGCATCGCGGACCGGGCCACGCTCGTTCCCGCGTCGGGAAGTCAGGTGGAGGGTCTGATCTTCTCCCTGACGCACGGCGAGCTGGACGCTCTCTATGCGGACGCGTCGGTCAACGCCTATCGGCCCGAGGCAGTCCTGGCACAACTCGCCGATGAGAGCTGGATTCCTGCGCTCTGTTACAACCTGCCCGCTCCGGATTCAGAGCGGCGGCAAGATCCGGAATACGCGGCGAGACTCCGAGCGCTCGCCGCCGACATTGGCCTATCGGCAGGCTATGTGGCGTCGATCGGTCAACCGAAGTAGCCCTGGCCCAAGGTCATAGCGAGGGTCCGCAGGACCTGGAGCTCTCGCTCGGTCTCAATACGCCGGTAGCAACAGGGGCAATTGACCGCTGGAGTGCGACCTCGGGTGGTTCGGCCTAGGGTCGGTGGCTGGGTGGGCCCGACACGTGCGGATTGCCGGGCGGAGTCGCCGGGGTGGCGGGGCTGGGGATCGCCTTCGGCGTCGTCTCGGCCGCCAGCTGCGCCTCATGCAGCGCCTGCTGCAGGCCATCCTGGGCGTTGCCCGGAGCGTTGGTGATCAGTCCCTGCAGCACGTTCTGATGTCGCTGCAAGGCGCCGATCACCGTGGGGTCGCTGATTCCGCCATCGCTCAGCTCGCTGAGCGTTCGCCGATAGGCCTGGAGCGCGGCCGCCAGGGCTGCCGCGTCGCCATCGCGGGATGCCAGGCGGGCCTCGGCCAGGCGATCATCAAGCTCGTTCGCCAGGCCACGGTCGCGTGCCGCTGCCTCGCTCGGCAGCAGCAGCGAGCCGATTGCCAGGCGGACCCCGTAGAACGGCTCTCCCGGCCCGCTCTCGGCAGCGACCAGGCCTGCTCCGCCAACAAGCATCACGGCGAAGGCGGCAGCCATG
>Ga0315281_10009953_pt1 | contig 13152 bp, 10 predicted proteins | sample YL17G07_0_MG_FD_204540 | JGI IMG/M metagenome (GOLD analysis project Ga0315281, IMG submission 204540) | Sediment microbial communities from Yellowstone Lake, YNP, Wyoming, USA - YL17G07_0 | ecosystem: Environmental > Aquatic > Freshwater > Lake > Sediment | place: USA: Wyoming | collected... | reverse complement strand
AGAGGCGACCGGGCGCGCATGGTCTGAGAATCTCCTTTGGGACGCCGAGGAGATCTTAGTGCATCAAGAAATGTTCTTTTGAAAAATCATTTACGGTGATAGTATGCGGTATGGTTACTTTGATGACGAACATCGTGAGTATGTGATCGATCGTTGCGATGTTCCAGTTTCATGGACGAATTACCTCGGTGTAAAGGATATGTGCACTGTGATTTCTCACAACGCCGGAGGATATTCGTTCTATAAATCCGCCGAGCATCACCGAATTACAAGATTCCGCCATAATGGCGTTCCTTTGGATCGGCCAGGGCACTATGTCTATGTGCGTGATGATGAAACCGGGGAATTTTGGTCCATTTCCTGGCAACCGGTCGGGAAAGACTTGAAGAAAGCCAAGTACGAATGCCGTCACGGACTGTCTTATTCGAAATTCCGATGCGAGTACCAAGGAATTGACGCAGAGCAGGTGTTGTTCATACCCGTTGAGGATGACGTAGAGCTGTGGGATGTGAAGATAAAAAATGGGAGTGATAAACCGCGAAAGCTATCAATCTTCACGTATTGCGAGTTTTCGTACCATCACATAGAAATAGACAATCAGAATTTGCAGATGTCGTTGTACGCAAGCGGGTCAAGCTATCGAGATGGGATAATCGAGTACGATTTCTTCTACGAACCTTGGACCTATCATTATTTCACATCGAGTCTGACTCCAGATAGCTACGATTCCGCCCGAGATAAGTTCTTGGGCGACTATCGCACTGAGACAAATCCGGCGGCGGTTGCACGCGGAGAGTGCAGCAACAGTTCCGAACTTGGCGGCAATCATTGCGGATCGCTCCACAATCGCCTCAGCGTGAAAGCGGGCGAGGAGGTTCGGCTCATCTACATGCTGGGTGTCGGGACGCGAAGCAAAGGGAGCGACATTCGACGAAAGTATTCAAATCTTGCCAACGTCGACCGTGCATTTGAGGAACTCGCTGAGTATTGGCGGAAAAAATTATTGGTGTTCCAATGCACGACGCCGAATCAGGGCATGAATACAATGCTGAACACGTGGACATTGCTTCAAGCTGAGACGTGCGTGGTGTGGTCCCGCTTCGCATCATTCATCGAAGTCGGCGGGCGAACCGGATTGGGATATCGCGACACATCGCAAGATGTGATGGCTGTCGTCCACACCAATCCCGAAAAATGCCAACAACGCCTCGAGGAGCTTCTGCACGGACAAGTAAGTGAAGGCTACGGTCTCCACCTGTTCGATCCCGACGTCTTCAAACCGAAAGAGGACAAGCTTCCGGGCGTCAAGCTACCTACGGTAGTACCAACGCCCAGTCCCTCAGATATCATCCATGGCATGGAAGACGTTTGCTCCGACGATGCGCTCTGGATCGTCGTTTCGATCTGTGAATTTGTGAAAGAGACAGGCGATACTTCATTCCTTGAAAAAGTCATACCGTTTGCGGACAAGGGGGAGGGATCGGTATACGAGCACATGAAGCGCTCGCTGGACTTTTCCGCACGGCAGATTGGGCGATCTGGTATCTGCAAAGGATTGCGTGCAGATTGGAATGACTGCCTGAATCTCGGAGGAGGCGAGAGTGCGATGGTTTCGTTCATGCATCATTGGGCCCTCCTTGCCTTCATTGAAGTATCCAATTTTCTTGGTCGAACCGAGGAAGTCAAAGAGTACTCAACATTGGCTGCCAGGGTCAGGTCAGCATGCGAGAAGGAACTGTGGGACGGTGATTGGTATATTCGTGGAATCACCAAAAAAGGAATCAAAATAGGATCGCACAAGAGTGAGGCAGGGAAGATCTTTCTTGAGAGCAATAGTTGGGCTGTGCTTTCCGACGCAGCATCTCGGGACCGCGGAATGAAAGCGATGGACTCGGTCCACAAACACCTGTCCTCAAAGTATGGAATTCATCTCGTATGGCCGACGTTCAATGAACCGAATGACGACATTGGATACCTCACGCGCGTCTACCGCGGAATAAAAGAGAATGGAGCGATCTTCAGTCATCCGAATCCATGGGCTATGATTGCGGAGTGCAAACTCGGTCGTGGCAACTTGGCGATGAAACTCTATAACGATATTCTTCCTTCCAATCAGAACGACATGATAGAGATTCGCGGAGCGGAGCCGTATTCGTATTGCCAATTCATCATGGGGAAGGACCACACCGCGTTTGGTCGGGCCCGACATCCATGGTTGACGGGAAGTGCTGGTTGGGTGTACATCGCAGGCACACAGTGGATTCTTGGGATCAGGCCTGGCTTTGACGGATTGATCATAGATCCGTGCGTACCCGCTGAGTGGAAGGAGTTCCGGGTAAGCAGACAATGGAGAGGTGCAACGTTTGAGATTAATGTGAAGAATCCCGATGGTGTACAAAAAGGGATCAAGTCAATCACGCTCAACGGCAGAGATGTAAAGTCCCCAATTCCACCCCAGAAAACCGGATCAGTTAATCACGTCGAGGTTATTATGGGAGCGCATGTCGATAAAGGCACCGAGTCCCCCGATATGCGGTCGCGTTCGGCTAACGAAGCACGCCAGCCATCGCTCTCGAGATAATTCGCTGGATTGATGGTTGTTTCAAGAAGTTAAATCTTGCCGCTGGGGTAACCCAAAAATTCCTCCGTTTAACACGCATTGGCAGGGAAAGTATGCCTTCAGAGTCATTTTTTGCCCGGTCCGCTACATTGTAACTCTCTCCCGTTTTTCGTATTTTGTCGTTGAACCTGAAATTTGAAATGACTCAATGCGGAAACAATACGTCCGACACCTGTTTGATTCCATTGCCTACCGCTACGACCTTTTGAATCATCTCCTCAGCGGCGGAGTCGATTTCTATTGGCGCCGCACTGCGATCGAGACTCTTGCTTCGCACAAACCGAAACGAATACTTGATGTGGCGACCGGAACTGCAGATTTTGCCATTGCAGCCTTCCGTTTAAACCCCGAAGAAGTTGTCGGTGTCGATATCTCGGACGCAATGCTGGAATTCGGGAGGCGTAAGATCGCCGCGAAGAAGCTTTCCGATAAGATTCGTCTCGAAGCGGGGGAAGCGGAAGATCTGGATTTTCCCGATAACCACTTTGATGCGGCGATTGTTGCTTTTGGAGCACGCAACTTCGAGAATCTCGAACGCGGGCTCATGGAAATGAGGCGTGTATTAAAAACGGGTGGGACAATTCTTGTGCTTGAGTTCTCTAAGCCGCACGTTTTTCCATTCAAGCAACTATACCTTTTCTACTTTCTCAACATTCTTCCGCTTGTAGGCAGAATTGTCTCAAAGGACAAGGAAGCATATCGATATCTTCCGGATACCGTTATGCAATTCCCGGATGGTGAGGAGTTTCTCGATATCCTGCGAAAGGTCGGTTTTTCTTCAGTTAATCAGCGATCGCTGACATTCGGGATTGCAACAATATATTGTGGTGAAAAGTAGTAAGATGGAATTTCAATCGGGTTTGTTTGCCACCACCCCTGGCCCTTCCGCCCAAAAAAACGGTCGAAGACTCCCTACGGGTCTATCGACCCATCGGGTCGTCGACGACTTGTTGAGCGGACAGGTCGGGCATTCCCCTCCTCAATGGGAGGGGACTAAGGGGTGGTGCTTTTCGAGAAGATGGAGCCCGTTCACATCTCTGAAGAGGAAAAAAAGGAACAATCATGTCTGATAGAATAATTAAAGTCGGTCACAGTCCGGATCCGGATGATGCATTCATGTTTTACGGGCTCGCGAGCGGCAAGGTAAAATTAGATGGGATCATAATAGAACACATGCTTGAGGATATCCAGTCTCTCAACGTGCGCGCCATGAACGCTGAGCTTGAGGTAACGGCAATTTCTGCTCATGCGTATCCATACGTCGCTAACAAGTATTGGATTATGGCCACCGGAGCGAGCATGGGAGAAGGATATGGCCCCGTTATTGTGTCTAAGAAATTCAAAACACTTGCGGAGTTGAAGGGAAAAAAAGTTGCAACTCCAGGGAAGCTTACGACCGCGACGCTGCTCTTTACAATTTTCACCGACGGTATACATCATGAAGATATACCGTTCGATCAAATTATGGAAAGAGTCTCGTCAGGAGAGTTTGATGCAGGATTATTGATTCATGAAGGACAACTCACCTACAAAACGGAGGGTTTTAATAAGATTTTGGACTTTGGAGAGTTGTGGCACAAAGAGTCAAATGGCTTACCGCTCCCACTTGGGTTGGATGTTGTCAGAAGTGACCTGGGCGAAGAATTGGCGAAAAAGCTCTCGTTCGGATTGAAGCAGAGCATCCATTACGGCTATACGCATCAGAGTGAAGCGATTCCCTACGCGCTTCAATGGGGAAGAGGAATCAATCAACAACTCGGTGAAAAATTTGTGAAGATGTATGTCAGCGAGTTGACGGTCGACATGGGTGAAAAGGGGAAACACGCGCTCGAGCTCCTTTTCACGCTTGGGCGGGAAAGGGGATTGATTCCGTCGGTGCCGAAGATACAACTTTACTAATGCCATCTCAGATTAATGTTCTTTCGCGTGCTCGACAGCCAGTCATGCTGAGCAAGGCCGCGACAGCCTCCTTCGACTCGCTTCGCTTGCTCAGGATGACTGTCGCGGCCGCGTCGAAGCATCACAGGCGAAATTGAATCACAAGATTTCTGTTTTTGAAAAGACCTGGCCGCATTCTTGCAGTAGGTAGAATATTTTGTCGAGAAGTTATCAAGGCCCAAGCTAACACGTCTCTTTTGGCGCGTTCTCGTTGAGAGTCTCGTGAACTTCTGTAGTTAACTCTTTTGAGTAACTAATCATTCGATCTCATCAATGCATCTTTTTGACCTCTTCCGCAGATTTCGATGGGGAATCATTCTCGCGACTTCTCTCGTAGTGATTGAAAACGTCGCGTGGATTGCCGAGCCGACTTTGTTCGGAAACGTCATCGATGCATTAATCGATAAAGCGACGTCAGAGACCGCCGTATCATATCTTGCGCCGTTGCTCATTTGGATCGCTGTGTTTCTTCTCAATTCCATCGTCGGCGCGATACGCCGATCGGTCGACCCGAGAATTTTCTTGCGGATATTCACCGAGATCGCGACGGATGTAGCGAGGTCGGCGAAGGAGCATGGCCATTCCGTTTCCAAGACTGCGGCGCGCGCCGAATTGTCGCGTGAATTTATTACGTTTGCGCAGTACCGCGTGCCGGAAATTATCGACCAGACAATTTCTATCGGAGGGGCAGTTATTGCGCTCATGTTCTTTGATTGGAAAATCGCGCTCTCGTGTCTCTTCATTGTTCTTCCCCTCCTCGTCATTACCCAGTTATACAACAGAAAAGTAAGCGGCCTCCAGAAGGACCTGCACGATACGCGCGAAGAGGCATACGAAGTCTTTTCTACGAAAGATCCTGAGAAAGTCCACGCCTATTACACCGCGCAGACGCGAGCCGAGATCCGTATTGCCAATTGGGGTGCATTCAATTTCGGGGCTATGAGGATCTTCCTTCTTCTCATTTTTCTCGTTGTTCTTTACATCGCCATCGACCTCGATAATTTCAGCACTGGGAATATTTACTCAATTGTCGCGTACTTGTGGACGTTTGTCACTTCGTCGGAATATTTGCCGGAGTTAATGGAGAGTTGGACGTCACTAAAGGATATTTCCCGCAGATTGAGGACGGAGAGTGTGTAAGTCCCGACGCAGAGTAAAGCAAGAACTGTTCAGCGGATGATGACTTCTTCGAAGGGAATTATTTCATTATTGGAATAAAGCTGCTACCGCACCCGCGGGATCCTGGATAACGCAGAATCTACCCTGCTTGCCCATGTTCTTTGGACCCGCGACCACTTTCTCCCCGAGAGCGGCACAGCTCGCAATACTCATGGGAAGCGTCGCCTTAGAGACTCAGCTGAACGCGAGCGTGTTATGCCGCTTTCGACCGGTGATATACTCTTTTGATATCATATAACGTCCCTCGTTGGGCGGCATCGAAACCGGATTCATGAATCATCTGAATGCACTCGTCGGTGTTCGTCTTATTCACGAAATTTGCCGCGGCGTGAACGTTTTCCTCTAGCAGCGTGCCGCCAAAATCATCGGCGCCGAAGTGGAGCGCAATCTGCCCCGTTTTTTTTCCCTCAGAAAACCATGAGGCCTGAATGTGAGGAAAGTTGTCGAGGTAGATTCTGGAGAACGCGATCATCTGAAGATATCGCGTCGGCGTGGCGTAGTGCGGAATTATTTTTTCTAAGGGCGTGTTGCCGGGTTTGAAGCTCCACGGCACAAAGGCGGTGAAGCCTTCGTGCTCGTCTTGAAGTGCACGCACACTATCGAGATGCGTGAGTATGTCTTCATCGGTCTCGAGATGGCCGTACATCATGGTCGCCGTGGACTTGTAGCCGATTTTGTGTGCCTCGCCCATAACGGTAAGCCAATCGTCCGAAGTCCCCTTCTTATTACTGATCTTCCGTTTCACGCGATCCGAAAGGATTTCAGCTCCGCCTCCGGGAATTGAACGCAGACCGGCGTCCCACAGGCTTCTAAGTACTTGTTGCAAGGAGAGCCCTGACACTTGCACCATTCCAAGGATTTCAGACGTTGAATAGAAGTGGGGATAAATCTCGGGTACTTCGGCGATCGTACGACGTATCATGTCCAGATAGTATTCAAACGGAAGGGCGGGGTTCACTCCGCCTTGCAGCAACACAGTTGTGACGCCTTTCGCGGCGGAGTGTTTGAAGTTACGGATCATCTGGTCGACGGAGTATGTATATTCGCCTTTATCACCAGGATGACGATAGAAAGCACAGAAAATACAATCGACGTCGCAGACGTTCGTGTAGTTTGGATTCGTGTCAACGACGAATGTTACTTGCGAAGCCGGATTTTTCCTGTAACGTAGTTCATTCGCTAGATCCGCGAGGTCGAGCAGCTCGGCGTTGCGAAGAAGAAAAAGTCCTTCTTCCTTGGTGATGCGTTCGCCGTTGCGGATCTTAGAGTAAAGAGAAACCTGCATTATTTTTTTACCGGAATTTAAAGTGAAACTGAATATCCCGCATTTTTCAGCTCTTTTATCAGACTGAAGCTAATCTCCTCCAACTTTACAATGATCTCTTTTCTCTGGACGCCGGGGATGTTCTTTGGCACTTGAACGTCTTTCTGATGAACGAAACAGACTCTGTTCATCCCAAGTTTGCCGACGAGAAATCCCAGCTCGAACATAACGCTAGGGACGTCGTCAGATCCAAAAAGATAAAATGCGTAATGCGTATCGAGATGTTTTTCGACGTGCGCGAGCAGCGCATCGCTGCCGCCCCCCGTTCTCTGGTATACGGACGATTCGATTCCTAGCTCCTTGAGGAGAGAGGTCAATTGTTGAAGAAGAGGATTATTGGCCGCTGAGACGACAAAAACGCGATTGCCCAGCGTCGGCCCGGGTTTCGCCACAGGCGGCACCTTCTGAGTTTCGGTCTTTGCCGTTTCCAGTTTTGGTTTTTCAGTTTCGGGAGGTTTCTTTGATGGAGCACTCGCCGATGTTGGCGCAGGCATTGCTTCCGCAAATTTCTTAGCATCCTTCAGCGCGTCGAGGACCTTCTGAGCTGAAGACTGATAGAAGTACGTGCCGTTTTCATCACTCGCGAGCTGTGTGCGAAGCGTTGCTCCTCTTTCTCCGCACTTGCTCAAGCCGTCGAGAGAATTCTTGCGCCAGAGCAAGTACTGGCTTTGCATCTTCGCATTATAACCTGAGAACTCGAGCCCCCCTTCAGGAACGAGCTTCTCTCCCTGTTGAATCAAATCCTGCAACTTTGAACTTAATGCCGCATCCATGACGTACCGAGAATTTGAGAATCGAACATTATGAGTGACCACACCGTTGAAGAGATCGTGATCCTCGTCAGATCAAAATTAAGCGCTCACCGCAACTTCATCAAAGAGCTTTCTAAAAATTTCCATAGCTTCGCGTTCCCGCTCGCCCAGCCTGTAACTGAATCCCTCGAGATATTCCTTTGTTTCATTCGGCGTCAATCCAATCCGCTTTCCATGCAGCGCGCCTATCGTCTCAAGCGCTGCTTCACTTTTCTCGAGGGAGGACTGAAGGAGTTGGCGTAATTCAGTCTTCTTATCAACGGGCAATGATTTGTTCATGGCCCAGACCGCAAAAACGAACGGCAGCTTCTGCCATTCGTACCACTCCCGAGCGAGGTCAAAGACCAGTTCAAATCCGGGAAGTCCGTATTTATTTCTCCGCAGAGCCTCGTCGCCGATGAGGAGCACAGCGTCGAAGTTGCTGTAATCATTCACTCCTGAGTGCATTCTCTCAAAAGTTGCGTTTACGCCATATTTCTTTTTCAGCAGAACCTGCAACAGGTGAACCGACGTAGCTGTATCGTCAGTAATGCCGATTGTTTTTCCATCGAGACCGTTCCAGCCTTCCTTTGAAAAGAGCATGACACTCTTCACCTGGTCTCTTGTCGCGATACAATAATTCATCAACTCAAGATTTGCTTCCTGCTCAAAATAGCTCATCAGAGAAAATGGTCCCGCGTCTATGAGCCCTTTTGAAGACAATTCCCCCATGCGTCGAGGTGCAACAGGGAGAATCCTGAATTGTCGTTTCTCAAAGTGGGAGTAGAAGGGGACAGAATTCAGGTAGGGGATTTTTCCAAGGACGTTGTCGGTGTTTACGTTGATCGGATTATAATAGACATCACGTTCGACGGGAATTTTCCCTGCATCTTTGATGATCTTGATGATCTGATCTTTTGCAAGAGTCATTGGGCTTAGAGCGCCTGCATCGTGCGCTATTTTCTCGCCGCCTACGGTGCCGTCCATGTCATCCGCACCGAAATTGAGCGCAACCGATGCGACTTCTTCCGTCAACATTACCCAATATGCCTTGATGTGGGGAAAATTGTCGAGCATCAATCGCGAAACTGCAATCGTCTTCAAATCGTCGATCGCAGAAGTGAATTCGTCTTTCGGCTTAATTGTGGTGTCGCCGGGCTGGAATGCTAACGGGATGAACGTCAGAAAGCCGCCAGTTACATCCTGCGCCTCGCGCAGCTTCATCATGTGGACGACGCGCTCCTCGTACGTTTCGATGTGGCCGTAGAGAAGCGTCGCGTTAGTTGGAATGCCGAGCTTGTGCGCTGTCGTATGGACTTCGAACCAGGTTTTCGCACCGATCTTCTGGTTGAAGAGAAGCTTGCGAACCCGTTCCGAAAAAACTTCAGCGCCGCCTCCCGGCATCGTCCGGAGTCCCGCATCTTTTAATTGTAGCAACACTTCTTCAATCGGCAATTTGAATTTCTTGTGGAAAAAGTCAATTTCTACTGCTGTGAATGCTTTCACATCAACATCGGGAAAATTTGTTTTGATTTCCCGAACCATGTCGAGGTAGTACGACCACTCCCAATCAGGATGAAGACCACCAGTAATGTGGACTTCGTGGATCTCCGGCGTCAGTTTGCTTAAGATATCCTCGATGGTCATTTCATATGCATTCGGTCTTCCTGGTTTCGTCGCAAAGTCGCAGAATTTGCAGGAAAGAACGCATATGTTCGTCGGCTCGATCTTCTGGTTGAGAACAAAATACACAGCATCGCCGCTCTTTTGTTGTTGGACTGCGTGCGCCATTTTGCCGATCGAAATAAGGTCGTTCGAACGGAACATGTTCACGCCGTCGACGAGCGACAGACGCTCGCCCTCTCGGATCTTGTTCCAGATCGGAAGAAGTGATTTGTCTCGAAAACTTATCTCAGACACCGAATTCATATTCATTGTTATTTCCAGTAACTTTCCCAGCGTTCCTCAACCCGGCGCACGATCTTTTTATCCATCACGAGTGGCTCGGGGTACCCGACCTTCCATGTTGCGTCAATTCCCATTGTTCCCTTATAAATAGGGGAGATACCGATGAGCTTCTGTTGCGTAAAATTGACATCTCGTTCACAGTCAAACCGAGTGAAAACACCCCAAATATAACTCTCTTGGCTGTGAATATCCACATCCTCACTGACGGCCGCCATGAGTTTCAAGCCATCAATCATTGGCGATTTCAGCAGTTTTTTCATAACTGCTGCACCGTCATCTTTTACTTTGACGAGGAGCAATGCGTCTTCAATCAGGCGCGTTTCGATAATTCTTCGGTCGTGCGAAGCCAATTGAGTTAAGAAGGCCTCGTTTTTTTTCGGTAGATGAAATTTGGAGCGCGGCTTTTTCTTTTTGGAGGCATCCAGGATCATTTTGCTGCCGAGATTCATTTTGAATGACGTAAAGTCCAGCGTGTCGAGCGGGACTTTAGGCAACATGATGAAATCATTGTGCGGATCAAAATTGTCTCGGATTGCGTGCAACACTTCCCTAAAATTTCTCGGGTTGACATCTTCCGACACTGTGATGAGGCATTTTGTAAGTGAAAGCTGTTGTGTACCCATCAATCCGAGAGCGGTCTTCATCGCTTCTTTTTGATATCGTTCCTCTATCGACACGACGAGAAGGTTGTGAAATCCTGCCTCGTAGTATGCCCACAGGCTGCGTATTTCCGAGTGGAGAAGTTTGGCGAGAGGCCCGAGGATTTTCTGCGTTGCGTCGCCGAGAAATTTGTCTTCCATCGGGGGGATGCCGACAACCGTCGCAGGATAGATGGGATTCTTTCGCCGCGTGATCGCCGTGACGTGGAAAACGGGAAATTCGGCCGCTGCGGAGTAATGTCCGAAGTGATCGCCGAACGGACCTTCCATGCGTCGCTCTTTTGGCCGCACAATCCCTTCCAATATAAATTCTGCGTTTGCCGGTACGCTGATTGAAACCGACCGACCACCGACGAGCTGCGTTCCTTTTTTGCGAAGGAAGCCTGCGAACATCGCTTCGTCAATTCCTTCCGGGAGTGCCGCAATCGTTGCGAGGAGCATCGCAGGGTCAGTGCCCAGCGCGACGGCGAGTTCGAACGGACGATTCAACTTGTCCGCCTGATAATAATGGAACCCTCCTCCTTTCTGAATTTGCCAATGCATGCCGGTCGTTTGAGCGTCGAAGACATGCATCCGATACATCCCGACGTTTCGTTTTCCGTTGCGAGGGTCGTACGTAAAGACTTGAGGCAGCGTAATAAATTTCCCCCCATCATGAGGCCAGCATTTAATTATCGGTAGATCGTCAAGGTTTGGTTTTTCAACAATTTCCTGCGACGTGGCAATCGTGATGTCGCTTGTCCGCGAAGAAAGAAGTCTTCGCAGCATCTTCGGATACTTCAAAAGCGCTTTCGGTGTGGGAGGGATTGCTTCTTCGAAGAAGTTAATAAGCTCTTCGCCAAGGTTGTCGGGATGAGCTCCGAGAGCAAGCTCGATACGATGTTCGCTCGCAAGAGTATTAATGACGAGCGGGTATTTGGCCCCCTTCACATTTTCAAAAAGGAGTGCAGGTTTTCCCTCTTTCAAGGCGCGCGTTGCGATCTCGCTGATTTCCAATACTGGATCGACTTCGACTTTTACGCGATGGAGTTCTCCGTACTTTTCAAGGTAGTCAACAAATTCGCGAAGAGCAGTAAATCGCATAGGCGTTATTCTAGTTCCTCGGATCGCCAGCCCTTTGATTTCCTCTCGCCGAGAAGGCCGAGAAGTTTGTCTGTAAAAGCGGATACGTATTCATCGACAGATTGTGGAACGAAGTATAGAGGAGATGAGATCGGCATGATGATAACGCCGTGCCGGGAGAGGAGTGCGCATTGTTCCAACGATACGGTAGAGAGCGGCGTTTCGCGAATGCAAAGGATGAGCTTGAATCGTTCTTTCATCGCTACTTGAGCGGCGCGAGTAATGAGCGTATCGCCAATACCCGACGCAATTTTTCCGAGCGTCGAGGTAGAACAGGGAAGGATCACGCAGGCGTCAAAATGATTCGACCCGGAGGCGATCGGCGCCGCGAGGTCGTCGTTCGAAAATTGGCGCTTGATGTGCGGCTGGAGTTCCTTCTCCGTGATGTTCAATTCGTCTTTTAGCAACGCCTTCCCCCATTTGCTGACAATGAGATATTTGTCCGCCGTCGATTGCTTAAGGAAGTCCAACGCGTAAACGGCGCCGGACGAGCCTGTAATTCCGACTATGATTTTCATGAGAGGGCGAAGGGGAGGATGACCATAATAAATACGTTAAAGCCGAGCAGGATATTGATCTTGAAAAATGCCAACTCAACGTCCTGCGCTTTCTTCTGCTCAAGAAATAAAAGAAGTCCGCTCAGCAAGAGGGGCGGAATCGCGACAAATCCTTTAAGAGAATGAAAGAACAACAAAACAAGAACGAGGAATGCCAGGATGTGCAGCCCTGCCGAGATTTGGAGCGCACGTTCCTTGCCAAACCGGGAAGGAAACGAGAAGAGATTCTGTTCGCGGTCAAATTGTTCGTCGAGCGTCGAATAGATGATATCAAATCCGGTCGCCCAGAAGAAAGTGAATATTGGGAGAATCAACGCGTCGGAGAAATTTAAAAAAGAGCCCGTGATGGCAAACCATCCGCCTAGAGGGGCCATTGCTAGACCCAACCCCACGCCGAAATGTGCCAACGGCGTGAAGCGCTTGAAATACGGATAGATGATGAAAATGAAAAGCGGTACAGGCGAGAGAATGAAGCAGAATTCTGAGATAAGCCGCGCTGAGATCAGGTAGAGTGCAAGTCCTGCTGCCAGTACCGAATACACTTGCCAGAGACGCAGCTTACCGCTAGGGAGTTCGCGGTTCGATGTACGGGGATTTCTTTTGTCAATCTCCCGGTCAATGATACGATTGAGCGTCATTGCCACAGTGCGTGCGCCGACCGCGGCCAGGAGCACAAGCAAGAGCAATTCGTTTGAAGGCTTTTCTTTTGAAGCGAGGAACACCCCACTATAAATCATCGGCAGCGAAAAGAGCGTATGTTCGATTTTGATAAAGGAAAGGAACTTTTTCAATCGATTCAAAGATAAGTTTATTGGATTTTCAGACAAATTCCGGTCTTGTCCCGTCCGACCTTGATCAGACTTTTATAAAGTTACCCAAAAAAAAGCGACGAGTCAAGGAATGCACGAATGCGGTCGTGGCACGTTTTCATTCCTCTTTATATTAAGATATAATAAGTCACCCTGAGCGAGTGGCGCTTCGGCGCCACGAGTCG
>Ga0315281_10009952_pt1 | contig 13153 bp, 9 predicted proteins | sample YL17G07_0_MG_FD_204540 | JGI IMG/M metagenome (GOLD analysis project Ga0315281, IMG submission 204540) | Sediment microbial communities from Yellowstone Lake, YNP, Wyoming, USA - YL17G07_0 | ecosystem: Environmental > Aquatic > Freshwater > Lake > Sediment | place: USA: Wyoming | collected... | reverse complement strand
CTTCTTCCTCGAATTCTTTTTGGGCATTTTATACATGCTGTCCTTCCTCGCTTTGCTAAAATTCGTTGCCCTGAGCACACCCAAGAATCTGGAAGGAACGAACTTTGCGGTATTTGCCTCCATCATGAACTTCGGACTCGTCTTTGGTTCCATCAGCGGAGGCGTGATTTATGAAAATATTCAAAATGGCTGGCTCGGCATGAATGGATTACAGATAACCGTGGTTTTAGGAGCGGTAACCTCATTGATTGCCCTACTGGCTCTACCGTACATCCGCACCGAGCATATGGCGCATGCGGAATGAGGTTTTCCCAGCTTTTTGTTTTTTGTTTTTTTGACTCACCCCTTTTGTTATTAGCCATTCATCTGCCCCTCTCTGTCTTCGACAAAGAGGGGGATGAGTATTCCTGATATTCGAAAAAAACAGATTGCCCCTTTCCCCTCTTTAACGCAGTTAGAGAGGGGCAGAATAATAGTTGTGCGGATGAGGGGGTGAGTTTTGGGGTGCAATGAGATGGAAGGATTAAGGGGTGAGTTTTAGATGTGGTGAGCAGGAGAAGGATGACACTTCCTGAAATCCCAATTCTGCGTTAAGCTGTAGTTGTCATCTAAAACAAAAAATTATGAAGCTTTTCTTAGATACAGCCAATCTTGAAGAAATTAAGAAGTACGCAAGTTGGGGGCTTGTTGATGGTATCACGACCAATCCAAGCCTGATTGCCAAAGAGAAGGGGGTGACTTTGGAAAAAAGAATCAAAGAAATCGTCAAAATTATTAAGGGCCCTGTTAGCAGTGAAGTGATTGCTACGGATGTTAAGGGAATGGTTCAGGAGGGTGAAAAGTACGCAAAATGGGCTAAAAATATCTATGTAAAATGCCCCATGACACCAGAAGGTCTTCAGGCCACTCAGATCCTGACAAAAAAAGGAATCCGGGTGAACATGACCTTAGTATTTTCCGCTGCCCAGGCGTTGCTCGCAGCAAAAGCTGGCGCCGCTTTTGTCAGCCCTTTCATCGGCAGATTGGATGACGCAGGTCAGGATGGAATGGAACTCGTTGCCGAGATTGTTGAAATCTACAAAAACTATAATTTTAAGACGGAGATTCTGGTGGCAAGTATCCGTTCGCCAAGACAAGTGACGGTATCAGCGATGTTAGGGGCGCACATATGTACCGTTCCTGCCGGGATTTACGACAAACTGGTAAAACATCCGCTGACGGATAGTGGCCTGAAACAGTTTTTAGAGGATGCCAAAAAGAAGGCGTAAATGGATTTGTGAATTGAGTAGATTCTCGTTAGACTACAAACACTGTTAACAGAAAGCGCAATGAACCTTCCAAAAATCGGAGAATCTCTCACAGATGAGCACATTCAGTTTCTAAACGTCATCACCAAAAGCTGCAGAAACAGCATCCTTCAGATGACCACCAATGCCCAGTCCGGACATCCGGGGGGGAGCTGTTCAATGATTGATTATTTGGCGGTTCTTTACGCTTTTATTGTGAGCCAGACGGGGGAAGATGTAACGGTTTCTAACGGTCATGTATCACCGGGGGTTTACAGCATATTGGCCGAAATGGGGTGGATTGATAAGGAAGAAGTCATAAATGGCTTCAGGAAAATCGGCTCCATTTATGAGGGTCATATCACCCGTCATGTAAAAGGCGTGACTTACGGAACAGGACCCTTGGGAATAGGCGTTTCGGTGGGTTCAGCCTTCGCGCTTTCTGAAAAATTGAAAGGATCAACCCGACGGGTTTTTTCTACCGTAGGCGATGGTGAATCGGAGGAAGGGCAGGTCTATGAAATGATGCATTTCGCCAACAAATACAAGCTGTCGAACTACATCGTTTTCATGGACTACAACAAGGTTCAGCTGTCTGACAGCTTAGCGGTAACCATGCCCATTTATCCGAAGGCTACCTGGGAATCGGCTGGCTGGAACGTGATTGAAATTGACGGACACAATTATCAGGAAATATGGAAAGCCATTTCCAAGGCATCAGATTCAAAAGCACCGACTCTGATTTTGGGAAATACGGTGATGGGCAAAGGCATCAGTTTCATGGAACCGGATGGCGTGAATCACAAAGCCACCTGGCACGGAATCGCTGCCAGCAGGGAAGATGCAGAGAAAGAACTGGCAGGACCGCTAAAAATGAAGAAAGAAGAACTGGAGTTATTGGATAAATTCAGAAAACAGGTTAAGTGGAGCCCACCGGAACCGGAAAACATTGAACCGCTATCTGAAATCCCGAATTTTAAAGCAGGAAGTCCTAAGATTCTGAAGGCGGGAACCAAGGCAGATTGCCGTGGAGCTTATGGGGATGCACTATCTGATCTTGCCGAACTAAATCCAAATATTCTGGCAGCCACAGCGGATTTAGGCGGTTCAGTGAAGACTTCCGTCATGGCCAAAAAATTCCCGAATAGGGTTTTAGATGTCGGAATTGCCGAACAGCACATGATGAGCATGGGGGGCGGACTGAGCTTGCATGGACATATCCCTTTTGTGTCTACTTTTGGCGCTTTTATGACGAGCCGTGCCAAAGATCAGGCCAGAGTGAACGACATAAACCGGACCAATTTAAAAATGGTGGCCACTCACTGTGGGCTTTCTGTCGGCGAAGACGGTCCCACCCATCAGGCCATTGATGATATGGGTTCCTTCATCGGATTTTTCAATACCTTCGTTTTAGAGCCAGCCGATGCCAATCAGACCGATCACATCATCCGCTACATAGCGGGACATTACGGAAATTTCTACGTACGAATGGGACGCCACAAGTTTGCCGTGATTTTAAAAGAAGACGGAACCCCCTACTACGATGAGAATTACCAATTTGAATACGGAAAAGCAGATTTGTTAAGGTCGGGTGACGCCGTGACCATCGTAGCCAGCGGTTCAATGGTGAACATTGCCGTTAATGTCGCAGACAAACTACGTGGAGATATTTCGGTTGAAGTTATAGCCAATTCTTCATTGAAACGAATCGACCTGGATCTGCTTCTAACCTCTCTCAAAAAAACCAGAAAATTGATTACGCTGGAGGATCATAACCCGTATAGCGGTCTTGGTTACCAAATTAACAGCATTGTGGCTCAGGAAGGCCTGAAAATTGAGATCAATAACATGGGAGTTAGGGAATATCAGCTGTCTGGCACCGCAGAAGAACTTTACGACGAAGCTGGAATCGGGCCTACAGACTTGGAAAATGCCTGTCGCGCTATCATCGGTTAAACGGAAATATATAACAAAAAACCCTCGCACGTGGCGGGGGGCTTTTGTCCGGCTCTGATTTAGTGTGCTTCGATAGATACATTTATTTCGTATCAAGAATCACTCAGGGCCAAACAATTTTCGTAACTACTCGAAAATTAATTCTAAGCTGTACTTTGGTTTTTGTTTTCGTCCTTCCAAGACGTACTCTTTTGCGTTTTCTTTGATTTTTAATTTTTATGTTAAAATAGAAAACAGAATATAGGGGGTTGAGCTCATGCTAGTTGAGCGGAGCTACAGCGTAAAGCCTAGAGAAGATTAGGCAAGAAGTATGAAAGTTTTTTTTATTTTTGTTTCTTACTGATTGCCTACGTAATCTTCTCTAAGGCTCTATTTTATTTTTGATGTAAAAGATCTTGAGAGATTGTTCAGGGTCTATACGGAATTTATATTGATTTCGATCCGTGACTAAACTGAACAAATCACATCATTATATCAAGTCATAGTTTTTTTGCAAGATTTTATAATTTACTGAATTAATAAATATTGCATAATAAAATAAAATACCCCAGCAAAAAAAGGCCATTATGCTTTTATATATGCGTAAAACTAGGGATTACTGAGGTTGCTGAATATTCTGCTTTATTTCATTCAGAATTTCGATCATCTCGGTATACTCCGCACATCTAAACAGACATCCATCATCGGAATCAAAGTAATATTTGCCGATGCAATCGGGATACCCGGGATGAGGTCCGCTCGAAAGGGGGTTCTTGAGGGCATCATTACAACAGGTATCCTTTTCTGAATTCAACGTCACCTCCGAGCAAAACTGACTGACAGGATCATCATATTTGGGTTCAGGGGGGGTGCCAGAGCCGCTTCCACCGGTGTTATTCCCACCGCCAGAGCCAGATCCAGAGCCATTTCCAATATTACCGCCCCCAGGTTGCCCCGTACTACCCGTTGAGACACATGCAAATTGGCACATGCGATTCGCACTACTGTATTCCCACTTTCCTACACATCCCTGATATTGGCCTGAATGCTGAGTGGAGCAGCAGGCATCCCGCTGAAGCTGGGAACCAATACCACAATCCTTCTCTGCCTCCGATTCGCACGAAAACTGACATTGGCGCTGTGTATTGTTAAAAATCCAATGCCCAAATCCATTGCAAAGAGGGGTGGTAACGCCATATTTCGTGCGGTCACAGCAATAATTTCGAACGGACTGTGAGCCAATTGAACAGCTAACGTTTTCATCCGAGGGCTTATCTCCTGCACCCGGAAGATCAAAGAAATTCCAGTCCTTGTCATTCAAAACCGTCACATCCCCCCATCCGACAACCGAAACCGACCCACCACTCGTTACATTGACCGAACTCACGGAGTTCGTATCAATCACATAAGAACCTGCTCCGGTAATGGCCTTCTGGCCGGCCGGATCGGTGATATAGAGATCTTTGCCCTGTTTCATCCTCATATCAATGACCATTCCCTCAGGCACCGTAATGGTTCCGGAAATGCCAGAACCGTCTCCGAATAAACCAAACTCTGCAAGTAGGGCATTGGTTCGGCCCAAACTGGTTTTGGCCAATAAATCATCATCCCCCTGCAAATCAAAGATGATTTTATCTGTCTTGCCGACCACAATCTTGATATTTGCATTATCCAGATTGCTCAAAACCAACACGCCGCCACTGGTTGCATCCAATGCCTGCCTATAGGCCGACTGCTTAGAAAACAGCTTCACGTAAGCTCCTCCCAGAAGGGCAACAATGACAATCAGCATGCCGATGAGGAACTTTTTCATCATTTTTTGTTATTTGTTTAATTCAGCATCATAGTACCATTTTCGTAAATACGGAACAAACCCCTTCGGACTTGCTTTGTGAGATGCTGTCTTTTTGCTTTCACCGCTTCCCTGCCTATCGGCAGGAACTGACTTTTATTTCTGCTGATGTGGTTTCTTTTGCACCTTTTTGCGCAAAAAGATGCTTAAAAACCGCTGGGGTCATGAAGCGTATACTCAGCATTATCGCTGTTTTATCATCTTCTCTAACGCTCATGCCCCCAGACCCCTTACCTTGTTACAGAGTCCTACATCCAAGTGAGGTTGTACCAACTTACCGGGCTCTGCCGACTGCTTTTTTGTTTTTTTATGTTTTTTTATGTGTTTTTAATAGGGGCACACTCGGATACGTTAGGAGCCAGCCTCACGAACCTAGTTGAGGGCGTGTAGAAGATATCAGGTAAGAATGGGGGTCTGGGGTTGAGCGTCAAGGCGACGGCTGATGGTAAGTAAACGCTGACCCGGTTAGCGAAACCCCAGCGGTTTTGCGCCACTTTTCACGGGAAAAGTGGCTAAAGCTCAGAGGTACAGCAATAACGTCAGTCTGCCGATAGGCAGGGTAGAACAGAGTATTGATTTTTAGAGCAAAATATGCTAAAATTAAAGGATTAATAAAAAAATAAAAATTTAAGTCAAAAACTATGGCACTAAGCAATCTCAGCAAAGTTATTGATCTGGCCATCAATCAGAATGCCTCGGATATTCATCTGCAGACAGGTGAAAAACCGATTATCCGCATAAACGGTAAGCTGGTTATGGTTGAAGATGCGGAGGTCTTTCAGATGATGGAATCTACGTCGGAATTCGATGATCTGCTAAATGAAAAACAGCAGGAATACTTCATGGAAAACGGTAGTGTTGATTTTGCGTTCACACATGATATTGAACACAGGTTAAGAGCAAACGTATTCCGAAGACAGGACGGCTTATCACTAAGTCTGCGAATTGTAAGAAACAGAATACTGACTTTTGAACAGTTAGGCCTTCCGGGAATTTTTAAAGACATCTCTGAAAATTACCGACAGGGATTTTTCCTGATTGTTGGACCGACAGGCCAAGGTAAGACGACAAGCATGGCTTCAATCTTGAGCTACATCAACAAAAACCGATCGGAGCATATTGTAACCATTGAAGACCCCATCGAATACATCATCAAGAATGATAAATCTGTGATTGAACAACGAGAAGTCGGAACCCACACCTCCTCTTTCAAGAACGCACTTCGTGCCTCCATGCGACAGGATCCGGATATCATCATCATCGGGGAAATGCGTGATGAGGAAACCATGCAGGCAGCCCTTACCCTGGCAGAAACAGGGCATCTGGTATTTTCCACGATGCATACCAACAATTCTGTGCAGACAATCGACCGTATCATAGATGCCTTTCCGGAGCATAAACAGAAGCAAATCCGAATTCAGCTGGCAAGCACTCTGACAGGCGTGATTTCACAAAGGCTGATTCCGGGAATCAGCGGCGAACTCGTTCTTGCTTATGAACAGATGATGGTCAACGACGCAGTCCGCAATATCATCCGTACCGAAAAGGTAGAGCAGATCTACAATGCACTTCAGGGCGATGAAAATAGCGGCTCGGTCCGACTGGAAAAGAATCTAGTGGATCTGGTCAAAGCGGATAAAATAAGCCGCGAAATGGCTTTAAGCTTTGCCATGAACCGCGACCTGATTGAAGTATTCGAAGGATATTAAAAACGACTAACCTAAAAATATGAAGTCGATAAAAACCGATCAAAAACAAAGAAACATTCTCATTGTCGATAACGACAAAACGCTCATTTTGGATATCAAGGACCGCATTGAGCAGGAAGAAATAAAGGATAAGCTGGGAATGAATTTTATCTTTGCCTCAGACGCAAAAACAGCCCTTAAGAAACTAGAATCCTCTACGGTAGATTTAGTTATTTTGGAAATTGTGTTACCGGTTATAAACGGTTATTACCTGCTGGAGCTTCTGAAGAAGAGTTATCCGAACATACCGATAATGATTTATACACGCCTTAAAAACCCACAGGATCTTGCCAAGATGGCGAACTACGACGTACACAATATTTTCATAAAAGATCTCATGAGACCGGAAGATTTAATTGCCATGGCAACTAGAAAAAACCTGGAAAAGGAAGACATCGATCATGTTGTGATGGAACTCAAGAGTCAGATGAAGTCAATTTCAGAAAGTGAAGTCGGTAAGCAGTTAAAACTGGTTCAGTGCCCCAAATGCAACCTGATTATTGCGCCAGATTCACACTACTGTAACAACTGCGGACAAAAGATTGCGACCAAAATAAAGAAATCGCTAAAAAGCTCAAACGATGAAGCGACAAAAGAAACCCCTCCAATCGAAAAATTGGAACCAATAAAAGAAGTGCCAAAGACAAAATAACGATAAAAAAAATAAATTCTACATCATGAAAATTGATGAACAGAAAATCATAGACGCTCTCAAGGCGAAAAAAATCGACAGCAAGGAAATTGAACTTCTTGTAGAAGAAGCAAAAAACTCTAAGGCACCCTTATACGAATTGCTTGTAAAGAAGCACGTCCTACCGGATGAAGAGCTGGGCAAGATGACCGCAGAAATACTTGAATTTCCTTACATCAATCTTTCAAACATCGAAATCCCCAGTGAAGTTCTGGAAATTGTGCCTGAAAATATAGCCCTCAAACAGGGTATCATCACTTTTCAGATTGATGAGGAAACCAACAAGATCAAAATAGCTTCAGTGAACCCTCTTGATCTGCAAATGATTAATGACATTGAAAAGAAAACAGGACGGGAGGCCGAGGTCTACTACACGACACAGTCCAATATAAAAAATATTATTGGAAAATACCATCAGGAGCTGAAAAACATATTCCTGAACCTGATCCCTGAGCACCTAAGATATGCGGAAAAGGAAACGGCAACAGTGAAAAAAGGGAAAGAAAAGAACGAGGCAGAAGAGGAAGAGATTCCAATTGTAAAAATATTCGATGCCATTCTGGTTCACGCCTACCGGCATCATGCTTCGGATATTCACATTGAAGCAACCAAAGAACAGACCGTTATCCGATACAGAATTGACGGAGTATTACATGTCGTCGTGAATTACCCAAAAATCATTCATGAGGCCCTTATGACGAGATGTAAAATTCTGTCGGGATTAAGAATTGATGAAACCCGTGCAGCTCAGGACGGACGTATATCGGTTAAATTGGACAATGACAATGTGGCCTTCCGTGTATCCATTCTGCCAACCCACTTCGGTGAAAAAGTGGTCATGCGTCTTTTGGTGGATATTCAGGATTCAGTGAACCTAATTGAATCGGGCTTAAGTGAATCGGATTATAAAAAAGTAATTACAAACTCGACAAAGCCCTACGGAATGATGATTGTAACCGGGCCAACGGGATCTGGTAAAACAACCACCTTATATAACATCATCAAGCTTCTGAATTCGGAAGAAATCAATATCTCGACGATTGAAGATCCTATTGAATATGGTATCGAGGGAATCAATCAGGTGCAGGTAAATCAAGCTACCAACCTTACCTTTGCTCAAGGGCTTAGATCTCTGCTTCGACAGGATCCGGACAGCATTCTGGTGGGGGAAATCCGCGATCAGGATACAGCTCAGATTGCGATTGAATCGGCGATGACGGGTCACATGGTGTTTACCACTCTGCATGCCAACTCAACAGCCGTAGGTATACCGCGTTTAATTGAAATGGGCATGGAGCCTTTCCTTCTTACAGCTGCCATTAACTGTATGATCGCCCAACGATTGCTGCGAAAACTCTGCAAACGATGTATGCAGTCCCAAACCTATTCAAGGGAAACATTGAGCCTGATATATAAAGAAAAAAACATAGTGGATTTAATCGAACGAATAGCGAAACGAAATCTGTCCGAAGAGGATATGAAGAAGCTGAACTTTGAAAACAAGTACATCTTTTATAAGGGAATGGGTTGCAAGTATTGCGGATTCACAGGTTACAAAGGCCGAATCGGTATTTACGAGGTAATGGAATTGAATGACGAACTGAAAAAGGCGGTCATTGAACAGAAAACATCTGATGAAATTGAAGACATCGCCATTGCGACCGGAATGACCATTATGCTGGAAAACGGTATAGAAAAAGCCCTTTCCGGAATCACTTCTCTTGAGGAAATCATTCGTGTAATTAAATCCTAAAAAATGGTGTCAGATACCGTAGCAAAATTAGCAGATGTGGAAAAGAAACCTGAACTCAGGGAAAATGAGAAGGAATCCAAAAACCCCTTCCTAAGAAAAAGAAAGAAGAAGGGCCTATTTAAAAGACTTGGGGAAATAGGAAGCATCAACCCGAAGGAAGTCGTTGAATTTACAAGGCATTTATCTGTGATGTTAGGTGCGGGCGTTACCATTTTTGAAGCCATCACGTTCCTGAGGGATCAAAGCGTAAACAAGCCGTTTGCCGCAAAACTGGATGACATCATAGAAAGTCTGAACAATGGACAATCCCTTTCCAATTCCATGAAACGATTCCCGAATATTTTTCCCGAAATCTACACCAATATCGTTCAGGTAGGTGAAAAATCGGGAACCCTTTCCCAGACCATGCTGGATTTAGCGAACCATCTTGAAGAAAACGACAAATTTAAAAAGAAGGTTAGCGGAGCCCTCGTCTACCCAAAAATAATTTTGAGCGTGATGGTTGTATTCCTGTTCGTCATCTTTTTCTTCGTCATGCCACGAATTCTGACCATTTTTAAAAGCCTAAATGCGGACATCCCGCTGTCAACCAAAATAGTCATTGGCATCACCAATTTTATGCAGGCTCATATTATGGGAATTCTAATAACCATTGCGGCCGCAATCGTCGGAATCAAAATCATGTTTAAAAACAAAGCTGCAAGGCGGGTAAGAGACCTGGTTTATATCAAATTTCCCTTCCTGGGGAAAATTGTATTAAATTTCAATACCACACAGGTTAGCCAGCATTTCGGAACCCTATTTGCCAGCGGTCTTACTATCATAAAGTGCCTTGAAATAACGGAAACCGTAGTGAAAAATCAGATTTTTCAGGAGGAAATAGCCTACATGGTAAACAAAATTAAAAACGGATCCTCTTTTTCTCAGAGCTTCAGGGAACCATCACATTTCCCTCCTATGTTTGTTAAGCTGATTAAAGTGGGAGAACGTACGGGTAAATTGCCCCATGTAATTGATTATATGACGGGATATTATAAGGGACTTGTTGATGATGATGTAAAGAACATAACAACCATCATTGAACCGGTCATCATGGTGCTTCTTGGGTTAATGGTTGCGGGATTGGTTATTACCGTTATCGGACCTATTTATCAGCTGATTTCCAATATCGGAAATTAAATAACAAGATGAAAAAGCCACAATCTGAAATCCGAAATGAAAAATCTAGATTCCCGAAGGGTGGTTTTTCTTTCATTGAAGTAATGACCACTCTTGGAATCTTCTTTTTGCTCGCCAGCGTAGGTCTGGGAGCCTATTTTCAGTACTACAAATTCTCGCTGATCAACAATGACATTCACAGCGCACAGACCCTTATCAGAAATACCCGCTTCAAAGCCCTTAAAAACCCAACGGGGTCCAATTATGGAGTACACATAGATGAGGCTACAAATGAAATAACCAGCTTTGAAGGATCCTATGTGCATGGTGAAAGCTCAAATATAGTTGTACAACTGGAACAGGTCACGATTACCAATCTTAACCTCATGCCCACACCGGGTGTCACCGATCAAATCATCTTTCAGGCGGGAACAGCAAAAACCCAAAATACGGGTTCCTTTTCCGTTGGGTCGGTGAATTACTCCTATACACTAACCATTAACGCAGAAGGTGCCATTGATTAAAAGAAAGCAAAATCTTAGGCGGAATAATACGGGATCCAGTCTGGTAGAATTGATCATAGTTACCGTTCTATTCGCTATTCTTGTTCCAACCTCCATGGGCATATACATTGGAGCCAGAAAAATAGGAGGTCAGGCTTACATTCAGCACTCTGCCGCCCAAACCCTTGGCGAAACCTCGGACATTCTGAGGTTTCTGAGAAACGAGAACTTCAATTTACTGACGGAGGGTTCATTCTTTTTAATAAGAAATCCAGGGACCAATTCGTGGCTTGTAAAGAATGATGTTCCCGATAAAGACACTTTTGAAAGATACATAACGGTATCCAAAGCCCTGCGTCATCAGGGCAGCAACGATTTATACCTCGATGGCGATACGGGTGCGTCTTATCAAGACGCCAATACAAAGAAAATTGTAATTCAGATCCTATGGGCACCCGATTATATTCCTACCGATCTTATCAGTCAGACCGTTTACATAACCAATTGGCAGTCAACCATTACTTATTAACGTTTTATTGATGCGAAATCTAATCCCTTTACTGAAGAAATCAACCCGTGGAACCACGTTTATAGAGCTATTGCTTTATATAGCCATCTTTCTGATTCTGACGCCGATTTTGCTATCTGTTGCAATAAATTCACTAAACTCCAGCCGTAGCCACAACATTGAAAAACAGGTGAATCAGGACTCTCAATTTGCTGCCGAAAGAATATACGACTTGATTACCTCGGCTAAAAAGGTAGATGTAAATGCTTCACGGCTAAATGATTCCAGCGGGAAAATTTCATTAGTGATGCAGGATGATAGTCCGGTTGTTATTGAGCTCAATCCGACAACATCGGCCATTGATATTACAGAAAACGGAGTTAAAGCGAACCTGAGTTCAACGGAAAATAAAGTACAGCAGCTCTATTTTGAAAAAATTGATGACAATTTAAATTTCCCTGATTTAGCTTTAGGAATAAATTTAAGAATGAAAGTTGCAGGCCAGGATACAACAAGTGTGCCCCAAAGCTATGTAATATCAGCTAATTTAGAGCGAGGAGATTACGATGGTGACGGATGCCTAGACACCGTAGATGCTTTCCCCTACCATGCAGAATGCTGCAAAGATCAGGATGCAGACGGAATGTGCGATGAATTAGATAACTGCGTCTTACAATACAACCCATTTCAGGAAGATTATGATGCGGATAAAATCGGTGATTCGTGCGATCGTTCAGCTTTCTTTGGAGGAGGAACAAGTGCCAGCGTAAGCACATTGGGTTCATTCAACTGCGCCTCTAACGAAGCCCTTATAAATCTGATCTACAGTAATCCGCCGCCCAATCCGGGCAATCTGAAAAACATTTTAATGAGCTCATCCCCTCTTTCTTCGAATGTGCTTTCAGCTATCGTAAGCACGTACCCGCTTCTTCCACCCGGTCATGTGCAGCAGATCTTTACCAATAATACAAAACTACCTAGTGATGTATACACGGCCATGCTTAGCATGGGCCTTCCTAATGGTATAAAGAATCAGATTGTTAGCTCTCAAAACAGTGCCACAACAACACCCGCCACGACCTATTACAACTCCACGACTAAATACCAGACATTAAACTACTATACGGATGCTGTGGCTCCGGCAACCACAAAAAATCGTATAAAATTCAGCAATCCGGACTACAAATTATGCGCAGGAAATGTCCATGATAGAACTGATTTATTCGTTCTGGATGTGGAAAATGGTTCAAATTCGATTGATGTAAAAACTGAAACGAGCACCGGATTTTTAAATAGCACTCTGACAACCGATACAAATTCATATTTAAATACGGACGGCTTCACCATTGAATTCCGCGAAAAAGTGGGAAATGCCTACGCTATTACAGTAACGGCCACATCATGCACAAAGGAACTAAAATCGTTTGAAATCAATTTTGGAACAAACGCCAATATATTAAACCCTGCTCCAACAAGCACAAGTTACAGTACAACCCGATATACATCGTATTGCGCAGGGGGCTGTTCTACGAACTGTGGAGATATCGGAACCGGCGTGGTCACCAATACAACCCTGACAGATACCTGTTATATGGAAGATCTTTCGACTCCGGAGTGGTGCGCCAAGTGGGATACTTTTGTCGACAACAACGCAAATAATTCAGCGTATGTAGGCGGAACACAGGTCGGCACAGCAACCGCATATTGGGAAAAAAGATT
>Ga0315281_10009951_pt1 | contig 13153 bp, 15 predicted proteins | sample YL17G07_0_MG_FD_204540 | JGI IMG/M metagenome (GOLD analysis project Ga0315281, IMG submission 204540) | Sediment microbial communities from Yellowstone Lake, YNP, Wyoming, USA - YL17G07_0 | ecosystem: Environmental > Aquatic > Freshwater > Lake > Sediment | place: USA: Wyoming | collected... | reverse complement strand
TCCACCAAGGGGGTGGCCTCGGGCCCCATCTCCTTCATGAACATCTTCGACGTGGCCACCGAGACCATCAAGCAGGGCGGCACCCGCCGGGGCGCCAACATGGGCATCCTCAGGGTGGACCACCCGGACATCGAGGCCTTCATCACCTGTAAGAACGACACCAAGCGCCTCACCAACTTCAACATCTCGGTGGGGCTCACCGACCAGTTCATGGAGGCGGTGAAGGCGGGCGGGGACTTTCCCCTCATCAATCCCCGGACCCAACAGGAGGTGAAGCGGGTCGACGCCGCGGCCCTTTTCGACCTCATCGTCCAGAGCGCCTGGGCCACCGGCGAGCCCGGCATCATCTTCCTGGACGCCCTGAACCGGGACAACCAGGTGCCCCACCTGGGGGATATCGAAGCCACCAACCCCTGCGGGGAGCAGCCCCTGCTGCCTTACGAGTCCTGCAACCTCGGGTCCCTGAACCTGGCCAAGGTGGCCAAGGACGGCCAGATCGACTACCCGGCCCTGGCGTCCCTGGTGCACACCGCGGTGCACTTCCTGGACAACGTCATCGACGCCAACCGCTTCCCCCTGGAGCAGATCAAGGAGCACACCCTTAAAACCCGCAAGATCGGCCTGGGGGTCATGGGGTTTGCCGATTTGCTCCTGCAACTGGGCATTCCTTACAACTCCGAGGAGGCGGTGGCGGTGGCCGAGCAGGTCATGAACTTCATCCAGCAGAAAGCCCGCATCGCCTCCGCCGCTCTCGCCGACCGCCGGGGCAATTTCCCCTACTATGCCGGCAGCTCCTACGACGGCAACGGTCTGGGCCGCATGCGCAACGCCACCACCACCACCATCGCCCCCACCGGCACCATCAGCATCATCGCCAGCTGCTCCAGCGGCATCGAGCCCCTGTTCGCGGTCTCCTACGTGCGCCGGGTGCTGGAAGGCACGGAGCTGGTGGAGGTCCATCCCTACTTTGAGGAGCTGGCCAAGCGCCGGGGCTTCCACACCCCGGAGCTCATGAAGCGCATCGCCGGCACCGGCTCCATCCGGGACATCAAGGAGATCCCCCAGGATATCCGCCGCCTCTTCGTCACCGCCCACGAAGTCTCGCCCCAGTGGCACATCAAGATCCAGGCGGCGTTCCAGAAGTTCACCGACAACGCGGTGTCCAAGACCGTGAACTTCCCCCAGCAGGCCGCCGCCGACGACGTGCGCCAGGTTTACCTCATGGCCTATGACCTGGGCCTCAAGGGGGTGACCATCTACCGGGACGGCAGCCGGGAGGAGCAGGTGCTGAGCTTCGGCAAGACCAAGGCCACCATGCAGTACATCACCCCCCGGCCCCGGCCCGAGCGCACCAACGGGGTGACGGAGCTCATCACCACCGGCTGCGGCAAGCTCTACGTCACGGTGAACCAGGACCAGCTGGGCTTCTGCGAGGTCTTCGCCCAGATGGGCAAGACCGGGGGCTGCGCGTCCTCCCAGATCGAGTCCACCGGCCGCCTCATCTCCCTGGCCCTGCGCTCCGGGGTGAAGATCGACGCCATCATCAAGCAGATCACCGGCATCCGCTGCCCCAGCTCCAACTGGCAAAACGGCAAACAGGTGCTGTCCTGCCCCGACGCCATCGCCAAGGTGCTGGCCAGCGTGGCCCAGGTGGACCCGCCGTCTCCCACCCAGGCCACCATGGGCTCCTGCCCCGACTGCGGCGGGGCCATCGACCACGAAGGCGGCTGCCTGGTCTGCCGCGACTGCGGGTTTAGCAGGTGTAGTTAATGAATTTTGGGGAAGGGGGCCAGGGACAAAAGCCCCTGCCCCCTTCCCCAAACCCCATCCCCCAACCCCGAAATGGTAGGGGCGGGTTTCAAACCCGCCTCTATGGCGTTCCCCCTCCTCGCATTTCTCCTTGGCAAAACCCCGTCTTTTGCCGTATAGTTCACCTTGACGAAATGGAAATGTAGGAGCGCACCCAGGTGTGCGCCCTCAAGGGGCGGACACCCGGGTCCGCCCCTACAAAGAAAATTTGTAAAATGGGAAGATATTAGGAAGAGACCCGCAAAGACATGACTGAACCTGAATCCCAGGAAGAGCGCCAGGCCCAGGAGACCAAGCCGTCGCCTGAGGCCGGTGCGGCCGCGGCCCCGCCGCCGGCGGCGGAGACTGCCCCCCTCGGCCCCCCCTGCCCTCCCGGGGCCGAGGAAAAGCCGGCCTTCCCCACCCATTTCGCCCGGCTCTTCTTCGGGGCCATCACCCTGCTGGTGCTCTATTATTCCTACCTGGTCATCAAGCCTTATCTGCTGGACATCTTCATGGCCCTGGTGCTGTTTTTCACCGCCCGGCCCCTGTACCTGGGGCTCTGCCGCCTGCTCTGGGGCCGCAAGGCCCTGGCCTCGGCCCTCACCTGTTTCATCCTGGCCCTGGTCATCCTGATCCCCCTCTTCACCCTGATGAGCATCATCGCCACCCAGGCCCTGGAGTTCTCCAGCCAGGTGACCAAGGGGATGCAAGGCGGCCAACTCTGGCCGTGGATCGCGGCCAAGGTGGACGCCGTCAAAGGTTACCTGGTCCACCTGAACCTGCCCCTGCCTCCGGGAGAGATCAAGCTGGAGCAAATCATCCAGACGGTGGTGACCAAGGCCAGCGCCTTCGTCTACACCAACGCCATCGGCCTCATCAAGGGCTTCACCACCTTCCTGCTGGACCTGGTCCTGGTGCTGTTCCTGGCGTTCTTCATGTTTTTACAGGGAGATGACTTCATTGAGGCCATCAAGGGTCTCTCGCCCCTGGATGCGGCCCATAACGAGGAAATCGTGCGGGAGACCGAGGCCACCATCAAGGCCACCCTCTGGGGCACGGTGATCGTGGCCTTTGTCCAGGGGATTCTGGGCGGGGTGGGTTTTCTGATCTTCGGCCTGCCCCAGCCGGCCTTCTGGGGCACGGTGATGATTCCCGCCGCGGTGATCCCGGTGGTGGGCAGCGCCGTCATCTGGGCGCCCGCAGCCGTTTACCTCATTTTCACCGGACATCTGGGGGCCGGCATCGGCCTCATCGTCTGGGGCGGGGTGGTGGTGAGCGTCATCGACAACGTCCTGAAGCCCATCTTGATGAAAGGCAGCGGCTCCACCCCCAGCGTCTTCATCCTGTTCAGCATCCTGGGGGGTCTCACCTACTTCGGCATGATCGGCTTCATCCTGGGGCCCCTGATCCTCTCCTTTCTCCTGTCGCTCCTGCGGATTTACCAGAAAACCATCCTGGCCCAGCCGGCGCCGGCGGCGGTGGCGGAAAGCGCCAAACCCGGCCCCCCGCCGGGGAATAGCCCTTAAACCAGGCAAGTTTGAGGGCAAGGCCGGGGGAATGTGGCACAGGCGCCCTCGCCTGTGATCCCCTATCCTGGGCACGGCACGCCGTGCCCCTACAACTCCCCTCCCAGCCCCCTTTATGAGAGCTCTGCAAAATTCTTCGATGACAGGTTCAGGATGGCAAAACCTTTTTAAATCCCCCTAAATCCCCCTTTTTCAAAGGGGGACTTTATCTAGCCAAGCTATTGACAACGCACGTCTTTAGAAATTCCCCCCTTTAATAAAGGGGGGTTAGGGGGGATTTTTTTGTAGCCATCTGAGGCATAATTCCCTTACCAAAGTCACTTTTTCAGAGGTCCCCTTTATAGGGGTTTGGGGTTGGTCTCAGGGAGGATTGTAAGTGGGCCGTCGGCCACTTATAATCCCTCCCTGAAAAAGCATTTTTCCGGAGGCTTCTTCAGGAGGCGGCGCCACCCAAAAAAAAACCGGGGCGGGTGTCACACCCGCCCCGGAGGTTGTTCCTGCCAGGTGATGAGCCGGTTCCTGGTCAGCCCGTCAAGGCCAGCTCCTGTTTGATCTCGGAGAGATCCAGTTCCCCCAGGAAAGCCGGGGCCCGGGACTCCAACTGCTCGATCTCCTGCTGCACCAGCTCCTTTTCCAGGTGCCGGTCCTCGTGGATGAATTGGCAGTATTCCTCGAATAATTCCTTTTTCATCCCCGGGGAGAAGATCAGTTCCTTCTGGAATTTTTCCTCCAGGCTCAGGATGTTGTCCAGCAGATAGAAGTAAATGGAGCGGGCTTCGGCCAGGCGGCCGGTTTGGGCCAGGCGGTCGGCCCGGGACTGGGCCCGGCGCAGCTTGCTCTCCGCCTCCGCCAGGGCGCCGGCCTCATCGGAGACCTCCTCCACCACCCGGTCGATGGATTCCAGGATATCGTCCAGCCCCAGTTCTTCCTCCTTCAAGACGCCGCGCACATCCGGGACCCGGTCCGCCAGGTCCATGATGATGTCCACCAGCTCTTTCTTGGAGTACTTTTTCAACCGTTCCTTGAGTTCCGCCTGGCCGAGAAACTTCGCCTGGTCCTCGGACCAGGCCCGGAGCAAGGCGAGGACATGGGAGCAAAGCTCGCCGCCCTCCATCTGGGGACAGGAGCAGACATAGGTCATCTGGTCATTTTGGATTTTGACTTCCACCTGGAAGGGCGCCTCATCCACGACCACGCCGCGCAGGCGGTCGGGCAAACGATACCCGTACTTGACCTGTTGGTTCTGGACAAAGGTCCGGGCCCGGGCATTATTTTCCGGCGTCCCGATCTGGTCCAGCGTCTGGGCGTCCAAATCTTCAAAGCGCATGTCAGTCCATCAATTCCTTGATTATTTTCTTAAAATTTAACACATTACCCAAACTTGGCAACCAATTAATGTCCTCCAGGAGGGGTTTCCAGCAAATTTTTTCTAAGAATCAAAGTAGGCCTGGCTCTGGCGAGAAAGGTGGTTGAGGCGGCCTTCCAGTTCCCGGCGCCAGGGCTCCAGGGCGGGCCCCCGAGCCGCAGCCGGGATGGTAAGCGGTTCGCCCACCAGCAAGGCCAGGCGGCTGAAAGGCAGGGGCAGTTCAAAGCGGTCCCAGGTCTGGAAGGTAATCTTATGGCGGCAGGCCACCGCCAGGGGCAGGATGGGAACCTGGGTCTCCCGGGCCAGGTAGAGGGGCCCTTTTTGGGCCACCCGGGCCGGACCCCGGGAGCCGTCGGCCACCAGGCCGCAGCTGTGGCCCCGGCGCACGTAGGCGGCCATACGCTGCAAGGCCTGGACCCCGCCCTTGCGGCGGGACCCGGAGCAGACAATGAAGCTCAGCCCCCGGGCCACCTGGGCGATGAACTCCCCGTCCCGGCTGGGGCTGGCCATGAGCACCAGGGGCTGGCGCTCTGAATAATACTGGGGGACATAATAGAGCGGGAAAAGGAGGTGGCAGTGCCAGAGGGTGAGGAGCACCGGGGCGCCGCAGCGCATCAAGTGTACCCCCTGGGGGTGCCCCACCATTGCCGCGGGGCAGGTGCGCAGGTAGAGCTGCACCAACTTCCGGGCCAGGGCCGGGGCCCGGCGCTGCCAGATGGGGTGGTCCCAACGAAGTTTCATATTAGTTTCGAGTTTTGAGTTTCGAGTTTCGAGCCTTGGCTGCGAAAGGTCATGGCAGGCCCATCATTTTCTTGATTCCAGGCGCTCCAGGATCTTGGGGGTATAGAGGTCGTGTTCCAGCACCTGGGCCGATACCGGGCGGATCATGCTCAGTTTCATCATCAGGAAGTTGAGGCGGCGCATCTGCTTCAGTTTCTCGGCCTCATCCTCCATGGAGGCCACCAGATCTTGCAGGGTCACCACCTCCTTGCGCAGCTCCAGCTCCGGCGGCAGGCAGTGGGCGTTTTTCAGGATCTTGTAAGCCATGCGCAGCTCCGGCGGGATGTGGCTGTCGTCCTCCAGGTTCAGGGGTTGGCCCATGCCCTCGAGGTTGTCGAACTCCCCGGCCTCCATGGCCTCCAGGATGCGGTTCTCGGCGATTCTGGTAAAAATTTCCATGCGTTATCCAAAATGGGTTGATGGGGGGAGGGCCAGGGACTTTTTTGTAAGTGGTCCCTGCCCTCCCCCCAATAGCTTCCCTCGCCTCACCGCCGCTTCCGGGCCCGCTCCATGTCCCGCTTCTCCTCCCGCTGCCGGATAGTCTCGCGTTTGTCGAACTTCTTTTTGCCCCGGGCCAAGGCGATTTCCACCTTGACGTGTTCGTCCTTGAAGTAAAGCTTCAGGGGAATCAGGGTATAGCCCTTTTCCTGCACCTTGCCCAGAAGCCTTCTCAATTCGTAGCGGTGCAAAAGGAGCTTGCGGGGCCGTTCCGGTTGGTGGCCGTCCACCGTGGCGTGGGAATAAGGGCTGATATGGGCATTGTACAAGTAGATCTCGCCGTCCCGGAAGCGGGCGTAAGCGTCGTCGATGCTGGCCTTCCCCTGCCGCAGGGATTTGACTTCAGTGCCTTCCAACACCAGGCCGGCCTCGAAGAGGTCGTCGATGGCGTATTCGAAATAGGCCTTGCGGTTGCGGCAAATGATCTTGATGTTGTCTTCTTTCATGTCCCCAAGTTATTGGCCAGGGGGCGGCCGAAGCGAAAGATTTCCGGGAAGCGGTCATTCATCTTCCGGGTCACGTAGTCGTTGACTTCTTCTTCCGTGGACTTGAGCAGCGCCTGCCGGGCGAATTCCGTGGCTTCCTGAAGGGAAGTCAGGCGGATGACGCGTTTGACCACCGGGATGGCCATGGGGTTCATGGAGAGCTCCTCCACCCCCAGACCCAAGAGAATCGGGATGTTCAGGGGGTCCCCGGCCATCTCGCCGCAGATGGCCACCGGGATGCCGGCCTGGCGGCCGACCTGGACCACGTCCCGGACCATGCGCATGACCGCGGGGTGCAGGGGCTGATACATGTGGGCCACGTGCTTGTTGACCCGGTCGATGGCCAGGGCGTACTGGATCAGGTCGTTGGTGCCGATGCTGAAGAAATCGGCATGGCGGGCCAACAAATCCGCCAGGGTCACGGCCGCCGGAACCTCGATCATGGCTCCCACCGGCAGTTCGGGGTCGAAAGGGATCTTCTCTTGCCTGAGTTCCTCCTGCACCGACGCCAGCAGCCGGCGGGCCTCCTGCATCTCCCGGGGGCTGGAAATGAGGGGGAACATGACCCGCACCTTGCCGTAGGCCGAAACCCGGATGATGGCCTTGAGCTGGGTCCGAAAGATCCGCGGCTCCTTGAGGCAGAAGCGGATACCCCTGAGGCCCAGAGCCGGGTTCATTTCCGGGGCGTACTCCAGAGGCGAGAGGAACTTATCGCCCCCGATGTCCAGGGTGCGGATAGTCACCTCCCGGGGCGCCATGGCCGCCACCACCTGCCGGTAATCCTGGAAGAGCTCCTCTTCGGTGGGCAGCTGGCGCTGGCGCAAATAAAGGAACTCGGTGCGGTACAGCCCCACGCCGTCAGCCCCGTATTTGTGGGCCAGGGAGACCTCTTCCGGCAACTCGATGTTGGCCAGCACCCGCTTGGGATGGCCGTCGCTGGTGAACGCCGCCAGGGCGCTGCCCTGGCTGACTTCCGCCTTGAAGATCTCGAAATCTTCCTTGATGCTCCGGTAGGTCCGGATCATGTCGTCGTCCGGGTTCAGGATCACCCGGCCCGTCAATCCGTTGACGATGATCTGGTCTCCGGTCTCGATCTCCAGGGTGGCGCTGTCCAGCCCCACCACCGCCGGGATCTCCAGGGAATGGGCGATGATGGCGGTGTGGGAGGTCTTGCCGCCCCTTTCAGTGACAAATCCCAGCACCTGGGATTTGAACATCTGGGTGGTTTCCGCGGGCGACAGGTCCCGGGCCACGATGATCACCGCCTCGGAGAAGTAAAAGAGCCGGCTGCCGCTCCTGCCGGTGAGGCGCTCCAGCAGGCGGTGGTAGACCGCCTCCACATCCTGGATGCGGCCCCGGATATGCTTGTCGCCGATGCGCTGGAACAGCTCTTTGATCTTCAGATAAGCCTGTTGCAGGGCCCGCTCGGCGTTGAAATTCTGCTCCTGGATGAGCCGCTGGGTCTCCTGGAGGAGCATGCGGTCCCGCAGAATCAGCAGGTGCAGCTCCAGGATATGGGCGTGCTCCCTTAAGTCCCCGGCGATTTCATTTTTGAGGCGGGTCAGCTCCTCTTCGGTCTGGTCCACGGCCTGGCGGAAGCGCTCCAGCTCGTCGGCCACCTCCTGGGGCGAATAAAGGACGCGGGAAGAAACCTGGATCCCATGGCTCAGGACCTGGGCCGGGCCCATGACGATGCCGGGGGAGGCGGCGATACCCTGAAGGATGTGGTTCTTATGACTCATGATTCTTCAAACTTACGGGCGAACAGCGCGACGATATTGGAGGCCGCTTCCCGGGCCTGGGGACCCCGGGCCCGCAGCACCAGCCGGGTTCCCTGGGGGCAGTCCAGGGCCAGGACGGCCAGCAGGTCCCGGGCGTTGACCACCAGACCGTCTTTTTCCAGAGTGATTTCGGCCTCGAATTGCTGGGCCATGGTGGCGATCTTGGCTACCGGACGGGCATGCAGGCCCAGGCGGCTTTCGACCCAGAGTTCCTTCTCCACTTCTGCCATAACCATATCAGGTTTTTTTATTTTATCATCAAAATCGAGGTTCGGAAGTTTTATCGCCCGGTTTCCTTCAAGGGGGGAGTTTGAGGGGAGGGCGATGGTAAGCCCCCGGCCCTCCCCCAATCTTTTCATCCATCAGGGGCGGAAACGGACAAATATTATCAGGGATGAGGGGTCTGGGTCAACGTCCCGCTGGCGCTCACCGGGGTACCGCCGGCCCCGGATGCCGGCCTGGGGTCAGAGGTGGGGTTGGGAGATGGCGGGCGGCAACGGACCGGGCTTACTAGGTCCGGCCCTGTTTCTTCAAGGCCAGGTAGGCCTGGTAAACCCGGCGGCGGGGCAGTTTCAGGTCCGCGGCCACCTTATCCGCCAGGCGGCGCCCGGTGAGGCCGCTCTCCTGGGCCGTCGTAAGGAGAGCGCCTTCCAGGTCCGCCGCCGGCGCGGCCTCGGCCTGGGGGCGGGAGAGTACCAGGGCGCACTCCCCTTTGATGTCGGCGCCCTGAAACTGGGCGGCCACCGCCGGCACCGGCCCCCGCCAGGTCTCCTCGAATTTCTTGGTCAGTTCCCGCACCACCAGGACCTGGCGGTGCGGCAGATGGCCGGCCATTTCCTCCAGGGTGCGGGTCAGGCGCCGGGGGGACTCATAGATGATAATGACCCGGTTTTCGCCGGCCAATTCCTGCAGCAGCCGGGTGCGGCGGCCTTCCCCCCGGGGCAGGAACCCCAGGAAAAGGACATCCCCTTTGAAGCCGGAGAGCGACAGGGCCGCCACCCCGGCGGCGGGGCCGGGGATTGGGACCACCTTAATCCCCGCCTCCCAGGCCCGGGCCACCAGGTCGGCCCCGGGGTCGGAAAACCCCGGGGTGCCAGCGTCGCTCACCAGGGCCACATTCTGGCCTGCGGTAAGGCGCCGGATGAGCTCCGGCCCGCGGCTCGCCTGGTTGTGGGCGTGGTAGCTGATGAGGGGCGTGCCGAGGCCGTAGTGGCTCAGGAGCTTCCGGGTGCGGCGGGTGTCCTCCGCGGCGATGAGGTCCGCTTCTTTCAGCACCCTAAGGGCTCGCAGGGTGATGTCCTCCAGGTTGCCGATGGGGGTGGCGACGATGTAGAGAATGCCCATTTAGCCTCTAATCCTCACACTTGCAGAAGGCATCCCTGTAGACCAATTTAAGATCCGTTCCGAAAAGTCTTTGGTAAATTGGTGGCACAGGCGTCCCGCCTGTGCTTGGTGCAGGGTGCGCCGGGCGCACCCTGCTAAAAAGCATTAGTGATTATTTCAATATGAGGATTATCTCCTTCAAAAGCTACCCCCACCACATCAAAGCGCACCGGCGACGATTGCAGCTTCTTCTGTTTCAGGTAATAATCGGCCAGCCGCCGCAAACGGGCCTGTTTAGAGGGATGCACCGCCTCCCGGGGGCCGCCGAAGACGCCGGTGCGCCGGGTCTTGACCTCCACGAAAACAATACATTTCGCCTGCCGGGCCACGAGGTCGATTTCCCCCAGGGGCGTAATGTAGTTGCGCTCCAGGATCTTGTAACCCTGCTTCTGCAAGGCCGCCGCGGCCAGGTCTTCCCCCTTATCGCCCAGTTGCCGCCGCACGTCTTTCATATCCGCCTCATTAAACCCCTATTAGCACAGGCGGGACGCCGGTGCCACTACTTTCACCCCCACCCCAGCCCTCCCCCTCAAGGGGGAGGGAGGTAAAGGAAGCTGTTGCAAAGTTCTCCAGCTGGAGGTTCCGATGGCAAGATTTCTTAATAATCCCTTATGGGGGTTGGGGGAGTGGGTTTGGGAGAGGGATTGTAAGTGGCCCTCGGCCCCTGGCCCCCGCTCCCAAAAGCTATTCCTTCTCCCTCAGCCACTCCTTCACGCCTTTGAAGGTGCGGCGGTGGAGGTCGCAGGGGCCCCAGCAGCGCAGGGCCTCCAGGTGCTCCGGGGTGGCGTAGCCTTTGTGGCGGTGAAAATTGTACTGGGGATAGCGGCGGTGGCAGGCCTCCATCAGGCGGTCCCGGTGCACCTTGGCCAGGACGGAGGCCGCAGAAATGGAAGGGCAGAGGTCGTCGCCTTTGATTACCGGCTGCTGGGGGTAGGTTAGGGGCAGGGGCTGGTGGCCGTCCACCAGGACCATCTCGGGAACCACGGCCAGGGCCCGGATGGCCAGGGCCATGGCCTTGAGGGAGGCGCCCAGAATCCCCAGGCGCTCGATGTGCCGGGGACCCTGCTCCCGGACGGCCCAGGCCAGGGCCTGGGACCGGATTTGCTCGTCCAGGGCCGCCCGGGCCTCGGGGGTGAGGCGCTTGGAATCCCGGAGCCCGGGAAGTCGGGCGTCGGCAGGGAGGATCACCGCCGCAGCCACCACCGGCCCGGCCAGGGGGCCGCGGCCCGCCTCGTCCACCCCGGCGATGAAATTCAGTCCCTGAAAACGCCAAAAAGCCTCCGGGTCAGCCAAGACGTCGACGCTGCCCGGAGGACGGCTCATACCGCGGGGGTCCGCTTTTCCTTAATGCGGGCCGCCTTGCCGGAGCGCTGCCTGAGGTAATAGAGGCGGCTGCGCCGCACCCGCCCCCGGGTGAGGATCACCACCCGTTCGAGGTTGGGGGAGTGCTGGGGGAAAATACGCTCCACCCCCACGCCGTACGAGACCTTGCGCACCGTGAAGGTGGCCCCGGTGAGGCCGCCCCGTTTCCGGATGACCACCCCTTTGAACACCTGGATGCGTTCCTTGTCGCCTTCCACAATGCGGACGTGCACTTCCACCGTATCGCCGGGGCGAAAATCGGGCAAATCCGCCCGCATCTGCTCCCGGGCCAATTGATCTACGCGTTCCATAATCCCTCACTTATCATTAGGCGGCGTCTCCGCCAGAGATCTCAAAAACTCCCGGTCCTCTTGGCTCAAGACCGCTTTGGCCAGCAGGTCGGGGCGGTGGGCCAGGGTCCGGCGCAAAGCCTCCTGCCGGCGCCACCGGGCGATGCGGCCGTGGTCACCCTCCAGCAGCACCGGCGGCACCTCGCGCCCTTGGAAGACCCGGGGCCGGGTGTAATGGGGGTACTCCAGGAGCCCCTCCTCAAAGGACTCCTCGGCGGTGGCCCCGTCGCCGCCCAGCACCCCGGGCAAGAGGCGAGTCACCGCATCCGCCACCACCAGGGCCGGAATCTCTCCCCCGGTCAGAATATAATCGCCGATGGAGAGCATTCCGTCAATATAATATCCGAGGCGATCGTCCACCCCTTCGTAATGGCCGCAGATGAGCAGCAGGTGCGACAGGTGCGCCAATTCCCGGGCCCTTTCCTGGTTGAAGACCTGGCCCCCGGGGCTCAGCAGGATGACCCGGGTGGCCGGGTCCTCGACCCGCACCGCGCCGATGGCCGCCACCAAGGGCTCGATTTTCATGACCATGCCGGGGCCGCCGCCGAAGGGGCGGTCGTCCGCCACCTGGTGGCGGTCCTCGGTGTAGTCCCTGAGGTTCAGGACCCGGAACCGCACCGCCCCCTGGTCCTGGGCCCTTTTCAGCATGCTCTGGCTTAAGGGCGAGGCGAAAAACTCCGGAAAGAGCGTCAACAGATCAATCTGCATAGGTTTCCAGCAATCCCGGGGGAGGCGAAACCTTGACAAAACCCTCTTTCAGATTGATCTCCAGCACCACCTCTTCCACGGCGGGGAGCAAAACCTCCCGCCGGTCAAGCCGCACCACGTAGACATCATGGGCCGGGGTGGGGATGACCTCTTCCAGGTACCCCAGCAGGGCCCCGTCCGCGGCTTGATAAACCGGCAGGCCCAACACCTGAAACCAGTAGTATTCTCCGGGCGGCAGCCGGGGGAAACGCCGGCGGTCCCCCATAACCGCCCGTCCCACCAGCTCCTCCGCCTGGGTCCGGGTGTCAATGCCTTGGAGGTGGAGCAGCACCTGGTTCCGGTGCTTCTCTGCCTTCAGCACCTTATAGTCCTGGCCGCCGATGGCCACCTCTCCCAAGGCGGCAAAGACCTGCGGATCAGTGGTGGCAGCCCCGGCGTCGGCGCGCACTTTGAGGGCGCCGTGGATGCCGTGGGCTCCCGAAACCTGTCCCAGGCCAATCAAATGGGTTGGGGATCCGTGCTCCCTATTCAATGATCTCCAAAACCGCCCTTTTGCGAATCTTGGTGGAGGCGGCGCTGAGAATGGTGCGCATGGCTCTGGCCGTACGCCCTTGCTTGCCGATCACCTTCCCCAGATCTTCTTTGGCCACCTTGAGCTCGATAACTGAGGTCTGCTCCCCTTCGATTTCCTTGACCTGCACCTGGTCGGGATTATCCACGAGCGCCTGGGCGATGAACTTCACTAGTTCCTTCATTGTAGCCACCTCTGTCAAGGGATGGGGCGGTCAACCTCCCTGGGGTCCTGAGCCGCGTGCGTTCTACTTACTGGATCGCCGCGGCTGCCGCGGCTTTCCGCTTCAGGAGACTGGCAACGGTGTCGGTGGGGGTGGCGCCCCGGCTCAGCCAGAGCGACAGCAGCTCCTCCTTCACCGTGACCGCCGCCGGTTCCTGGCGCGGGTCGTAGGTTCCGATGATTTCCAGGAATCTGCCATCCCGGGGAGACTCACTGTTGGTCACCACGATGCGATAAAACGGGCGCTTCTTGGCGCCGTAACGGGCCAACCGGATACGTAAGGCCATGAGTGCTGGTTTCTCCTCCTTAGGTTTGGTTTGTGGGGGGAGG
>Ga0315281_10009950_pt1 | contig 13154 bp, 11 predicted proteins | sample YL17G07_0_MG_FD_204540 | JGI IMG/M metagenome (GOLD analysis project Ga0315281, IMG submission 204540) | Sediment microbial communities from Yellowstone Lake, YNP, Wyoming, USA - YL17G07_0 | ecosystem: Environmental > Aquatic > Freshwater > Lake > Sediment | place: USA: Wyoming | collected... | reverse complement strand
TCCTCCGCCCGGAAGCACTGCGTGAGGACGCGGGCGAACCGCCGCAGGCAGGCGTCACCGACGCTGTGACCGAGGCGGTCGTTGATGCTCTTGAAGTTGTTGATGTCCAGGAAGATGATGGCGGCCCCGGCGGTCTCGACCCGGGCCAGCTCGCGCCGGAAGCCGCGCCGGTTCATCAGCGAGGTCAGCGGGTCGAGGTCCACCAGCTGCCTTAGCCGCTCCTGCGAGGCCACCAGCTCTTCGTTGGCGTAGCGCAGCTCCTCAACGATGCGGTCCTGCAGCGCAACGAGGCTCGCGAGCGCGATGAGCAGCTCGGCCACCGCGTCGAAGAACGACGAGTAGCGGACGTAGTTGAAGAGAACCGGGGCCCCCCAGATCTGGGGAGCCAGGCTCGGGACGTACTGGAGGAACACCAGCCCCTCCACGAGGAACGCCACACCCAGCCAGCGCGACCGCTCACCGCGGGGCTTGCGCAGGACCCACACCCCAGCGGTTGTCATCAACACGCCCACGAGCAGGCTCTGGGCGATCTGTGCGTACGCCAGCTGGCTGGCGAGGACGCCCATCGTCAGGCCCCAGACGCCCACGATCAGCGCGACCTGCTTTGGCCGCAGCCAGTCCTCCACGCTCGAACGGAAGTGGTGACGTGTGCCGGCGACCAGCAGCAGCACGAAGACGGTCTTGGCGGCGGCGTAGACGCCGGTCGCCACCGGCGGCATCGTGCCCCCGACGAATCCGATTGCGTAGACGAAGACGCTGAGGAGGGCAACGGCATCGGCGATCCACGCCGCCGCCCACAGCCTGACCTCCTCCAGCTTGGAGGTGCGCGAGAGGAAGAGGAAGAAGATGGCGATGACCGATACCACGGCCAGCTGCAGACCTATCGACCAGCGCCCGAGCACCGCCAGGGTTTCCAACGTTCGCGCCCCTTCTCCCTTCGATTATGCGGGAGGAGCCGTGCCCGGGCAAGCCGGCGCGGGCGCAGGGGGCGCCAGAGCTGTTTTCCTTGCTGCCCTTGCCCGGGCTCAGCCGCCGCGCAACCTCGGCGAGCACGGCGCAGATGACGGTCTCGGCCGCCACCGCCCACCGGAACTTCGTCGCCACGTCGAAAAGCTGGCACGACCCGCGAGGCTCAGCTCTTCCCCGCCCGCTTCCGCCGGGCCAGCAACTCGGCGATCCGCTCGCGGATGCGCTTCTCCCAACCCTCCCCGCTCGGCTGGTAGAACGTCTCGCCGGCGAGTTCGGGCGGCATGCACTCCATGTCCGCGACCTTCTCCCCGGTGTCGTGGGCGTACACGTACCCCTCGCTGTAGCCGAGGTCCCGCATCAGCCGGGTGGGTGCGTTGCGGATGTGCAGCGGCACCGGGTAGGCGGGCCTGTCTTGGACCGCCCGCTGGACCCTTCCGTACGCGACGTAGAGCGCGTTCGACTTGGGCGCAAGCGCCAGATAGGCGGCCGCCTGCGCGAGCGCGAGCGCGCACTCCGGCATCCCGACGTGCTCGACGGCGTGGGCGGCTGCCGCCGCCTGCTCGAGTGCGCGCGGGTCGGCCATCCCGATGTCCTCCGAGGCGACCCGCAGCAGCCGCCGCGCGATGAAGCGCGCGTCGGCGCCGCCCTCCAGCATGCGACCGAGCCAGTAGAGCGAGGCGTCCACGTCCGAGTTGCGGATCGACTTGTGCAGGGCCGAGATGAGGTTGTAGTGCTCCTCGCCCTCCTTGTCGTACTTCGCGAGGCGGCGCTGCGCCACCCGGCGCACGACGTCAGCGCTCAGCGCTCCGCCGCGCCCCACCGCCTCGGCTGCGACCTCGAGCAGGTTGTACGCCACACGCGCGTCGCCTCCGGCCAGCCGGACGATCTCTTCCATCGTCCCCGGACCGACTTCGAGACCCCAGTCGGCCAGGCCCCGCTCGGAGTCCGCCAGGGCGCGGTCCAAGAGGGTTCGGACCTGTGCGTCGGTGAGGGGCTCCAGCACGTAGACCTTGACGCGTGAGAGCAGCGCCGCGTTGAGCTCGAAGGAGGGGTTCTCGGTCGTGGCGCCGAATAGCACGATGTCCCCAGTCTCCACGAACGGCAGGAAAGCATCCTGCTGGGCCTTGTTGAAGCGATGAACCTCGTCGACGAAGAGCACCGTGCGCCGGCCCGTGCTGGCGCGCAGGCGCTTGGCCGCGTCCATCACGGCCCTCGCCTCCTTCACTCCGGAGAGCACGGCGGAGAAGGTCACGAACTCCGACTCGCAGGCGGCTGCCAGGACCCGTGCCAGGGTGGTCTTGCCGCTCCCCGGGGGCCCCCAGAACACCAGGGAGGGCAGCTCGCCACGCGCGACCAGCTGCCGGAGCACGCCTCCGTCCCCGACCAGGGTCTCCTGCCCGACCACCTCTTCGAGGGAGTGCGGCCGCATGCGCTCCGCGAGCGGGGTTCCGGGAGGGAACCCGCCGCTCTCGCCGAAGGGCAGTCTGCCGCTCAGATCTCGGCCCCCTTCCAGGCGTCGGCGAGCGCGATGCCGGCCAGCAGCTCGACGAGCTCGACCCGCTCGAGGGCCTGCCAGATGTCGGCGCCGGAGCAGAACACCCCGTGGCGGCGCACCACGGCTACCGGCGCCCGGGCGAGCGCCTCCGCGCAAGCCTCGGCAAGGCGCTCGCTGCCGGGCGGCAGCGGCGCCACGTTCTCGATCCGCGGGACGAGCGCCGGGCCCTCGTCGAGAAGGGCGGGATCGGGGAGCTGCCCTCTCGATGTCAGGGCCAGCAGCGCTGGCGGGTGCGCGTGCACGAGAGCTCGCGCCTCCGGGCAGCGCCGGTAGGTGGCAAGGTGCGCCAAGGCCTCTGTGGAGGCGTGGTGCGGTGGCGGCTCGTCGAGCCTGCAACGCACTAGGTCCGACGCGGCAAGACGACCCTTGTCGGCGCCTCGGGGGGTCAGCAGGACGAAATGCGCATCGAGCCGGCAGGACAGGTTGCCCTCGCGCCCCCGGATCAGCCCTCGCCGGCTGAGCGTGGCGCCGGCCGCGACCAGCTCGGCGCGACGCAGGGGCTCGGTCCAGGTCTCCATGCTTGCGGGAGTGTAACCCCGCCGCGCGGCGGCGCGCTGCGAAGCTTCGCGCCGTCCGCCCTGAGCAGAGCGAAGGGCTCGGGATGAGATCCTTCGCTGCGCTCAGGATGAGATCCTTCGCTGCGCTCAGGATGACTTCTGGCCGCCAGGGGCGGCCAGAAGTCACTTTGTTCTCTTGGCGATCTCCCCTTCCAGACCCGTCAGATCGGGGATGCTGGGAACTTTCCCCTGCAGCTGCTTGAGCTTTTCGACCTCTTGCTTGGCGCCGGCGGGGTCGTTGAGGTCGAAGAGCCTCACGACGGCCGCGTTGTAGCGCGATTGCCAGTGGTCCGGGCGCATGTCAGCCGCACGGTCGAAGAGCACCAGCGCCTGCTGCGGCTTCCCGGTCTCCTTGTAGCAGACACCGAGGTCGGTCAGCACGTCCGGGGAGTCGTCCTTGATGGCGCGCGCCTTCTCGTAGAATTCGGCGGCCTTGACGAAGTCGTTGAGGTCGTAGTGGGTGTTGGCGATCTGCACCAGGTGGTCGTAGTTGTTGGGGTCCTTGGCCAGCAGCGTCTCGAGCTCGCGGGCCTGCTCGAGCAGGCGCGGGTTCGCGGTCGCCGCGGTGCGGCCCCCCTCGGGCGGCATCTGCGGCTGACCCGTCAGCGGGGGCGCACCCGCGACACCGGCGTGGGGGTCGCTGGCCCGCTGGGCGGGGACCACCCCCTGCTTCTGCGCGATCAGGTACCCGAAGAAAAAGCCCAGCAGGATGCCTACGACAGCCGTCGCAATGGGGTTCTTCCACATCTCGCTCTCCAGACTGAAGCCTCAGGGACGTGGCTCGCGGCGCCCCATCCAGGTGCCCGCGGCAGGCATCCCCGCGGCGAGGTTGGTCGCCTCCCAGGTCCCTTCAAGTCGCTTCTCGTTTCCGCGCGCAACCAGACGCCCCGTGTAGACCGCACAGAAGCCCTGCTGCGAGTCGATCCTCTCGAGGCGGACGCTGCCGTCGATCAACGTGCCGCGAAGTGAGCCCCTCCAGCCCCCCGAGAGCTGGTAGACGCCCGTCGCCAGGCTGCCGTCCAGGCGCAGGTCGAACGTTCCCTTCATCGCGCCCGGCTCCACCACCACCGTCCACCTGCCGGACAGCTCGTCGGGGTTGGCCTGGTTCGCCTCGTCCATCCGGCGGATCTCGGACTGGACCTGCTCCAGGTAGGCACGCCGCGCCCCGATGGTAGACCGAAGCTGCCCTGCAAAAGCGACCAGGCTCGCCACCTCCGACTCCGCATGGCGCAGGTCCGCCGAGCGTGCGGTGAAGCTTCCGAGATCTTCCCCGTCCTTCTGGGCGCGCAACAGGTCATCACCAAGCCTCAGGAGCCGGTCGCTGGCGGCTCTGAGCTGCTCCTGCACGCGCTCGAGGTTGGTGAGGTCGGCGGCGAGCAGCCGCTTCTCGACCTCGGCCTGAGCCTTGAAAACCTCCAGGACCGGGTCCCGGCCCTGGCCGGATACCCAACCGGTCAGCAACAGAGCAACGACAGCCAGCACAGTCGTTCGCCTCATCGCCCGTTCTCCCGCCTCACGTGCGCCGATGGCCCGCCACACGCCCGGTCGCAGATAGCGCCCTGACAAGCATACGGCCGGCCGCACGGCAGCATCCAGCCCCGCGTGTCCCGCCGATGCGTGTCGCCGATCGTGCAAATCTCCCCAACGCGCGGTCACACTAGCACAAAGGGCTGCGCGCTCCCGCTTTGCTAGACTCCACCCATGACGGCCCCGGAAAGCCGGCAACCGGCCATTCGTGTCAGCCTGCTGCCCCGCGACACCAACCCTCACGGGACCATTTTCGGCGGCGTCATCCTCTCCTACATCGACCAGGCAGGCGCCATCGAGGCCCGCCTTCACGGCGCCGACCGAGTGGTCACGGTGGCGATGGAAAAGGTCGTCTTTCACGCTCCGGTCTACGTCGGCGACCTGGTGTCGTTCTACGGGGAGCTGGTTCGTATCGGCCGCACTTCGATCACGGTCAAGGTAGTGGTGGAGGCGGCGCCGCCCGGCCCTGCTGCGACCCCCCGCCGTGTCACCGAAGCCGAGATCACCTACGTCAACGTGGACCCGGGCGGCCAGCCGGTCCCCGTAAGGGACCCGGGCGCCCGGGACGGGTGACCGCGAGGCACGAGAGGCGTACACTGACCCGGTGACCTGGGCGTTTGTGTACCTAGTGGCGCTCGTGGTCGGCCTCGTCCTGGCCACCGTCACTGGTTTGCTGCGCGACCTCAGGAACCTTTCGCGTCACCACCACCTGGTCGTCCCCCACCCCGACCAGCAGCCGGCGTTCCTGGCCCTCCTCGGCCGCCGGGTCGCGATCGGCCTGCTCCTCTTCGGTGTCGCCGGCCTGGCCATGGGCACGCGCTGGATGTCGGAGCCCTGGATCACGCTTGTGGTGGCAATGGGTGCGGGAGTGGTCGGCCTGGTGCTCGGGTTCGCTCTTGTCCGGCGACCTTCCGCCAGCGCCGTCCGAAGCGACAGGGCCACGGTTGTTCGCGAGATTCCACCCGGGGGCTACGGGCAGGTGAAGCTCGAGCGCGACGGCGGAAGCGTCGTCTTGGCTGCGCAGAGCGTCGATCACGCCCTGATCCCGGCCGGCTCGGAGGTCGAGGTCGTGGATTCCACCCGCTCGGTGGTCACCGTTCGCAAGCAGACCCACGAATGAGCCGGGGCGCTCTGACCCTTGTGCTCGCCTCGGGCTCACCGCGCCGGCGTGAGCTGCTCGCGCGCCTCGGCCTCGAGGTGACGGTGACGGCACCCGACGTGGACGAGACCCCGATCCTCGGCGAGCCACCGCCCATTCACGCCCTGCGCCTTGCCAGGGAGAAGGCGGCAGCGGCGGGGGCGCTGCACCCGGAGCTTCCGGTCCTCGGGGCGGACACGGTGGTGGTCCTCGGGGAGAAGATCTTCGGCAAGCCCGGCAGCCGCGCCGAGGCAGCCGAGATGCTGGCCGAGCTGGCCGGAAAGACGCACGTGGTCCTCACAGGGTTGGCCCTCCGCTGGGGAGAGCGGGAGGCCAGTCACCTGGAGTCCGCACGGGTCGCGATCGTCCCGTACGGAGAGCGCCTCTTCGCGTGGTACGTGGCGACCGGGGAGGGCGACGACAAGGCCGGCGCCTACGCGGTGCAGGGCAAAGGGGCGGTCCTGGTGGAGCGGGTCGAGGGGAACGTCCAGGCCGTGATGGGTCTTCCGCTGGCTCCGCTTCCCGCCCTGTTCGCCAGGGTCGGTCTCGAGCTCACGGCAGACGGCGAACGCTTGCTACTCAGTCCCCGTGCCTGATGGGGTTTCCCAACTCGGAGAGGCGGAAGCTGGCGAAGATGTGGTGGCCGTTGAAGTCGAGTACCCTCAGATCCTCCTGGCCGGCCAGGTCGGCGGCGATCGCCTCGAACGGGACGCCGTAGAGCGCGCGGGTGCGCTCGAGCGGCACCTCGTACGCAATGAACTTGGCGATGCCCTTGTGCCTCAGCTTGGCCACCAGCCGCTCATCGTTGACGTTCGAGTAGGTTGTCAGGATCAGAATCGGGCCGGAGCCCGTGAAGATGAGGTAGGCGCGCATCACGTCGCTCGGGTGCGCTCCAGCTCCAGGAGGTCGTGCTTCATCCGGGCACCGCCGCCAAAGCCCCCGAGGCCGCCGTTTCCCGCCACGATGCGGTGGCACGGCACGAGGATGGGGACGGGGTTGGCCCCGCAGGCCATACCGACCGCGCGCGCCGCCCTCGGTTTGCCCAGCTCGGCCGCGATCTCGCCGTAGGTGCGTGTCTTCCCGTAGGGTATGGCGAGCAGCTTGGCCCAGACGGTCCGCTGGAACGGCGTCCCGGCCAGCACCACCGGCACGGTGAAGCGCTTCAAGCCGCCCTCGAGATACGCGAGGATCTCGCCCCTCGCCTTTCGGGCGCACTCCATCGCGTCGCCGTCTCCCACCTCACGAGCCTTGCCGCGCGCGCCGAGTCGAAGACGCGTCACTCCGGTGTCCGCACATTCAACCTCGAGAAGGCCCAGTGGAGAGGAAAAGCAGACGGTCGCAGCGTGACGCGGCATCACAACCCCCTGAAAGCCTCGCATTCTAGCATCGCTCTTCAAGGGGGAGTCCATCCCTTGAAAAAGGGAACCGCGCGGTGCCCTGGCCGCGCCGCTGAGAGTGACCCGCCCACCCACCGGCGAGGCCGTGCTTGACTTTGCGCGCATCGGGCTCTAGCGTAAGGACGTGCGAAAGTTAATCGCGCTTACTTTTGCCGGGTGGATGCTCGCGATGGCGCCCAGCGCCACGCTGGCACTCTGCATCGGTTCGCAGGCAAGCTCGTGCTGCTGCGCCGAGGCCAAGGCCTGCTGCTGCCGTGAGGCGCCGCAGAACGCCCCCGCCCCTGCCCCGGCGGCGCCGGCAGCCAAGGCTGCGCCGGAGCAACCGGTCGAGGCGGCGGTCGGAAGTGGCGCCGGCGCTCATCTCGCGCCGTTGGCCGCTGCGCTGACTGCATGCGGGAGCGCTCCCGCTCAAGCGCCTGCGCCGATCTTCATCACGAGCTGCGCCTTCCGCTGCTAGCGACTCTCACAGGGAGAAGTGTGCCCGCACCCGTGCGGGCGTAGGATTGTTTTCGCAAAACCCTGGAGGTCGCCGTGAAGATTCGCTTCTTTCTGATCCAGTTGTGCGCAGCTCTGGTCCTGCTTTCGGCCAGTCTGCTGTGGGCTCAGCCGCCCGAGCCGAAGATCGAGGCCGCTCCTCCGGTCGAGGAGCTGGTCGCCGAGGCGCTCGGGACAGCCCCATCTCTGGCCGCCCTGCGCGCGCGGCTCGCTGGCGCTCGGGAGATGGTGGCCCCGGCCGGGGCCCTGCCCGACCCGACGCTCGAGCTCGTGCTCCAGGACATGGGCTTCCCCAAGTGGACGGTGGGTGTTCAAGAGATGTCCATGATCGGCCCGATGGTTCGACAGGACCTCCTCTACCCCGGCAAGCGCCAGGCGAGGCGCGAGGCTGCGAACGCCGAGGCCACAACCCGGGGCATGGAGCTCGAGCAGCTCCAGCGCGAGGTCGCTGCCCAGGTCCGCACCCTGTACGCGCGGGTCTACGCCCTCGACAACGAGCGCGGGACCCTCGTCGCGGCGCGCGAGCTGCTCGAGCTTCTCGCCGCAACTGCAGGCGCACGTTACGCAGCAGGCGAGTCCGAGCAGGAGGCGGTGATCAAGGCGCAGCTCCAGGTGTCCCGTGTCGGCGAGCGGCTCGACGACCTGGCGGCGGAGCGGCAAGCGCTCGTCTCGGCGCTCAACCGCCTCCTGGATCGGGCGGGTGACGCTGCGCTGGGCGAGGTCGAGGCGCTTCCACCGGTGCCGGAGGCGCCACACCCGTGGGCGGAGCTTGCCGAGGCGAACGCCCCCGCCGTCGCGGCGAAGGACGCTGCCGTGCGGGCCGCCGAGCGGCGGCTCGAGGCCGCCCGGCTCGAGCTCAAGCCGAACCTGATGGCCGGTGCGGGTGTCGGCCTGCGCGGTCAGTTCGATCCTGCGGTCACGCTGAGCTTCGGGGTCGAGTGGCCGATGTGGAGGAAGGAAAAGCAGGGGCCGATGGTGCGAGCCGCCGAGCAGGACCTGGTGGCGGCGAGCGAGGAGCTGCGCGACGCGAAGGCCGCCGCGCGCGCCGAAGCCGCGAAGCTCGCGGCGGAGTTGCGGCGGGCCGAAAGCCAGATCGTGCGCTACCGGCAGGCGATCGTTCCCCAGAGCAGCGCAGCGGTCGATGCCGCAAGGTCTTCGTACCTCGCCGGGCGGGGCGACTTCTCGACCGTCATCGAGGACTTCAGGGAATGGCTGAATGCCCGGACACAACTGGCCGCGCGTGAGGCGGAGCGCTTCATCGCGTGGTCCGAGCTTCAATCGCTCGTGGCCCCGGCAACGGAGAGCTGATCATGAAAAACACACGTCGCACACGTAGTCTGACCCTCGCCGTGGTCGTTGTCCTCGCGGTGATTACCCTCCTGGCGGGTTGTGGGAAGAGCGTTCCCCAGGACGTCAGGTACCAGTGTCCCATGCACCCGACGTACGTTTCGGACCGGCCGGGCGACTGCCCGATATGCGGCATGCGCCTGGTTCCCATCGAGACGAGGACGGCCCCCACGGAGGTGCCGGCCTACGTCTGCCCGATGCACCCGCAGGTGACCTCTGACAAGCCCGGGCGTTGCCCCGAGTGCGGCATGAGCCTCGTGCCCGTCGCGCAGGGCGAGCCGGCGGCCGCCGCCGGGACGGGGCCCACCCCGCCGCCAGGTGGGCGAAGGCTCCTCTTCTACCGCAACCCGATGAACCCGAAGATCACCTCGCCGGTGTCGATGAAGGACGAGATGGGGATGGACTACGTCCCGGTGTACGCCGACGAAACCGCGGGCGAGGGCCCCGCGGTACCCGGCCTTGCCGCGGTTCAGCTGAGCACTGACGGGCTGCGCCTTGCCGGGATCCAGACCGAGCCCGCGATACGTGAGCGGGTCACCCGCACCATTCGAGCGGTCGGCAGGATCGTACCGGACGAAACCCGCATCCACCACTTCCACACCAGAGTCACCGGTTGGGTCGAGAAGCTGTACGTCAACTTCACGGGCCAGTTCGTGCGCTACGGGCAGCCCATCCTGTCCATCTACTCGCCCGAACTACTCGCCAGCCAGGAGGAGTTCCTGCGCGCCAAGAACGCGGCGGCTCGCTTCGACACGTCCCAGTTTCCCGAGGTTCGCAAAGGCGGCCAGGAGCTGGTGGATTCGGCTCGTCGACGTCTGCGGCTCCTGGACGTGCCGCCGGGTTTCATCGAAGAGCTGGAGCGTACCGGGAAGCCGCAACGAGACGTGACACTCCTGGCGCACGCCTCCGGGTATGTCACCTCGAAGGGGATCTTCGAGGGGCAGCAGGTCGATCCGAGCATGATGGATCTTTTCACCATTACCGACTTGTCGCAGGTCTGGATCGAGGGGGACTTCTACGAATACGAGGCCCGCTCCCTGCGTCTCGGGGAACGTGCAACGCTCACGTTGCCCTACGAGTCCGGTGTGCAACGCATGGGCCGCGTGGCTTTCGTATCCCCCACGCTCAACCCGGAGAGCCGGACGCTGCGCGTGCGGTTTGATGTGGCGAACCCCGACCTGACCCTCAAACCCGGAATGTTCGCAAACGTCGAGCTGTCGGTGGACGGCCGGGAAGGGATCGTGATCCCCGACTCCGCGATCATCGACACCGGCCAGCGGCAAGTGGTGTTCGTGAGCCAGGGTGGCGGAAGGTTCGTCCCACGCCTGGTCACGTTGGGCGTCCGCGGCGGCGGCAAGATCGAGGTCGTGTCCGGCGTGGCGGCGGGCGAGCAGGTCGTAGTGCGGGCCAACTTCCTGATCGACTCGGAGTCGCAGCTTCGCGCCGCGGTGGCGAACGTCGGTGGCGCAGCCAAACCCACGGGAGGCCCGGAATGATCAAGAGGATCATCGAGTTCTCCGCCAACAACCGGCTGCTGGTTTTGCTCGGCGTGGCGGCGCTCTGCGTGCTGGCGGGATACACGCTCAAGCAGATCCGGCTGGACGCGCTGCCCGACCTCTCCGACACGCAGGTGATCATCTACTCCAGGTGGGACCGCTCGCCCGACATCATCGAGGACCAAGTCACCTACCCGATCATCTCTGCGCTGCTCGGAGCACCAAGGATCAAGGCGATCCGTGGCTTCTCGGACTTCGGCTTCTCGTACGTCTACGTGATCTTCCAGGACGGGACCGACATCTACTGGGCGCGCTCTCGCGTGCTCGAGTACCTGTCCAAGATCCAGGCCCGACTCCCCGACGGAGTACAGACCGAGCTCGGGCCCGACGCCACCGGTGTAGGCTGGGTCTTCCAGTACGCGCTCGTCGACCGTTCCGGAACCCACTCCCTCGACCAGCTCCGGTCCTACCAGGACTGGACGTTGCGGTACGCGATCCAGTCGGTGCCGGGAGTGGCCGAGGTGGCCTCGATCGGGGGTTTCGTCAAGCAGTACCAGGTCACGGTGGACCCCAATCGTCTGGCCGCGTACAACCTTCCCCTGGACGTCGTCATCGATGCGATCCGCAAGTCCAACAACGAGGTGGGCGGGCGCCTTCTGGAGTTCGCGGGCACCGAGTACATGGTGCGGGGGCGGGGCTATGCGCGCTCCCTCCAGGACTTCGAGCAGATCGTGGTGAAGGTCGGAGACGGCGGCGTACCCGTACTGCTGAGGGACGTCGCGCGCGTCGAGCTCGGCCCCGAGATCCGGCGGGGCATTTCGGACCTGGACGGCCTCGGCGACCACGTGGGCGGCATCGTGGTGATGCGCCAGGGGGAGAACGCTCTCAACGTCATCAGGCTCGTCAAGGACAAGCTCAAGGACCTCGAACCATCCCTGCCCAAGGGCGTGGAGATCATCACCACGTACGACCGTTCCGATCTGATCACGCGGGCCATCCACACCCTGACGCACGAGCTCACCATCGAGATGATCATCGTCGCCCTCGTGATCCTCCTGTTCCTCTGGCACATCCCGTCGGCAGTGGTGCCCATTCTCACCATCCCGATCTCGGTGCTGCTCTCGTTCATCCCCCTCTACTACATGGGCGTCACGGTCAACATCATGTCGCTGGCGGGCATCGCGATCTCGATAGGCGTGCTGGTCGACGGCGCCATCGTTGAGGTGGAGAACGCCTACAACAAGCTCTACCACTGGCAAGCCGGGGGCCGGAAGGGCGACTTTCACCTCGTGCGCCTGGAAGCGCTCCAGGAGGTCGGGCCGACCGTGTTCTTCTCGCTGCTTGTGATCGCGGTGGCGTTTCTTCCGGTCTTTGCCCTCGTCGACCAGGAGGGTCGCCTGTTCAAGCCCCTCGCCTACTCCAAGAACCTCGCCATGGCCATCGCGTCGCTGCTCGCCATCACCCTCGACCCGGCGATGCGCATGCTCTTCACCCGCATGGATCCCTTCACGTTCAAGCCGCGCTTCATGGCGTGGCTTGCGACCAGGACACTGGTCGGCACCTACCACCCCGAGGAGAAGCACCCGATCAGCCGTGTGCTGTTCAAGGTCTACGAGCCGACGTGCCGGTTGGTGCTGCGTTACCCCAAGACCGTTATCGCCACCGCGATCGCGCTGGTGGCCGTGAGCGTGCCCTTCTACTTCAAGCTCGGCTCGGAGTTCATGCCGCCCCTGAACGAGGGCACGATCCTGTACATGCCGACGACTTTGCCCGGCATGTCCGTGCAGCAGGCGCGCGAATTGCTGGAGACCCAGGACCGCGTGCTCAAGTCGTTTCCCGAGGTCGAGCGCGTGTTCGGCAAGGCGGGGCGCGCAGAGACCTCCACCGACCCGGCTCCGTTCTCGATGATGGAGACCACGGTCGTGCTGAAGCCCGAGGAACAGTGGGAGGCCAAGCAACGGTGGTACTCGTCGTGGGGCCCGGACTGGCTCAAGCGGCTGCTGCGACCCATTTGGCCCGACCACATCTCGTGGGAAGAGCTGGTGGACAAGATGGACCGTGCCCTGCAGATTCCCGGCGTCACCAACGCGTGGACGATGCCGATCAAGGCGCGCATCGACATGCTCTCCACGGGCGTCCGCACCCCGATCGGCGTCAAGATTTTCGGCGCCAACCTCAAGGAGATGGAGCGCATCGGCGAGCAGCTCGAGGGGATCCTGCGCGCAATCCCCGGGACCAGGAGCGTCTTCGCCGAGCGCGTGACCGGCGGCTACTTCGTTGACATCGTGCCGCGCCGCGACCAGCTCGCGCGCTACGGGCTCACGATCTCACAGATGCAGGACGTGATCATGAGCGCAATTGGCGGCGAGAACGTCACAACCACGATCGAGGGGCGCGAGCGCTACCCTGTCAACGTCCGCTACCCCCGCGAGCTGCGGGACAACCTCGACCGACTCGGCCGCGTCCTGGTTCCCACGCCGGGTGGCGCCCAGGTCCCTCTCGCTCAGCTCTCCGACATCCAGCTCGTGCAGGGGCCAGCGATGCTGCGCGACGAGAACGGCTTCCTCGCAGGCTATGTGTACGTCGACATCACGGGGCGCGATATCGGCAGCTACGTCGAGGAAGCCAAGAAGATCGTCCGGGACAAGGTCCAGCTCCAGCCCGGCTACGTCC
>Ga0315281_10009949_pt1 | contig 13155 bp, 7 predicted proteins | sample YL17G07_0_MG_FD_204540 | JGI IMG/M metagenome (GOLD analysis project Ga0315281, IMG submission 204540) | Sediment microbial communities from Yellowstone Lake, YNP, Wyoming, USA - YL17G07_0 | ecosystem: Environmental > Aquatic > Freshwater > Lake > Sediment | place: USA: Wyoming | collected... | reverse complement strand
TTGCAGTGCAGCGAACCGACGATCCAACGACGGGTTCCGACCCGAAGCCGACATTCAGACGTAGACTGAAACGCGACTTGGGTTGACTGGGCGCTCGGCCCTCCGATCCCGGTGCTTACGCTTTGACGTGGCTACCGAAGGGGATCGGATGAACAGACGTGACGCGGTGCTGGTGCTTGCACTTCTTGCGCCAGCCGCACTGGCTGTCCGGCCTGCGCGCGCGCTCGCGCAGACGAAAAAACCTCGTCGCGTTGCTGGCATGTTCTTTCCTGACGAAGAGCTCTCGGCGCCTTATGCACAGGCGATGCTGGCCGGGCTGCGTGAGCTGGGTTATTCGCCGGGTCGCGATCTGATTGTGGATATCCGCTACGCCAACGGCGACAGCAGCCGGGTGCCCGCGCTGGTGGATGAACTCATCGCTCTGAAGCCAGATGTTCTGTTCGGGATCTCGGAATTGGCGAGGGTGATGATGCAGAAAACAAAAGCGATTCCGATCGTTCTTACCGCATCGACCGACCCAGTCGCGGGCGGCTTCGCACAGAGCCTCGCCCGGCCCGGCGGGAACGTAACCGGCCTCACGGGCTTATACGAGGAGCTGATAGCGAAGCACGTCGAACTCCTGGTCGAGATCGTCCCGACCTTGTCGCGGCTCGTTTTTTTCAGTAACCCGCCACCGCTAGCACTCGCTGTAACTAGGCTGGAGCAGGCGGCCAGAGCCGCTGCGACCGCGAAGCACCTGAGCCTGATCGTCGCAGGGGCGCAAGACCCGGAGGGCGTGGAGAAGGCGTTTGCGATGCTCGAAGCGCAACGGGCCCAAGGCATCCTGGTCGTCGCGACCGGCAACACACTTGCTCTCAGGCGGGAGATCGTCGCGCGTGTCCGCAGGCTGCGCCTGCCCTCGGTAAGTGCGATGGGCGGTGGAGGTTTGTGGGCGGAGATCGGGGGGCTCGCTTCCTACGGAGTGAACCTGATCGAAAGCTATCGCACCGCCGCGGGCTATGTAGATCGAATCCTGAAAGGCGGCGATCCGGCAGTGATGCCGATCGAACAGGCCAAGACAATTGATCTGGTAATCAACCTCAAGGCGGCGCGCGAACTCGGCGTCAAGGTTCCGCAAAGCGTATTGCTGCGCGCCAACCGGGTGATTGAATAGCGCGTCCGCGAATGTCGGCTCCTGGCCGGTAGTCGGCGTCCGGCCCAGCCCGGCCATTTCCTACCGCACCGCAGCGAAGGGACGGTCGAAGTCGGGTTTCGACCCAAAGCGGTCATTGGCGTCCCCCTCAGTTTGACGGACATCAACATGGCTCCAACCGCTTGGGCGTAGGTTGAGCGCCTGCTGGGGTGGACCGGGTTCTCCGCCCGCCGGTCCCCGTACTTACGATGTTGGGTGGCGATCTGAGGAGAATAGGATGAATAGGCAGGACGCAGGACTTGCGTCGCTCACCCCGGACCTCGACCTCACCATCCCGCAGTCCCTGCTGCTGCACGCGAACGATCGGTACTAGCGGCTGCGATGGCGTCAAAGGTATCTAGGGCGCTGCCTGCGGGGAGTATGCAATGCACACCGTGACCAAAGCTCAGCTTACAACGGCGAACGAACGGCTGCTCAAACAGGTCGCTGCATTTAAGCGCGCAACGGCAAAACGAGCGACTCAGTCACAGGATGTCAAGAAACTGCGAGCCGCTCTGCTCGAGGCAGATAATCGGCAAGCAGCGACCAGCGAAATCCTGAAGGTGATCAGCAGCTCGCCGTCCGACACGCAGCCGGTGTTCGACGCCATCGTGCAGAGCGGACTGAGGCTTTTCCCGGGAGCGTCGGTGCTGCTGGCGATCCCCGAGGGCGCGCAGGTGCGCGCGGTCGCCGTTGCGCACCAGGATCCTGCAGTCGCAGCGGCCTGGAGAAACCGGTTTCCCATCCCACTTTCACGGGACCGCCTACAGGGCGCCGCGATTCTCGATGGATCATTGATCGATATTCCGGATGCCGAGGCGGCGGTCGAGGGCCCATATGCGCCTGGCGTCTGGAATTTCCTGGCGAGCGGCAACCGCGCGATCACTGTAGCGCCGATGATGTGCGGTGACGCTGCCGTTGGCGCGATCAGCGTTGCGAGAGAGAGGACTGGCCCGTTGGGCGAGAAGCAGGTGGCGCTGCTGCGCGCCTTCTCCGCGCAGGCGGTGATCGCGATCGAGAACGTGCGGCTGTTCAACGAGACCAGGGAGGCACTGGAGCAGCAGACCGCGACTGCGGACATCTTGCGGGTCATCTCCGGCACCTCGACCGACACGCAACCGGTGTTCGACGCCATCGCAAGAAACTGTGTGCAGCTGTTCGGCGGCATGAATGCTGCAGTGACTCTGGTGCGCGACGACAGGGTCGAACTAGGAGCCTTCGCTACCGCCAACGAGGTCCTGCGCAAAGAGTTCGAAGATTTCTTTCCGTTGCCTCTGACGGAGGAAAGCGCGACGGGCCGCGCGATTCTCAAGGGTGATGTGATTCAGGTATACGACATGCAGACCGATCCCTTGATCGGCGAGCGCGTGAAGTCGTTGGCGCAGCGCATGGGCTTCCGCGGCATGCTGACTGCTCCCATGATCCGAGAGGGCAAAGCGATCGGCGCGATCAATGTCCAACGCGGCACGCCCGGGTCGTACACGGACAAGCAGATCGCGCAGCTCAAGACCTTTGCTGCCCAAGCGGTGATCGCGATCGAGAACGTGCGCCTGTTCAACGAGACCAGGGAGGCGCTCGAACGGCAGACGGCGACTGCGGAGATTCTCAAGGTCATCGCGAGCTCGCCGTCCGACGTGCAGCCCGTGTTCGATGCGATCGCCGTAAGCGCGATGCGCCTGTTCGGCGGCCATTCGGCGGCCGTCACCCGGGTGGCCGGCGACACGCTGCACCTGGCAGCACTTACCGCAACGAGTGAAGTCGGGAACGAGGCGTTGAAAAGCCTGTTTCCCATGCCGCTCTCCTCTCGCGGACTCTTCGGTACCGTGGCGCGTTCCGGGAAGCCCTCATACTGGAGCGATATTGAAAGCGACCCTGAGGTGCCGCCCGAGGCCAAGGAAATGGCCCGCGCCCGACGTTATCGAAGCGCTCTCGGCGTAGCCATGCTACGCGATGGCGTTCCGATCGGCACGATCACGGTCACCCGCCCTGAGCCAGGGCCGTTCATCGATCACCAAATCAATCTACTGCAGACCTTCGCAGACCAGGCGGTGATCGCGATCGAGAACGTGCGGCTGTTCAAGGAGCTCGAGGCGCGCAATCACGATCTCAGCGAAGCCCTTGAACAGCAGACGGCCACGGCCGACATTCTGCGAGTGATCAGCCAGTCGCAAACGGATGTGCAACCCGTCTTCGAGACGATCGCGTCGGCTGCGCTGAAGCTGTGCCATGCCGGGTCCGCCAACGTCGTTACGTTCGACGGCAAGCTCGTCCATCTGGCCGCCCTCGCGAACCTGACCCCGGAAGGCGCCGACGCCATGCGCCAGCTCTTTCCGCGGCCGCCCAGCCGCGACATCGGGTCCACCCGCGCAGTCCTGACCGGCCGCGTTGTGGCTATCCCGGACGTGCTCGAGGACCCTGAGTACGCAATACCGGCGGCTGCGGTCGCCGGAAGATTTCGTAGCGTCCTGGCTGTTCCCCTGTTGCGTGAGGGAAGTCCAGTCGGTGCCATTGGCCTGGGAAGAAGTGACCCCGGACCTTTTCCCGACAATCAGACTGCCCTGCTCCAGACGTTCGCCGACCAAGCGGTGATCGCGATCGAGAACGTGCGGCTGTTCAACGAAACCAAGGAGGCGCTCGAGCGGCAGACCGCGACCGCGGAAATCCTCAAGGTCATCAGCAGCTCGCCGACCGATACGCAGCCGGTGTTTGACGCCATCGTGCAAAGCGCCGCCCGGCTGTTCGGACGCAGGGCCGGCCTGCGGCTGGTCGAACCCGAGGGGATGCGTCGCAGGGCGTTGAGCGACCCGAGTGCGGCGCCGTACCAATCGGCGGAACTGATGTCGATTGACCGCGACAGTCTCGTAGGCAGAGTCGTGCTGGATGCCAAGGCGGCGCAGGTTGTGGACACGCGTGCGCCGGACGCACCGCCCTACGCGCGGGCCCACGCGCACCAATGGGACTTTCGTTCTAACGCGGTGGCGCCGCTAGTTCGCGACGGCACGGTAATCGGTGTGATCAACGTTACTTCCCCGGAACCGGGAGTGCTCACGGATAAGCAGATGGCGCTGCTCGCCACCTTCGCCGACCAGGCGGTGATCGCGATCGAGAACGTGCGCCTGTTCAACGAGACCAGGGAGGCGCTGGAACGGCAGACGGCGACGGCGGAGATTCTCAAGGTCATCAGCAGCTCGCCGACCGACGTGCAGCCCGTTTTCGAGACGATTGCGCGAAACGCCGTAGCGATCTGCAAAGGCATGGGCGCCAACGTGTTTCGTTATGACGGTGAACTGGTGAGTTTCGCTGCCGGCTATAACACGACCGGGGAGCAAGCAGAGTTGATTGCGCAAAAGTATCCGATGCGGCCGGACCGTTCGCAGGTGTCCGGTAGGGCAATTCTTTCGAGGTCGGTGATCCGCGTGGAGGACGCGCTTTCCGACCCGGACTACGACCAGCGCTTCGCAGTCGAAATCGGTTGGCGGCGATATCTGGGGGTCCCGATGCTGCGTGAAGGCAATCCGATAGGCGCCATTGTGGTCCGCTGGAACGAGCCTGGACCGATTCCCCTGATCCACGAGGAACTGGTTAAGACCTTCGCCGACCAGGCGGTGATCGCAATCGAGAATGTACGGCTGTTCAAGGAGCTGGAAGCGCGCACGGAGGAGCTCACGCACTCGGTGGGTCAGCTCACGGCGCTCGGCGAGGTGGGGCAGGCGATCAGCTCGACGCTGGACCTGGAGACGGTGCTGAAAACCATCGTGTCGCGCGCCGTGCAGCTTGCCGGATTGGATGGCGGCGCGATCTACGAGTACGACGAGCGGACCGAGGAGTTCCACTTGCGCGCGACGCAGAGCGTAGACGAGGAGTATCTCGCGGTGTTGCGCAGTACGCCGATCCGCAAAGGCGAGGGCGCGGTCGGACGCGCGGCGCTGACGGGCGAGCCGACGCAGATTCCGGACATCGAGGAGAAGAGCTACCAGACGCGTTTGCGCGACGCCCTGATCCGCGCCGGATACCGCGCGGTGCTCGTGGTCCCGCTGCGGCGCGAGGAGCACATCATCGGCGCATTGTCGGTGACGCGCAAGACGCCGGGGCCGTTCGCGCCGGAGGTGGTGGATCTGCTCAAGACCTTCGCCACGCAGTCGGCGCTCGCAATCCAGAACGCGCGCCTGTTCCGCGAGATCGCCTACAAGGGCAAGCAGCTGGAGGAGGCGAGCCAGCACAAGTCCCAGTTCCTGGCGAGCATGAGCCATGAGCTTAGAACGCCCCTCAACGCAATCCTCGGTTTTAACGAAATGATCCTCGACCGGGTCTATGGCGAGGTGCCTGCCGAGTTGAATGAGCCGCTGGAGGACATCCAGAAGAGCGGCAAGCACCTGCTGCGCCTCATCAACAACGTACTGGATCTCGCCAAGATCGAGGCTGGGCGCATGGAGCTCGCCCTTGCCGATTACTCGGTGCACGACACGGTGGAGAGCGTGCGCTCGACCTTGCGGCCGCTCGCAACCGAAAAGGGGCTGGAGTTCGTCACTGCTCTGCCCGACGATCTGCCGTTGGCCTACGGGGACTTCGGCCGGATCACGCAGTGCCTGATGAACCTCGCGGGCAATTCGCTCAAGTTCACCAAGGCGGGCAAGGTGGAGATCTCGGTCGAGCTGCAGGGGGCCCTGCTTGTCTACCGGGTCTCGGACACGGGCATGGGAATCCCCCCGGACAAGATTGACAGTCTATTCACCGAGTTCAAGCAGACTGACGCCACTATCGCAAGCGAGTACGGCGGCACGGGTCTTGGCCTATCCATCAGCCGCAAGTTCATCGAGATGCACGGGGGCCGGATCTGGGTGGAAAGCGAGCTGGGTAAGGGATCGCACTTCATCTTCCAGGTGCCGCTGCGGGCTGAAAAGGTGACCGCATGAGCGTGAAGACCATTCTCTACGTCGAGGATAATGAATTGAACCGCAAGATCGTGCGCGCCCTGCTCAAGGGCACGACCTACACCCTCACCGAGGCCTACGACGGAGAGGCGGGCGTGGCGAAGGCGTTGGCCGAGCGCCCGGACCTGATCCTGATGGACATCCAGCTACCAAAGATCTCGGGAATGGAGGCCACGCGCCAACTGCGGGCCGAAGCGGCCACGGCCAAGACCCCGATCATCGCCATCACCTCCTTCGCACTTTCCGGCGATGACCAGAAAGCGAAGGAAGCGGGAGCCACGGCCTATCTTGCGAAACCCTATAGCCCTCGCGATCTTCTTGCCCTGATCCGAAAACTCCTTCCGGAAGCCTGAGATCGCTGTTAAGGAGCCCTAGAAAGCGTCCCCGCGAATGACCGCTATTGGCCGGTAACGGTCACTCGGACCAATTTGTGATTTCAGGCTACCGGCGAAAATGTCGAGGTAACTGATGATGGAAAATCTGACGGGCGGATGTGCATGCGGAAGGGTGCGGTACGAGTGCAGTGAGAGGCCGCTTGCTCAACTGATCTGTCATTGCCGCGACTGCCAGCGTGCGAGCGGAAGCGAGTTTGGCGCGGTGTTAATCGTACCTAGCGACCGATTGACGTTTACCGGATCTGAGCCGAAGTATTACGAGGTCAAGGCTGAGAGCGGACGCACGATGCGGCGAGGGTTTTGTAGCGAATGTGGCTCTCCGGTATCAGCCCGCAGGCCGGAGACACCGCTTGTTGAATTCCTGCACGCGGCCAGCCTCGACGACCCGTCCAGATTCGCGCCAAGCTGCGAGGTGTGGGTATCGCGCGCCTATCCCTGGCATCACCTTCATCCGGCTACGCTGAAATTCGACCAGGGTCCTTCGGAAGAAGCGGTTCGAATGCCGATCGCCGCGTACTTTGCCGGTAGAAAATAACCGATTACGGTGGTCCACCCATTCAAGTAGTGCCCAGGTTAATCGAACGACCGCATCCGAAAGCGATCGTTCCTTTCAGCGGCTTCTTGTACTTAGCATCTATTCAAGCTTGATAGTCATGATGATCGGACGGAATTGCGCCGCCTGGCGGCGGACGATGGCGTCCTGGTCGGCGGGCGAGGAGCCTACCGCCTCGGCGGCGAGATCGGTGAAGCGCTTCACGGTGTCCGGATGCCTTGCCGCGGCCACTGCTTCCTTGTGCAGCCGGTCGATGATTTCCTTCGGTGTCTTCGCGGCGACGAAGAGGCCGTTCCAGCCTTCGAGTTCCAGCGCCGGGTAGCCGAGCTCCCGCACCGTCGGCACGTCAGGCAGTTCCGGAATGCGCCGCGCGCCGTGCGTCGCCAGCGCCTTCAATTTGCCCGACTTGATTTCGGCGAGCGACGACGAGATCTGGTCACCACCAATATGCAAGCGGCCCGCAAGCAGTTCCTGCTTCAGCGGCGCGGCGCCCTTGAACGGGATGTGCGTCATGTCGATCCCCGCTTCCTTCTTGAAGGCCTCGCCAATCACGTTCATGAACGAACCCGGGCCGGTCGAGCCGTAGGTGTATTTGAGGTTCGGATCGCCCTTGAGCAGCGCACCAAGTTCCTTCAGGTCCCTGACCGGCACGGTCGGATGCGCCGTCAGCACCAGCGGGACGTTCACCACGATCGAGACGCCGGCGAAGTCCGTGTCCAGGTTATAGGGCAGGCGTCCAGCCAGCGCGAGCGAGGTCGAGGCGAGCGGAAAAGTGATGTTGTGCATCAGCAGCGTATAGCCGTCGGGCGCCGACTTGGCCACCGCGTCGGCGCCGATGGTGCCGCCGGCGCCGCCGCGGTTCTCCACCAGCACCGGCTGCCCCATCGACTCCTGCATGCGCTGCGCCACGATGCGCGCGGCGATGTCAGTGGTGCCGCCAGCCGGGAACGGCACGACGATGCGGATCGGCCGCGAGGGAAAGCTTTGGGCCTGCGCGTGCTGAGGGAATGCAATCGCGACCACGAGTAAAAGAAGAAAACGCATCTTATCCATAGCGCACGTCCAGGATCTCGTACTGTTTTACGCCGCCCGGGGTCTGCGCGTCGACGATGTCGCCGGATTCCTTGCCGATCAGGGCGCGCGCGATCGGCGAGTTGATCGAGATGCGGCCCTGTTTTATGTCCGCTTCGTCGTCGCCGACGATCTGGTAGGTGGTGGGCGGCTTGCCTTTTTCCTCGAGCTCGACGGTGGCGCCGAACACGCAGCGGCCGTCGGAATCAACCAGCTTCGGATCGATGATCTGCGCGTTGCCGAGCTTTGCCTCGACCTCGGAGATGCGGCCCTCGATGAAGCCCTGTTGCGCGCGCGCCGCGTCGTACTCGGCGTTCTCCGACAGGTCGCCGTGCGCGCGCGCCTCGGCGATCGCGGCAATCACGTTCGGCCGCGCGACGGCCTTGAGGCGCTGCAGTTCGGCGCGCAGCAATTCGGCGCCGCGGATGGTCATCGGGGTTTTTGCCATGGCTGGAGTTTAGTGCAGTTTGGCGTGCAGATCCTGCAGCCGGTAGGGTTCGAGCGCCGCCAGCGCCTTCATGCCGGTGCAGGCGGCCTGCGCACCGGCGATGGTGGTGTAGTAGGTCACCCGCCGGGCGAGGGCGGTGGTCCGGATCGAGCGCGAGTCGGAAATCGCGGTGCGGGTGTCCTCGACCGTGTTGACGATAAAGCTGATGTCGCCGTTCTTGATCATGTCCACGATGTGCGGCCGGCCCTCGGCGACCTTGTTGACGCCAACCGCCTGCAGCCCGTGCGCCGCGATCACCTGTGCCGTCCCCCGCGTCGCGACCAGCGTGAAACCGAGCTGCGCGAGGTCGCGCGCGACGGTCACGGCGTTGAGCTTGTCGCCGTCGCGCACGCTGATGAAGGCGCGCCCGCCCCTGGGCAGCTTCACGCCGGCGGCGATCTGCGACTTGATGAACGCCTCGCCAAAGGTCTGGCCGACGCCCATGACTTCCCCCGTGGATTTCATCTCCGGACCGAGAATGGTGTCCACGCCCGGAAACTTGACGAACGGGAACACCGATTCCTTGACCGAGAAATACGGCGGCACGACCTCCTTCGTCACCCCTTGCTTTGCCAGCGGGATGCCCGCCATGCAACGCGCGGCGATCTTTGCCCAGGCAATGCCGGTGGCCTTGGAAACGAAGGGCACGGTGCGGGAGGCGCGCGGGTTGACTTCCAGCACGTAGACCGTGCCGCGCTGGATCGCGAACTGCACGTTCATGAGACCGACCACGCCGAGGGCCTTGGCCATGAGCACCGTCTGCCGGCGCAGTTCGCGCTCGATGTGGCTGGCCAGAGAATGCGGCGGCAGGCAGCAGGCCGAATCTCCCGAATGGACTCCGGCCTGCTCGATGTGCTCCATGATGCCGGCGATCAGCACGCTGGTGCCGTCTGATACCGCGTCCACGTCCACTTCGATCGCGTCCGACAGGTAGCGGTCGAGCAGGACGGGGGAATCGTTCGACACGCGCACGGCGTTTTCCATGTAGCGCTCGAGTTCCGACTGCTGGTGCACGATTTCCATGGCCCGCCCGCCCAGCACGTAGCTCGGCCGTACCACCACCGGATAGCCGATCTCTTCGGCCAGTCTGACGGCCTCCGGCGCCGACCGGGCGGTGCGGTTGGGCGGCTGCTTGAGTTTCAGCTTCTGCAGAAGCTTCTGGAAACGCTCGCGGTCCTCCGCGACGTCGATCATGTCGGCGCTGGTGCCGATGATCGGTACGCCGGCGGCGGCAAGCTCGCGCGCGAGCTTGAGCGGCGTCTGGCCGCCGTACTGCACGATCACGCCGAAGGGCTTTTCCTTGTCGACGATCTCGAGCACGTCTTCCAGCGTCAGCGGCTCGAAGTAGAGGCGGTCGGATGTGTCGTAATCGGTGGACACGGTTTCCGGATTGCAGTTGACCATGATGGTCTCGAAGCCGTCTTCGCGCAGCGCCATCGCCGCGTGCACGCAGCAGTAGTCGAACTCGATGCCCTGCCCGATCCGGTTCGGCCCGCCGCCCAGCACCATGATCTTCTGCCTGCCGGTCGGCTCGGCCTCGCACTCCTCTTCGTACGTCGAGTACAGGTAGGCGGTGCGCGTCGCGAACTCGGCGGCGCAGGTATCCACCCGCTTGTAGACGGGGCGAATGCCGAGGGAATGCCTTTTCTCCCGGACGAGCTTTTCATTTGAATTGAAAAGGTAGGCGAGCCGGCGGTCGGAGAAACCCCTTCTTTTCAAATCTCTCAATTTTTCTTTCCCCATATCTTCAAGACGCTGATCATCCAATGCCATTTCCAGATCGACGATCTCCTTGATTTGCGCGAGGAACCAGGGATCGATGTGCGTGAGCCGGTGCACCTCTTCCATGGAGAAGCCGTTCTCGAAGGCATCGCCGACGTACCAGATGCGCTCCGGGCCCGGCTCGCCCAGCTCGCGTTCCAGCGTCTCGCGGTCCCGCGTCTTCTGGTTCAGACCGTCGACGCCCACCTCCAGGCCGCGCAGCGCCTTCTGGAACGATTCCTGGAACGTGCGTCCGATCGCCATCACTTCACCCACCGACTTCATCTGCGTGGTCAGGCGGTCGTTGGCCTGCGGAAATTTCTCGAACGCGAAACGCGGCACCTTGACGACGACGTAGTCGATGGCCGGCTCGAAGGACGCCGGCGTGGCGCCGCCCGTCACCTCGTTCGCGACTTCGTCCAGCGTGTAGCCGACCGCCAGCTTGGCCGCCACCTTGGCGATCGGGAACCCGGTGGCCTTGGAGGCAAGGGCAGAGGAACGCGAGACGCGCGGGTTCATTTCGATCACCACCATGCGCCCGTCTTTCGGGTTGATGGCGAACTGCACGTTCGAGCCGCCGGTATCCACCCCGATCTCGCGCAGCACCGCGATGGAGGCGTCGCGCAGGATCTGGTACTCCTTGTCGGTCAGCGTCTGCGAGGGCGCCACCGTGATCGAGTCACCGGTGTGCACGCCCATCGGATCGAGGTTCTCGATCGAGCAGACGATGATGCAGTTGTCCGCTTTGTCGCGGACCACTTCCATCTCGAATTCCTTCCAGCCGATGAGCGACTCCTCGATCAGCAGCTCGTGCGTCGGCGAGGCCTCGATGCCGCGCTCGCAGATGGCGACGAACTCCTCGCGGTTGTAGGCGATGCCGCCGCCCGTGCCGCCCAGCGTGAACGACGGCCGGATCACCACCGGATAGCCCAGGCTCGCCTGCACCTGCAGCGCTTCCTCCATCGAGTGCGCCAGGTAGGAGCGCGCCGAGGCGAGGCCGATCCTGGTCATCGCCTGCTTGAACTTCTCGCGGTCCTCGGCCTTGTCGATCGCTTCACGCGAGGCGCCGATCATCTCGACCTTGAACTTCTCCAGCACGCCGTGCCTGGCGAGATCGAGGGCGCAGTTGAGCGCGGTCTGCCCGCCCATGGTGGGCAGCAGCGCGTCCGGGCGTTCCTTCTCGATGATGCGCGCCACGGTCTGCCAGGTGATCGGCTCGAGGTAGGTGGCGTCGGCCATCTCCGGATCGGTCATGATGGTCGCCGGGTTGGAATTCACCAGCACCACCCGGTAACCCTCCTGGCGCAGCGCCTTGCAGGCCTGCGCGCCGGAATAGTCGAACTCGCAGGCCTGGCCGATGACGATCGGGCCGGCGCCGATGATGAGAATGGACTTGATGTCAGTGCGTTTTGGCATCGTCCATCATCTTTGCAAACCGGTCGAACAAATAGCCGATGTCATGCGGTCCGGGGCTGGCTTCCGGGTGCCCCTGGAAACAGAACGCAGGACGGTCGGTGCGCGCGAGGCCCTGCAGGGAGCCATCGAACAGCGAGACGTGCGTCGGCCGCAGATTCCTCGAAAGAGAATTCGGATCGACGGCGAAACCGTGATTCTGGCTGGTGATCACGACCTGTCCGGTATCGAGGTCCCTCACCGGGTGGTTGGCGCCATGGTGGCCGAACTTCATCTTCATCGTCTTCGCACCCGAGGCGAGAGCCATCAATTGGTGTCCGAGGCAGATGCCGAACACCGGTATGCGCGTGCTGTCGAGGATCTCGCTGATCGCCTCGATAGCGTAGTCGCAGGGCTCCGGATCGCCGGGACCATTGGAGAGGAACACGCCGTCGGGCTTCATGCGCAGGACCTCTTTCGCGGGGAAAGCGGCAGGAACGACCGTAACCCGCGCGCCACGCTCGGCGATGAGGCGCAGGATGTTCCGCTTGATGCCGTAGTCGTAGGCGACGACGTGCAAATTGTTTTTTTGTTCTTTTTCAAAACCTTTTCCCAGAACCCAGCTGCCCCCGGTCCACTGGTAAGGCTTGCCGACCGTGACTTCCTTTGCGAGGTCCATCCCCGCGAGACCGGGGAACGCTTTCGCTTCCGCCAACGCCTTCTTCTCGTCAATATCGCCGGCCATCAGGCAGCCGCCCTGCGCGCCCTTTTCCCGCAACAGCCTCGTCAGCTTGCGCGTGTCGATCTCGGCAATGGCGACGATGCGATTTTTTTCAAGGTATTGCCGCAATCCCGATTCAGAACGGAAATTCGAATGCAGGACCGGCGAATCGCGCACCACCAGACCCGCGGCATGCACCTTCGAGGACTCTTCGTCCTCGGCATTGACGCCGGTATTGCCGATATGCGGGCAGGTAAGCGTGATGATCTGGCGGCAGTACGAGGGATCGGTGAGGATCTCCTGGTAGCCGGTCATCGCGGTATTGAAGACCACCTCGCCCGCGGAACTGCCGCGCGCGCCGATGGAACGGCCCCGAAACACCGACCCGTCGGCAAGGACGAGGACGGCGGAATCGAGCGCTGGCACGGCAACTCCCGGATTGGATGTGAAAAAGCGGAAGAGGCTCACGCCCCTCCCGCTCAATTTGAGCGCCGAATTATACCGCGCCGGCTACTTCAGGCCAAGCACATCATTCATGTCGTAGAGCCCGGCCTTTTTGCCGAGCAGGAACTTGGCGGCGCGCAGCGCGCCCAGGGCGTAGGTCATGCGGCTCTGCGAACGGATGGTGAGTTCGACCCGTTCGCCGGCGCCCGCAAAGATCACCGTGTGCTCG
>Ga0315281_10009948_pt1 | contig 13156 bp, 8 predicted proteins | sample YL17G07_0_MG_FD_204540 | JGI IMG/M metagenome (GOLD analysis project Ga0315281, IMG submission 204540) | Sediment microbial communities from Yellowstone Lake, YNP, Wyoming, USA - YL17G07_0 | ecosystem: Environmental > Aquatic > Freshwater > Lake > Sediment | place: USA: Wyoming | collected... | reverse complement strand
CAAGGCGGGCGCGGACATCGCCACCATCCCGTCCGACGTCTTCACCAAGATGTGGCACCACCCGCTCACGGACAAGGGCATCCACAGGTTCAAGGAGGACTTCGCCAGGACAGCCGCGTTGAAGAAGTGACGGGGTAGCTCAGTTCATGGACCTTTTCCTCCTTCTCTCCCTCCTTGCCACATTCGCAGCATCACTCGTCGCGGAACAGGCGGTCTTCCCAGCAACGGAGATAGCCGCCACCCGCTTCCTCCGCGCCTTCGGGATATACGCCGGCCTGCTCATAATGCTGGCATACTTCTGCACCTACTACGTCCCGATGCCGCTCAGCCCGGCTTTCCTCCTTCTCGCTGCAATCGCGCTCGCAGCCGCCTCGCTGAAGTTCGGCAAGCGCGGGGCACAGACCGACTTCTCGCCCGCCGCCATCCTGCCTCCGCTGGCGCTTTTCGGCGCCGCACTTCTCCTCTTCCTGGTCCCGAGCATGCCAACCTTCTTCCCAATCTCCTGGGGAATGGACGCCGCGAACCATTTCAACTTCATGCAAGCCATTTCCGCCAACCTCCTGGGTTCGCAGCCCCCATTGCCGCACTTCATAGGCAACACGGTCTACCCGTTCGGGCTGCACATAATGGTGGTGCTCTACAGCATCGCCCTGGGCATAGGCCTGATGCAGTTCGCATACCCCGCAATCGTGCTCATCATAGGGCTCACCGCAGCCGCATTCTATTCAATAATCCACTCCAAGACAAAGGACAACTGGCTTGCCCTGTTCGCAGGGCTGATGCTGCTTCTCTCGAACTACACCTACGTGGCGCTGTGGGGAAACGGCACGTGGTCGCAGATTCTTGCCCAGCTCCTCATCCTCATCTTCGTGCTCGGGTGCATGGAGTTCATCAGAAGCAGGAGCCTCGCAGCCCTCGCCGTTATGGCGCTCTCCGTGCAGGCGCTCATCCTGACCCACACCTTCCTGGTTTTCATCACGCTGCTCATGGTCCCGCCGCTGCTCGCCCTCAGGGAGTGGCAGCTGCGCATCAGCGCGAAGGAGGTGGCGGTTTTCCTGCTCGTTGCGCTGGCTTTCCCAATCCCATACTTCTACGAGTACTTCAATTACGCGACGGAGATGCGCGCCGTCTTAAACTATGAGGGCGCCGTGACAAACGACATCGCCGGCTCGCTCGGCATGCCAGCTATCCTGCTTTTCGCCGCAGCGGTCGCCTATGCCATCTGCAACAAATTCCTCCTCCGCGGCAAATACGACTTCAGGGACGACCTTGCCCTGCGCCTGCTCATGCTTTCAACCGCAGCCTCGCTCATCACCCTGTTCATAGGCGCGGCGTGCAAAGTCCTGATATGGTACTGGTTCTACAAGCTGTGGCTCCTTGCCATCTACCCGCTCATACTCTACTCCGTCCTCTTCCTGGACAGGATTGTTGAGCGCGCAGCCCCGCTCGCAGGGCGCCTTGCGCACGTGAGCACGGGCTATGCGCGGTTCTCGGTGCTCGGGCTCATCATAGTGGCGTGGGTGCTCTACCCCGCCCTCTCCCCGAGCAACATAATGACAGAATACCACCAGGTCCTCACTCCGGACGAATACAGCGCAGCAATGTGGCTCAACGCCTCGCAGGGCATCCACAGGGTGTCCGTGATACCGAACTCCCTCAGCAGCTTCACCTGGATGGTGGTGGTCAGCGGAAAGGCTTCAGGGATCTCATGGACGGACACCTGCTTCTTCGACCCGTCCACCTACTTCGTCGAGACGAGCAATTGCGTCGCAGGGCTCATCTCCTGCTCGGACAACGAAAGCGCGGTCTTCGTGCAGAACTACAAGGCAGTGGCCGGCTTGGACGCCCCGCGGCAAGGGCTGGCTGAGGTGAGCGGAGTGTGCGCCAACGTTGCCTTCAACGCCGGGAACGCCACGGTGCTCACAAAAGCCAGGAACACCGCAGTGCGCCTGGACAACATAACGCTTACGGAGGGCGGACTCACCACCAGCTACAACAGTTCCGGGTGCTCACACGGGTGCTTTGTGCAGATGCACGACAACCAGACCGGGGTGCTGCTTTACAACTTCACGCAAAACGGGGCCTCGGAGCGCATCTACCTGAGGATTTTCGAGCCATCAGCCATGGGGAGGGGCGCCACAAGCGTTTTCGTCTCCACGGACGCCGCAAGCTGGAAGCGCGTGCCGCTCGAGGACCTGCGCCCGGTCCTCTATGACTCGCGGGACATATCAAGCCTGGTGGGCACCAGTTCACGGAACTTCTACGTCCGCGTAGAGTTCACGGGCATCGAGTTCGAGCGGGTCGCGTTTTTCCTTGGCGCGAACAGCGTAAGGGCGGTGGAACTGGTCGGATGCTCAGAAAGGTGAGGCAGGCCAGCTAGTTGCCGCGATGCCCGCCTGCACCCAGGAAAGGCGCACCCCGGCGCAAGCCACTCCGCACTTCAGAGGCGACACGGTACGCCGCCATCTCCATCTTGGTCTCATAGCGCCTGCGCAGGAGGTTGTACGCGCTCCTTGCAATCTTGCCCGGGTAGCGCGCAGACTTCAGCGCAATGAAGTACAGGTAAAGGTCACGCCGCACCCTTGCGAGCCTGGCATAGCCCTTGCGCCACTTCGGGGAGAATGTCAGCTCCTCGATATCCCCGTAGCCCCAGTCCGCCGCACCCATCATCTCTGAGCCTGGGAGAGGGGTCATTATGAACAGGGCTATCTCATCCAGCCCAGCAAGCGCGAGCTTCCCTATGTACGCCTTCGTCAGCGCCAAATCCTCATTCGTCTCGCCGGGGAATCCCAGGACGAAGCACGCCTGCGACTTTATGCCAAGCTGGTGCATCCGCCTGACCATCCTCAGCCCATGCCCGTGGTCAACCGGCTTGTGCATGAGCTTCAGCACACGGGCAGAGCCGGATTCAGGGGAGATAGAGATGTAGTCGCAGCCCGCCTTCGCCATCCATCCGAGCGAGTCCTCGTCGAGCCGCTCAGCCTTGCTCCCTGCAGCGAGTTTCCACGTGACGCGCAGCTTCCTCCGCAGAATCTCCCAGCATATCCCGACCGTCCTCTCCTTGTCAAGCGTCGGGTTGTAGTCCTCCAGGTGGAAATCTGAAACCCCGTAGTTGCGGATGTTGAACTCCATTTCATCCACGACGTTCTTCGGGGAGCGGGCGCGCCACTTCCTCTGCGAGATTTTGGGGACTGCGCAAAAGGCGCAGCCGTAAGTGCAGCCGCGCGACGTCAGGAGGGGAAGGTATTTCCCCTTCACCGGGCCGTGCGCATACCCAAGCCCCCAGTAGTTCGCCAATGGGAAAAGGTCAAATGCCGGAAAAGGCAGCGAGTCCAGGTCCTCGACCAGCTTCATCTTCGGGCGCACTTCCGCCCCCCTGCGGGCCTTGCGGGCAACGCCATCAAGCTTGGGCAGCCCCGGCTTGCCGCCCCCCAGCGCCCTTGCAAGCCTCGCAATGGTCTCTTCAGGCTCGCCCAGGGCCACGAAATCCGCGCCGGCATCCAAAAAAGCCCCATAGCAATTGGTCGCGATTATGCCGCTGGCAACCACTGTCGCGCGCAGCCTGCTCTTCGCAAGCTTCACGAGCTCCAGGGAAAGGGAATACGGGGCTGTCATGTTCGCGGAGGCGGATGAGCCCGTGGATACAACCACCAGCTCCGTCTTGCCCGGCAGGCGCCCGATCATCTCCGCCGGGGGAAGGCCCTGCACGCAATACTTGCCCTTGTATTCCCAGCGCCTTCTGGGGCTCTCGCCGAAGCCGTCAACCACCTTCACAAAGTGGCCTTCCTTGCGCAGCACGGCTGCGATGTACGCGGCTTCAAGCGGGAAAAATGGCACCCCGCTTCCTAGGAAGTCGCCCTTCTGGGACAGAAGCGGCGGCGCAAGGACTGCAACGTTAACCCTTTTGCGCACCACGGCGTTATGATGAGGGATTCGCTTACTTAAACCTGCACCCGGGCCGGGCAGCGCCATCAGGTAGCAATTATATACCCTTTCCATCTTATCTCTAGCCGTCGAAGTCAAGCAGTCTGTTGGTCGGTCAAATGGAGCTCGAGGCAGTAGCAGCCATACTTGTGAAACGGCGCAAGAACCTGGACGGGACGACATCCCGCCCAATCGGCAGTTGAGCCCCATGGACCTTTTCCTCCTTCTCTCCCTCCTTGCCACTTTTGCGGCATCAGTTCTTGCCGAGCAGGCTGCCTTCCCAGCCAAGGACACCATAGTAGTCCGTTTCCTCCGCGCATTCGGAATCTACTCCGGGCTTCTTATCATGGCGGCTTACTTCTGCACCTACTACATCCCGATGGCCCTCAGTCCCACGGTCATCTTCCTGTTCGCAATCCTCATCGCAGTCATCCCCATAGCATTCGGCAAGCGCGGCGCACAGACCGACTACTCATTAGGCACCCTACTTCCCGCGCTTGCAGTTTTCGCGGCCGCCTTCCTGCTTTTCCTGACGCCCAGCGCGCCGAGCTTTTTCCCCATTTCCTACGGGATAGACGCAACGCACCACTTCTTCTTCATACAAAACATCATGGGCAGCCTGCTGAGCTCACAGCCGCCAATGCCCCACATAGACGGGATATGGTTCTCTTCCTACGGCTTCCATCTGCTCGCAGCACTGCACCTCCTAGCCATTGGAACAGACCCTGTGCGGACAATTTACCCGCTAATGGTCGCCGTAATGGGGCTCATCGCAGTTGCGTTTTATGCGATAGCCTACACAAAAACAAAGGATAACGGGCTATCGGTGTTCGCCGGCCTTATCCCGCTCGTTTCCAATTTCGCATACCAGGCCCTTTGGGGAAACGGGACCTGGGCGCAGATTTTCGCCCAGCTGATAATCCTCATACTGGTGCTCGAATGCATCGAATTCCTGAAGCGCAGGGACCTGGCAGCTCTTGCAGCCATATCCCTTTGCATGCAAACAGTGATACTGGCCCACAGTTTCGTAGCCATAGTGCCGCTAATCATGATGCTGGCATTGCTTGCGTTCCGCAAGTGGCGCGTAAAGCTAGACCCGGCGGAGGCAGCCGTCTTCGCCCTCATCGCGCTCATCTTCCCAATCCCCTACTTCCTCGAGTACCTGTCCTTTGCCACGGGCACGCTATTCGTGCTGCAGCTGGAAGGCGGGGTCAGCCGCAGCCCCATTGGCATGGTCGGCATTCCCATCATGCTCTTCCTTGCGGCTGGCTTGGAATATGTGCTCCTGTGCAGGTATGACCTTAAGGATGACTGGGCGCTGAGGTTTTTCGCGCTCGCCTCAGCCGCATCGCTCGTGATTTTCTCCGATGCCGCCCTCATTCTAGGCTTCGGGTCGTACTGGTACTACAAGCTCTGGCTGCTCGCGGCATACCCCCTGCTGATATACGCGATACTCGTCCTGGACAGGATTATCGAGGTGGCGTCCAGTTTCACCAAGCCTTTGCTGCACTCAAGCAAAGGCTACGCGCGGTTCATGGCGCTGAGCCCGATCCTGGTCATCTGGCTGCTTTTTCCAGCGCTGGCAAGCAATGAGCTGCATAAGGACTACCACGCCGTGCTTACGGAAGACGAATACGCCGCCATCAACTGGGTCAAAAGCTCGCCGGGCATCAGCAAAATATCGCCCATAGCCGACTACGATGCCAGCTATTTCTGGGCCCTGAGGCTTAGCGGAAAGGGGCCCGGCGTCGACCAGAACAGCACCTGCTATTTCCAGCCCCTCAATTACAGCATCGAGGCAAGCGGCTGTGCAGCTAGGGTTATTGCCAGTTCAGACGGCCAAACTGCCGTCTTCATCCAGAACTACAGGGCAGTCACGGGCACCAGCGTGCCCACCAAGCGGCTCGTGGAAGTGGGCGGCGTGTGCGCAAGCATCCTGTTCAGCTCGGGGAACGCGACGGTCCTCTCCAAAGCGAGGAACACCGCAGTGAGCTTCAACGGGATGGCCCTCACGGAAGGCGATACCACCTACTTATACCCGGCCTCTGGCTGCGGCCCCTCCGGATGCCGGATGCCGATGGATGCCGACCAGACCGGAACAATTGTTTACAACTTCACAATCGGCGAGACTCCAGCGCGCCTTTACCTGAAGCTTTTTGAAACGGCATTCAACGGAGAGGGAACAACCCATGCCTTTATCTCAACCGACGGCGACAACTGGGCAATGCTTCCTATCGAGGATCTCCGGCCCGTCGCCTACGGCACGCAGGACATAACCGCAATTGCGGGCAGCTCGCAGCGCCTTTACGTCCGTGCTGATTTCGAGGGGATAGAATTCCAGCGACTCGTCCAAATGATTGGCGCAGGGGGAACGGAACGGGCGGTCGAGCTGGTGGGGTGCCGGTGAGCCCCATGGACCTTTTCCTCCTTCTCTCCCTCCTTGCCACTTTTGCGGCATCAGTTCTTGCCGAGCAGGCGGCATTCCCGAGCAAGGACACACTCGTAGTCCGTTTCCTCCGCGCATTCGGAATCTACTCCGGGCTTCTTATCATGGCGGCTTACTTCTGCACCTACTACATCCCGATGGCCTTCAGTCCCACGGTCATCTTCCTGGTAGCAATCCTAATCGCAGCAGTTTCCCTCAAATTCGGCAAGCGCGGGGCGCAGACCGACTATTCGCTAGGCAGCATACTCCCCGCATTGGCAGTTTTCGCAGCCGCCCTCCTGCTCTTCCTGACGCCCAGCGCGCCGAGCTTTTTCCCCATTTCCGGAGGAGAGGACGCAACGAACCACTTCTTCATCATTCAGCACGTCACTAGCAACCTGCTGAGCTCACAGCCGCCAATACCTCACATAGACGGGATGTGGTTCTCTTCCTATGGCTTCCACTTACTGGCAGCACTGTACATCCTCACACTCGGGACTGATCCGGTGCGGACAATTTACCCACTGATGGTCGCTGTAATCGGCCTCATCGCAGTGGCATTTTACGCAATAGCCTACTCAAAGACGAGGGACCACGGGCTCTCCGTGTTTGCTGGCTTGGCGCTGTTGACGGCTGACTACGTCTATCAGGCATTCTGGCAGAACGGGACCTGGGCGCAGATTTTCGCCCAGCTGATAATCATCATCATGGTGCTCGAATGCGTCGAATTCCTGAAGCGCAGGGACCTGGCAGTGCTTGCAGCCATAGCCTTGTGCGTGCAAACCGTGATACTAATCCACAGTTTCATAGCCGTAGTGCCGCTAATCATGATGCTGGCATTGCTTGCGTTCCGCAAGGGGCGCGTGCGGATAGATGCCAAGGAAGCAGCCATCTTCGTCCTCATCACGCTCGTCTTCCCAATCCCCTACCTCCTCGAGTACCTGTCCTTTGCCACAGGCACGATATTCGTGCTGCAAACAGAAGGCGGAGTCAGCCATGATCTCATTGGCATAGTCAGCATGCCCGTCCTGCTTGTCCTTGTGACGGGTGTCATGTATGCACTCCTACACAAGTATGACCTGAAGGACGATTGGGCGCTGAGGTTTTTCGCGCTCGCTTCAGCCGCATCGCTCGTGGTTTTCTTTATTGCTGCTTGCCTTCTAGGTTTCGGGTGGTACTGGTACTACAAGCTCTGGCTACTCGCGCCGTATGCCCTCACGATATACGCAATCCTGATTCACCAAGCCGCTGCTGCACTCAAGCAAGGGCTACGCGCGGTTCATGGTGCTGTGCCCAATCCTGGTCATCTGGCTGCTCTACCCGGTGCTGACGAACAACTCCATACACAAGGAGTATCATACCGCGCTTACGGAAGACGAATACACTGCAATTAACTGGGTCAAAAGCTCGCCAGGCATAAGCGAGATATTGCCCATACCCGACTCCATTAGCAGCTATCTCTGGATTCAGCACCTTACCGGGAAGGAGCCTGGTGTTGATTTGAACGCTACATCCTACGTCAACCGTTTGAAAGCTACGTGCTACTTCCTCTCGGTCGGCTACCGCTCGGAGACGAACAACTGTGCTGCTGCCTTTATCGCGAACTCCAGCACACAAACCGTGGTCTTCATCCAGAACTACACGGCGATAACCGGTTCGCGCCTCCCTTCACAGACGCTAATTGCAGTTGGCACCACTTGCGCGAACGTCCTCTTCAGTTCGGGCGACGTGGCCGTTGTAACAAAGGCAAGGAACACCGCAGTGCACTTCAATGGCATGACCCTCACGGAAGGCAATGCCAGCGCCGATTCCACGGGACAGGGCTGCAGCGTCTCAGCCTGCCTGATGATGCTCAACGCCAACCATACTGGCGCCCTGGTTTACAACTTTACACTAGATGAGCAGCCTGAGCATTTGTACCTCAGGCTTTCAGAGTCCGCACTCATCAATAACGACAGCACCGTTAGCATCTCGGTCTCGCCAGATGGCAGCCGCTGGAAGAAGCTGGTTCTCGAAGACTTGCACCCAGTCGCCTACGACACGCAGGACATAACCGGGCAAATAGGCACTTCGCATACGGTTTACGTCCGCGCAGACTTCGACGGGATAACATTCCAGCAACTCGTCCAACTGATTGGCGCAGGGGAAACGGAACTGCCAGTCGAGCTGGTTGGGTGCCGGTGAGCTTATGGACCTCCTCTTCATCTTCTCGCTCATCGCAGTCTTTGCCGCATCCCTGCTCGCCGAGCGGGCGGCATTCCCAGCCAAGGACACACTAGTAGTGCGCTTCCTCCGCGCATTCGGAATATACGCCGGTTTGCTGATAATGGCGGCTTACTTCTGCACCTACTACCTCCCGATGGCCCTCAGTCCCACGGTCATCCTCCTGTTCGCAGTCCTCATCGCAGCAATCTCCCTCAAATTCGGCAAGCGCGGGGCGCAGACCGACTACTCATTAGGCAGCATACTCCCCGCATTGGCAGTTTTCGCGGCCGCCCTCCTGCTCTTCCTAGTGCCCAGCGTGCCAAGCTTTTTGCCCATCTCCTACGGGCCAGACGCAGCTGCCCATTTCTTCTCCATACAAAAAGTCATCGGCAACCTGCTGAACTCACAGCCGCCAATGCCCCACATTGATGAATTCGGGTTCTATTCATACGGCTTCCATCTGCTCGCAGCACTACACATTCTCGCGCTCGGAACCGACCCCGTGCGGACAGTCTACCCGTTAATGGTCGCAGTAGTCGGGCTAATCGCAGTTGCGTTTTACGCAATCGTCTACAAACAAACAAATGACAACGGCCTCGCAGTGTTCGCCGGCCTGGTCCCGCTTGTCTCAAACTTCACCTATGAAGCGCTGTGGCAGATGGGAACCTGGTCTCAGATTTTCGCCCAGCTGATAATCATCATAATGGTGCTCGAATGCATCGAGTACATCAAGAGAAGGGACCTGGCGGTCCTTGCCGTTATGGCCTTGTGCGTGCAGACGTCCATTCTGACCCACACTTTCATAGCAGTCGTCCCATCCCTGGTCGTTCTGGCTGTGCTCGCCTCCGGCTGGAGGAAATTGGGCGCAAAGGAAGTGGCTGTTTTCGCGCTCATCGGCTTTGTATTTGCGACCCCATTCCTCCTCGAATATCTAAACTTCGCAACAGCTAAGCTCCTCGTCCTCACAATCGAAGGCGGAGTGAACCACGACCTCCTCGCCATCATGGGGATACCGCTCCTCCTCGTCCTCTCCGTGGGCGCGGGCTACCTGCTGCGCCAGAAGAGCGGGATTAGGGACGATTGGGCGCTGAGGTCTTTCGCGCTCGCCACCCTCGCCTCGCTCATAGCCTTTTTTGCAGCGGCACAGTGGCTCGGCTTCGGCTGGTACTGGTACTACAAGCTCTGGCTGCTCGCGGCATACCCCCTGCTGATATACGCGATACTCGTCCTGGACAGGATGATTGAGCTGGCGTCCAGATTCACCAGGCCTTTGCTGCACTCAAGCAAAGGCTACGCGCGGTTCATGGCGCTCACGCCCGTCCTACTCCTATGGCTGTTCTACCCGATTGCGACAAACAATGCCATGATGAAGAACTACCATCTCGTGCTCTCCGAAGACGAATACTCCGCAATCCAATGGGTGAACAACTCGCAGGGAATAGCCACCATCTCCCCGGTGCCTGACTACGTAAGCAGCTACTACTGGATTTACTGGCTGAGCGGGAAGGTGCAGGGAGCGAGCGTGAACAGCACCTGCTACTTCTATCCCTTCAGCTATAGCCTCGCAACTAACGACTGCGTCGCAGGGCTCATCTCCAGCTCGGACAGCCAAACCGCGGTCTTCGTGCAGAACTACAAGGCAGTGACAGGGCACAGCCTCACCCCGCAACGGCTGGTTGTGGTTAGCGGCGTGTGCGTCAATGTCCTCTTCAGCTCAGGGAACGCGACGGTTCTCTCCAAAGCGAGGAACACCAATGTGCGGCTAGATATGGCGCTGACGGAAGGCAACACCACCCGCGAATATCCCGCCTTCGGATGCGCCTCGGGATGCTTGGTGCCAATGGACGCGAATCAAACAGGCACCCTCATCTACAACTTCACGCTGAACGAAACTCCGGAGCGCATTTACCTGAGTCTTTTCGAGCCCGCGTTCATGGGGCATGGGACCACCAGCGTCTTCGTCTCAACCGATGGGGGCAGCTGGGCAAGGCTTCCCATGGAAGACCTCAGGCCGGTCGCATACGACACGCAGGACATGACCGAGTTGGCAGGCGCTTCGCGCACCTTCCACGTCAAGGTCGAATTCACTGGAGTGGAGTTCGAGCGCGTCGTCCAGCTTCTCGGTGCGGGCGGAGGTCCAAAGGCTGTCGAGTTGGTCGGGTGCGCGGAGAGATAACATGATACCAATTGCCAAACCACTCATAGGCGACGAGGAAAAGAAGGCAGTAGCCGAGGTTCTCGCCTCCGGCATGCTAGCCGAAGGCCCGCGCGTAGCAGATTTCGAGAAGCGCTTCGCCGAATACTGCGGCACCAAGTTCGCAATAGCCACGAGCAACGGCACGACCGCGCTCCACACGGCACTACTCGCGGCAGGGATAAAGCGTGGCGACGAAGTCCTGACCACGCCATTCACGTTCATCGCCTCCTCCAACTCCATCATATACTGCGGAGCCAGGCCCGTTTTCGTTGACGTGGGCGAGGACTTCAACATCAACGCAAGCAAGCTGGAGGAGAAAATTACGCCAAAGACGAAGGCAATCATCCCAGTCCATCTTTACGGCTACCCCTGTGACATGGCCCCGATGATGGAAATCGCTGAGCGCCGCAACCTGCTTGTGATAGAAGACGCCTGCCAGGCGCACGGGGCAGAGTTCAACGGAAAGAAGGTCGGCTCGTTCGGGAAGGCGGGCTGCTTCTCATTCTACCCAACAAAGAACATGACCACTGGCGAAGGCGGGATGATAACCACTGACGATGAAAAAGTCGCGGACCGTTGCAGGCTAATCCGCGCCCATGGCTCAAAGGTGAGGTATTACCACGAAGCCATCGGATACAACTACAGGATGACGGACATCGCGGCGGCGCTAGGGCTGGAGCAGCTGAAACGGCTGGACGCGTTAAATGCCATACGCATCGGCAACGCGCGCAAGCTCACAGAGAAACTTGCGAACATCCGCGGGCTCGTCCTGCCCTCGGTTGCTACGAACAGGAAGCACGTCTTCCACCAGTACACGGTTAGGATAACGCCGGAATTCGGCGCGAAGCGCGATGAGGTCGCGGAAAAGCTGAAGGCGGCAGGGATTGGCTCAGCCGTCTATTACCCATTAATAGTCCCCAGGCAAAAGGCTTACGCGAAGCTGAAGCTTGCTGAGGGTGAATGGCCGGTCGCAGACAGGGCTTCGCAGGAAGTTCTGAGCATACCGGTGCACCCGCAGCTCTCCGATGGCGATTTGGACGCGGTCGCAGCCGCTTTAAGGAACACCGCAAACAGGTGACGAAGTGAAACTGATTGCAGTTGTGGGAACTGGCACGATGGGATGCGGGATAGTGCAGGCACTCGCGCAGAGCGGGTTCCCGGTCCTATGGAAAAGCCGCAGCAGCAAGTCCCTTGATGCGGGCATCGCAAAAGTAAGTGCTGGGCTCCAGAAGGCGCTGGGCGAAAAAGCGGGCGACTCGCTCGCGCGAATAAAAGGAACGACCAATTACGCGGATCTCGTGCATGCTGAGTTCGTGATAGAATCCATCTCAGAAGACGAGGGCGCCAAATGCGCAGCCCTCACGGAGATTGAGGCGAACTGCAATGGCGCAGTAATCGCAACTAACACCTCCTCGCTTTCGATAACCCGCCTTTCAAAGGCGCTGAAGGACCCCGGCAGGTTCGCCGGCATGCATTTCTTCAACCCAGTCCACAAAATGGCGCTTGTGGAAGTGGTGATGGGTGAGCGCACGAGCAAATCGGCCGCATCCGCAGTGAGCGAGCTGGCAAAGGCTCTCGGGAAGACGCCAATAACGGTCAAGGACTCGCCAGGTTTCGTAGTCAACCGGATGCTGATGCCTTTCCTCAACGACGCGGTGCTGTTGGTGGAGAACAAGGTCGCTTCCGTGGATGACGTTGACGCAGCAGCCAGGCTCGGGCTGAACCACCCGATGGGCCCGCTCGCGCTCCTGGACCTGATAGGGCTTGACGTCTTCGCGGCGACAATGCGCAGCATCGGGCGCGAGCCATGCGAAACAGTAAAGAGAATGATGCGCGAAAACAAGCTCGGAAGGAAGACAGGCGAAGGCTTTTACAAGTATACGCAAACGGAGTTGGTATAATGAAGCGGATTGTTCTTCTCGGATGCGGGGGCGCGGCAGGCATGAACTTCATAGATAGCCTACGCATGGCAGACGAGCGCATCCATATCGTTGGCACGGATGCGAACAAATGGCATCTCGAGCAGGCCAAAGCAGATACAAAGTACCTGATGCCCCTCTGCTCAGAGCCCGGCTATGCCGACAAGCTTAACGAGCTGGTCGAAAAGGAGAAAATCACCTTTCTCCACGCGCAGCCCGATGTTGAGGTTCGCATCCTTTCCGACAACAGGGAGCGCCTGGGTGCCCCAACGTTCCTGCCCTCAAAACGGGCAATCGAAATCTGCCAGGACAAGGTGCTCACCCATTCAACGCTAAAGTCTAAGGGAGTACCCGTGCCGGACATGGCGCTGGTCAAGGACGAGGAATCGCTCGGGGACGCATTCTCGAAGATAGCAACCAACGGAAAAAAGGCCTGGATCCGCGCGAGGTGCGGTGCAGGCTCGCGCGCCGCCCTCCCAGTCTCCA
>Ga0315281_10009947_pt1 | contig 13157 bp, 10 predicted proteins | sample YL17G07_0_MG_FD_204540 | JGI IMG/M metagenome (GOLD analysis project Ga0315281, IMG submission 204540) | Sediment microbial communities from Yellowstone Lake, YNP, Wyoming, USA - YL17G07_0 | ecosystem: Environmental > Aquatic > Freshwater > Lake > Sediment | place: USA: Wyoming | collected... | reverse complement strand
TCTACCGGCTGTCGCGCGTCGGTGCGAGCGCGCCGATGACGAGCCTGCTGCTCACTGGGTACGCGGTCGGCTCGCTGCTCGCGGCGGGCCTCGCGATGGCGATGTACCTCTCGGGTTCCGGCCTGCGCCAGATCTTCGCCTATCTCCTCGGGGGGTTCGAGGCCTCCTCCTGGATGCGCCTCGCGGTCGCGGCACCGCTCATCGGTATCGCCTCGATCGGGATCCTCCTCCGTGCCCGTTCGCTCAACGGTCTCCTGCTCGGCGAGGATGCCGCGGCGCATCTCGGCATCGATGTTCGTCGCGAGCGCGCGATCCTGATGGCGCTCGCCTCGCTGGCCACCGCGGCCGCCGTCGCGGTCTCCGGCCTCATCGGGTTCGTGGGCCTCGTGGCACCGCACTTCGTCCGCCTGCTCGTGGGCCCGAACGCCCGCCTCGTGGTCCCGCTCGCGGCCCTCCTCGGCGCGAGCCTGATGGTCGGCGCGGACCTGGCAGCCCGGCTCCTCGGCGAGATCCCGGTCGGGGTCGTGACCGCGGTGATCGGGGCGCCCTTCTTCCTCGCCCTGCTTCGGCGGGCACGCTCGGGCTACGAGCTGTGATCCGGCTCGACGGGGTCACGGTTACATATCGGGACCGCGCGGCGCTGCGCGACGTCACCTTCCACGTGGAGCCCGGGGAGCGAGTCGCGGTGATCGGCCCCAACGGCGCCGGCAAGTCCACGCTGCTGCGTGTGGTGGCGGGCCTCCTGCGGCCGGTCACCGGGACCGTCGAGCTGACCGGTGCACGGATCGAGCGCCTCGACCGGATGGCCGTCGCCCAGCGACTCGCGGTCGTGCCGCAGCTCCCAACCTTGCCGTTTGCGACGGCGGTCGAGGACGTGGTGGCCCTCGGGCGCCTGCCGCATGAGCACCCGCTTCGCGGGCTCCGACCCACCGACCGGGCGGCCATCGCCGCGGCGATCGAGCGGGTCGGGGTTGGGCATCTGCTGGGCCGGGACGCCCGCGAGCTCTCGCTCGGTGAGCGGCAGCTCGTCCTCCTCGCGATGGCCGTGGCGCAGCGGGCGCCCATCCTCATCCTGGACGAACCCACTGTTCACCTCGACCTGCGCCACCAGGTGGAGGTCATGGAGCTCGTCGGGGACCTCAATGAGCGCGACGGGACGACGATCCTCGCGGTCCTCCACGACCTCGGTCTCGCCGCACACTTCTTCCCGCGCCTGGTTCTGCTCGACCATGGGCGGGTGGTAGCCGACGGACCGCCCGCCGAGGTCCTCTCGGCCGAGCGAATCCGCGAGGTCTTCGGGGTCGATCCCGAATTCGTACGGCTCCGTTCCTGAGGCGTGCGTCCACACGCGTGCTACGCTCCGCGCCGTGATCCGAGCGCGTACGACCCGACGCCTCGCGCGTCCAGCCGTCCCCCTTCTGGCCGTGTTGCTCGCCGCTCTCCTGGGTGCCTGTGCGCCGTCGCCCGCCCCCGGGAAGCGGCACGCCGGGGTCGACTCCCGCCGTGGCGAGCTCCGGTCCATCCACGGCTCCGCCCCTCGCTTCAGCGACGGCGACCGGTGACCCCGCCAATCCCACCGGGACGGCGACACCAGGCGCGTCGGAATCGATCGCTCCGGGTCCGACCGATGCTGCCCAGGGCTGCAGCGGGAGCGACTCCAACCGCGCCTTCTTCGCGCAGGCCGCCGCCGGGATGGGCTGGGCTGTCTATTGCGCCGTCCTGCCCGACGGCTGGTACCTCGAGAGCGGTAATTTCCAGCTTGCCAACGGTGGCCGGCTCGAGGCGACCTATCGAGGCCCGGGCGATGCCCACATCGCGGTCGTCGAGGGCAACGTCTGCGCGGACTTCGGGTCGGACGTGGACCGCTGCGCGCCGCGCGACGCGGTGATCGGGTCAGTGCCGATGGGCGACCAGACCGGTGAGCTCGGCCGCCTCGCGAACGGGCTCGTGCTCGATGTCGACCGCGGCGCCGACCCGTCGTGGCGGATCACCGGCCTCGGCCTGACCGAGGATGCCTTCGGGGCGATCGGGGCCGCCTTCCTGCACGTCAGCGGCTGACCTGCACGTCAGCGGCTGAGTCCCCCGCGCCTCGGCCGCGCGCGCCTCGGCGCCATCCCGGGGCATGCCGGCCGCCCCCGCGGCGCGACTCCGGACGTCGCCGAGTCGGCTCTCAGCGCGCCAGCGCGGCCTCGGCGAGGAGCGCCACGGCGTCGGCCGTCCGGACCGGATCCCCGCCGCGCCCGATGAGGATCGCGGTCGCGCCGAACCCCACGACGTCGGTGTGCTCCACCAGAGTGCGGACCGCCGCGAGCGCGGTATCGAGCGAGATCCCGTCCGGCTCCGGCATCGTCAGGGCCCAGCCACCCGACGCGTCGAGGGCGTCCATGTCGAAAGCGATGTAGAGGCCGTCGACGACCGACCCGACGGCCTTCGCCCAGCCGGCGAGAGCGGCCAACCCGGCCGGTGTCCCGAGCATCCCCGCGCCGAAATGCGCGACACGGCTCGCCGCGAGCATCCGCGACTCCCGCTCGTCGAGGACCTGGCCGCCAAGGAGTGCGGCGTCCTCCTCCCGCGCCGTCGGGCCGTCGCACGCGGCCACCAGGTCGGCGTCTCCCTTGCCGACGATCATCGCGAATGGCATCCCCCAGACGTTGCCCGATGGCGTGGTGTCCGGTGTGTTGAAGTCGCCATGGGCATCGAACCAGGCGATCGCGATCCGTCGGCCGGGGTGCGCCCGACGGAGGCCGGCCATGGCGCCGGCATGGGAGGTGCAGTCGCCCCCGAGGACCAGGAGCCGGGCATCCGGCCCCGCGGCGGAGAGCGCGTCCGTCACGGTCGCCGCGAGGCGCGGCAGGTAGGCGCAGATCAGGGCGCGGTTCTTGGCCCGTGGATCCGGGTCGGGAGCCCATCCGGGGTCGTTGGGGGCATCGCCGACGTCGGTGATCTCGGCCGCTGCGAGCCCGGGCCGGGCCCGGAGGCGTTCCAGGATCCCGAGCCGACGGAGCTCGCCGGGCGACCGCTCCATGCCGTCCAGGTGGCCGCCGAGAGCGGTGGGGGAGCCGACGAGCGCGATTCGGGAGGTCATGGCCGGCAGGATACGACGCGCGGCGTTCCAGCCGGCGACCGGGCATGATGCCGCCATGCGTATCGCCGAATTCGAGCTGGAGCGGTATTTCGCGCGCTGGGAGTTCGCCGTCCGGCATCTCCTGTGCGCCAGCGATGTCGAGGGCTGGCCGATGGGGGAGCTCCTCGCCCTCGCCGATGACGAGACGGCGGCGCTCTGGCGCGACCTCCGACTCGGCTACACGGAGGCGCAGGGCCACCCGCTCCTGCGGCGCGAGATCGCGAGCCTGTACGCGACGGCGGCGCCCGAGGACGTGCTGGTTCTTGCCGGGGCAGAGGAGGGGATCTTCGCCCTGGTCAACGTTCTCGTCGGGCCGGGCGATCACGCGATCGTCACCTGGCCGGGCTACCAGAGCCTGTACGACGTGGCGCGGGCGTGCGGCGCGGAGGTGACCCTCCACGAGCTGCGCGAGGAGGCCGCTTGGGCGATCGACGTCGACGCCCTGCGGCGACAGGTGACGCCGCGAACGCGGCTGATCGTCATCAACGCCCCGCACAACCCCACCGGGATGCTCCCGGATCGGGCGACCTTCGATGCCGTGGTGGAGATTGCCGCCGAGGCCGGCGCCCGGCTCCTCGTGGACGAGGTCTATCGCTATCTCGAACTCGACGACGCGGAGCGGTTGCCGGCCGGCGTCGATACCGGGCCCCACGTCCTCTCGCTCGGGGTGATGTCCAAGTCGTTCGCGATGGCCGGGCTGCGGATCGGCTGGCTTGCCACGCGGGATCGGGAACTCCTTGACCGGGTCGCCGCCTTCAAGGACTACACGACCATCTGCGCGTCGTCCCCGTCGGAGATCCTCGCGCTCATCGGGTTGCGGGCGCGCGAGGTCGTGCTGGGGCGGTCGCGCGAACTGGTCCTGCGCAACATGGCCGCGTTGGACGACCTGTTCGCGCGCTGGCCCGGGACGCTCTCCTGGGTGCGGCCGCGGGGCGGCTCCATCGGCTTCCCGCGGCTTCGTACTGACCTCGACGTCGACCGGTTCTCGGCGGAGCTCGTCGAGGCTGAGGGCGTCCTGCTGTTGCCAGGTTCGCGGTTTGGGCATCCCGGGAACCACTTCCGAATCGGCTTCGGGCGGGCGGATCTGGATGCCGCGGTCACTGGGCTGGAGCGGCACCTGGCCCGCGTCGCGCGCTGAGGGACGGCGGGCGGATCGACGCCTCCGCACCCGCCGAACCAGGCCCGCGACACTGGGAAAAACACATTTCACATGAGCGTGGCCATACGGCAGATCGTGCGGAATCTGCAGGATCCTGGGGTCCGCCACGCTCGGTCATCAGCACCGTGTTCGCCGGGTCTCTGCAAGGGTTCCGGTGGACAGGAAATGTGCGACACCGTCGTCTTTGTCCGTGTCGGTGAGAACGACTACGTCTCGTTCGACCTCGAGGGCGGCATGTAGCAGGTCCCGCGAGCGGGCTCGCGCGCCCTTGGCTACGCTGACTGCTGCCGAACCCGGGTACTTCGTCCCGCGTGAGCCGGCACACGATGATCAAGTGGAGCGATCGATGACCGTCAACCTGCCCGCCCGAGCGGAGATCGTCGTCATCGGCGGCGGGATCGTCGGCTGCAGCGTCGCGTACCACCTCGTGAAGCGGGGGCATACGGATGTCGTCCTGCTCGAGCGCAAGCAGCTGACCTCGGGAACGACCTGGCACGCGGCCGGTCTCGCGACCCAGCTCCGTGCCACCTACAACATGAGCATGCTCGCGAAGTACAGCGCGGAGCTCTTTCCGCAGTTGGAACGTGAGACCGGGATGGGGACCGGCTTCCGGCAGGTCGGCTCGCTCGGGATCGCGCTGAACGAGGCGCGCTTCGAGGAGATGCGCCGGAGCGCATCGATGGCCCGGGTCTGCGGCTTCGAGGTCGACGTGATCTCGCCGGCGAAGGCAGTTGCAATGTGGCCGCTCCTCAACCCCGACGGGATCGTCGGGGCGATCCACCTCCCGGCGGATGGCTTCGCCAACCCGACCGACGTCACGATGGCCCTCGCGAAGGGGGCCCGCAACGGCGGGGCGCGGATCTTCGAGAACCTGGCCGTGACCGACGTCCTGACGACGGACGGCCGGGTCTCCGGGGTGGTGACCCCGGACGGCGAGATCGCCGCGGACATCGTCGTGAACTGCACGGGGATGTGGGCCCGGGCCCTCGGAGAAAAGAGCGGCGTGACGATCCCGCTCCACGCCGCCGAGCACTTCTACATCATCACCGAGCCGATCCCGGGGCTCGGGACCGACCTCCCGGTCCTGCGGGTGATGGACGAGTTCGCCTACGTCCGCGAGGACGCCGGGAAGCTGATGGTCGGGTTCTTCGAACCGGGTGCCAAGCCGTGGGCGACGGACGGGATCCCCGACGACTTCACCTTCGGGCGGCTGCCCGAGGACTGGGATCACCTCGGGCCGTATGTCGAGCGGATGGCCGAGCGCCTGCCGGTCCTGCGCGACGCCGGGATCAAGCTCTTCTTCAACGGGCCCGAGAGCTTCACCCCGGACGACCGGTACATCCTGGGCGAGGCGCCGGAGCTCTCGGGGTACTTCGTCGCGGCCGGGTTCAACTCGGTCGGATTCCAGTCCGGCGGTGGGGCGGGGCGTGCGCTCGCGGACTGGATCGTGGACGGCCATCCATCGATGGACCTGTCCGAGGTGGATATTCGCCGGTTCCTGCCGTGGCAGGGGAATCGCCGGTACCTCCACGACCGGACGACCGAGGTCCTCGGCCTCCTGTACGACATGCACTGGCCGTTCCGGCAGGTCGAGACCGCTCGGGGTGTTCGCCGGTCGCCGTTCCACGATCGCGTGGCGGCCGCGGGGGCGTGCTTCGGCGAGGTAGCCGGCTGGGAACGGGCGAACTGGTACGCGCCGCCGGGCGTCGAGCCGCGCTACGAGTACTCGTACGGCCGCCAGAACTGGTTCCCATATTCCGCCGAGGAGCATCGGGCGGTCCGCGAGGGGGTCGGCCTCCTCGACCAGACATCCTTCGGGAAGTACCTCGTCCAGGGACCGGACGCGGAAGCGGTCCTCCAGCGGATCTGCGCGAACGACGTCGGCGGGCCGGTCGGCCGGGTCGTCTACACGCAGTGGCTCAATGACCGCGGCGGAATCGAGGCGGACCTGACGGTCACTCGCCTTTCCGAGACGGAGTACTTCGTGGTGACGGCAGGGGCGACGCAGGCCCGCGACCTGGCCACGCTCCGGCGGGCGATTCCGGCCGATGCCCGGGTCGCGGTGACCGACGTCACCTCCGCCTGGGCGACGCTCAACGTCCAGGGGCCGCGCACCCGCGAGCTCCTCGCGCGGGCGATCGACGCCGACCTCTCGAACGAGGCATTCCCGTTCGGGACCTCACGCGAGGTCGACCTGGGGTACGCGCGCGTCCGGGCGACCCGGATCACCTACCTCGGCGAGCTCGGCTGGGAGCTCTACATCCCGACCGAGTTCGCCCTCGGGGTCTACGAGACGATCACCGAGGCCGGCCTCGATGTCGGGCTCCGACACGTCGGCTACCACGCGCTGAACTCGCTTCGGATCGAGAAGGCCTACCGGCATTGGGGCCATGACATCTCGGACGAGGACACGCCCCTCGAGGCCGGCCTCGGCTTTGCCGTGGCGTGGGAGAAGGCCGGCGGGTTCATCGGCCGCGATGCGCTCCTGCGCCAGCGCGAGGCCGGGGTCGGAAAACGGCTCGTGACCTTCGTGCTGGATGACGAGGATTCGCTGCTCTACCACAACGAGCCGATCTGGCGGGACGGTCGGCTGGTCGGGAAGATCACGTCCGGGATGTTCGGCCACACGATCGGTCGGGCCATCGGGCTCGGCTGGGTTGCCGGTTCGCCGGGCGATCTGTCGACGGCCGCGATCCTCGAGAGCGCCTACGAACTCGAGATCGCGAACGAGCGATTCGCGGCGACGCCGCACCTCCGCCCGCCCTACGACCCGACGGGCGCCCGGATCCGCGCCTGACGGGTCACGCGCGCCGGTCCGAGGGGCTGCTCGCGTCCCAGCTCCTCACCCCGCCGTTGGCTCGGCGCCCGCCGCTTGCCCCGGCGCCCGCGCGCCGGTTTCTGTCGGATGTCCACCCGGTAGGCACTCGCCAGACAGGCGCAGGCCGTTGACGTCGGTTTCGTGGCCAATGCGTACGGGGTGGGCATTGACCACCAGCCAAGCCCTGAATCCGCTCGTTTCTCGGTCACGGGCACCCGGACCGTCCCACCAACGTTTCTGAGTGCCCACGAAGTGGACATTCGGGAACTTCCGGGCCGAGCCGGCCGTCCGACCCGTGCTGCCTGCCTCGCCAGCCACCGGAGTGCCCTGCTTACCATGTCGACCATGCGCCCGTTCCGGTTCCTCGCCTCGTTCCAGGGATTCGCCTCCGGGCGCGAACTCGCCGATATGGCGCGGCGCGCCGAGTCGATCGGATACGACGCCCTGGTCGTTCCCGACCACCTGATCCCGCAGCTTGCGCCGATCGCCGCCATGGCGACGATCGCCGCGGCGACAACCCGCCTCCGGACGGGCGGCTTCGTCCTCAACAACGACCTGCGCCACCCGGCCGTCCTCGCGCAGGAGCTGGCATCGCTGGACGTCCTCTCGGGCGGACGGCTGGATGTCGCGATCGGCGCCGGCTGGCGCAAGGCCGAGTACGAGGCGATCGGCCTCTCGTTCGAGTCGGCCCGGGTCCGACAGGCGCGGCTCGCCGAGGCGGTCGCCGTTCTGAAGGGTGCCTTCGGTGACGCGCCATTCTCGTTCGCCGGCGAGCACTACATGATCACCGACTTCGACGGCCAGCCCAAGCCGATCCAGCGGCCGCATCCGCCATTCATGATCGGCGGCGGGGGACGGCGGACCCTCGAGCTGGCGGCACGCGAGGCACAGATCGTCGGCCTCGCACCGCGCATCCTGCCGTCGGGGATGTCGGATCCCCACTCGATCACGGTCGCCGGGACCGTTGAGAAGATCGCCTGGGTCCGCGAGGCGGCCGGGGATCGCTTCGCCGATCTCGAATTCAACGTCTACCCGTCGGGGGTCGGCACCTCCGTCACCGACCACGGGGCGTCGGAGCTCCGCGATGTCGCGGCCTTTCTCGCCGGCCGGACCCCCATCGACGTGACGCCAGAGGAGCTGGCCCAGGCCCCTCATCTCTTCATCGGCTCCGAGCCCGAACTCGAGGCAAAGTTCATCTGGCTCCGCGAGGAGCTCGGGATCAGTTCGTTCATGGTGGGCGAACTCGGCCCGCTCGATTCCGTGGTGGAGCGACTCGCCGGGAGGTAACGGGCCGGTCGCGCGCTGCGCCGGAGTGCGGCCGATCGGGCGCCAGCGCGCTCAGAAGACGGCGATCGTCCCCGCTGAACGCTCGACGCCACGCACTCGCTCGAGGCCCTCGTGCAGCACGAACGCGACTTCGGTCTCGAGGATTTCACCCGCTGCCAACGTGCGCGCTCGTCCCGCGGCGATCGCCCCCTCGAGGTCCATCGGGTGACTCGTCCATGGCTCGAGCGCGACGTGATGATGGCCTCGCCAACCGCCGTACACTTGCCAGAGCCAGGCGCTCGGGAAGACTTTGCGATCAAACACCATGGCGACCCCGCGTCGCGTCGCCAGGTCGGTGAGCGCGAGCCACCCGTCCGCCAGATCAGTGGCCCAGTGACCGCCGAAGACAGCCGCCTCCCGGTCCCGGACGAGCGATATATCGCGATAGCCCGTTGCCGAGGTCGGGTCCCGCATCCGCGGCCACGAATATCGGTCGCCGACCTCACCGATCTCGGGAGACGACGACACGCCAACCAGCATCTCGGTCGCGGGGTGGTCGATCCGGTGGGTCGGTCCCACCGCGAACGCCGGGTGGATCCCCCAGGTGAACGGCAATGGTCGGACGTCCAGATTCCGGATCACGTACTTCGCACGCAGGATCGGCTCATCGGCGTCGAGTGAGAGCCGGCGTTCGAATCGGGCCGCGGCGACGGTCCCGAATCCCGCAGCAAAAATGGAGGCCTGCCTTCCATCCGCGGCAACGGAGAGAGAGGCTTCCCACGGCACACACCATAGCTCGCCCATATATGGCAGCGGCTCGTCGTGGAGGCGGCTCGAGTCACCACTCGGGAAGATCTCATCCCAGCCACCCGACCACCAGTCGTCGAAGTGTGCGCCGTATGGCGCGGGGCGAGGTGTGGCCCGCGGGTTGTGCCAGAGGAGGTCCCGGCCCGCTGCCAGGTCCACGAGTTCCGCGACGTGCCCGCCCATCGACGGGACGACCGTGACCCGGATGGTCGCGTTCTCGAGGGAGAGAGCGTCGAGGCCTCGCCAGCTCGTCGCGACGGCGCGTACGCCCGAGGATTCAGCCTTCACACGAGCATCACTTCGACGCCCGCGGCGCGAATCTCGGCAACACGGTCGAGGTCCGCGGCGTTGTCGGTGATGAGGAGGTCCACCTCGGCGAGTGACACGATCGGCTTGAACCCCTGCCGCCCGATCTTCGAGGAGTCCGCCACGGCCACGACACGCCGCGAGCGCGACGTGGCAACGGCCCCGACCTCCGCGACCAGGACGTGCGGCGTCGTCAGGCCGGCTTCGACGGTCAGCCCGTCGCAGCCCAGGAAGATCACGTCCGCGGTCAGGCCGCGCAGCCCGTCGATCGTTTCGGGGCCGACGAAGGCCCGGTACTCGGGCAGGTACAGCCCGCCGACCACCACGAGATGGGGCGCCTCCCAGCTTCCGAGCTCGTCGATGACCGGCAGCGAGTAGGTGACGGCAGTAATGGCGTTGGGCGCGCGCAGCGCGGTCGGCATCTGTGCCGCGACCTGGGCGACCGTCGTGCCCGAGTCGAACAGGACCACCTCGCCTGGCTGCACCAGGCGCGCGGCGGCCATCGCGATCCGGATCTTCTCGTCCTGGTTGATCCGAAGCTTGGTGGCGTAGGTGCCGGCGGCGATCTTGGCGGCATGGCTGACGGCCCCGCCGTGGACGCGGCGCAGGCGCCCAGTCCCTTCAAGCAGGATCAGGTCGCGGCGGATGGACGCATCGGTGACACCGAAACGAGCGGTAAGTTCGGCAACGCTGACCCGGTGCGCCTCGTCCACGAGACGGGCGATCTCAGCGCGCCGGTCGTAGGCGGACAGCCGGGTCGGGTCGGCGATGACGCCTACGGGAAGGCTCACTTGTTCACCCCCATCGTGAGGCCCTGGATGAGGTTCCGCTGGAAGATGAGGTAGACCACGATGGCGGGCAGGGCCGAGAGCAACGAGCCCGCCATCAGGGCCGGCACGTTGACGACCCGTCCGGTCTGGATGACCGCAAGACCGACTGTGATGGTGCGCACTTGCGGCCCGTTGAGGAACAGCAGGCCGACCAGCAGGTCATCCCAGATCTGGATGAACTGGAGCACCGCAACCGTGGTGATGGCCGGGATGCTGAGCGGCAGCATCACCTTTCGGAAGACCTGCCAGTACGACGCTCCGTCGATCACCGACGCCTCGACGAGTTCCGACGGAATGCTCCGGTAGTAGGTCGTCATCAGGTAGGTCGCGAACGGCGCACCGAGCGCCGCATAGACGAGGATCGCGCCGAGGTACTGGTTGTTCAGGTGCGCGATCCGGGCGATGTTCACGAACTCCGGAATGATGATCGACTGCATGGGGATCATCATTCCGGCGAGGATCCCGAGGAACACGACGCCCGAGCCGCGGAAGCCGAGCTTGGCGAACGCGAATCCACCGGTGGTGCTGACCGCGATGATCAGGAGCACGGATCCAACGGTGACGATCGTCGAATTGCGCAGCTGCTGCGCCACCGGCAGGAACTTGAACAGTTCGGCCCAGCTGTCGAGCGAGAACCCGTTCCCGGAGAGGTACTGGTCCTTGGACCGGAAGGCCGTCAGGAGCATGAACAGGAACGGGAACAGCATGACCACCACGACGACGCACAGGATCAGGAAGATCAGGCCGCGGGTGATTCGGCGCCGGTTGTCGCGCATCCTGGCGGCCTAGTCCAGCCGGCTGCGGAAGATCCGCATCTGCGCAAGGCTGATTGCGAAGACGATGACGAAGAGGATGATCCCGATCGCCGCGGCAAAGCCGAAGACGCCGACCTGGAAACCCTGCTGGTAGACGTAGAACTCGAGCGTGGTCGTGCCGTACCCAGGCCCGCCGCCGGTCATGACGAAGATCAGGCTGAACAGCGCCGTGAACGCCGTGATGAGCGTCAGGATGAACGCGAACTGGATGAACCGCATGAGCATGGGGATCGTGATCTTCACGAACATCGTGAAGGCGCCGGCCCCATCGACACGAGCCGCCTCGTAGACGTCCCGGTCGAGCGTGGCCATTCCGGTGATGAAGATGATCGTGTTGGTACCGAAGACCGACCAGATGAACGTGATTGCGACGGCGGCCATCGCCGAGAGCTCGCCGGCCAGCATGTCGGTGTGGATGAAGCCGAGCCCGATGGCGCTCAGCACGTGATTGAGGACCCCTTCGCCCGCGAAGACGCGGAGCGCCACCATCCCGATGACGACCCACGAGATCGCCGTCGGCAGGAAGTAGGCGGACCGGAAGAAGCGCCACCCCAGGACGTGTTCGTTGAGCAGGAAGGCCACGAGCAGGGGGATGAGGATCGCAAACGGCACCGACGCCAACAGCAACAGGTTGTTCTCGATCACGCGCCAGAAGGTCGGGTCGCTGAAGAGCCGCTGGTAGTTGGCGGGCCCGATCCAGGATGCCGTGATCCCGTCCCATCGCGTGAAGCTGTAGTACGCCGCCTGGGCCAGCGGCGCCACGAGCAGGAGCAGTTCGAGGACGATGACGGGCAGGGCGAAGGCAATGCCGGCCCGGCGTTGCGAGGTCCGAAGCCGGCTCCCCGACCGGCGAGGATGCGCTCCGCGCGCGGCGGCAGTGCTATCGGCAGCCGTCAAGGTGGTTGTCATTGGGGGACGGAAGGGCCGGCGGCGGACGAGGTCCGCCGCCGGCCGAGATGAATCACCCGCCGGCAGCGGGTGCCGTGTAGGTGTCGCCACGCCGATCGGCCGGCAACTGGCTCAGCGCGTTCGCCATCGCCTTGGCCGCGTCCTGCGGGCTCATGGTCCCGGCGAGGATGGCATTCAAGACCTTGGTCGCCACGTCCTGGACCTCGGGCTGAATGACGTTGTCGATCATTGGATAGCGCGTGTACCCCTGCTTGCCGGCGAAGTCGAGCATCGCATTGGCCAGCGGTTCGGACGCAGGGGTCCCGGCGACGACCGGGATCAGGCCACCGTCCGCGATGATCTTCTGGGCCTCGGGCGTCACCAGCCAGGCGAGGAACGCCGCGGCCTCCGCCTTGTGTTGGGAGTAGCTGGTCACGCCGAACCCGTCACCCGGGAACTCGACCACGCCCTTGGCCTGCGTGTCGGTGAAGGGCGGGACGAAGACGCCGACCTTGTCGCCCATCTTGTCGTGGAATTCCTTGAAGTCCCACGAACCCTCGAGGGTCATCGCGGCCTTGCCGGCCTCGAACTGCGCCACTGAATCGGTGTTGGTGAGGACGTCGGAGTTCGTGTAGCCCTGGGTCTTGAGCGAAGCCCACTTGGTCAGCTGCGCGACGATCGCCGGGTCGGTCCACGGGATCTTGCCGCTGTAGAGCTTCTGCCAGTCGCCGACGGGCAGGTACATCATCAGGTAGCTGAGGTCGTAGTACGGGTAGAAGCCCGCGTTCAGGGCCTGGCCGCCGGTGCCGTAGGCCATCGGCAGGATGCCCGCGGTCTTGAGCTTCGCGCAGGCTGCCATGAACTCGTCCCAGTTGGTCGGGAAGCTCGTGATCCCGGCCTGGGCGAACAGGTCCTTGTTGTAGAAGCCGTTGTAGTGCTGCATGTCGAGCGTGACGCAGATGGCGCCCTGATCGAGGGACAGGCCCTTGGAGCACCAGTCGATGCCGGTGAACTGCTTGAGCGTGTCCGCCGGGATGTAGGCGTTGAGCGGCTCGAGGTAGGACTGGTTCTGGAGGGCGAACAGGCCCGTCCACATCGTCATCAGGTCCGGCCCCGATCCGGCGATGGCCGCGGTCTTGAGCAA
>Ga0315281_10009946_pt1 | contig 13159 bp, 9 predicted proteins | sample YL17G07_0_MG_FD_204540 | JGI IMG/M metagenome (GOLD analysis project Ga0315281, IMG submission 204540) | Sediment microbial communities from Yellowstone Lake, YNP, Wyoming, USA - YL17G07_0 | ecosystem: Environmental > Aquatic > Freshwater > Lake > Sediment | place: USA: Wyoming | collected... | reverse complement strand
CTCGATCTCGCCGACCCATGGCGTCGGTGGCATCGTCGTCTCGGGCGTCGCCGGCCGGTCGTCGTCCGGGTAGCCGTAGGGCAGGAGGGGGACGTACTCGCCGGCCCGGTCCTTCGGGTGTTGCCAGCCTCGTCGGATCTCACGCACCTCGCGGTTGGGGATGAAGCGGATGTCGTTGGTCATCGTCTACCTCCGCGCCGCGTCGAGCCGCTGGCGTGCCAGGCGGTCGTGCGCCTCGATGTTCTGGAAGCCGCGCCCGAAGCCGCTCGTGCGTGCCCGGAACGCGACCAGCTCATCGACGATGAAAGCGATTCGGCCCTCGTAGGGCCATGCGGGATCGGCTGTCTCGTCGGCTACAAACGGGTGCGGTAGAATCGGCCCACGATGGGAACCGAGGAGCGAGAACGGGCGACGGGCGCGTTCCTCTCGCGTACGCCGTTCGTCGGACGCGAGAGCGAGAACGCGCGCCTGCGCGCGCAGCTCGAGGAGGCACGCTCGGGCCGCGGCGGGCTGGTGATGCTCGTCGGCGAACCAGGAATCGGGAAGACCAGGACCGCCGAGGAGTTCGCCGCGTACGCGCGCGCGCAGGGCGCGACTGTGTTTTGGGGCCGCTGCTACGACGGTGAGTGGTCGCCCCCGTACGGACCGTTCGCCGAAGCGATCACGGAGTACGTTCGCGCCGCCCCCGCAGGCGCCCTGCGCGCTGACCTGGGCTTCGGCGGAGCTCCGATTGCGAGGCTCGTGCCAGCACTTCGGGAGGCCATGCCCGACATCGAAGACCCGGTCGCGCTCCAGCCAGACGAGGAACGTTTTCGTCTACTAGACGCGGTCTCCCAGTTCCTGATCGCCGTTTCGCGGCGCGCGCCGGTCGTGCTCGTGCTCGACGATCTGCACTGGGCGGACAAGGGGACGATCGCGATGTTGCGCCACGTCGCGCGCTTCGCGAAACAAAACTGCATCTTGATTACGGGCGCATACCGCGACGTCGAGCTGGACAGCGAGCACCCGCTGTCGGGGGCGCTCGGACAGCTCCGGCACGAGACGGACTACGAGCGGTTGCTGCTCAAGGGTCTCGACCACCAGGAGGTCGGCGAGCTGCTAACGGCGATCGTCGAGCGGGACGTGCCGCAAGCGGTCATCGACGCGATCAGCGCCGAGACCGAAGGCAACCCCTTCTTCATTCGCGAGACGGTGCTGCACTTCGTGGACACGGGCGCGATGTACCGCGAGGACGGCCGTTGGACGAGCGACGCGTTGAGCGTTGAAGAGCTGGGCATTCCGGAGGGCGTCCGCCAGGTCGTGGCCCAGAGGCTTTCGCGGCTGAGCGAGAGCGTGCACCGTCTACTCACCACCGCAGCCGCCTTCCACGGCGTGTTCCGCTCGGACATTGCGGCCCACGTGGCGGAAGTCGAAGAGCAGGCAGCGCTCGAGGCCGTTGACCAGTCGCTCGCTGCGCAGGTGCTGCGCCCCGGGAGCGCGCCGGGCACACTCGACTTCACGCACGCGCTCTTCCGGCACACGCTCTACGCGGAGCTGAGCCCGCCGCGACAGGCGCGGCTGCACCGCCAGATCGCCGAGGCAATGGAGTCAACGTACCGCGAACGATCGATCGAACACGCCGCGGAGATCGCGTACCACTATGGGCGCAGCGCCACGCTGCCAGGCGCTGGGCACGGTGTCCAGTACGCGATCGCGGCGGCAGACCGTGCCGAGGCGGCGTATGCGCACGACGAGACAGCCGTCTTCCTGCGCATCGCTCTTGAGATTCTGCCGGTCGGCGACGCGCGGCAGCCGCGCCTGCTGGGGCGGCTGGGCATGGCTCTCATCTGGGCGCTGCAATTCGATCAAGCGCAACGCGTGGCGCGCGAGGCGGGCGCGCGCATCGCCGACACTGAAGGCGACCAAGCCGCGGCCGAGTTCCTGAACGCCGCCGCCGACGCCATTGACCTCGCCCGCGCCCCAGTGGGGAGCTGCTTTGCGCTGGCCGAACAAGGGCTGACGTATGTGGGTGAGCAGCGGAACTCGACGTGGGTGCGGCTGATGAGCCACGAGCTCATCCACCGGAGGGTAGAGGATCCTCATGACCCCGGCCTCTTTGTGGAAACCTCCGAGCAACGTGAGGTCTGGCGCGTCATCGAAGAGCTTCCCCCTGACCAACGTGCCGGCCTGGAGGGACGAGGTCCCGCCTCCCGGGATGACCTGCTCCGCCGCTTCGCCGGCAACCCGTTCGCGCTCGCGACGCAGGCCGGCGAGTTCCAGCGCTGCCTCCGTCCGTTGATGGCGTTGGCCGAGCAACGAGTGCGGTATGGGCAGATTGGGCAAGGGGCCAGCGCGTGGGCGACCCTGGCCCGGTGCCACAACGCTTTGGGAGATTTCGCGGCGGCCCAACAAGCGTACGGCTGCGCGCTAGCGCTGGCCATGCGGGTGCCCGACGCCAATCCCTTACTCTGGTTTGGATACACGATCTATGAAATGCGCCTCGCGATGCACGACGGGCCGGACGAGGGCCGGCAGGAAGCGCGAGATCTCGGGCGACAGGACGGTAGCCGAGTATCTCTTGCAGCGTCTGGAGTCACCGCAGCAGCCCGGGGGATCGTAGCCCTCCGGTCCGCTCGCTCGGGGCGAACGAAAGAAGCGATCGAGGGACTGGAGACCATCCTAGTGGCGCTTGAGCGCGGTGCTCCGTCGCCTCCGTGGTCTGTCGAATCCACCTATTCGGCTTCGGTCGTCAACACCTACGGTCCGATGTCCTGCGACGCAGCAGCGACCCTGTGGCTCCTCGAACGCACCGATCACATCGAGGTCATCGAGCGCGGCATACGAGAGAAGGTCGTCGCGCCGGACTTCCGCTGCCCAATGCGCGACGGGCGCCATGCGCTCGCTCAGCTCTGCGCGCTGCAAGGCCGCCACGACGAGGCAGTCGCGTGGTTCGCGAAGGCCCGCGAGGTGCTGGACGAGCAGGGCGCGCGGCCGCTGCGCGCGATCGTCGACTACGACGAGGCGCTGATGTACGTGCGGCGCGGGCGTCGCGGCGATCGCGGTCGGGCGATGCCGCTGGTGGAGGCGGCGCTGTCGCAGTTTCGGGAAATCGGCATGACCGGCTGGATAGTCCTCGGTGAAAAGCTCGAACGCGGCCTCGCAGAAAAGAGCTTGGGCGTGGCAGGCTACCCGGACGCGCTGACGCCCCGAGAGGTCGACGTGCTGCGGCTTATTGCTAGAGGGCGCACGAATAGCGAGATCGCCTCCGACCTGACGCTGAGCGTGCGAACGGTCGGGCGCCACGTCACGAACCTCTACAACAAGATCCACGTGCGCAACCGCGCCGAGGCGGTCGACTACGCACACCGGCACGACCTGACATAGCGCTCCGCGTCTACGCTGGCGCGCAGGCGACCTACGTCCCCTCCTTTCCTAACCTACGTCCTTTGCTCGATGTGAGGCGGTTCATCCTCGCGCGATGATGGCCGCGTCGGGGATCGCCGGATGCGTGGACATACATGTTCGGCGCACCTGGCAGCCCCCGACATGCCCGACATGAATGTGCGGGAACGCGAGAGAGGACGGATGAAGAGGTGATGGCTGATCGTGAGCTAGGGCGAGTCTGGCGCATTCCGAAGGAAAGAAGGAGGAACCGTGCAATGTTGGCAGGATTCAGAGTAGTTCTTGTCTCGGCAATAGGGCTGGTGGCTGCGATGGCCCTGGGCGGCCTCGCACTCGCCCAGGAGCCGACGCACACTGACCACGCGCTTGCGCCGCCGACAGCGGCGGAGATCGCCGCCTGCCCGGCGGGTCATACCCTGACGGTCTCGCCGCCAAGCGCGAGCGCACCGAACACCGTGGGCGTGACGGTCTCTCCACAGCCCCCTAACGCGCCGCCTGTTTCTTTCATGGGCGATAGCTGGGGCCATTTCGTCTACTTCGTGGACACGGATCCAACTCCGGCCGGTCAGTACATACCCGACACCACGAAGATTATCCATGGTGTAGATCAATATTTCGGCATCCCGAACGTCACCCGGGACCTAACGAAGCCGTATCTCGTTGGGTACACGGGCGGCGCACTCTCGGCGGGCCAGCACACCGTGTGGGTTGAGGTTGGCTGGTATACGCCAAACGAACAAACCCGCTCGATGATCTCGTCAGGCCATGGAGCGAATGTGGCCTGTGATCTGAGAGGATCGGTCACCTTCACTGTTGCAGCGGCTCTGCCCGGCACCGGCTCTAGCGGCTACCTCGACCAGAACTCTTCTCCGTCGCCGATGTTGGCCTCGCTTGCGCTCGCCGCCGCGTCGTTGGTGGCCCTATGTGTCGGCGCCGGGCTCCGGAGGCGCAGCTAACGTTGGACAGGCAGATGACCCCACGGCATCGAGCGGTAAGAGGAGGAGACATGCTGAAACTGACGAATCTGGTCCTGCTAGGAATGGCCTTGGGAGCCGCACTGGCGTTCTCAGCCGCTAACACGTCCGCCCAGTCCGGTCCGTCGCCGACGGCGGGTGCCAGGCTCGTCGGCGGCCTGCTCAATCCGAAAGGCGTGAAGATCGGCCCCGACGGCATGCTCTACGTCGCCGAGTCTGGCACCGGTGGCGACATCACCCCGGCTGATCCGCACGCCGGCAAGAGTGGCTTCACCGGCCGCATCTCCAGGATCGATCCCGTCACGGGCGCACGCACGACGGTCGCCGACAAGCTGCCTTCCAATGCTGGGGTTCTCGGCGTGGAGGGGCCGGCGGACGTGGCCTTCATCGGCGGACAGCTGTACTACCTCCAGGGGCGTGGCGGCGAGTTCTTCGGATTCCCCGACAATCCCACGGGCGTGTATCGCGTCAACAAGGACGGTACGGCGAAGCTGGTCGCCGATATCACGATGTTCAACGTCGACCACCCGATCGGCGACAGCACGAAAACATCCCAGCAAGATATCGAGGCCGGCGCTGAACCTGCTGCTATGGCTGTACGGGACGGCGCCTTCCTGGTAGCCGAGGGGGCGTCGGTGGGGGTCGCGAATGCCAGCGCGGATCAGGTGCTGAAGATCACCACCGGGGGTGCCATCACCCGCCTCGCCGAGTTCCGGGGCAACCTCGCGTTGTCCAGCATCGCCACCAACGAGACCGGGCCGCTCTACGTCACCGGGATCGGTCCGGCGTTCCTTGTATCTGATGGCGCCGTGTACCAAGTTGGCTACCCGACGGGAAGCATCACTAAGATCGCCGGCGGCTTCAGCGCGATGGACGACGTGAAGGCCGGGCCGGGCGGGCAACTCTACGCGCTGTCGTTTGGAGATTTTTCGCCGGACGGACCGGGGTTGCTCGGCTCAGGCAAGGTCTTTAGGCTCGATGCCGTGGCGGGTACGTTGACGCCCATCGTCACCGGCTTCACCGCCCCGACAAAATTCATCTTCTTGGGAGACAACGCCTACGTCGTGAACCACGGCCAGTCGGGCAACGAGGGTGCCGGCGAGATCTGGAAGATCGACAACGTCTCATCGCTGAAAGCGCTGCCGGCGCCCGAGCCAACGAAAGCCGCAGCGCCGCCGACGACGACGACCCGATCCGTCATCGCAGCGCCAAACACGGGCACAGGCGACACGGCAGACCGCGGATCGTGGTTCTCGGCTATGCTGGTCGTTGGCATCGCGGGCGTTGCACTCGCGGTCGCCGGGACGCGCGATGGCCGCGTGCGGCGGCAGTCAAACAAGCGCCCATGACGATGGCTCGTTCGTAGATTGATCTCTCCGTAAAGAACGTCCGCGCAGAGAAGATGCACGCCGTCGAACTGACAAATTCGGCCCGGAAGGCGTAGAATTCGGCAGCATCGGGAGCGACTCCGCCGCGGTGGGGATGCACAGGAGTTTGGGGGACAGCATGGCCACCAGTCAGCAGACGCTCGTCCAGTACCAGTGTTCCTTTTGCGGCAAGAACGAGGATCAGGTCAAGCGCCTCATCGCTGGTCTCGGCGAGGCCAACATTTGCGACGAGTGCGTCGAGTCGTGGCATGCCAAGCTCGACGATTCACGTGCGCCAGGGCCTCGCGGGGCGCGATGACCGACGAGGTCACAGTGACTCCGAGCGCAAGCGATCGTAGACGCTTCGGATCACTGCGACGCCCCATTTAGGCTCGACTCAACAGACCTCGACTGCGGTGGGCACACCGTTCCCAGTCGTGTTCACGTAGGAGCGGTTAGATGATGACGGCCGCTATGCTTGGTCTGTCCAACTGATGGAAGAATCTGAGGCCGCATGCCAATCTATGTGATCGACGACGTCATCCGACGACTGCGTGATTCTCTGGCTGATCTGGAGTTTGGGCTTGAGCAGGCGCCGGCACGCTGGCATCACACTCTGCCACCAGAAAGCGCTGGCCTCTGGCCGCGCAATACGTGGACGGCGGCGATGAACCTCGCCCATCTGACCATCTACGAAGAGAGCATGGCGCTCCGCGTCCTCCGTTCGTTCGAGCCGGGCTTCGATCCGGCGGGCGAGCGTCGCGGTGGTAACGAGTCCTGGTTCTACAACGACGCGCTCGCGCTGTCCGGGGAATCGATCGAATCGATGTTGTCGCGCCTGCGCTCGGCGCGGCGGCAGCAGATCGATCTGGTCCAATCGTTAGGAGAGACGCGCCTCAACTCGGGTGTGACGCCGCTGTGGCCGGAACCGCACCACACGGCAGGTTGGGTCGTTACGAAAACGTTCCAGCACACCTGGGAGCACGGCAATGCGATCCTGCAGGTATGCTCCGATCGGTGGTATGATCGGCTTCCATGACGACCGCGCGCCCGACGACCGCCACGATCCTGTTCAGCGACCTCGTCAACTCGACGGAGCTGCTGCAACGTGTCGGTGACGAGACGGCGCAGCGCGTCTTCGAGACGCACCACCGAATGTTGCGCGATGCGGTGGCCGCGCACGGCGGCGCCGAGGTCAAGTGGACCGGCGATGGACTGATGGTGGCGTTCGATTCCGCAACTGCAGCGGTAGGCTGCGCGATTGCGATGCAGCAGGCGGCGCGGCGGCCGGCGGCGGGTGAGCCGCTGAAGATCCGCGTCGGGTTGCAGGTGGGGGAGGCGCTGCGGCACGACGCCACCGATTACTTTGGCACGACAGTGGTTATCGCGCGGAGGCTCTGCGATTCGGGCGGTGCGGGCGACATCCTGTGCTCAGCGCTCGTCCGGGCACTCATCCCCGACAGCTCCGCATTCAACTTCCGCGACCGCGGTGCACTGGTGCTGAAGGGCATCGCTGCGCCCGTGGATGCGTGCGAGGTGCTGTACGAGCACGACCCGCTGGCGATGCTGACGGTGACGCCGTTCGTCGGGCGGGATGATGTGATCGCGAGCCTGGCGGAGAAGGTGGAACAGGCTCGGACGGGGCACGGGTCGCTCGTGTTGCTCGTCGGCGAGCCGGGCATCGGCAAGACGCGGACGGCTGAGGAGTTCGCCGCCCTCGCCCGGCACAAGGGCGCGACCGTGCTCTGGGGGCGGTGCTACGACGGTGAGTGGGCGCCGCCGTTCTCGCCGTTCGTCGAGGCGATCAAGGAGTACGCGGCGGCGACACCACGCGATGAGCTCGCGGCCGCTCTCGGTTTCGACGCGGGGATCCTCGCGCGCATTGTGCCCGCACTGCGCGAGTTGTTGCCCGATATCGCGGAGCCGCCTGCCGTACCGCCGGAAGACGAACGCTACCGCCTTCTCGAAGCGGCGTCCAACCTCTTCGCGAAGGTCGCATCTACGGGCCCGGTCGTGCTGATGCTGGACGACCTGCACTGGGCCGACAAGGGCACGATCGCGATGCTCCGGCAGGTCGCACGGCAGACGTCATCGCAAGCGCTTGTGATCGTTGGTGGATATCGCGACGTGGAACTGGACCGCACGCATCCGCTGGCCGATGCGCTGGCGACCCTACGCCGCGAGACGAATTACGACCGCATCGTGTTGAAAGGGCTGAGCGTAACCGACGTGAGCGAGCTGCTGAGGCTTGTCGCGGAACACGACGTGCCGGAAGCGTTCGTGCGTGCCATCAGTGATGAGACGGGCGGCAACCCGTTCTTCATCCGCGAGGTGATGCTGCACCTTATTGACGAAAAGAAAATCGTCCAGGAGGACGGGCGCTGGGTGGGGGTGGTCGGCATCGCGGACATGCGGATCCCGGAGGGCGTGCGCGAGGTGATCGGCCGGAGGCTCTCGCGCGTCGGCGATACGTGCGGCCGGATGCTCACGGTGGTTTCGGCGCTTACGGCGGGCTTCTCCTGGAAGGTGATCGCGGCGCTCGTTGATGCGGACGATGCGGCGCTGCTGGATGCGATAGATGAGGCGCTGGCGGCGCAGCTGATCGTCGAACGGGAGCGTGGGAAGTACGACTTCGCGCACGCGCTGATCCGCCACACCCTCTACGAAGAGCTGAGCACGCCGCGCCGCGTGCTGCTGCACCGGCGCATCGGCGACGCGCTGGAGCGGCTGTACGGTGCCGATGTCGACACGCACCTCGCGGAGCTGGCGCATCACTTCTATCAGGCCGCACCCGGCGGTGACGTCGAGAAGGCGATCGACTATGCAACGAGGGCGGGGGTCCGGGCGATCGAGCTGTGCGCCTGGGAAGAGGCGGTGGGCCACTTCGAGCGCGCGCTCCAGGCCATGGAACTTATCGCGGCCGCTCTCCACGGCGAGTCTTCGACCGACAAACGGCGGCGCGTCGACCTGCTCATGCGGCTGGGCGGGGCGCACGGAAGTAATACCGGCGCCGCATCGGCGAGGGACATCTACGAGCGCGCGGCGCTCGTCGCGAAAGCGGCTGGCCTTGCGGAGCAGCAAGCCCTCGCGGCCGCGCGCTACGCTGCATGGTTCGATCCCTTCAACGATTTAGCGCGACCGGTCGCGATGCTTGGCGAGGCGCTGGCTGGCCTGCCCGAAGGAGACAGCTCCGCGCGGGCGCTCGTCATGGCTTCCTTGGCCGTCGCCCAGTACTACTCCGCACCGCGCGAACACGTGGCTGAGATCGCCCGCGCCGCCGTCGGCGTGGCCCGCAGCATCAACGACCCGGAGACGCTGTCGCTGGTCCTGGCATCTGCGCACCGCGTCCTTACTGGCCCCGAAAGCGTCGAGGAACGGATCGGCATCGTGGACGAACTCCTGGCGCTGGCACTCAACAACACGAGCGCATACAAGGGGTTCGCCGCCAACAACGCCCTCGCCCGTCGGCGCATCGACCTCGCCGAAATCGGCGATATCAAGGGTTCCCAGCGCGATATCGAGGCGAATCTTGCCTTCGCCAGGGAGGTCCGCCTCGAAGGACTCATGTATAGCGCCTCGGCCTCGCTCGTCATGAGACCGGCGTTGGAAGGGCGCTTCGACGAGGCAGAACGGCTCATGCAAGAGGCGCTCGTCCTCGGTCAGCAGCTCCAGAGCGATAGCCCCGTGATCACGTTCGGCGTCCAGCTCATCGGCCTCCGCGTCCTCCAGGGCCGGTTGGGCGAGATCGAGCCGCTCGTGAGGGCGCAGGTAAAGCAGCTCCCTAACATTGTCGGTTTTAGGTGCACGCTGGCGTTCGTCCACGCCGAGCTCGACAACGCGGAGGAGGCGCGCCGGGAGTTCGAAGAGTTGGCTCCGCAAGGCTTTGGTGCTCTGCCGCGCGACGGCGACTGGCTTATCGGCATTTACCTGCTCACCGAGGTGTGCGACTATCTCGGTGACGCGGCCCGTGCCATGACTCTCTACGACCTGCTGCTCCCCTACGCCGGCCGCAACATCATCACGGGCTTTCCCGCGTTCTGCACCGGCTCCGCCTCGCGCCAGCTCGGCATGATGGCCGCGGTGATGGAGCGCTGGGAAGACGCCGAGCGGCATTTCGAGGACGCACTCGCGTTCGACCAGAAGATGAACGCGCGCCCGTGGGTGGCGCACGATCAGTACCGCTACGCCAAAATGCTGCTCGCCCGCGGCGGGGCGGATGATCGTGCGAAGGCGATCGGGTTGCTGCAGCAGGCGCTCAAAACCGCCGAAGAGCTGGGCATGGGTAAGGTGCGGGCGGACTGCGAGCGGCTATTGGCGAGCGGAGGGGTCCGACTGGCGGTCGAGAACGGCGACGACAGACCTTCTCAGTGATCGATGGTTCGGTGTACCTAAACCACGCACCCCGCACGACGTGGTCATAGTGCCTGGACGCGACATGGATAGTTCGCCGCCGGTACTGAGAATACTCTCGAGCGGGTGTGGCAGCTGCCGAGTCGGCTATGCTACGTGCACCTACGGTCGAGCTTGTAGAGTCACCGTGGTTGGGAGCCTCAATGCGAATCAAACTCGATTGGCTGGGTTGCGCTACATTTCGACTGACGATCGACGATCTTGTGATCTTCCTCGACGCCTACATGGACCGCGTGGCGACGGCTCCGCCCGTCGGGCTCGCAGCCGCCGACGTTGCGCGCGCCGACTTCATCCTCGTCGGGCACAGTCACTTCGACCACATATCCGGCGCCGACGTGATTGCACAGAACACCGGCGCCAGGATCATCGGTTCCAACGAGAGCTGCCACGTGATGAAGCGCGCCGGCGTACCTGTCGGGCAGCTCCTCCCGTCGCAGGGCGGCGAGCGCCATCGATTAAGCGACAACGTGACGGTGCGCGTCTTCCCGAGCCTGCACGCCTGTCTCTGGACGGGCTTGGCTGGTGGTCTCGGCGAAGCACGCACGGGACACCTGGGTCTCACAGAGGATGAGCGAGCCGACGCGTTGGCGACCAGCCGGGCATCGTCGGCGGTGGGAGCCGGCCGTGTGGAGGGAAGCGCGTTCGCGGAGCACTATCGCACAGCAACCGGGAGCCGCCGAGACGGCGGCGTGTTGGTCTACCTCATCGAAACGCCCGCCGGTTCGATCTTTTTCCAGGACACAACGGGCTGCTGGACGGGTGTCCTCGCCGGCATCAACGCCGACGTAGCCATTCTGGCGTTGTCGGGCCGGGCGAACCACAATGGCGAGCCGTACCAGGGCTCGCTCGCGGCGTTTGTCGCGATGGAAGCAGAACTACTTGGCGCGCGTTCGGTGTTCCTCGCCCATCACGACAACTGGGCGGGAAACGCTGAGTTCAAACCCAAGGATCTCACGCCTCTCCGGGCCGATCTCGGGCAGGCGGCGCCCGCAGCGCACCTCATCGAGACGGGCTACCTCGCCGAAACACCAGTGTTGTTGGGCTAACGCAGGTCGCCGCGCCCCAGGCGCTCATCGATGGGCCATTCACGATGAACCGGTTGTGTGGCCGGTGGTATAGAGCAGCTGTTTCGTAAGCCTCCCCACGCCGAGCGCTGCGCACCAGACGCGGACGCCCGAGCGTAGACCGCACAGTTTTCTGGTATTCGCGCAGGCTTCCTCAACCGGGCTTCCGTCCGATGGCCTGGCCGAGGGGAACGCTGCAGACCGATCCTGGTATGTTCGCGAGGTTGCGGAGCATCGCGGCTCCTTCGGCCAGCTTCTCCGCCGTGCTCCAGCCCTCGCTGACGGCAAGCGTCGCGAGGTCCCCCTCCACTGCGCCAGCGACTAAAGAGAAAAACTCGGCGCGGTCGTCGGGCAGCTCAGGCTGCCAGGAGCCCAGGGTGACGAACACGTCCTCGAACCCAGCCAAGTGGAGAAGCGTGCCCAGCTCCCTCCCGACGTCCGGATTGCCGCCGGAGCGCTCCGCACCAAGGGCAATGATGCGATACATCTCGCGCACAAGCGCATCCTCGGGCCAGATGATGATCGAACCGAAGATGCCTTCGCGCAGCGCTACCAACCCCCCGGGTCGCAGGACTCGCTTGAATTCGGCCACGGCCTTCTCGCGATCGGGGATGTGAATGAGCACTGCCTGGGAAAACACCACGTCGAAGCTATTGTCGTCGAACGGGAGGTCGAAGATGTCTCCCTGGCGGAATGCGACGTTTTCCAGGCCCAGGTCGCGCGCGAACGCGCGAGCCCCATCGAGTTGCTCCGCGCCGATGTCGACGCCGACGGTTTGCCCCTCCGGCGCCCACTGAGCCAGACCGACCGTGATCGAGCCCGGACCGCAGCCGCAGTCGAGGATGCGACTGCTGGCTTCCACGTGCTGGCGAAAGAACGCGCAGCACCCCTCCGCGGTGCGAGAGCGCATTCGCGCGAGCGCACCTTCATTGTGCCCAACGGTGTAGCTGCTGTCCGCCGTCACCTTTTCCTCCTCCGCGGTGGCTCCGTATCGCCCTCACACGGGGTGCGCGCGAGCGGCGCCACGTATCAGGTCCGTCGAGCAAAACCCTCAAATCCAAACTGGTACGCGCAGGCCTTTGATCCTCAACCGGACTTCCAACCGATGGCCTGACCGAACGCCTGTGCCCAGATCGACCCTGGTGCGCTCGCGAGGTCCCGGCAACGTGTGGCCGCTTCGGCCACCCTCTCCGCCGTGATCCAGCCCTCGCCCACGGCAATGGTTGCAAGGTCTTCCTCGAACAGACCAGCAAGCAAAGAGAAATACTCGTCGCGTTCCTCGGGCCGCTCAGGCTGGACGAAGGACACGCTAGAGAACACGTCATCGAATCCGGCCGCGTGGAGAAGCGTCCCCAGCTCGCGCCCAACGTCGGGATTGCCGCCGGAACGCTGCGCGCCAAGGCGAAACATGCGGAGCATGTCCTGAACGAGCGGCTCTTCGGGCCAGACGATGTGGGAACCGAGGATACCGTCGCGAAGCGCGACCAGCCCTCCCGGGCGAAGCACTCGCTTGATCTCGGCCAGCGCCTTCTGGGGATTGGGGACGTGAAACAAAACAGTCTGGGAAAACACCACGTCGAAGCTGTCGTCTTCGAAAGAAAGAGCGAAGATGTCTCCCTGGCGGAACGTGACGTTCTGCACACCCAGATCGCGAGCGAGCGCGCGAGCCCCATCGAGTTGCTCCGCGCCAAGGTCGATGCCGATGGTCTGCCCGTCCGGCGCCCACTCAGCCAGGCCGACGGTGATCGAACCCGGCCCGCAGCCACAGTCGAGGATGCGGCTATCCGGCCGAACCTGATCGCGAAAGAACCCGCAGCACCTTTCCGCGGTGCGAAATCGCATGTACGCGAGCGCACCTTCGTGGTGCCCGATGGTGTAGCTGCTGTCACCGGTCATTGTGTCCTCGATCCCGTTGCTCCATGCTCCTGCGATCGGGCCCTCAACCGGGCTTCCAACCGATGGC
>Ga0315281_10009945_pt1 | contig 13160 bp, 9 predicted proteins | sample YL17G07_0_MG_FD_204540 | JGI IMG/M metagenome (GOLD analysis project Ga0315281, IMG submission 204540) | Sediment microbial communities from Yellowstone Lake, YNP, Wyoming, USA - YL17G07_0 | ecosystem: Environmental > Aquatic > Freshwater > Lake > Sediment | place: USA: Wyoming | collected... | reverse complement strand
TGTTTCAAATTTAGGTCCATTAGCATTTTTCTAAATCACCTTGCTTGGCAAGGGGGTCAAGGGCGGGGAAACCCTGCCCCTACAATACGACAGGGTTTATTGTAGGGGCGAGGTCTCCTCGCCCCAGATCCGATTTGCTTGAAATGTAATGCCAGTTAATTACAAAACACACCACTATGCTGCGCTCAGAATGACAAAATCGCGATCTTGGGAGTTTTTCAACAGCCTATTCGCGGCGAGGAGTGACATTGTTTTAATGCTCAAACCCTTAGCGAAATCCAAAACCCGGTCTCACCATTCCTGTTAACGCCGTGGCGAAGATTATTAATCCTTCCTCGGACATCCATCCCAAGGTGGTTTCCTGGTGCAGAGGCCGAAATATTGGCGGAGCATCGAATTAGGGCAGGCGGGGGGGTGCCGCAAAATCCCGAAATAGGAGGACATCATGCCTTATAAGACTATCCTTTTTGCCGCCGAGGGCGGGGTTGGCACCTTGACCTTCAACCGCCCGGAGAAATTGAATGCCCTGACTGCGGAGATGCTGGCGGAGGTTGCGGCTGCCTTGGACCAGGTAGGCAAAAATCCCGAGATCCGGGTCCTGATCTTAACCGGCCAGGGCCGGGCCTTCATCGCGGGTGCGGATATCAAAGTCTTTACGCAGTTAGATCCCCTGGCCGCCAGGCAACTTGCTTTTACGGGCCAGGAGGTGGTTTCTAAACTAGAGCAACTCCCCATCCCGGTAATCGCCGGCGTCAACGGCTTTGCCTTGGGTGGCGGCTGCGAGGTGGCCATGGCCTGCGATCTCATCTACGCCTCGGAAGATGCCAGGTTCGGCCAGCCGGAGATCAACCTGGGAATCATGCCCGGATTTGGGGGGACCCAGCGCCTGGCTCGCCTGGTGGGCAAAGGCCTGGCCAAGGAGTTGTGCCTCACCGGCCGCACCATCGACGCTGCGGAAGCCAGGGCCATGGGTTTGGTGGCCCGGGTTTTTCCCGCCGCCAGCCTCATGGAAGAATGCACCAAGGTGGCCAGATCCCTGGCCGCAAAGGGGCGGGTGGCGCTGCGGGGGGTGAAACAAACGATAGACCGCGGCTTTAACCTGGACCTGCACAACGCTTGCGCCTTGGAAGCGGAGGCCTTTGCTCTGTGCTTTGCCTCCCCCGATGCCAAAGAGGGCGCCGTTGCCTTCCTGGAGAAGCGCCAGCCCAAGTTTTTATGAGGCTTTTTCATGCTTCGAGGATTATTGTAGGGAATAATCGTTTCGCAGAAACGATTTTCGTGGAAAGGAGCGCAAGGTGGATATCGTCGTACTGCTTAAACAGGTGCCGGATACGGAAACGGTCATCAAGATTGGGGAAGACGGCAGATCCATTGTCACCAGCGACATCAAGTGGATCATCAATCCCTACGATGAGTATGCCGTGGAGGCTGCCCTGCGCCTCAAGGACAGCCAGGCCGCCAATGTCACCATCCTTAGCGTGGGTCCCCCGCGGGTGGTGGAATCCATCCGCGCCGCCCTGGCCATGGGAGCCGATAAGGGTGTCCTGGTTGATGATCCGGCCACCGAGGGAAGCGACGCCCTGGGGAAGGCCACAGTCCTCGCCGCGGCCCTGAGGGCAATCCCCTTTGCTCTCATTTTCTGCGGACATCGGGCGGTGGATGATGATGAGAACCAGGTGGGCGTTATGGTGGCCGAGCTTTTGGACCTGCCCCATCTGGCCCTGGCAGTGGCCCTGGAAGTGGAGAATAACCAGATAAGGATCGAACGGCCCACCGAAGGGGGGAAGGTAAGGTTGGAGGCCTCCCTTCCGGCCCTGGTCACTTTTGGGGGTTCCCACGCGGTCTGGAATCCGAGATACGCTTCGCTGCCCGGCATCATGAAGGCGAAGAAGAAGCCGCTGGAGATAAAAAAGCTGGCGGACCTGGGTCTGTCGCCGGATCAGGTGGGAGCTCCGTCCGCCAAAGTGAGGGTCACCTCCCTGGAGATGCCGCCGCCGCGGCAGGCAGGGCTCCTGGTGGAGGGCGACACTGCCGGGAAGGCCAGGGAGTTGGCGCGCTTACTCCATGAAGAGGCCAAGGTCATTTAGGTTGGTTGACCTTTTCGCCGGCGGGGATCTTCCCTGCTCCCAGGCTTGCAAATAAAGGAGGCGACACCATGGCACAGGGCGTATGCGTGATCACCGAGTTCCGGGGCGGGGCCTTTCGCAGGGTCTCTTTTGAGGTGGCCAGCGAGGGCCGCAGGCTGGCCGACGCCCTGGGCGAGCCCCTCCTGGCCCTCGCCCTGGGGTACGGGGTGGCGGCCGCGGCGGCTGATTTGGGCCACTATGGGGTGGAAAGGGTCTACGCGATTGACCAGCCCCAGTTGCAAGATTACCTGGCGGAGACCTTTGCGCCGGTGGTGGCCCAGCTCCTGCAAACTTTGCAGCCCAAAGTGGTGCTCACCGCGGCCTCGGTGGACGGCAAGGATTTGAGCGCCCGCTTGGCGGCCCGGCTGGGCGCCGGTCTGGCCCAGGACTGCACCGAGCTGAAAATCCAGGGCGGCGCCCTCAAGGCCAAAAGGCCGGTCTATGCCGGCAAGGCCTTGGCCTGGTATGAGTGGTCCCCCGGGGCCTGGCCCCAGATGGCCTCTTGCCGGCCCAATGTGATGGCTTGCCTCCGCCCGGACCCCTCCAGAAACGCCGCAGTGGAAACCCCGGCGGTTTCTCTGCCGGCTGCCATTAGGAGCCGGGTGGTGAGCGTCGAGGGGGCCGTCGGCCAGGTGGACCTCACCGAGGCGCAAATTATTGTCTCCGGCGGTCGCGGCCTGAAGGGGCCCGAGAATTTTGCCATCCTGGAAGAGTTGGCGCAGCTGCTGGGCGGCGCCGTGGGGGCCTCGCGAGCCGCGGTGGACGCGGGCTGGCGTCCTCATGCCGAGCAGGTCGGACAGACCGGCAAGGTAGTAACCCCGGTTCTCTACATTGCCTGCGGCATCTCGGGGGCCATTCAGCATCTGGCCGGCATGGGCTCCAGCAAATACATCGTGGCGGTCAACAAGGACCCCGAAGCTCCCATCTTCAGCAAGGCGGACTACGGCGTGGTGGCGGACCTCTTCCAGTTCCTGCCGGCTTTCATCGAGGAGGTGAAAAAACTTCAGTCCGCCTGCTAGTTGGTGTGTTTCGTAATTAACTGGCATTACATTTCAAGTAAATCGGATCTGGGGCGAGGAGACCTCGCCCCTACAATAAACCCTGTCGTATTGTAGGGGCGTGGTTTCCCCGCCCTTGACCCCTTTGCCAAGCAAGGTGATTTAGAAAAATGCTAATGGAACCTAAATTTGAAACAGACCACTAGTTGGTGTGTTTCATAATTAGCTGGACATAAATTCAGATCCGGAGCGCTGGACTTGGCAGGGTTAAATCCCCCTTTGAAAAAGGGGGATTTAGGGGAATTTCAAGTGCTTATAAAAATCCCCCCTGACCCCCCTTTAGGAAAGGGGGGTAAAAAAACCTGCTTTTCCGATGTTACCTTAATTATGAAACAGACCACTAGTTGGTGGGTTGCGCAATTAGCTATCCTTAAAAATGTCCTTAAAATTCCCTCTCCCCTCGGGGGGGAGGATTAGGGTGAGGGGGGCGAATCTCTTAATCTAACGCCATTACCGGACTATTTTCACCCCCTCTCCCAAAACCTTTTTCCAACATTCGCACCCCATTCCGGCACACCCCTGCGCGTCACTGAACAGGAGGCACTGAATATGCGACCGGGATACTTTCCCGCCAATCTCCTCTTTGGGCTCATCTTTATCGCGGCCAACGCCTTTTTTCTGTTCACCGTCTATAAGCTCTACCGATTACTGCGGCTGGGGCAGCCGGAAAGACGGTTCGACCAGATCGGCCGGCGCCTCCAGGGCGTGGCCACCTTTGTGTTGGGACAGCGGCGGGTGGTGAGGGAGCCGGCGGGCTGGGGCCATTTTGTCATCTTCTGGGGTTTTGTCATCATAACCATCGGCAGCCTGGAGACCTTTGGGGTGGGCCTTTATCATGGTTTCGCCTACTGGAAATTCCTGGGGAAGGCGCCAGCCGCGTCTCTTTACCTGCTGCAGGACTTATTTGGCGCCGGCGTCGTCATCGCTCTGGGCGTCTCCCTCTACCGGCGCTGGGTGATCAAACCTGAGCGGCTGCAATTTTGTGACCAGCAGGCGGCCAATCTGGATGCGGGGATTATTATCAGCTTGATTTTAATCCTGATTTTGCTCCTGTTTGGGGAGCGCGCCGTGGAATACCTGCTGGCCCAGGGGCAGACCACCGGCTACTTCCCCCGGACCGCCTTCATCTCGGTGGCGCTCTCCCGGGGGTTTTCCGGTTTGCCGGAGCAGACCCTGCGGGGCTGGCACACCTTTTTCTGGTGGGCCCATACCCTGGTGATCCTGGGTTTTCTGGTCTATATCCCCTTTTCCAAGCACCTGCATCTCCTGGGAGCGATTCCCAATGTGTTTTTCCGCCGTTTCCGCCCCCTGGGTGAGCTCACCAAAATGGACCTGGAAGATGAGACGGTGGAGACCTACGGCGTTGCCAGGATTGAGGAATTTACCTGGAAGCAGCTCCTGGATCTTTATGCCTGCACCGAATGCGGCCGCTGCTCCGAGAACTGTCCCGCCACCCTCACCGGCAAACCCTTGAGTCCTAAAGAAACCATCCATCACCTCAAAAAGCACCTCCTGGTGCAGGGGAGACTTCTGCTTAGCGGCCGCGAACCTGGGAAGGGCCTCCAGACAGAAAGTTCCGCCAAAGAGCTGAACCAGGCCCTGGTGGGCGACGTCTGTTTGCCTGACGAGATTTGGTCCTGTACCACTTGCGGCAACTGCATGGAACACTGCCCGGTCTTCATTGAACATATCCAGAAGTACGTGGATATGCGCCGCTATCTGGTGCTCATGGAGAGCAGTTTCCCGCCGGAGGTCCAGACGGTATTGCGCAACTGGGAGACCAACTCCAATCCCTGGGGTATTGCCTTTGCCACTCGGGGAGATTGGGCCAAGGGGCTGGAAGTGAAAACTCTGGCCGAAAACCCGGAGGTGGAGTACCTTTATTATGTGGGCTGTACCGGCAGTTTTGACGAGCGGGGCAAAAAGGTCACTGCCGCCATGATCAAGCTCCTCAACCGGGCCGGAGTAAGTTTCGGCATCCTGGGGGCGGAGGAAAAGTGCTGCGGGGAGACGGCCAGAAGGATCGGTAACGAGTATCTGTTTCAGAGCATGGCCGCGGAACTGGCGGAGACTATCAACGGCTACGGCATCAGGAAGATCATCGCCACCTGTCCCCACGGGTACAACTGCTTGAAGAACGAGTACCCCCAGTTGGGCGGCAACTGGGAGGTTTACCATCACACCGAATTTCTGGCCCGGCTCCTCGGGGAGGGGCGGTTAAGGCCCCGGCGCCGGTTGGATAAGAGGCTCACCTTCCATGACTCCTGCTACCTGGGCCGCTATAACGGGATGTACGACGAGCCCCGGAGCCTCCTGCGGTCAATCCCGGGCTTGCGCCTCGAGGAAATGGAACGCCATCGCGCCAAATCTTTCTGCTGCGGGGCCGGCGGCGGCAGAATGTGGATGGAGGAGACCCTGGGGATAAAGAAGATCAATGAGGCCCGCACCGACCAGGCTCTGTCGCTGGAGCCGGAACTCATCGCGGTCTCCTGCCCCTTCTGCACCATCATGTTGGAGGATGGCCTCAAGGCCCGGGAAATGGAACAGACTGTGAGGGTGTACGATATCGCCGAACTGCTGGTCCAGGCTCTGGAAGCCGAGGAGTAGGGGCCTGGCAGGCGGTGGCCATAAGGCTTTTCCGGCTGCGCCAGGGAACTACTGGCGGGTTTCGCAATTAGCTATTCTGATAAATGTCCTTAAAAATTCCCTCTCCCCTCAAGGGGGTCTGGGTTAAAACTGGACAGTTAAATTTTTTGTATAGAGATTAAGCTGCCCAGAAAGGTAAGAAAATAGAGACCATAACGGCTACGACCATAAATAGGACTGCTAACCAGCCAAAAAACTTAACATAGCCGGGATGTGTTTCTTCTCCCACTATCTCGGGATCATTCCCCACAACCATTATGACGATTAAAAGCGGCAGGGCAATAATTCCATTCAAATAGGCAGAATAATAGAGAGCGGTAATCGGATTAATATGGAAAAAATTTAATGCTAATCCGACAATCATTGAAAAGGCGATCACCAGATAAAATCCTTTGGCCTGAGAAAACTTAAGCTCCAACCCTTCCTGCCATTTCATTATTTCGGCTAACGCATAGGCGCCGGAGCCTGCTAAAACCGGAATAGCCAAAAGTCCGGTACCGATAATGCCCGCGGCAAAGAGCAAATAAGCGTGTTCGCCTGCTAAAGGTCTGAGAGCCAGGGCAGCCTCCTCTGCTGAGGCAATATCGGTAATCCCTTGTTGGAACAGCACCTGTGCGGTGGTCAGGACTATAAAAAAGAATACCACGTTAGCCAGAATCATACCGACATTTACATCAGTGCGCATCCTGATAATCTTGTCATGAATCAGAGCTCCGTTAAATTCTCCTTTTATTAATTTGTTCTCCTCAACTTCTTGAGAGGTCTGCCAGAAGAAAAGATAGGGCGTTATGGTCGTCCCGAAGACTGCAATCATGGCAAAAATATATTCTTTATTAAAATCTATCTGAGGGATAAAAGATTGTTTGAGAACCGTGATCCAATCAGGTTTGATCAAAACACCAGCGATTATATAAGCAAAAACTGAGATGGTAAGCCATTTAAGAAATTTTACATACAGATGATATTGAACAAAGATTTCCAGCAACAAAATGACAACCGTAAATAAAATCGCACCAAGATAGTCATTAACCCCGGTTAACATTTTTAAGGAAGCAGCCATCGCTCCAATATCAGCACCAATATTAACCACGTTGGCTATTATTAAAAGAATAACGGCAAGGATAACAATTCTTTTGCTATAATGCTGTAGCAAAACTCCGGCCAGCCCCTTGTTGGTCACAACTCCGATGCGGGCGCAAACCTCCTGCACCGCCAGCATGATAGGAAGCAACCAGGCCGCCATCCAGATGATGGCCAAGCCGAATTGTGCTCCCACCGAGGAATAGGTGCCAATGCCGGACGGATCGTCGTCGGAGGCGCCGGTAATCAACCCCGGCCCCAGCGCCTTGATGAAAAGATGGGTTTTCTGCCAAGGGTTTTTAATAAGTTCCTTTATTCTCGGTACTTCGGACTCAGCAATCCGAAACGTTCCATCCAATGCCTTAATCGTTTTGATCTCACCCCAAATTACCAGTCTTCTGGCCAAGATAAGAGGTATGCCGACTTTCCGCCGAAATTGGGAAATATTGTAGAATCTTTTTTGGGACTGATTATTCATTGGGGGTTTAATTATTAGGATATTTCAGGTCAGCCGGCGACGATTAATCTTCCCATGAGAATAAAAATAAGTTTTCGACTAGCCTTTAGAGCCCGGGGCCCACGGGGCATCCAGGCGTGGGCTTTAATTGATCCCATAAACCAGCAACTTCGCGCTTCCCAGGCGTTCCGGTTCCCTATCTTTTCTATTTTATCACCATAATCAGTCTTCTCGATATGACAACCTGCGCCTAGATGGAATAAAATTTTCACCTCGATGAGGCAGGGCCGGATAAGAACCGTTTTTTTAGTTCAACATTTTTGAATGAAGCCGCACGGTGGGTTGACCTATCCGCTATCTTAGAAACTTATCAAGGTGCCGAAAATGCGGGATATACCATGGTATCGAAACCCTGAGCCTTCCATCCGAGGCACCCTGGCTGGAGATTCGCTTGACCCTTTTCTGGCCTGCTTGGTCTAGGCAGATTTCTAGGCAGATCTCATTTGGAATTTTTCATGGTTGGAGGTCGATGGGCAAGATGTCTCCAAACGTAATCAGCCGCCCTGGATAGATTTACCTCGTTTTTCCAGTTGGAAAAATCAGCCAGCCGTTTTATATTAATAAAGATATGCTATGGGTAGCGTAGAAAAACCGGCAACCTGCATCAGCGAGCCAAAGCTGCCCCAAGACAGATGCAAAGGAAATTTTGAAAAGGCCTGAAGGTGGGCACCAGGCTGTGAGGCTAATCAATTCTAATCTTCTGAAGCCAAAAATTTGTAAGAACTCCAGGTTGTGGGTAAGACATTAATATGTCAAAAAAAATCATGTCGCCAAAAAGCCTGTATCTCTCCAACAAACCTTTGGTAAGATATAATGCTTATATTACTCGGCAAAATAGAAATATGCTCAACCAGCATGCCAGCGGGCTTTTGTGGTTTACCGGTTTTTCAGGTGCGGGTAAATCTACCATATCTCATGGGGTAGAAAAGGAGCTTTTAAAACGTGGCCTCCGATCTTATGTACTGGATGGGGATAATGTCAGACACGGGATAAATGCTGATCTTGGGTTTACTCGTAAAGATAGAAAAGAAAATATAAGAAGAATAGTAGAGATATCAAAGTTACTTGTTGATGCCGGATTAATTGTTCTGGCTTCATTTATATCACCATATAAAGAAGATCGGGACTTTGTAAGAAATAATTTTAAAGGAGACAATTATTATGAGATCTATGTGAAGTGCTCAATCCAGGAATGCGAGAAGAGAGATCCAAAAGGGATGTACAAGAAGGCGAGGCAAGGATTTATTGAAAGTTATACCGGAATCTCGGCCCCCTATGAAGAACCTGAATCTCCTGATCTGGTAATTGATACGGAAACAATTAGTATTGCAGACTCAATTCAAATTGTTTTAGATTTCATAGATCGATGGGGGATGTTAAGCTTAAACAACTCGGATGAATGGAACTTCACCAGGAATCTTCCTTAGGCTTCGAAATATAATTATTTCAGACGATCAGGTGGCTGGCCTTAAAAGGCAGGCATCGGGGAAACACCACGTGGGAACTTATGCTGCCCAGTCTAATCACTCCAACCGTCCAAAGTTGTTGCGCCTGGTCAATGCCCTCGGTCGCTCGTTGCTGAGCAATGGCTCAACCTGGCTGCCGTTTGATGAAAAGACCCTCCTGGACAAGGCCGGCAAACGGACCCACCTTGATGACTTTGGCGGTGACTCGTTTCGAGAACCTTTCAGGATTCTTCTCCAATCGCTTGAAACCGAGGCGGAGCTCAACTTCATAGGGCGCATCTGTGTGCAAAGCGAAATCTTGCGGATGTTGCGCAACCGACTCCGCCTGGTTGAAGATCGCAAACGCCTGCCCGAAATTGCCGACGTGACTATTCAACGCCCGTTATTCATAACCGGGCTGCCGCGCAGCGGCACCACCTTCCTGCACGCCCTATTGGCCCAGGACCCGGCCCATCGTGCCCCCCAGGTTTGGGAAGTGATGTATCCTTCTCCGCCGCCTGAGAAGGCCTCTTACGATTCTGACCCGCGAATCGCCAAGGTGGAGAGACAACTTAAGTCCATCGATATGTTGATGCCGGACTTCAAAACCGTTCATTTGATCAACGCCAGGCTGCCGCAAGAGTGCATTGCCATTACCACCCATGACTTCCGCAGCCATGTTTTTGAAACGATGTATTCCGTGTACTCCTACCGTACCTGGTATGATGCGCAAGATAAGCGCCCGGCCTATGAGTTTCACCGGCGCTTCCTCCAGCACCTTCAGTGTCGTTGCCCCGGAAAGCGCTGGGTGCTCAAGGCGCCCAGCCATTTATTGGCTTTGGAGGCGCTCTTCCAGGTCTATCCTGATGCCGGCATCATTCTGACCCATCGCGACCCCCTCAAGGTGTTGTCTTCGTGCGCCAGTTTTACCGAGGTGCTGCGCGAGGCGTTTACGGATCACATCGACAAACACGCACTGGGCCTCGAGGTTAGGAGCCGCTGGGAGGAGGGCGCCCGCCTGGCCATTGAATGCCGAGGCAAGAGCGGCCTGCCGGGAAACTTTTTGGATGTGCTGTACCCCGAGTTGGTGAGAGACCCCATATCAGTGATAAGGCGGGTTTACCGGCATTTTGACCTGGAATTTACCGGCCAGGCGGAGATGGCCATGAGGCGATTTATCGCGGCGAACCCCAAGGATAAAGGAGGGGTACACCGGTATTCGCTGGCAGAATTCGGTTTGGACCCGGAAGAGGAAAAACGACGCTTCCAATTCTACACGGACTTCTTTGGGATCGCCCCCGAAATCTAATAACCGGGCGTTGAGAAAGTGATTTTAGGGGGGGCCGGGCACAGAAGCTGCCGCCCTCCTCTAAAAACCCTCCCCATCCCCCAGGTGGGAAAGAAGGGCCCACCTCCGGGCCGGGAGTTATCAGCCAGGCCAGCCCCCTCACCCACACCCCCCACCTCCAGTCAGGGCTGGTTGATCAACAGCCGTTTTCCGCCTCCCACCAAGGCGATGGGGGCGTCCTTATAAAAAGGCTCGAAAGGCACTGCCTCATCCACCAGCAAGAAGACCCGCCGGGATCCCTGCCACAGTTTTTTGAGTCGGTCGGAAGAAATCAGGTAATTCTTCTCCGGGGTTACCGGGTAGACGAACCGCGGCAAGCCGTGCCGTTGGACCATCAGGATGGGGCGCCGGGCATAGAAAGCCAGGCTGGCTCCCAACTCGAATTCTTCGATGTACTCCATTACTACCAGATCACCCGGCCGGGCGTGGTGCCGCACGTATTCACCGGGGGCTTTATCGGACCTCACCGGGCTGAGGGCGGTCAAAGCCTGGTAGGTAAAGCAAAGCAGCGCTAAGGATATGATGGCATAACCAGCCAGGGCCAGGCGGGGGCGGCGACGGCCCAGCAGGGCCCCCAGGAAGGCCAGGGTGGGGAGCACCAAGCTCACCTGACGGGCCACGGGTGTCAGCAAAGAAAACAGGCCCAGAAACTCCCGCCGGTCGCCGGCGCAAAGCTGCCCTAGAAACGGCACGAACCAAGCGGTTCCCAGGCCCAGAAGCCCCAGGGCCAGCAAAGCCAAGGGCAGACTCAGGTCTCGGGGAGAAGCCAGGTAGCGGTCTACCCGCCAGCCCAGGACCAGGGCCAAAGCGGGCAAGGCCGGCAGGGAATAGTATTCAATGCGCGTTGATGAAAGCGTAAAGACCCCCAGGACAACTGCGGGCCAGATAAGGAGCAGGCTCCCCGCTTTACCGGCTTTATTAAAGGTAACTTCCTTGACGTACCGGTAAAGGGCTTCCGGAAGAAGTATCGTCCACGGCACGAGCCACACCGCCAGGAACAGCCAGAACAGCGGCATCGAGATCATGCTGACCCCGCCGGGTTGGCGCCTTCCCAAAAACCTGATCAAGTGTTCATCGATGAAATGGTGCCAAATGAATCCCGGGTAGGCTCTTTCCGTGGCCGCAAACCACGGCACGATAATCAGAGCCAGCAAGGCCAGGCCCCCCGGGTGAAAAAACAACCGACGCAGGCGTGGCTGGCCGATATACCAGCCATATAGACCCCCGATAACGAGTGGGAAGCCCAGGCCGATGATTCCCTTGCTCAAATAGCCGGCGCCCAGGGAAAGGTGGAACAAGCATACCCAGCGGCCGCGCGGCTCCTTTAGCCAGAGAAGCATGGCGAAAAGCGCTGACAGCAGAGACAGGGTAACAAGGTGGTCGGTGAATATCTGGAGATGGAGGTAGAAAAAGCCGACGCTGCTCAGCAAGATAAAACCCCCCAGCCAGGCGGCCACAGGGGGCAAAAGGAGGCATCCCAGACGGAAAGTCAGCCAGACCTCAGCCATGGTCACTGCCAGGGTCGGCAGCCGGGCGGCCCAATCCGATACCCCGAAGACCTTGAAGGCCAACAGGTTGACCCAATAAAGCAAGGGGGGTTTCTCCAGGTAGGGGGCTCCGTTCAGGGTGGGCAAAATCCAGCGCCCGGCCGACAACATTTCGCTGGGGACCTGCGCATACATGGCCTCCCCCCGGCTAAGGGGGAGGCTGAAGGCCGGGAGCAGATATATGGCCAGGCATAAGAGGGGCAGGGTAAATCCTGCCCAGGGTTGCAATCGGGGGCGGACTTTCATGAGCCGGGGAGCCTGTTCAGGGAGAGTCCATGGGTTGATTGATTAACGAAAAAACCGGTGCAAGTTGACCGGGGGTTGCCGATAACTTGTCCCATAAGATGGGGGGTCCGGTTTAATCGCTTACGAGCATACTAAAGTTAGGAACAAAATGGGAACATTTTCTTCCCAAATGAAAAAGGCTGACAACCATTCGATTGCCAACCTCTTGTAATTACACCTAATTACTGGTCGGGACGAGAGGATTTGAACCTCCGACCCCCTGAACCCCATTCCGTTTCCAGTTCTTTTCCTTGTTCTTCCCGCCTTGAGATATTTCTTGACAATGCCAATAAAATAAGCATATTATCACAATAGAGTTTGTGATGATTTTATCCATTTAGGAACGGTTTTATCTGCATCCGTGCACAGGGCGTGCACAGGGAAATTTGAGTAGGCTGGCGGGAGGGGGTTAGCATGGCGATTCAAATCTACTGCACCGGTTGTTATACCAGCAACAGGTTAGAGGCCAAGGAATGCTCCAACTGCGGGGCCACCTTTGGCCGGGACAAGAAATATCGGGTTTGCGTCTCCATCAAGGGGAAGCGTGTTAGCCGGGTGGTGGATAACCTCACCATCGCCCGAGAGACGGAGGCGGCTATTAAGGGTGATCTGGTGCGGGGAGAATACGAGATCAACCGCGGCATCAAGGCGGCCCCCACCCTTGGCGAATTATGGGCCCAGTATCTGCCCTGGGCCAAGGAGCATAAGAAGACGTGGGACGACGACCTGCTCAATTACCGAAAGCATCTGGAACCCCGGTTTGGCAGAAAGCGCCTGGATTCTATTTCCGGCCTGGACGTGGAACGGATGAAGCTAGAAATGAAGAAGGGGACCAGCAAACAGGGTAAGCCCTACTCCACGGCCACCATCAAACATCAATTGGTGCTCCTCAAGAGGTTGTATAACCTGGCCAAGAGGTGGGGGGTGTTTGCCGGCGAGAACCCGATGGACCGGGTAGAAATCCCAAAACTGGATAATCTCAAAACCGAATTCCTTTCTGATGAAGAATCAGACCGGCTTATGAAAACCCTGGATAACTGGCCGTGCCGGGAGAGCGCCGCCTGTGTGAAATTTACCTTGTTTTCCGGGCTGCGCCGGGGTGAACTCT
>Ga0315281_10009944_pt1 | contig 13160 bp, 8 predicted proteins | sample YL17G07_0_MG_FD_204540 | JGI IMG/M metagenome (GOLD analysis project Ga0315281, IMG submission 204540) | Sediment microbial communities from Yellowstone Lake, YNP, Wyoming, USA - YL17G07_0 | ecosystem: Environmental > Aquatic > Freshwater > Lake > Sediment | place: USA: Wyoming | collected... | reverse complement strand
CGAATTCGACATTACGGCCGAATTGATCGAAATTATCCTTAGAAATAACTTCAGCGAAAAAACGGGATATTTTAACCCGCGGTTTACTCAAACCCGATAGGTAAAGCTGCCTGGCGGCCCTGGTCATCCCGACATACATGAGGCGGCGCTCCTCCTGATAATAAGCGTCATCAGGCGGCGGTAGCTCTTTGGAAAGCTCCTGGGGAAAAACAAATCTATCGGTTTTTTCCTGCTGGGGGAATTTTCTTTCGGCCAGCCCGATTACAATGACCGCCGGAAATTCCAATCCCTTGGCGGAATGAGCGGTCAAAAGATGTACCCCTTTTTCGGTTGAGGGTTCCAGAGTCAGCGATTCGGTCTGTTGCGCCCACAATATAAAATTCAGAAAATCGCGAATATCACCAGCCGATTCATCCTCAAATTCTGAAGCGGCTGACCAGAATCGGCTAAGGGCCCTGGCTTTTATATCTCCGGCATATCCTTCTACGACAGCCCGGGTTAGCATGCCGCCAAAAGTCAGGGCTTTTTCAACGAGTCCCGCCGGTGAAGCGCCGGCTGCTTGAGTTCTTAATTCTTTCACTAAATTTCCGGCCAAAACAAGCCCGCATTTATCTTCAGCCCTGATTTCCTCTTCATTTCCCAGGTTTTGAAAGATATCATAGGGATTCTGGCTTTTTAGGCTTTCGTTGATTCGGGCATAGATAGTCGGCCCCAAACCGGGGCAAAATTTAAGCAAAATCGGAAAAAGCCAGTCGGGTTCATCATCAGCCAGAGCGCCACGCAAAAAGGAGGCGAGCAAATGCGTCTCGAATATCGAAAATATCGATACCGGCCTCTGATCGACAACCGGAATCATGGCCTTCGTTAATGTGTTCCGGATTTGCCGGCGATGCTCGTGGGTGCGAGAAATTACCGCGATATCGTCGGGGGCGATTTTGGGATCTTTGTCAAGAATATCCTGGATCAACCGGCAGACTCTTTGCGCCTCAATTTGGCCGTCGGGGGAAATAAAAACGCCGATTTTGTCGCCTTCCTCAGTATTTGACCTGGTGATTTTATCGGGGTCGAATCGCTGTTGAGTTTTATAAGAAATCAGCGCCTGTGCCGCCGCCACTATTGAGGGGGTGCTGCGAAAATTCACGGTCAATTTATGAGTAACGGCCTGGGGGAAATAGCGATTGAAATTGACAAAGGAACCATAACTGGCGCCGCGAAACCGATAAATCGACTGGTCATCATCGCCGACCACGCAGATTTTGCCGGCGTTCCTCCCCAGTAATGCCAGAGTCTCCACCTGGCCGGAATTGGCATCCTGGAATTCATCAACCAGAATATATTTCAATCGGTATCGCTCGGCCGCCAAAACCTCGGAATTATCCAAAAAGATGCGATAAAGTCCGAATAACATGTCATCGAAATCGATAAGGTCGCTTTCGATTTTTAAACGGTTATAGATTTCATAAAACCTGGCGGCAAACTGCAATTCATCCAGAGCTTTTCTTTCGAAAGCCAGACGATCAGCGTCGGCAATCTCCCGAAGGTCATCACGTTTTTGCTTGATGTAGGCGAAAAGCAGATTTGGCGATACCAGCTCATCGTTGGCGCGGCTGATGAAGGCGTTCACGCCGGCGATAACATTATCCGGCGCAGCCAAACCCGGCGGAATATCGGCCGCTTGAAAATAGGCCTGCCGCCGTAACCGATATTTGCGGAATTCGTTCGCCACCTCCGGCGGGCTTTTATATCCCAGATGCTGGAAATGCTGCTGAATGATTCGCTGGCCGTAAGAATGAAAAGTCCGCGCCTCGGGAAGCGGCCTCCTATGTTCGCGCTTGCGCAATCTGGTATTGAGTTCATCGGCGGTCATAGTATTATATGTCAGGATAAGAACCTGATCCGGTTTATAACCGAGGCGTTCGGCCAGGAAGGCAGCTTTCTCGACAATAACCAGCGTTTTGCCGGAACCCGGACCGGCCAGGACTATTTGCGGCCCCAGGATGTACTCCACCGCGGTTTTTTGTTCTAAGGATAAATTCATAAATAATTAAATCCGCCCCTTATGAACGGGCTAATCCGGCAGCAACTTGCCGGGATTTAGAATACCATTAGGATCGAAAATCGCCTTGATTTGTCGCATCAATTCGATTTCCGTTTCACTCAAAGCAATGGGCAGATATTTTTTTTGCACCAGTCCGATACCATGTTCGCCGGATATCGTTCCCCCAAGCTTTACCACTTCGGTAAAGAGCTCAGCAATCACCGACGGCAATTCTTTTTCCCAGCGCTCTTCAGAAATGTCTTTTTTTATTATATTGCAGTGGATATTGCCATCGCCGGCGTGACCATAGCTGATTGTGGTAATATTATATTTTTGACTAATCTCCCTGATTTTTTGCACCAAAGACGGCAGGTTGGCGCGGGGCACCACCGTATCCTCCTCCTTATAGGGAGCGATTGATTTAACCGCCTCGCCGATTTTGCGGCGCATATCCCAGAGATAAGTCTGCTTTTCCTCATTTTCGGCGATATAAACATCGGCAGCGCCGCCCTCAAGGCAAATTTCGCCGATTTTTTCAGCCTGCTCCTCCAGAAGTTCGGGATAATTGCCGTCGATTTCCAATAAAATCAACGCTTCAGCATCCGAATACGGGAATTTTTTCTCCAGCTTATCCTCGGCCGCTTTAATCGCCGCCTTCTCGATAAATTCCGCCGCCGAGGGAATGATTTTGTGGCTAAAAATCTGCGTCAGCGCTTTGGCCGCCTTATCCATTGAATCAAACGGGGCAAGCATGGTTTGCCGATACCGTGGTTTGGGTAATATTTTCAAAGTTATCTCGGTTATGATGGCCAATGTCCCTTCAGCGCCAATCAATAGCTGCGTCAAGTTATAACCGGAGACGTTTTTTAAAAGCTTGCCGCCAAGTTTAAGAATTCTACCGTCGGCCAAAACGGCGGTTAAACCGTGAACATAATCTTTGGTGACACCATATTTCACAGCCCGCGGGCCGCCGGAGTTCTCCGAAACATTACCGCCGAGAAGACATGATTCTTTGGAGGCCGGGTCGACCGGGTAAAACAACCCCAGCTTTTCCAATTCATCCTGAAATACTTTGGTGATAACACCCGCCTCGACAATTGCCATCATGTTATCGGTATCGATTTCCAGAATGCGGTTTAGGCGTTCAAGCGACAGAATAAGGCCGCCATACACCGGCAATGCGCCGCCCGACAAACCGGTTCCCGCACCCCGGGGAGTAACCGGGATCAGGTTGTCGTTGCATATTTTTAAGATTTGCGATATCTGTTCGGTGGTTTGCGGTTTTAGCGCCACCTCCGGGTAAAAAACCAAATCCTCGGTCTCGTCATGCGAATATGGTTCAAGATCGAATTTCTCGGTCAGCACATATTGCGAACCGACAATTTGCCTGAGTTCATTTAAAATTTTCTGGTTGATTTTATTGTATTTTGGTGCGACCATAATGCTGTTTTTATTGACGTCCGTTGCTTTTCGCCAAGATCGCTATTGAAAATCCTCTGGCGGATAGATAAATTAGCCAATCAGAGAATTTCGCATTTACAAAAATCCTCGGCAATAAACAAACGTATGACTTCAAAATCAAATGAATTTTGGAACGACCGCCGGTATTTAAAAACGATAGATGACAAACGGCACTAACGCTTAGGGCATATGAGAGCCAATTTACGGTTCTATTGACATTCAATGCCAATCTAACATTGCTTTGCCACAAGATATACCGGACTGGATTTGAGCTTATTTTTTTATAGGGCAAATCGGCAATACAACTCTGCCATAAACCTCGTTGAGCACCTGGGCCAAGCCGGCATATATTGCCGAAAGGCCGCAGATTATCCCCTCATAGCCGGCCAGGCGTAATACGGCCGAATTTCCAAAACCGTTGCCGGCAGCCAATAAAAAAAACAATATGGCCAATGAGCCAAAAACGAATTGAAGCGCCCGGTTTATTCTCAATGTGCCGATAAACATTATGGCGGTAAAAAATCCCCAGATAAATAAATAGGCGGCCATGGCTCCGGCGGTTGGCGATTGCCCCATGTTCAGCTTCGGCATCACTATGATAGCAACCAGCGATAGCCAGAAAAGGCCGTAAGAGGTAAAAGCAGTCGTGCCGAAAGTATTATTTTTCTTCCATTCCATAATTCCGGCTATTATCTGCGCAATGCCGCCGTAAAATAATCCCATACCCAGGATCATCGTGTCCAAGGGGTAAAAGCCGGCATTGTGAATGTTTAAAAGCACCGTAGTCATCCCAAATCCCAACAAACCCAGCGGCGCGGGATTGGCAGTAGTGTCTTTCAACATTACCTGAGATTCGCCGCCAGCCAATTTTTTATCATCTTGCATACTTTCTCCTCTCTAATTGCCAAATAAAAAATCCAAAGGCCGATTTTAGGGGGCGTCATTTTGATTTGGCAAGCGATATTATGAACCCGGGTAACTTTATATATATAGAAATAAAAACGGCTTCCCCTATTAAGGCAGGTCAAACGGAATTTAGATACTCCGAGGCGTTTAATCTTGACATTTTGGGGTTTCACCATATCTTTCAATCGGTTATTCAGATATAACTATGGGTAAATACAAGATGAGGAAAATATGAAAAAAGGCTTAGTTATAGCCGCTTATTTTTTTTTATTGACTGGTATGGCTTTAGGCGTTAGCCTCGCCCCCGAAATTATCCAACGGCTGCGTGAATCGGGGCAATTGGCCAATATCGTTGCCGCCGATCGCCAGGCCCGCGAAAAAGGGGTCTGGAAGCCAAATGCTAATCCTTATCATCACGGCCTGGCCATCGAATTTGATACGCTTCATTGCCTGATTATTTTGGTTGATTTCAGCGACATGCCCTCTACCGCCGGTCGCAATACCCATCCTCAAGAATTTGATACATTGCTGTTTTCCGAAGGTTATCGGCATCCCGGCAGCATGACCGATTACTATATCGAAAATTCGTACGGCCAAATCCTGCTTGTCGGTCAAGTCACTCAGTGGTATCGTATGCCCCAAACTTATGCCTATTATGTTAATGGCGACCGCGGCTTTGGGGCTTATCCTCATAATGCTCAGAAACTTGCCGAGGATGCCGTAATGGCAGCCGATCCAGCCGTTAATTTTTCGTTATACGACAATAACAGCGACGGGGTGGTTGATGCGCTTTTCATAGTTCATGCCGGCCCCGGTTACGAGGATACCGGCAATCTTAATTATGTTCATTCCCATGCCTGGGTAGTCAATCAGACCCTCACCCTTGATAATGTCGAAATACATAACTATTCGATGGAACCGGAGGAAACGGCCCAGGGTTCGCTCATCAACATCGGCGTTTATTGCCACGAATTCGGCCATGTTCTCGGTGTCCCCGATTTGTATGATTACGGATATGACTCGGATGGAGTGGGCATGTGGTCGGTTATGGCGGCCGGCTCATGGGGAGCAGGCGGCCAGAGGCCGGTACATTTCGACGGCTGGTCGAAACTTCACCTCGGCTGGGTGTCTCCGACCATTCCCGATAGCAATATTATAAACGTTCAAATCGATGCGGCCGAATTTTCGCCGGATATTTATGTTTTATTCAGTAATGGGCTTTCCAGCAGTCAATATTTCGTTGTTGAAAATAGGCAGCAGGTCAGATTCGATGTCAGTCTTCCCGGTAATGGGCTATTAATTTACCATGTAGATGAAGCGGTATCAAGCAACGACGATCAGACTCATTACCATGTGGCGGTTGAACAGGCGGATGGCCGTTATGACCTCGAAAATTACCGCGGCAGCGATTCCGGCGATCCCTGGCCCGGTTCATTTAACAGACGGATATTCAGCGATTCGACAATACCTAATTCCAACCTATATTTCAATCGACGTTCTTTCGTAAAAATTTTTAATATCAGCAATTCCGACTCGAGTATGCACGCCGATCTATCCTCCTATAATATCGATCCCTATTTCAGCATGTCATCGGTCACTTTCAATGATTCCACTGGTAATGGCAACGGCCGCCCGGATACGGGCGAGACTTGCCAGCTTCTATTTTACTTGCAAAACAGCGGCGCTAATTGCGATTCGCTGATAGTTACCGCGCATTGCTCCGACCCCTCGATCATCGTTAGCGATTCGGTCTCCAGCTTTGCCATGGTGTCGCGGGGAGGAGATTACACCAATGCCGGTGATCCTATGGTATTTAGCGTGCCCCTTGATTACGGGAGCCATTTTGTCGATATCGGCTTTGATTTTTCTGCCCGCGATGGACAATTCCATCAGGAGATTATCAGGCATTTTATCTTTGGCTTGCCGCATCTGTTTTTGGTGGATGACGATGGCGGAACAAGTATCGATACTTTCTATACCAACGCTCTTAGGAATATCGGCCTGGCCTATGTGTACTGGAATGAGTCCACAATGGGTTCGCCCCTCGCGCAATTGTCAGGATTTTCGCATGTTATCTGGTTTACCGGCGACAACCGCGACAGCGTTTTGCCCGAACCATATGTTTTGGGTCTGACCGGCTATCTGGCCCAGGGGGGAAGGTTGCTTTTGACCAGCCAAGACGCTGTTCAGGAATTATCGGAAAGAAACACGGACAACGATTCAATTTTCTTAAAAGAATATCTCAAAGTCGGTTACCAATCGATGTCGTCATCGTATATCATTGACGGCGAAGCGGGAACCGTATTCAATGGCATGCGCTTTGTCACCACCGGAACGGGCGGCGCCAACAACCAGACCTCGCAGGATAATCTAGTCACGTTTTCCGGCGGAACGACGCTTCTAAGCTACTATACCGGCGACCGACCGGCCGCCGTTGGAGTTCAGGCAAATTATATGGCAATCATCGTCGGCTTCGGCGTAGAAGGGATAAACAATGGCCATCCTCAATCGCGGACTCGCGAGGATTTTTTGCGGGTGGCGCTGGGATATCTTGGCCTATCAACAAATATCGATGACGAACCTCCGGCGATTCCCGCCAATATCATGCTGGCGCAGAATTACCCGAACCCGTTTAATGCCGCAACAACGATCAATTATAGCCTGCCGCTATCGGGCATGGTCAGGCTTGACATATATGATTTGCTGGGAAGGTTAGTGGCTATCCCGATTGAGACTTACCAGGCCGCCGGCCAACACCGGGTGATATGGAATGCATCGGAGGTCGCTTCCGGGATTTATTTCTATCGCTTGCAGGTTGGCCAATCGGTGCAGACCAGGCGAATGTTACTTCTGAAATAACCTGCTGCTTTTTCTTATAAGCATGCCGCCGGAGCCTTGATCGGATTCGGCGGCTTTTTATTGCGTCAATTGCGCCCGTTTTCCGCGGCCTAATTTTTTGACCTGATAAGAGATGAATCCGGACTATCTTGCCCGAAGAATGCATCGAATATACCAATTTCCCCTTGCCTTTGCCCAAAAGCCATGCCAGAATAATCAAAGAAAACCAATTCAGAGGAGGAAAAATCATGAAACGCATTATTTTCGCTTTAGCCATCTTAGGCCTTTTGCCGTTGGCCGCTTATACCACAATGCCGGTCAGCACATTTTCTATTGTCGGATGCGACCCGACAACGGGCGAACTCGGTGTGGCGGTGGCCAGCAAATATTTCGCCGTCGGCTCGGTTGTGCCTTGGGCCAAAGCAGGCGTGGGCGCAATCGCCACCCAGGCCTGGGTCAATGTCGATTATGGCATAAAAGGATTGGAGCTTCTGGAAAAAGGGCTTTCGCCTCAAGCGGTCATCGATTCGCTGACCAAAACCGATTCGGCTTTCCAGAGACGCCAGCTCGGAGTAATCGACAGCAAGGGCAACTCCGCAACATTCACCGGCACGGGTTGTATGAATTGGGCCGGCGGCCTGACAGCCAAAGATTGTGCAGTCCAGGGGAATATTCTGGTCTCGGAAAATGTCGTGGCGTGCATGGTTCAGGCATTCGAAAACACAACAGGGCAGCTTGGCGATAGGCTTTTGGCGGCGCTCCTGGCGGGCGATTCGGCCGGCGGCGATTCGCGGGGTAAACAATCGGCGGCGCTTTTAGTGGTAAAAAAGACCGAGGGATTTCGCTATGACCGGGAAATCGATATCCGGGTGGATGACAGCCCGCAGCCGTTTGCCGAGATAACTCGGCTTTACGGAATCGCCCGAGCGTTATCGCATCTTGATGCCGCCGCGAAAGCGTATCAAAAAGGCGAACTGGGGGCGGCAATTGAGCATGCAATCACCGCGGTCAAGCTAGGGCCTAACCTTCCGGAAACCTATTACGACCTTGCCTGTTACCTCTCGCTTTCCGGCAAAACCGCCGAAGCCATGACCAATATTAAAACCGCCTTGACCATGGCGCCGCATTTTAAAAGCATGGCCAAAAACGATACCGACCTTCAAAATCTGCGGGTTTTGCCGGAATTTCAAGAATTGATAAGATAGGAAGGGTTGCCTTAAATTTGCCTGCCGGCCGATAAATTATTTTATGCGGAACAGCTTCATTTCCGATTCCGGGATATCCGCGACTTTTTCGAACCGCGGGTCAGGCGCGCTGCCAGTATATATGTCTTTAAGGGCAAGCCTTGGGGCAGGCAGAAGCAGATAATTGGCCTTGTAGCGCGAAGCGACCTCGTATATCGTCTCCAGGTCGTCATCAGGTATCTGGATTGCCCTGTAGTGAGTAGAATAATAGACCTCCCACGGATTGCGGGTCATAATGATAGTTTCCTGGCCGGATGACAGTTGAGTATCCAAAAAGATTTTTACTTCGTTCAGTTGCCGCGATAATCTATTGTTCGAGCTGATTAATTTTCCCGACAGAAAAATCCCGTGTCCCATAAAGAATAATCCGGATAAGACAATTACGATAACGGCTATTTTTCGTAAGGCGAAATGGCGATCTACAACCTCGCAGGCCACAATGACCATAAAAGGGCAAATCGAAAGGATGCTTTTGCCGAAGGCCCCCCCGGCGCTGGGGATACTGGCTATTACGGAGTAAAAAAGATAGATGATTGCGCCAAATAGCACCGGCGGCAAATAGGGTCTCCAGCGACTCCGTCGGGACTTATTTAAAGCAAGCTCAACCAGGCCAACTAGGCTTAGAATAAGCACCAAACTGCCCGCCGTATCGTAAAGCGTCTTGATGTTGTTTAAACCAGTCTGAATCTTGGCGCGGATGATATTGCCCAAGCCCCAGGCAGAATAAGTTTGCCAGTTGAACACCCGGGCATAAGAATTAACATCTTCCGGCGCAATAATAAACATTGTTTTGTTGGGTCCCGGCGGCAAAGGCTGACCATAAATCTGCAGGTTTGTTATCCAGATGGGCGACAATATTGCCAGATAAATTACAATTGCGCCAACGACAAGCCAAACTTTTTTCGGCCATTTTAAAGAAGACAGTAAAATCATCAAAAGAATCACCGGCACAAGAAAAAGACCGTCCTGCCGGGTCAGGTGGGATAAACCGGCGAATACGGCCGCTAATAAAAAATATGATGATTTTGCCTGCGCTTTGGCCAAAAACAAAAAGCAAGCCGTAACGAAAAAAACATAGTAAATGGTCGAATCGGTAAGAAGCGAAAAGGTAAATAACATCGGCAAAAACAGCGCCAATCCGGCCGCGGCCAATGAAACGAACTCCGATTCCGAAAAATACCTGCTCCACAGATAAACCAAAACTGACAGGCCAAGGCCAAACAAAATCGAGGGCAGAAGCGCCATCAAAAGGGATTTGCCGAAGAGAATCATGAAACCGCTGATAATTATCGAAGCCATCGGCATCCAGAAATCAGTGGCGCCATGGGTAATTGATGTCGTTTTTGTCAAATAATGCCAGATATAATCGATGACAAAACCGCGACCGGCGGCGATATTTTCGGCCAGCGTGGTATAGAAAGCAAAATCGCCGTGGCCGGGATGAGTGACCGATAGCGCCAGCCCCAAACGAAGAACAAACGCAATCAGCAAAACCAGGATAATCAGATTGCGCCGTTTTTTGACATCGGTTATCAAAGATTATTTCCCTTGCCCACCCGTATTTTGATGCAGCTTATAGGCTTAATTATCCCCGCGCCACCATTTCGACACATTTTTCAGGGCAGACTTTCGCACATAAACCGCAACCGTAACAATTATCGCGGTTGACCAGCATTTCGCTGTCCGTGATATCTCTGGCCTTAAAATGGCAGACTTCCAGGCAATCGCCGCAGAGGGTGCAGTTGTCCTTATCGGTACTTTCGATAAACCGGCCTTTATCGCAAACCTCATCTTCGTTTAAAAAATAACCGCAGCAATCGTCGCAGCAAAAACAGATTCCCTCTGTTTCCGATTTGTTTTTCATGTTGCGGAATGGCCGGGTCACCAGATTCTTGGTTTTGGCCTCTATCATTATGGCCCCGGCGCCAGCTAAGGTTATTTCTTTCAGGCCGGATCCCGAAGCCCCGGCATCGCCCTTAAAAATCATGCATACATCAATTCTCGAACGGGCGCAATTCCCTTTGCCTTCGCGACAGCCACAGTTGGAGACCCAGAACCTGTCATTGGTCTTGATTAGATTCTCCGCTTCGGTGTGCGTGCAAACATAGTGCATATGAAGCTCATCCTGTGCCATTTAGCTGTCCTTTCTCAAGAATGGTTATTACAGATACTTTGCATACAAAACCGAGTGATTTCATTAAGGTTAAGATAATAAATAGCGATTTATCTTTCAACTGCAAATAGAAACCGGATTGCTGGTCTCAAATTCTGTGGCAGATGGTTTAATCTTCCGCCCGCCATTTGCTTTTGAGGGCTATATAGGAGGCCAAGAAGGACGGCACTGAGTCGCCCAAAGCAAAAACTCGGCCTGTCAGATTATTTCAATAATATCATTTTTATGGTTGAAGATATATCCGCGCCCTCCAGTCGAGCAAAATATATCCCCGAAGGCATCTTCCGGGCATCCCAGGTTTGGCGATATATTCCCGGTGCTTTGACGCCCTCATAAAAAGCGGCCACGTTGCCGCCCGATATATCATAAATAGAAATTTTTACATCTTGTCGCGTTTGTATTGAATATTGAATGATCGTGGCGGCGTTGAAAGGATTGGGATAATTTCGCCATAAAGCAAATCCTTTCGCCAAAACCGGCGAATTATTTTCGTTGATACTCGAATAGAGAGTCAGATTGAATAAGACAGAAATCGAATCGCATGTTGTGCCGGCCGTCACCAGGTCCTTATCGCCATCCCCGTCAAGATCCGCTGCATCCACCGATGAAGGTCTCGAGCTCGTCGAATAACTCCCCATATTCGTGAATATGGCAATTCCGTTATTTCCCAATACGGTGACGCTGTTCGAAGTGGAATTTGCGGTTATGATATCAACATTATCGTCTTGATCAACATCGACAGCAATAATTGACTTGGGAGAAATCCCCACATTATAATTAACGGCCGCCTGGAATGTGCCAGAACCATTGTTTTTTAGGATTGAGACATTATTTGAAGACGAGTTTGCCACCGCCAGGTCGATATCGTTATCATGATCGAAATCGCCGCCGCAAAGCGAAGCCGGGTAGTTGCCAACAGTATAGTTTACGGGGGTGCGAAATGTCCCATTCCCGTTATTCTTGAGAATCGAAACATTCCCGGCAATCATGTTGCAAACGGCCAGATCTTTATCGCTGTCGCCATCCAAGTCGGCCATAAAAACCGCATATGCGCCGGTGCCGGCCGCATAATTAACGGCGTTTTGAAAAGTCCCATTACCATTGTTTTTAAAAACTGACACATTATCGGTAAAAGCATTGGCGACTGCCAGGTCGCAATCGTTGTCGCCATCGATGTCGCCGCCGCAAACTGAATATGGCGCAAATCCAGCCGCGTAATTTACCCGTGATTGAAAAGTGCCATTGCCATTATTCAGGAAAATGGAGACATTATTGGTAGAATAATTGACCACGGCCAAATCGTTATCCTGATCGTTGTCAAAATCCGCCGAAAATATGGCATTCGCCTGATTTTCAGCCGCAGTATAAGCCGGTGGTTGAAATGCGCCGTGGCCGTCGTTAAGAAGGATGGCGATAGTTTGTCCGGAATTATTGGCAACTGCGATGTCTTTATGACCGTCGCCATTAAAATCATTCAGATAAGCGGCATAGGGGCCGCCGAGGACACCATAATTCACAGGGGAAGAAAACAATGAATCTTGAGCAATAACGTTGGTCGCTAACGGTGTTAACGCCAGGATGGCTAGGATCTTAATAAACCTCATGATAATTCTCCTGTATGGTATTGCACTCTCGTTTTTGATTTTCCAAATATGTTATTTTTTATTCTAATGTTTGCCGCTCTGGATAATTATTAATGCATTTTAATTAATAACGGCATTTTGCCTAAACCTGCAGCTTCGGCTTAACAGTCTTAGAAACAAATGCTTGCATATCTCAACTGCAAAAGATAATCATCTTGCTATGGCTATATACAATTATGGATAGAAATTATTCCCGAAATTCGGCTAAAATTAATTCCCGATGCGCTTCAAAACGCGCTTTATCTAATGGTTTTTTCGGATTTCAGGCGCGGCCGTGACTTGACCGAAAGGCCATACAGGGAAAGTAGTTGACAGCCCAATCGGCGCTGGTTATCGTATTCCCGTGCCGGGGTAATTTGGGCGAGGTTATTTACCTCATAGCGCGGCGGTGGAATATGAGTAGATCAGGAACATCTGGCCTTCTGACGAATCAAGGCGCGAAAATGATTAAGATAAGTGTTGGCGAAACACTAAAAGAAAATAAACCTATGACACACTGGAAATAGTCGGGTCAGGTTACGCAAAAACGATGACGATCTTAGACAAATTTTACGCCGGCGATACTTTGGCGCTGGCAAAAGTTATTTCTCATATAGAAAATTATGGGCCGCAAACCGATGAAATTCTGGCCGACATTTATCCCAAAACCGGCAAGGGGCTTTCAATCGGGATTACCGGGCCGCCGGGCGCCGGCAAATCAACGCTTGTAGATAGGCTTTGCGCGTTATTTTCGAAACGCGGTCAATCGGTCGGTATCATTGCGGTCGATCCCAGTTCTCCATTTACCGGCGGGGCGCTGCTGGGCGACAGGATCAGGATGCAGAACCTGATTTTGATGAAAGACGTTTTCATTCGCA
>Ga0315281_10009942_pt1 | contig 13161 bp, 9 predicted proteins | sample YL17G07_0_MG_FD_204540 | JGI IMG/M metagenome (GOLD analysis project Ga0315281, IMG submission 204540) | Sediment microbial communities from Yellowstone Lake, YNP, Wyoming, USA - YL17G07_0 | ecosystem: Environmental > Aquatic > Freshwater > Lake > Sediment | place: USA: Wyoming | collected... | reverse complement strand
TCTCCTTTATGAGAATTTCTTCTCATATATAAGACTTCGGATTTCCAAAAAATGTTACACTTTTTTGAGAAGAAATTCAAAAATTGCTGAATAATGGTTATAAAAATAAGGTAAGGCGATGTTGTGTGGGGAGAATTGCAACATGAAGAAGCGCATTCTGAAAAGGTAGAAGAAAAAGAAAAAAAACATCCTATGCCTACAAAAACCAGGACCCCGCTTCTTGAAAGATTTGGCAGAGACCTTACCAGATTAGCAAAGGAGGGAAAACTGCTCCCCTGTATTGGCAGAAAAGAGGAGATGAGAAAGGTTGCCCAGATATTGGTTCAGAAAAGGAAGAATAACCCTATTTTAGTTGGGGATGCGGGTGTTGGCAAAACTTGTATTATAGAAGGCCTTGTCCAAAGGATTATAGAACCCGATGCGTCTCCAAATGTCCGCAATTTTCGGATTATTGAGCTCAGCATGGGTTCAATTGTTGCAGGTACTAAATATAGAGAGGAGTTTGAGGAAAGGCTTGAGATGTTGATTAAAGAGGCATCTTCTGACCCTAATATCGTTTTATTTATAGATGAGATTCATACGGTTGTTGGTGCAGGAGCTGTAAGCGACGGTGCGCTCGATGCATCTAATATCTTAAAGCCCGCACTGGCAAGAGGAACCATAAGGTGCATAGGTGCAACTACAACTGCTGAATACAGGAAACATATTGAGAAAGATTCTGCTCTTGAACGTCGTTTTCAGATAGTGTGGGTAGATGAACCGACAAGAGAAGAAGCGGTTCTTATTTTAAAGGGACTTAAACCTGATTTTGAAAAATATCATGGACTTAAGATACCTGATGAGGTGATAGACAAGGCGGTTGAATTTTCTATGAGGTATTTAACAGATTTCAGGCTTCCTGATAAGGCGATAGATATTATTGACCAGGCATGTGCGCGTAAGGTTCTTAAAACCATATCACCGGTTAAACTTAAAGAAGATACTAATGTTGAAGAAATTACTTTAGAAGATGTAGCCAGAGTAGTCTCGGAACGCTGCCGTATTCCAATTGAGAATTTAACTGAGGAAGAGAGTGAAAGGCTAATTAAGATGGAGAAATATTTAAGCAAGAGGATATTTGGACAGGACCATGCAGTAAAAGAAGTTGCAGAGACTATAAGATCTGCAAAGGCCGGGCTTAAAGACCCAAAGAAGCCTATTGGAGTATTCCTCTTTTTAGGGACAAACGGGACAGGCAAGACAGAGCTTGCTAAGACACTAGCTGAATTTTTATTTTACGACGAAAATCGTCTTATAACCTTTGATATGTCTGAGTACCAGGAGAAATATTCCATTTCTAAATTAATAGGTGCCCCACCAGGGTATGTTGGCTACGATGAAGAAGGACAGCTTACCAGTAAGGTCAGGACCAATCCATATTCAGTTATCTTATTCGACGAAATAGAGAAGGCATGCCCAGAGGTCTTTGATATATTCCTACAGATATTTGATGAGGGAAGGCTTACAGATGCGCATGGAAGAAAGGTAAATTTTTCTGAGGCTGTAATTATACTCACATCAAACATTGGAAGCAGCCTTGCTGCAATAAAAAGGCGAATTGGTTTTGAAAACTTAAAGACAGAAAAAGCGGAAACAATAACCTCGAAAAAGAAGACTGGCGTTTCTCATGAGAAGGACAGAATTGAAGAGCCAAGTGAAAAATGGAAGTCTTATACCGAACAGATTTTTCAGGCAATAAATACGATATTCCGTCCCGAGTTTTTAAACCGCATCCAGAAAAAGATTGTCTTCTATCCACTCAACGGAGAAACTGTAAAACTAATCATTAATAAGATAGCAAAAGAATTGAATCAACTCCTTTCATCAAAAGGTATTGAAATTGTTTTGTCAGATAGTGCAATTGATTTCCTTATGAAAAAGGGGTATAACGAGGCTTACGGTGCAAGGGAGATGAAAAGAACCTTTGAACAGTATATATCCGAACCTTTATCACAGATGATTTTGAAAGGGAAAGTAAAATCGGGACAGGTATTAAGGGTTTCATCATCGGGCGATGCGATTCAATTTGAAATCACATAATATTGAAGCAAAAAGGAGGCTAAGCTATATATTATAAATATGCATGGGGGGGAAAGATTTTTTCCGTGGAAGCAAGTGTTAATACGATAAAAAGATTTTTAAACGAAGAACTTGAATAAATTGGGAAATGGAGGATAAGTTCAAAGATTTTTATCAAATGTTTTGAATTTCTCAAATAGATTTTTCTGTGAGGCAACGATACTGTTTCACATAAGTTTTTGGTAAAGTAATTCTAATAATTTTAAATGAGGTAACCAAATAATATTTCGTATAGAAAATAAATGAGTCAACATAAAATGTATGTGTAACTTTTAAGATTTGACTTGACAAGAAAAAAATATAAAATGTTAATAAGAGAAATAAAGGAGGTAGAGATGGTGAAAAAAAATGATCTATCCGGCTATTTAAGTCACCTTATAGCTGGGGCTATTTTAACTGTCATTATTGTTGTTCTTATCGTAATTTCTAACAAATTTCCAGGAATTTCTAAGATTATTTTTAGGGATGTTGAAGTTTATCATGTTGTCATTTTGGTATTTGTTCTTGCAATTATCTGCGTTCTGTTTAACGTTCGAACTTCTGCTAAAATGCTCTTAGGTTATCTACTCAGCAATAGAGGTAAAAGGGACTTTGATACCGTAGAGCCCTTGGGCAAAGCAATAATTAACTTAACCTATGCTGCTATAATTTACTTTGTTACTTTGTTTCTCGCAAGAAAAGCTGTGGACTTATTCTCAGAAGTCTATTGGATTCTAACTCCACTTACGGTAGCTTTTGTGGTAATTCTTTTGATTTTGCTTTTCTTTCTTTATCAAGGTATAAGAGTATATCTTGAAAATAAAGGGATGGCTGTTTCGGGACAATTTATTTCTACACAGGAGAAAAATCCTTCTATAGTTTGCCCTAAGTGCGGCTTTAAGAATCCTCTTGGAAGTAAGTTCTGTGTTAACTGCGGTGCCGATATTTCACAAATTCCACTTGAGGAAACTGCTACACAAGAGGGAACTTCCTATATAGTTTGCCCTAAGTGCGGCTTTAAGAATCCTCTTGAAAGCAAATTTTGTGTGAAGTGTGGTGCGCCTTTGACAGGTTCTGAAGAACCGCCTACTAAGAAAAAATAAATAAAAAAATATAAAGGAGGTGCAGTATGTTCTGCCCAAAATGTGGTAAAGAAATCCCGGACGGATCAGTGTTCTGTCCAAACTGTGGTTTTAAAATTCAGGAAAATGTGGAGGCGAAAGGAGCAGGTCAACTATTAATCCCACAGTCTATTTATGACAGCTTGCCTGCCATGGTTAGAAACGAAATGGCAAAACTTTCTGCAACAAAACAGGAGGAGTTTGTTCAGGAGTATCGGCGTAGAGCTAAGTCTTCTGGAGTAGCGTATGTATTGTGGTTCCTTCTGGGCTGGCACTACGTTTATTTGAGAGGATGGGGAATTCAGTTTCTCTTCTGGCTTACCGCAGGAGGACTTGGTATTTGGTGGTTTATCGATCTTTTTAGAATCCCAGGAATGGTAAAGGAGTACAATAAAAATGTAGCCATAGATATAATGAGAGATTTGAAAATTATTTCTTCTTAACTTTTAAAATCCCTACTAATTGTATCGGCTTGCCAAATTTATTTTGAAGTGGACTTTCTTTACACAGTACATTGTTTTTAAATATAGCTACATCCAGTAGCTATTGAATGGTATTTTTCTAAGAAAAATTTAAAGGAGGCATGCTATGTTCTGCCCAAACTGTGGTAAGCAAATCCCAGATGGGTCTAAGTTCTGCCCATACTGCGGTGCAATTCTAACAAACGAGAAGAAGTATCCTGCGAAAAGGGAAAAGGCACATAATATAAAAACTATTTTAGTTACTGTTATTATCCTTTTTGTAATTGTTGTGGGAATTTTTTCTGTTGCATTCTTTTACAATCGCTCACATAGTGCTTCTACTGTTGCAAATAAGTTTGTTAATGCTTTGCATGGTAGTGATTATAACTTGCTTAGCTCGCTAATTACCATTAACGGACAAAAACCAACTATTTATCAAATACAAGCATTCTGCAAGTGGGTGAATGACGAAGGTAATATAAAAGATATAAAGAACCAGCTAGATTCATGTTTACAATATTTAAAATCAGGGATAAACATACCTTTGCCAGATAACTACCTTTCAATTAGCAAGAATAAGTCTCTTTTTATTTTTAATTCTTATTCTATTACTATAGCTCCTTCAGATGCAATTTTCTCAGGTATTGCAGGTACAGTTGTTACTATAGAAAACATTGGAAGTAACACTATAGGCAATGATTCGATTATTTTCTCTTCCGTAACGCCGGGAGAATATACTTATAGCATTGAACTTCCAACAGCATTGGGAACTCTTAATGGTTCAGGAAATGTTATTGTTGAACCTCTTAAAGGATGTAATGTTGATGTATCCTCAAAATTTTCAAATTCAGCCTTCTATAAAGTCTCTTCTGATATCCAGCCTAAATCAGTATTGCTTAATGGGAAAGCTGTTACGATTAAATCCGGAAGCTCTGGTGTTAACTCTTACCTTTATGTAGGACCATTTCCTAATGGTGTATACAGCGTTTCGGTTGAAATTCCTGCTCCATGGGGTTCTGCTGAATACACTGGAGTAACAGAAAACAGAACCGGCTGGTCGATCATATCAGTCACTGGAGTTAGCAACGCAACATACGAAAAGCTGAATGAAATTGCTAAAGTGATTGATACTTATGATATGAACGATACTCTGCTTGAAAGAAAAGAGCTTACACCTACATCAAAGGCTTTAGAGGGGTTAGAGCCAGTCTCTCCAATATATATTGATGAAGAAAAAAGAATTTCAAAATTTGCTAGCAGTTCTCCCTGGAGTGACAAATATTTTCAGATGATACTTTCAAGCAAATTAGTCTCTTCTAACGGTAATGAAATAAAAGTAATTTGTGCTGAAAATTATGCATTGAGTTCACCTGTTTGGGTATATACATTGATTTATAAAAATGGTAAGTTTTACTTGTACGATTTTTATAAATTTTCAGGATCTATCTCTGATTATATTAGCAGTCCAGGCTCTATTGTTATTAAGCACAACTGGTAAAAATATTGATTGATGGAATATTTCTTTTTATTTTGAATATGCGTTATTGTAAATGTAAATATTTAAAAGATTAGCTCTTTTAAAGGAGGCATGCTATGTTCTGCCCAAACTGTGGTAAGCAAATCCCAGATGGGTCTAAGTTCTGCCCGTATTGCGGAGAAAAATTAACAACTGAAAGCATTCCTGAAAAAAGAAGTGCAGTTAGAAAGAAAAACTCTCTCTTGATTTTAATTCCCATAATAGTTTTAGTTATAGTCTTAGGTATTTTTCTTTATCTAAAATTCTTCCCAAGGGTGAATCCTGAAGCTTCAGTTGAGCATAATAACAAAGGAATTATTATAGCAGATGAGATATTAAAGGCAGATCCAGAATCAGTAAAAAAGAATGTTCCAGTTATGGTATCGGAATTTGAGAAAGCAGTGAAGCTTGACTCTAATAACATCTCTGCAAGGAAAAACCTCGTCTATGCATACCTCTTTACAGGCAATATCAAAGATGCACAGAGTGAGACAGAAGAACTTCTGAAAATAGACCCTCAAAACAATTTTGCAATTAAGCTTAAAGAACTTCTAACGGAGGAGGGGGAATGAAAAAAATACTTTCAATAATTTTGATTTTAGCATTGCTTTTTGCTCTATTTCCTCTTCAATCCTCTCTTTCAGAGGAAGTTACACCACCAGAAGGCTTCACATTCTCAAAGGAGTATCAGAGAATACCAGTAACATTGAATTCCCTCACATACTATGCCTATGAGATAGAGAAGACTGAAAAGAATACGCATACAGTAGGTTGGCTTATCGTTGACAGTAACAACAAAACAGTATCTGACAAATCTACATATGAAAAGTTAGCCCTTGCAGCAACGGTAACGAAATACATAAAAGAGAATCCAACTATCTCTACAATAATGGAAGCTGATTTAAAAATGCTAAATGAAATGAAGTGGAAGATGGCACTGAACGAAATAGCCCAGTCTGTCATAAAAGCAGTGAGCTCTTATCTTGGCACAATAACTGGGAATATACCGATGGGGGCATTTGAAGAAGCAGTTGGCATGGCATCTTTTATTCCACAGACTGCAGCAATTGAGTTATCAGATAATTACCTGGATGAGTTCACCAACTGGGTAGCAAATACATTCTTTGAAACTTTGATAAAAACAGGAGAGATTACAGGCGACCTTAATTCGGGTGCTAATTTTTTAAAGTTCTCTGGAGTGCTTGAAAGCATAATAAAAAAAGGTGCTCTGATAAGCGCAAAGAAAGGTATAGAAAGCTACAGTAATGCCTTCAATATCCTAAAGAATCATAGAGGTCCCTGGTCTTACGAAGATGCTCAGAAGTTTCTTGAAGGATACACTAAAGGTAAGGCTCAGGCAGTTGCATATGGTTCATGGTATCTGAGACTCATCCCCCATGACGATAACTGGTTTAAAACAATAGGCTTAACAGTTTGGGATAATGTGGTTAAGCAAGTATTACCTGTCGAAATAAAAGATATAACGAACGTAACGGATGTAGCAACAAAGTTTGTGCCGTTGTTTACAAAAATTATTAAAGAGTCTCCAGATAAGTTCTTTTACAACCAAGTTGAGGAAGACATAAAGAATATGACATCGCTCCTCAATATCCTCAGGCTTTTCTATAATACTTCAATAAAAGACTCTCCTGCAAGTAGAACGTATAATGTAATTATAGCAAACTTCCCCATCTGGCCAATGTTTCATTATAATGTACAGCATACAGGACGGTGTCCATATGACACATCAAAAAACAATGGCACACTCAAGTGGAAGTATCAAACGGGTAGCTCATATTCCCCTGCAATTGCTTCGGATGGGACCGTATATGTAGGATCAGATAACGGTTACCTCTATGCAATAAATCCGGATAGTACATTAAAGTGGGAGTTTCAAACAGGCAACATGATTTACTCTTCTCCTGCTATTGCTTCTGATGGAACAATTTATATAGGGTCAGAGGACTGTTATCTCTATGCTCTCAATCCTAACGGAACATTGAAGTGGAAGTATGGCACTGGTGGCTGCATTGACTCTTCCCCTGCAATTGCTTCAGATGGGACAATCTATGTAGGGTCAAAAGATCACTACCTCTATGCAATAAATCCGGATGGCACACTCAAATGGAAGTTTGAAACAGGTGACCAGGTTTTCTCTTCTCCTGCCATTGCTTCAGATGGGACAATCTATGTAGGGTCAAAAAATCACTGCCTTTATGCAGTTAACCAAAACGGTGTGCTTAAGTGGAAATTTGAAATTGAAAAAGGTGATTTGAATTTCCCTTCTTCTGATATTGAGTCTTCTCCTGCCATTGCTTCAGATGGGACAATCTATGTAGCAGCAATGGGCAATTATTTTTATGCAGTTAATCAAAGTGGTGTGCTTAAGTGGAAGTATCCAACAAGTAGCTTTTCTCAGTGGGGCTCTTACTCTCCACCTGCCATTGCTTCAGATGGGACAATCTATATAGGTTCAGAAGAGGACCATTATCTCTGTGCTATTAACTCAAGTGGCATGTTAAAGTGGAAGTTTGGAACAGGTGATGAGATCTTCTCTTCTCCTGTTATTGCTTCAGATGGAACAATCCATGTAGCGTCATATGACATTTGGAATACTTACCTTTATGCAATTGACCCTAATGGTGCAATTAAGTGGAAGTATAACGCAGGCCACTATAACTCAATTTCCTTATTTCCCCCTGTTATTTCCTATGATGGGACAATTTATGTAGGGTCAGTGGATCATTACCTCTATGCAATAGGTGGAAAGTAAAACACTTTAAAGGAGGTGAATAATGTTCTGCCCTAACTGTGGTAAGCAAATACCAAACGGGTCTAAGTTCTGCCCATACTGTGGAGCAAGTTTAGAAGGAAGAACTGTAAAGAGTAAATCTTCAAGAAAAGCATCTAAGATTATTGTTCCAATAGTCCTTATTATTGTTTTGCTATTTTCAGCATTTGCTTATGTTAAGTTAATAAAACCAAACATTGGTTCTAATACCCCAAAAGAAACTGTCACAACACTAATTCCATATAGAAAAGGCGATAAGTGGGGATTCTGCGATAGGAATAAAAATATTGTAATACCAGCTATTTATGATGGTGCATTATTTTTCAACCAGAACCTAGCACCAATCAGAATTAAAGATAAATGGGGCTTTATTGATACTAAAGGTAATATGGTAGTCCAACCTGTTTATGATGAGGTCCTCTTTTTTAGAAATGATTTTGCTCGTATAAAAATTAACAACAAATATGGTTTTATCGACACAAGAGGAAACCTCATCATACCAGCTATTTATGATTTCGCACTTATTTTTAAAGAGGGCCTTGCACCAGTTGAAATCAACAACAAATATGGTTTTATCGACACAAGAGGAAATATAGTAATTAACCTTATTTATGATAATGCTATTTATTTCAGTGAAGGTCTCGCTCCTGTTGAAGTTAACGATAAATGGGGGTTCATAGATAAAAAAGGGAATATTGTGGTTACACCCGTTTATGATCGGACATTTTATTTCAGTGAGGACTTTGCTCGTGTTGAACTTGATGGTAAATGGGGTTTCATCGATAAAAAAGGCAATTTGGTGATTAAACCCACTTTTGATAATGCGTTTAATTTTTATAAAGGCATTGCCCCTGTTGTGCTTAATGGTGGATGGGTTTTCATCGATAAAAAGGGAAACATTGTACTTAAAACGAATTATCACATTGTTGGTGATTTTTCTTATGGCTTAGCTTGTATCCTGCTTAACAATAAATACGGTTTCATAGATACAAAAGGCAATTTAGTGATACCCGCAATTTATGATAATCCAACTATTTTCATCTGGAATGAGGGCCTTGCACTTGTCAGGTTTAACGGTGAATCTGGTATTATCGATACAAAAGGTACTCAGTACTGGGAGGATTAATTTTAATGAATAAACTAATGAATAAATCATCTCTTAAATCAAGCCCATGCTCTAAATTAAAAACATTAATATGCATTAACACGCTTTTCGAGGAGGTGCAGTATGTTCTGCCCAAACTGTGGTAAGCAAATCCCAGATGGGTCTAAGTTCTGCCCGTATTGCGGAGCACCAATTATTAAAATAGTTGGTGAGAATTCTTTAAAGCAAGCTAAAGAAAAATCTCACCCTTCCAGGTATGTAAAATTTAAAAAGCCAGTCCTTATTGTCCTTATTGTAATTTTTGTTTTTGCCGCCTTATTTGTTTCTATGTACTCATATACTGCTCCGATACTTTTCAAGGGAATATCCAATTCCTACACAGAGAAAGCCATTCAGGAAATTTCCTCAACCCAACCTTCTACAACACCAGAAAAATCAATATCTTCTGCTGTTAGTAACTTAAATATTGCAGTAAAGTTAAACCCCAAAAACATTGAAGCCAGAGAAAGTCTTGTTGCTATTAGTGCTATAAACGGCGAAATGAGGGAAGTTGAAAATCAAGTAAATACTATTCTGAAACTCGATCCGAATAATGAATATGCAAAACTATTAAAGAACTTACTCTCTGAAGAAGGAACCCCATGAAAAAGAAATTAATAATAATTATTCTTGTTACTATATTTTGTTTGTCTTCTATTCTACCTCGTTTTAGTACGATGCATGCTGTTAATGCCTCCCCTATTAATCCTCCTCCGGGGTGGGTTTTGTCAGACCAGAATCAAAAAATTCCTGTTACTTTAAATAACAAAACATATTATGCTTATGAGCTAAAGAAGATATCGAGCAATACACCAGGAGGCTGGCTTATTACCGATTCTAATGGAGAAATTGTTTATGATAACGATACTTACCAAAAGCTTGCTCTTACGGCTACCGTTTATAAAATCGTAAATGACCCATCAACTGTTAATACGATGGAAAGCGAGATAAACCTTCTTAAGTCGATTATATGGAGAATAGATCTATATGAGTCTGTTACAGCTATTACTAAAATTATCGTAAATATAAGCACGGCGCTTGTAGGAAAATTAATTGGTTATGGAGGTGCAGAGGAGTTACTTGCTACAACATTGGCTCCCATAAAATCAAGAGAAGGGAACGGGACTCAAGATGAATTGTTTTCTTTATTTTCAAAAGACTTTGTTGCTGATGCAACTTCGCAAGTTTCGAAATGTTTATCTATACTTGGCAAAGTTTCTACATCAAACAGTTCAGCTTGGCTTAAGGTATTTAGTGTTTTAAATATTGTTTTTAGAAGAGAGGCATCAAGCTTTGCTCGTGGTGGTTATGATGCCTATCAAGAGGCATACAACATTCTTAAGAAAGATAGAAACTCTTGGTCATATGAAGATGCTACAGCTTTTCTAAATAAATATAAAGAAGGTAGGACCAGAGGCCTTCCTTTCGCCAAATGGTACTTAACACTTATTCCACATAGTTCTAATCAGCTTGAAAATATCGGAAATGTCCTGTGGGATAATATTGGTAAAGAATTATTAGATTCATTTGGGGTTAAAGAGGCTACTTTTATAGCTGGTACTATTGATGCAGTAAAACTAGCCAGTGAATTTATTACAAAATCACTTGAAAATAAACTCGTTTCTTCTGATCTTTCGAACGATATAAAGAGTGCGTCTTCCATATTTTTAATATATCGCCTCTACTATGATGTATCTATAAAGGGTTCTTTGGCAGAACAGATTCTTTCAGCACTGCAAGCACAAAAAGCTAAGGAAGAAGCAAATATAAAGGATAAGACAATATATAAGATCGGTGATAGAATACAAGCAACAGATTATATAAATGTCCGTGAAGACCCATCGCTTAATGGGAAAATTAAGACTGTTGTCAAAAGAGGTGAAATAGGAACAATTAAGAGTAACTATGCAATTGCTGACGGATACAGATGGTGGACTGTAAAATGGGATAGCGGGCCACAGGGATGGTGTGCTGGGGAGTACATGAAATATTATACAGTGACAAATACTTCAGTAGGAACTAACGAAAATCAGGGACAGTGGATACTGATCTTGGCAGAATCTTTACCAATACTTGATAAAAGCCTTGCAGGATATGCAATTTTGGGTGGTGAGTGTAGAGAAGGAGAGAATTGTTGGAAAACATTATCTATAGTTCATTCAGGAGATCTGCTTGAATATATTTCTACAGACACTAAAACTTATTCATCGAATCTTTATCTTTCATTTCCAGGATGCTCGAAGGCTTTTAAAGTAAAGGATAAGAAAGGAAATATCGGGTGGGTAGTTAGTGAGTGGAATAATGTAATCTTATCACAAATTGTTGATAACAAAAATAGACAAAATTTTAAACCCGTTTCTTTTCCAAAAGTATCTGGCAAATGGTCTGGACGTTGGACAGGTATGTTGGGTGAAGAAGGAGGAGTAAGTTTTAATTTGCAACAAGATAATATGTTAACATTCTATGGTACTGGGATACTCACTTTGAGTGGCACTAATCAGACTAAAAATACTTATATTCAAGGCTCAATGGTTAATAATAGTGTTTTTTCTTTGGAGCGTCAGCCTGATGGGAGTTATAAATATTATTCGGGGACAATTTCAAAAGATGGCAAGACAATTGATGGATGGAAGTATTCTTATGACACATTAGCTATCCCGCTTGGCGAATTTCAAATTACGCTTCAAGGTGGTTAATAAAGAATTTCAAATTACGCAATTTAGGAAAAAATCTAAGATAATATGAAATTGATAGTAGTTTTGAGGTAGTTTGTTTATTTACCAATGATATGGTTTGTTCTGCTAAGCAATAAAATATTGTTGAGATTTATGAGAAATCATATTAAGGAGTCAGCGATTTGGTAACAAACAACAAAAAAAGGAGGTTTGAAGTGAAAAAAATTTTTACTTTAGTAGCAATTTTAGCAATTTTATTCTCTTTTATAGGAAAAGAAAATCTGAAATCATCTGAAGGCGAATGGGTTTTGTTAACCAACAACCCTGGAATTGGCGTAAAGATAACTGATATAGTTATAGCCCCAACTAATTCAAAAATAATATATACTGCTGGAGATAGTGGAGTATGGAAAACAATAGATGGAGGAAAAAATTGGAGCCAGATAATTACAGGTATTTCTTTTACTTGCCTTATTATGGATTCCAAAAACTCAAATGTTGTTTTTGCGGGAACTTATGGAAGTATTTTTAAAACAACAGATGGAGGAAGGAGTTGGATTCAATTGCTTTTAGATAAAAGGTCTCATAATTCTTTCAGTTCTCTTCCGATTAATTCTATTGCTTTTGACTCTTTGAATCAAACATTATATGCAGGAACGGATAATAGCATATGGAGATCAAGAGATGGTGGAGAAAACTGGGAGCGATTAAGTTACTTTGCGGAGCAGGGGGTTGGCCCTGTTGTTATTGATCCTGAAGAGCCATCAGTTGTATATGCAGGATCTGGTCGGTTATATTACACTAGTGATGGTGGGGATAGCTGGAAAGGGTTAAGTTCAGACCCTGTTAGTGGCATCGCAAATATTGCCCTTGATCCTAAAAATCCTTCAACTATTTATGTTACTGGAACAAACGATATATACAAATCAGTCGATGGAGGAAACACCTGGATGCAAGCGGGGCTTACCGATCATTCTTTGCTTACAATTCTTCCAATCAATGATATTGCTATAGATCCTCAGAATACTTTAAATATTTATGCAGCTTTAAGTGCAGGTTTATTTAATGTAAATGAGAAATGGAATGGAGTAATTAAATCAACAAATGGAGCTGCGAGTTGGAAGACAATTAACACTGGTCTTCCAGGAGGAATTATCCCAGGGCAAGCTTCAGTTGATTCAATTGCAATAGATCCTAAAAATTCTCAAATTCTCTATGCAGGAGTATCTGGAAGAGGTATATATAAGTTTATCCAAGGAATACCTTACACTAAAATTGTTCTACGTATAGGGGATTCAACATTTACAGTTGATGGATTTTCACACACTTTGGATTCCCCTCCTGTGATTATTAATA
>Ga0315281_10009941_pt1 | contig 13162 bp, 10 predicted proteins | sample YL17G07_0_MG_FD_204540 | JGI IMG/M metagenome (GOLD analysis project Ga0315281, IMG submission 204540) | Sediment microbial communities from Yellowstone Lake, YNP, Wyoming, USA - YL17G07_0 | ecosystem: Environmental > Aquatic > Freshwater > Lake > Sediment | place: USA: Wyoming | collected... | reverse complement strand
CTGTTCGATCGTGTGCGTGGCCGTGAATCCGATCGCCCGTTTGATCCGCTCGGATGACACATGGTACGAGCGGTTGTCGTCCGTGGGAGTCACTTCCAAGGCGACTCCCTCGTCGGTATTGCGTTGTACCAGGGTGGCGAGTTCCATTACCGTGCGGTTCTCGTACCCGGCGTTGAACACCGAACCGTCGATCGCCTCGTCGGGCAGATCCAGGCACAGCACGTACAGATCCGTCATGTCCTCGATGTGGATGTTCGGGCGCAGTTGCGACCCGCCGAAGACCTTGATCTTGTGCATGTTGACTGCGTGATTCGTGAGAATGTTCACGATCACGTCAAGCCGCTGGCGAGGGGAGTACCCGCATACCGTCGCTGGACGCAGCGTCAAGGTCACGAACCCAGGTTCCCGCTCCTCGGCAAGCACCTGCTCGCACTGCGCCTTGTATTTCGAATAGTCGGTGAGCGGTTCCAGGGAGGAGTCCTCCGTGACCGAACCCGACTTGATGCCGTACACGGACGAGGAGGAAGCGTAGATGAAGCGCTTGACCTTCGCCCGCTTCGCGGCGCGCACCAAGGGGCGAAACGAGTCGTAGTTGATGGACTTGCCCAGTCCCGGATCCAGCTCGAAGGACGGATCGTTCGAGATGCAGGCGAGGTGAATAACGGCGTCGCATCCTTGCAGCGCGCTTTCGACAGTCTGAGCGTTCCGGATGTCGCCCTTGACTTGGCGCAGGCCCGGGTTGTCCCTGACCGGGTCCAGCACGTCGTCCCCGTACAGGTACAGATCCAACACCGTCACCCGGTATCCGGCCGCCAGCAGTTTCGGCACGAGTACCGCGCCCACATAACCCGCTCCACCCGTCACGAGGACCTGCTTGAAACGCGGCATAGTCTATTGTCCTGGTTGTTCGCTGCAATTCCCGCGAAAGTCTCCGGCTGCCGCCGTCGCTCTGCCCCATCGTCCCGGTGCCGCCTCAGCATCGAAACGGCGTCCGGTCCGGCAGGTCTTGCCGGAGCCGACCCGGTACGTGTGGCAGATCCGGCTATTTCAGCAGTGTGCCCAAATACTTCAGTAGCGGCACTTTTTCGATGGACTTGCGGTGGCCGACAATGCCCACTTTGAGGGCTCCGGCCGCGTTGCCGATCACACCCACCAGCTCCATCGGGATTCCGACCGATGCCAGCGGGGATGTGATGGCAAAAAACGCGTCGCCGGCCCCGACCGTGTCCACCACGGTCTTGGTGAAAGCGGGAATATGCTGCACCGGATCGCTCTTGGCTGACACGTAGCAGCCGTGGCCGCCATGAGTAACGATCAGATGCTCGCAATTCACAGCGGAACGGATGGCCGGCATGACTTCGCTGCCCAGGTCGCCAAACTTGTTCCGGGCGGCCAGACGCGCCTCGGGCGCATCGATCGCGATGTAGTCGGCCCGCCTGTAGTTGGTCACCAGATTGTAGCCTGCATTTCCGCTATTTGTCTGCGTGTTGAGGGCCAGGAATTTCGCGCTTTCCTCGAGCGCCTTGCGGATTCGCGGTGTGATCATTCCGTGGCCGAAATCGTTGACTACGGTGAGATCGGCCCGCGGCGCTTTCTCGCGGATGAGGCTGTCGAGCTTGTCTTCGAGTTCGGTCGGAATGGGCGCATCGTCCATGTAGTAGACTTCGAACATCTTGCGGATGTAGCTGGGCTCGACGAAGCGCGTCTTGCGCGTCGTCGGAACGCCGGGCCGCAGGAGCGGGGTGAACCGGATATTGGGTTTCAGGCTGGCGCGAATCAGGTCCTCGTAGGACTCATGCATCCCGAGCACTGACACGATCTCCACGTGTTTGCAGAAATTCGCGATATGATTGCCGGTGGCCAGCACGCCGCCGGCGAATTCCTCGCTGTCCTGATAAAGCGTCGCAATGATGGTTTCCTTGGGAGACTTTCCGATCGGGGACGAGTATACGTATTCGTCGATAATGGCATCGCCGACGACGAGCACCCGCAGATCGGCAATGGTATTGACGGCCTCGAGCAGCGGCTTGCCGAGGTTCCGCGCCCGCAAATTGCCGAGGTACTCCTGCAGGGGAGGGTCGAAGATATCGAAATAGCGGTTAATCAGTTTGGTGGAGCTGAACGTCTCCTCATTGGTAAACGAGATTCTGCCGCCTTCCGATTCGACGGCCTGTCGCTCATCCGCGATCTGACCGGTAATGTCCTGCGTGGCATCCTCGTACTCCGCCCCCTTGACGTACACGCTGGGCCTGATCGCGCGGATGGCTTCCTTGGCTGTGGCGCTGCGCTCGATTCCCACATAGTCGACGTATTCCAGCGAAGCGAGCATTTCCGAGCGGAGGGTTTCCGAGAAGACCGGACGCCCCGGACCCTTGACCACATACTCGTCCGCCGTGATCGTGACCATCAGCACCGTGCCTTCGGCACGAGCCGCCTGGAGATGCTTGACGTGGCCGACATGCAGGAGATCGAACGTGCCGTGGGCAAGCACGATGGTTTCGCCATTGCGCTTAAGATCATTCGCAATTTCGCCCAACTCTGTTACGGTACGGATTTTCTGCCGGACGTGGCCTACTTTATCCATCGATGAATACTGGCAATAGACATGTGAAAATGGGCAATCCGCCTCGCGCGGTCAAGAGGAGATGGTCTGCGCTTCTCAAACTTGAGCGCAGCGCCTGCCCGGACGATGCATCGTCGGTACCGCGAGCAGCGACAGGTGTGCAACTTCAAGTTTCTAGGACGATTAGGGGGGCCGGCGCATCCGGCGCCTGACCACTCCCCCAAGCCCCCAGTCCGCAAGATAAACACGTTATGCTAGTTCACCTTCGATGATCCATGCAAGGTCCATGACTATGACAATGTCCTCGACCGAAGGAGCCGTACTGGTCGCGCAGCAGCGCCCCCTGGAGCTGAGGGAGCTGGTCCTGCCGGAACTGAAGCCCGGCCAAGTCATGGTTGAAATCGCGTACAGCGGCGTGTGTCACACGCAAGTAAACGAATGGAGCGGAGCGAAAGGGCCCGACCCGTACCTGCCCCACACGCTCGGTCACGAGGCTTCGGGCCGCGTCCTCGCCGTCGGGGCGGGCGTTGCCAAAGTGCGAGTCGGTCAGCCGGTGGTCCTTTCCTGGATCAAGGGGCTTGGCGCGGACATCCCGGGCGCCGTGTATGGCAGTCCCGGCGGTCCAGTCAATTCCGGGGCCATCAGCACCTTCATGCGCACGGCCGTGATTGCGGAAAACCGGGTGACGGCAATTCCGGAGGATATGCCCCTGCGAGAAGCCGCCTTGCTGGGCTGCGCGGTTCCCACCGGTTGCGGGATCGTCTGGAATTCCGCGCAGCTGCGAGAGGGCAACAGCATAGCGGTGATCGGAATCGGGGGCATCGGCATGTGCGCTATCCTGGCGGCTGTGGCAAGCCATGCGGCGCCGATCATTGCGGTGGACATTGCCCCGGCCAAGCTGACCGAGGCCAAGCGCCTTGGGGCGCATCATACGGTCAATGCCAGGGAGACCGATGCGCTGGCGGCGATCCACGCGCTCGTGACGGGCGGGGTCGACGTGGCTATCGAGGCGGCCGGAACGCGGCAGACGATGGAGCTGGCCTTCGAAGCGGCGCGAGTTGGGGGCGGATTGTGCGTGCTGGCCGGCAATCTTGCGCGCGGCGAACGAATCTCCATCGACCCGTTCTCGCTGATCGCCGGCAAGCGCATTGTCGGTACCTGGGGTGGCGAAACCGATCCGGACCGGGACATCCCCCGCTATGTGAAGATGTTTCAGGAGGGCGGGCTTCCTCTCGATCGGCTAAGCGTCCGGGAATTCCCCCTTTCCGAGATCAACGAGGCTATGCAGTCCATGCAGTCCGGCCTCATTGTCCGGTCGCTCGTTCGCATGGCCGGGGGATGAATTTTGCTCTTACCGCAACTGGCGCAAATTCCCGATATGCGATCGCTGCTACCTGAGAAGCCTCGTTTCCGCTCGAAGGAACCCCAGCCACAAGGATGCCGAAGAAGGCGCCCAGGCGACAGCAAACGCACGCTCGCCGGGCCCGGTTGGCGTCGCCTGTGACGTGCATGTTGGGCTTGCACGGCCAAGACCGGGCGGGAACCCGCCAGGCTTGCAGGTGAATTCGAACGGAGTGTAGCGGGCAGCGCTTCCGCTACGGTTTTCCGCTTGCCGGCTCTTTGCCCAGGTACTTGAACCAACTGCGCGTGGCGTCGGCGATCGATTCGGGCGTCCAGACCGGCGCGTCCTGCCAATCCTCGATGTGCTTCAGCACCATCCGCACGCCGTCCTCGAAGCTGATGCGGGGCCGCCACCCTATCCGCTCACGGATCTTGCGGATGTCGGCGAACGTGCAGTCCGGTTCCCCCGGACGCTTGGGAATGTAGGTCATCGGCCCACCGATCAATTCGGCCAGGGCCTTTACCGGATAGGTGCCGCCCGAACCGATATTGAATACATCGCCGACGATCCCGCTGCGCGCGGCGGCAATCAATGCGGATACGGCATCGGTGACGTAGGTGAAATCCCGCGTCTGCGTGCCGTCCCCCACGATGGTCAACGGCTTGCCCGCCAGCTTTTGGGCGAGGAACACGCCGAACACGGCACCATAGGTCCCGGTAGTTCGTGCGCGCGGGCCGTACACGTTGAGCAGCCGCACGGAAATGACGGACATTCCATACACCTTCCCCCAGTGCAGCACGTACTGCTCGCCCACATACTTGGTCAGCGCGTAGGGATATTCCGCGCGAATCGGCGCCGTTTCCGGCGTGGGATACACGTCTGGAATTCCGTAGCAGGACGACGAGGCTGCGTACACAAAGCGCTGCACGCCCGCGGCGCGGGCCGCCTCCAGCACGCAGATGGTCCCGTCCACGTTGGCCCTGTGATACGTGAGGGGGTTGTCGATGGACGGAACGATGTCCGCCAGGGCCGCCAGGTGAAACACGCACTGGGCACCGCGCATCACGGGCAGCAACGCCTCGAGGTCGTTGATGTCCATGCGGTGAAAGCTGTAGCCGGGGCGGTTCTCGAACAACTCCACGTTCTTGCGCTGGCCAGTGGACAGATTGTCGACGCAGCGGACCGTCCAGCCGTCGTCGAGCAAGGATTCCACCACGTGGCTTCCGATGAAGCCGGCTCCTCCAGTCACGATACAAACGCGATTTTCCATTTTCCCCGTGTCTTCGCCGCGCTGGTTGCGGAAGCGTGCGCGTGCGCCGCCGGCGCCCTTCCCTCGTTCGCATCGGGGCGAGGCGCCGGAATCTGGTTCGCGGCACCGGCTATTTGGGCGTATCCGTGCCGGGCAGCGTCTCCATCGCGGGCACCTGCGCTGGAGCGTTGGGCAGGGAATTTGAATGCACGAGCGTCTCCTGCCGGTACAGGTAGTAGGCAATCACCCCAGGCACCGTTGAAAGGATGTTGATGGCGCGATAGACGAGAAACACGGTGCCGTAGGGCGCTCCTGAAGGGGCCGTTTCCATGAGCAAACAGGCCTGGGCAAAGGCGCCTTCCCCCACTCCAATGCCGCCGGGAGTGAAGGGCAGCGCGTTGGCCAGGATAGACCAAACGCCGGCGATGGAATATTCGCTCCAGGTCAGGGATCCGTACCGGAAGATCGCCGTAACGCACAGCAGGGCCCCGACCGCCAGCGCAAAGAGCACGACGGAAAGGGCCCAGCAAGCGACGACGGTTGGCCAGCGCTGCATGTAGCATTCCAGCGCATCGCTGACTTGGTCGACGATGGGACCCAACCGGGCCAGGCGCTTGGGAAGGCGCGTGCCGGCGTAGCGGGCCAGCCGGTGTCCGTACAGCAGCACCCCCGCATTTCCGGCCAGGAACGCCAGCGCGAGCGCATAAAAGCCCCACGCGGAGGCGCCGGTGATTCCCGCCGGGTGAAACAGGCTGACTCCGAGACCGAGGGTCAGCAGTCCGCTCAGTCCGACGATCCGATCCATCGCCACGGAAAGCAGCGCCGAAGTCTGCTTGGCTGAGGTGGCCCGGTACAGATAGACCGCGCGCACGACGTCCCCGCCGTATGCTCCGGGCAAGAACGAACTGAAGAAGGCTCCCGTAAGCACGATTTGAAGCGTCTTGGCCCATCGGAACGCAAATCCCTGCGCGCGGAGCAGCAGATGCCAGCGCAGCGACTGCACCAGCAGCGTCCCCAACAGCAGCACCGTTGCGGCCGCGAGCGCCACCGGATGACTGGCCGCAAGCGCGATGCTCTTCAGATCGAGCACACCGAATTGGAATAGCGCGAACAGCAGGACAATTCCGACGACCAGCTTCAGGTATCTCATCGGGACCAGGTGTGGGGCCGGCTCGGACAAACCACGCCATTGGCGAGCCGCCGGGAAAGGACGGTAGGGGACCGGGGTGCGGCCTCCCAGCATCCGCGATTCCAGCGCGGTGCACGCAAGTGGCCTGAGGTATCCCAGAAAGTGTGAAAATAGAAAAGAGGGAACGGAGAAGTTGAGTTGAGCCCAAACGAGCTCTGAAGTGGCGTGGTTGCACAAAAATCGATATCGTCCGACGGGCAACTCCTGCTGGCGAAATGTCGATTTGAATGCCGCAGGGTGGGGTCGCGAGATATGCGACCGCCGGGGGAAACCAGCGCTTCAGCGAAATGGTTTCGCCTCCCGGCGGCGGAGCCTGCAGGGTCCGGGGTCCTGCATTGGGGCGAATCCCCAGCAGGCAAGACTCATCCACTGCGAAGACGGTGGCGGAGCAGGAAACCACGTCGAGTACAATCACCGACTGATCCCTAACGCTTCAGTCTTCATTGAGCCAACAGTTCGGAGGATACGTTGAAGTTACTCTCGGATTGGACACGAAGCGGCGTGGAGCAGAAATTGCGCGCATTGTGGATCTACGCCGTCCTGCCCGGAAGCGTGCTGATCACCGTGTTTCTGGCCGCGTGGCGGGGCTATGTGATCGAAGCGAACGCGGTCGACGTCCCTCAGGCGTGGGACGAGTGGAATTGGCTGTGGGGCTTGAACCGGTCCTTGAATTGGCAGTGGGTGTGGGCGCAGCACAACGAATATCGTCTCGTATTGACGAAACTCCTGACGTGGCTTCTCTACCGCTTTGACGGTTGGAATCAATTCACGGCGCTGCGGGTCAGCTACGCGCTCTTCTTCGTCATCCCCGCCCTGATTCTGGTCATGGCGTGGCGGGATTCGCGCAGCAGCATGTGGGCGCTGGTGCCCTTCCTGATGTTTTTCTTCTCGAACGCGAGCGTGGAATCCGACGTGACGGGCGCAATGAGCCTGGTCAAATTCTTGCTCGGCTTCTGCTGCTGGGGGTGCTGTTCTTGTTCGACGAGAAGCAGCGCTGGCCCGCTATCCTGGCGGGATCGCTCTGCCTTGCCCTGACCACCCTTTCGTCGGGCGGCGGAATCCCGGGAAGTGTGGGCATGATCGCGGTGTACGGCGCCTACAAGTTTTCCCGTATTCGCGCCGGCCTCCCCGCGCTGCGGGAGATGCGCGGACTGGCCCTGCCTGTACTCATCGTCGGCGCTGCTGCGGCCGTGTGGTTTGTCGGATGGCAGTTCACTATCCGCGCTGGCGGCGTGGAGGACCCGACAAATGTGCGAGGGGATTTCTGGACAAGTCTGTTCACTCAAGTTTCGATGGCCGTCGGGAGGGACGCCGCTCCGTCACCCCAGATGTATAGCCATATACCGCTGGCGCGGAGTTCCACATCCACCCTGATCGGCGCAGGGATCCTGGTGGTGGTGTTGGTTCTCCTGGGTATGGACTGGTGGAAGCAACGGGCGAATCCTATTGCCGGCACGTGGCGCCGGATTGGACTGGCGGCCGCGATCCTGACGCTCCAGGCCGCCGTCTCGCTCGCCAGGGGTACGGACGATGCAGGCTGGTCGCGCTACTTCGAGTATGCCTTGGTGCTCCTGCCCATATTGGTGCTGAGCGGGTATTCGGTCCTGCGGGGAAATTGGCTGCGCGTCTACTTGACGTTCTTGTTTGTCCTTTGCCTTGCCGGATATTCCCAGCATTGGTCGGACGAGCCGTACCGGGAGCAAGGAGCGTGGCGCAAATCGGGCGTGGAATGCATGCAGCAGGATCTGGCAGAGGGCCGGAAGATGGGCTGCATGGGTATGGGATACGATTTCATGATTCGGAGCATCATTCGCGCCAAAGATCTCGATGCCTCCTTCTATCGCAGTCACTTTGCAAACTTGCAGCTTCCCAATTGCGTACCCATTGTCAGTAACGCGAACGAACCTTGTAATGCCAAAGTTGCACCCAGCCTGCGGCAGTAGGACAGTCCCGCGGAGCGTCAATCCCCGGAATGCGCAAGGCGTCTGGTCCTACCCACCGCTTCGCGAAGACCCGGGCTTGCTCGCGACCGTTCCCTCACGAAAAGTTCCTTTCTTGGGGTTGCTGACGCCGCATCGCCCAGGTTAGGGCCGCGGATTCAAGACCTGCTTTCCGGACTGAAAGATCAAAGAACTGCGTCGCACACAACGTGCGCCGGTCGCCGTCGGGCAAGCGGCGAGCCTGTCGCTGCGGGGGCGCGGCTCCTCCGGCGGCTGCGGTTCCGCCGCCTACCCCGGCTCCGCCGCCACGCCCAGATAGATTTCCTGCACTTGGGGATTGGTCTGCAGCTCGCGCGCCGGGCCTTCCAGCACGGTGCGCCCGGTCTGCAGCACGTAGGCGTAGTCGGCCACTTCGAGCGCCAGTCCCACCGCCTGCTCGGCCAGCAGCAGCGTCAGTCCCTGCCGGTGCAGTTCCTGCAGCGAGGCATAGAGGGCCTCGACGATGGTTGGGGCGAGACCGAGGCTGGGCTCGTCGAGCATGAGCAGGACAGGCTCGCTCATTAGCGCCCGGCCCAGCGCGAGCATCTGCCGCTCCCCGCCGCTGAGCGTGCCGGCCTGCTGGGCGCACCGCTCCTTGAGGCGTGGAAAGAGCGCGTACACCCGGTCCAGCACGGCGGGAATCCGCCGACGGCTGCCCAGCGGAACGGCGCCCAGGCGCAGATTCTGCTCCACGGTCTGGCCCGCGAAAAGCCGCCAGCCCTCCGGCGACAGCGCCAGACCCCGGCGGACGATCGCATAAGCGGGCAGCCCGCCGATCTCGTCTTCGCGCCAGCGGATGCGCCCGCCGCTGGGCGGCACGATTCCGGCGATTGCGTTGAGCGTGGACGTCTTGCCCGCGCCGTTCGACCCAAGCAGCGCCACGATGCTTCCCGCCGGCACGCGCAGGGACGCATCCGCCACGCCGACCAGATCGCCGTAGCGCACCTCCAGATGCTCCACGTGCAGCGTGCTCATCGTGCCTATCCCTTCCGGATCCGCTAGCCCGCGCTACGCCTGCCGTGCGTGCCCAGATACGCCTCGATCACCGCCGGATCCTGCATCACGGTGCGGGGCAAGCCGCTCGCGATGATGCGGCCTTGGTTGAACACGATCACCCGCTGCGCGAGCGTGACTATGACTTCCATAATGTGCTCCACGATCACCAGCGTGATGCCCCGGGCGTGGATCGCGCGCACCAACTCGATGGCGCGGCGGATTTCGACCGGATTGAGCCCGGCCAGCGCCTCGTCGAGCAGCAGCAGCTTGGGCTCGGTGGCCAGTGCGCGGGCGATCTCCAGGCGCTTGCGGCCCGGCGTGCCCAGGCTGCGTGCCTTGTGCCCCGCCTGTCCGGCCAAGCCGGTGAAGGCCAGCACCGCCTCGGCGGCGGCGCGCGCGTCGCTCGCGCGGCGATGGCGCAGAAACGCGCCGACCATCACGTTGTCCAGCACGGTCAGGTCTTCGAAGGTCTGGGGCACCTGGAAAGTGCGGGCGATCCCGAGGCGCGCGTGCTCCTCCGGAGAGCGGTCGGTGACATCGGAGTCTTGGAAGGCGATGCGTCCGGCGCTGGGCTTGAGGTCGCCCACCAGGCAGCCGAAGAGAGTGGACTTGCCCGCGCCGTTGGGACCGATCAGGCCGACGATTTCGCCCTCGTGCACCTCGAGCTGCGCGCCGTCCACGGCTCGAAACCCTCCGAACTTCATCGTGATGCCCTCGGCGTGCAGCAGCATGGTCACCTCTTGGCGCGCTTGAAGAGCGGCCGGACGCGCAGCTGCCACAGCTCGATCAGCCCGCCCGGCTCGAACCGCGCGATCAGGACGATGATGCCGCCGTAGAGCAGGAACGTCAGGCCTGTGCCGCTCCCGCCGTACAGGGCGTTGGTGAGGTTTTGCAGGGGGATCAGGATCAGGGCGCCGATCAGCGGGCCGAACAGGCTGCCGGCGCCGCCGAGCGCGGTGATGATGATCATCTCGACCGAGACGAGAATCCCGAAGCCGCTTTCCTGGTCCACGAATCCGATCCAGAGGGCGTAGAGCGATCCTGCCAGCGCGGTGAAGGCGGCGCTGACCATTAGCGCGTAGAGCTTGTAGCGCCGCGCCGGCACGCCCAGGCTGCGGGCAGCCCGCTCGCCCGCCTTGACGGCGCGCAAGTAGTAGCCGATGCGCGTGCGTTCGAGGCGCCAGGTCACCGCCAGCAGTACCGCCAGCACCCCCAGGAACAGGTAGTAGTACGGTACGACGCTGCGGAAGGCGAAGTCCCACACCGTGCGCGAAACGGCCGGGCCGCGCAGCCCGATCGCCGCCCCCACGAACTCCCAGTTCGAGACCACGATCCGGATCAGCTCCGCCGCGCCGATCGTCGCCATGCTGAAGTAGTGGCCGTGCAGACGCAAGGTCGGGGTGCCGACCAGCACGGCCAGGCCCAGCGCGACCAGCATGCCCAGCGGGACGCCCAGCGTCGGCGGAAGCTGCCACTGGTTGTAGAGCAGGAGCGGCAGGTAGGCGCCCGCCCCGAAGAACATGCTGTGGCCGACCGACACCTGCCCGGCGTAGCCGCCCACGATGTTCCACGCGGATGCCGAGATCGCGGATAGCAGCACCAGCCCGCCCACGCGCGCGTAGTAGGCGTTGGTCACGACGAGGGGAAAGGCGAGTAAGGCGGCCCCCAGCAGCCCCAGGGACCCCCAGCGCAGCACGCGCACGGCCGCCGGGGTCATCTAGAACCTCCCGAACAGGCCCTGCGGCCTGACCCATAGCACCAGCACGAAGATGGCGTAGACGACGATGTCCTTGTAAATCGGCCCGAGCGCGTACGCGGAGAGCGACTGCACCACGCCGATGCTCAGCCCGGCGGCCAGGGCGCCGGGGACGCTGCCGAATCCACCCAGGCACACGACGACGAAGGCGGTCAGGGCGAGGGATTCCCCCACCGTGGGCGAGATGTAATAGAAGGTCGCGATCAGGGCGCCGGCAATGCCCGCATTGGCCGCGCCCAGGCCCCAGGCGAGGGCCTGCATGCGGTCCGGCCGGATCCCCATCAGCATGGCGGCACTGCGGTCCTCGGCGACGGCCAGCATCTGGCTGCCGATGGACGTGCGCGTCAGCATCAGGTGCATGCCGATCGTGAGCAGGAACGCCACGCTGCCGGCGGCGAGCTGCGGCACGCTGAGGCGGATCACGCCCAGCTCGACCGTGCCCCCGACGAGCGTGTCGGGCAGGGTGCGAAAATCCGCGGAGAACGCCCAGAACGCCGCGTAGCGGATGAAGAGGGCGAGCCCGAAGGTGGAGAGGATCTGCCCCAGCATCGGCCCGCGCAGGACGTTGCGGATCAGGCCCGCATAGACCGCGATGCCGACGAGGAACAGCAGCAGCGCCGCCAGGGGCGTGAAACTCCACACCCCGCCGTGCGCCAACGTGTACACCCAGTAGGCGGTGTACATGCCCATCATCACGAACTCGCCGTGGGCGAAGTTGACGACGTTCATCATCCCCCAGATCAGCGTCAGTCCGGAGGAGAAGAGCGCGTACACCGCCCCGAGCAACAGCCCGCCCATGACGACCTGGATCAGGACCATGGGCGCGTCACCGGCGAAAGCGGCCCGTCAGGCCGGTTATCGGTCTACTTCCAGCCCGTGAAGTAGTGATCCAGCTTGATCTCCGCCAGCGAGTACGGCCAGACCGCGAGGTAGCGGTCGCCGACGAGCTGCGTCACGTACGAGTAGGCGTCCACGTTCTGGCCGGTGGCATCGAACTTCACGCCCCGGTAACCCAGCATGATCTGATTCGGACCCAGCTGGGTCTCGCGCAGGGCCTTCTTGATCGCCTCCGGATCGGTGGATCCGGCGCGGTTGATGGCGTCGCAGAGCACCAGGAAGCCCTCGATGCTGCGCCCGGTCGGATCGTCGATGTCGTTCCCGGTCTTGGCCTTGTACAGCTGGTTGATCTTGAACGTCGTGCTGCCGGGGGCGCCCAGCTTGAACGCGCTCCGGTTGAACAGGCCCTGAGACAGCTCCCCGACGGTCTTCACGAAGGAAGGATCGGAGAAGCCCGCGTCGTCGCCGATCACGAACGCTGGGCGGTAGTTCAGGTTGCGCAGGGTCTTCATGTAGAGGATGGCGTCATTCGTGTACGTGATGAAGATGACGACATCGGCGTTCTTCTCCTTGAGCTGAAGCACCTGCGGCTGCACGTCCGTCGTGTTGGCGCTGTACGGGATGACGGTGGCGACCTCGAAGCCCGCTTCCTTCACCCCATCGGCCACGAACTTCGCCACGGACGTGCCGTAGTCGGTATTCTCGTTGACGATGGCCACCGTGCGCACCGGGCGGCTCTTCTTGACCTCGTTCAGGAACGCGGCATACATGCGCGCCAGATCCTGGGCGTTCGGCGTGACCCGGAACGTGCCGGTGAAGCCGCGGCTGGTGATGCCCATCGCGACGGAATCGCCAATGACGAAGGGGATGCCGTTGCGCTCGGCCTCGGCCGTGGCCGACATGGCGACGGAGGAGTGGTAGACGCCGAACATGGCGACCACCTTTTCCTGCGTGATGAGGCGCACGGTTTCGCTCGCGCCCACCGAGGGATTGCCCTGATGGTCCGAGAAGATGGGCTCGACCTTCGCGCCCTTGAAATTCGGCAGGCCGGCGCCGGAGGCGAGAGGAATGCTGCTCAGTTCCGGGTGGGCGTTGTTGACGATCTCCGCCGCCACCTCAACCCCCGCTTTCGAGGCCTTGCCCGCATTGGCGGCGTTCCCGCTCAAGGGGTAGATCACGCCGATCTTGATCGAGTTCTGGGCCGAGGCCGCAGCCGGATGGAGCAGCATGGCCGCGCCGATCAGCAGGCTG
>Ga0315281_10009940_pt1 | contig 13162 bp, 10 predicted proteins | sample YL17G07_0_MG_FD_204540 | JGI IMG/M metagenome (GOLD analysis project Ga0315281, IMG submission 204540) | Sediment microbial communities from Yellowstone Lake, YNP, Wyoming, USA - YL17G07_0 | ecosystem: Environmental > Aquatic > Freshwater > Lake > Sediment | place: USA: Wyoming | collected... | reverse complement strand
CATGGAGTTCCTCTATTCGGGGGGGAATCTCACGGCGATCACCGATATGAACGGCCAGCGCACCACCACTCTTGACTACTCCGGATCTCATATCTCGAGCATCACGGATCCTGGGCACGGTCAGTACAGCCTCACCTACACCGGAGATCTTCTGTCGGGGGTGACGTTCGCGAGCGGTAGCGGAAGCCCCACGTACCGTTTCGAATACGCTTCGACCCCGATGCAGCCGACCGGGCAGGCCCGGAACCTGCTGACGAAATTCAGGACGCCTCGAGCCACTGCGGGAGGATACGGCTGGACATGCAGTTATCATCCCAACGGCCGCCTTGCCAGTGTGCAGGACCCCGCCGAGGACCTCCTCTCCGAGGGTGCCGGGGATGAGGATCCGGCAACATCCCAGGCGCCCTTCCAGACGTTCCGATACCAGAACATCGTCGGCGGTATCGGCACGATGCTCACCGACCGGCGAGGGGTCCGGTTCCAGTACGCTGGAGCCCCGGACTTGACCAGTGCGGCCATCTTGGATGAAGCCGTTCTGGCGGGAACCACTGGTTTGGTCCCCGTGAGCGCCAGCTACGACAGCAACGGGTATCCGACCGGCGTCGGAGATCGTTGGGGTGCGGCGACAACCACTGTCTACAGCGACGATGGAGCCCTGCTGAGCCTGAGCAAGACCAAGGGGGACGGCCCGTTGTCCTTCCAGGACAGGCTCCTCAGCACCACGCTCACCACGGACGGCTTTAACCACGTGAAGACGTCAACGACCTACGTGACGCCCACCGGCGGCACGGCCCTTCAGGCACGGGTCACGACCTACGACTATAATTCTTTCGGTCAGCTCATCCAGGTAACGTATCCGGATGCATCGGTCCCGGGACAGGTGGGAGCGCAGACCTCCCATACCCGGTACGAATACAACGGCCCTCGCCACCAGCTCTCCCGGATCACGAACGAAGAAGAGAACACCACGACTTTTTCGGACTTCGATCCACTGACGGGACTGGCTCGAAGCGTCCTTCGCCAGGGCGGCAGCCAGCCGGTGACCATGGCCTACGACGTCATGGGCAATAGGGTGCAACAGACGATGCCCCAGGGAGGACCGGGCAATGAACTGCCCGGCTCAATGACGACCCTCCTGGACGGCATGTACCGGGTTCGAAGTCAGATCGATGCGGCGGGTAAGCTGACCGGCTACCAGTACGATCTTGATTCCCGCGTCGTCCAGGTCACCCCGCCCGCGGGAGGAGTGATTTCCACGGTCTACGACAGGCGCGGCTTCGTGGCCGCGGGAAGCTCGCCCGATGGAAGCTGGTCCCAGCTTGTCGACGCCAATGGAAACGTCCGTCGAAGCGTGGATCCCCGTGGATTTCCGTCGAATTTCAGCTACGACTTCCTCAGCCGGGCCGTCAGCAGCCGGCTCCCCGGCGCATCGACCCTGCCCGGCGGCCAAGGCGGCGGGGGTGGTCTCGAAACGAGCCAAATGGAGTACGACCTCTTTGACCAGAGCGGCCATTTCACGAGGTCGACGGTGTTCGGTGCCACAAAGAGGGTCGCCCGGACCAATTACGACAACCGAGGTCGCGTGCGGCAGACCATCGCGCCGGACAATGCGACGAAGACCGAAATCTTCTATAACGAGCTCGATCAGGTCATCGCGAGCCAGCAGGTGTTCGGCACAGTGGTCCAGAGCTGCTCGGTGACGTTCCGAGATGAGCGCGATCGCGTGGTCCATTCTCGAACGCAGAACACGGACTTCCGTGCCTCGAGCCTCGACCAGCACAGCGACACGTACACGATTTATAATCGCGCCGGCTCGGTCATGGTCTCGGTCGACCCGCTGGGCGACGTGGCCGCCGGGGGATGCGCCCACAAGACGACCTATTTGCGCGACGCCCGCGAGCGCGTCGAAGCCGTCATCGACGGCAAGGGCGTCATCGTGACTCAGTACCTTTACGGCGACGACGATCTCGTTCGCGAGGTCCGCGTCCCCGATCCCGCCGCAAAGACATCCACCCTGGTGACGGCCTCGACGCGGACCTACACCGGGCGGAAGGAGATCCTGAGCGAGCGGGATTTGCTGGGCAACGGCAACGTCTACGCCTACGCGAGCCTGCCGGGCCAGATCTCCACCGTGACGGATGCGGGGGGCAGCATCGCGCGAACCACCTACGATCCCCTGACCCAGCGGCCGGACACGATCTTCGAGGCGCAGGGAACGCCGTCGGAAAACCAGACGAGGCACACTTGGATAAATGGGCTCCTCACCCAGACGAACGTCTGGAATCCCGAAAGCAATGCCTACGATGCGACATTCAACCGGATGTACGACAAGGCCGGGCGCCTCGAGCGGGTCGAGTCGCCGACGGTTGCCCAGACCCAGCAAATCGCGGCGGAGCGCTACTCCTACAACAGCTTCGGAGAGCTGAATGTCCAGATCGCCGGGACGAAGGTCGTCCAGCACGACTACAACTCCCTGGGGCAGAACACCCAGACGACGTGGCACGGGGCCTATTCGGCGCAGACCACCCGGACCTACAACGGCGCGGGCCAAATCGAGACGGTGAGCGATGGAGCCCTGTCGAAGACGATGTTCTATGAGACGTGGAAGGGGACGCCGCACACGGAGTCGATCGCGCTGGCGGGACAGCCCTGGAAGGCCCAGACCCACGCCTTCGACAACGCCGGGAACTGCACGGGCTTCGGCGACGGGGAGGGAGACCCGCACAGCTGGCCGGTGGACGAGAACAACCGGCCGATCGAAGTGCGGTACAAAGATCAGACGTCGAGGGCGATCTCGTACACGCCGGGGGGCCAGGTCGATCAGGAGGTCCTGAAGAACGCCGCGGGGGGAGAGATCGCGACGACGGTCCACGGTTACGACAGCTTGAGCCGCCGCACAGCCTCGCAGACGGTGCAGGCCGGGACGGGCGAGGTGCTGACGCATTTCGGGTGGGAGTATGACGCCCGGCATCTGATCCGGGCGGTCCACCTGAAGCACCTGGGGGTAGACGTGACGCTGGGCCTGGACGAGCGGGGCCGCCCTGCCTCGGAATCGACGCCGGGCAACAATAACGGCCAGAATGCGCCGCCCTTCGACAACCAGTACGGCGGCGATCCGACGGGGAATGTCTCTGCCGACAGCAACGAGGCGAGTGCGGCGCCGAAGCAGCTGCTTGCGGTGGCGGCACGGAGCGCGACGTACGTGTTCAGTGCGTCGGGTAATCGCGCGAGCGCGGTGATCGACGGGGCGGTGGTGGCATACGGGTACAACGCGGCGAACCAGCTGATCTCCGAGACATCCACGGCCAAGATCGTCACCCACGAGTACGACGAGTGGGGCAACGAGGTGAAGCGGACCCATGCGCCGGCGGCGACGCCCGGGAACCCGATCCCCACGCCCTTAGTCGAGCGGTATGGCTATAACCACCTGAATCTGCTCTCAACCTACACCAACTCGGCGACGGGAGCGAACTGGCAGTACGACTTCTACCCGACGGGCGAGCGGTACGGGAAGGCGGACCTGAACACGAACACTAGCGAGCTGTACGTGCCGCGGTTCGGGGACGTAGCGACCGAATACTCGAAGGTGGGCACATCAGCGCCCACTCTGAAGAACACGTACGTGCAAGGACTGGGCATTGATTCCAAGCAATTCCGGGTGGCGCCCGACGGCTCGCGGCGGCACTACCTGGGGGATCACGTCGGGACGGTGGGGATGACGCTGGACGACGGCGGGAACACGACGGAAACCAGCGTGAAGGACGCGTGGGGCGTGCCGCTGGCGGGGGGAAGTTCAGAGCGTTACTCGGGCGTGGCCCAACGGGAAGTCGACACCGAGAGCGGGCTCGTCTACATGCGCCACCGCATGTACGACCCGCAGCTCGGCCGCTTCACCCAGACCGATCCTATCCTTGGGAACAGACCGGGAAAACATTACGCCTACGCCAGCAACAACCCGATCGGCAACATTGACCCGATGGGACTGGATGATACTCCAGAGGGACGGGCACGCATCCTCAGAAACTTCACTCATCAGTATGGTGAGGTCGGTCTGATGATGTTGAATGGCTACCTTAGCTCGGGAGGCGAACTCTCATTCAAGGACATGTACATTGCCAGGAAGCTTGGGACCAGATCTAGTGTCGGCATCGGAAGCATCACCGTCGACACCGACAACGAGGGTCTGGCGGCTGAGCTCCTTTTTAGTTCGCTCTTCCAAGCGGTCGGTCAGTTTAACGTCGAAGAGAAAACGCGAATTGCGGGTGTCTTTGGTCTTGAGGCGTCTCAGCTCAACATGGCGACAGTGGCTTCGATCGCGCATCAATCCGGTGAAGTGTTGGACTACGCGCGCCTAGCCGGCACGGTCCTGAACCCCGGTGTCGCGATTGCAAGCGGAGTCGACCATCTTGCTCGTGGAGACTTCCTTGCTGGGTCCCTGGAGCTTCTGGGGCCGGCGGGTAAGACATTCAGCCTTCTCACAAAAGAAGGCAACCTCATCAGAGCGGGTGCGGAAGGCGTCTCGGGTAGACTCAAGAGTGTTCTGGGGGACTACTGGAAGTACGGTAGCGGCGTGTCAGTAAATGAAGCCAAAGCACTTGCTCAGGCGGAAGGCTTCGCGCTGGAATTGGGCCTATCGAGCCGCTTCGAGAACGCTCGCAATGCCGTGGTAATCAGCAAAGCGGATCTTCAGAAAGGATTGGTCAATCGAATTATGCTGGCTGAGGAAATTCAGCACGGTCTCGATAGGGCAACCAGCGCGGCAGCGCAGGCGGTGAAGCGTGGAATATCGAACGAGAAATTCCACGCGGAACTTTTCGGGCGGATCATTAAAGGGTACGGTGAAGGCAGATTTAAGTTTCTCACCGCCGATGACATCAAGGGGCTTGAGAGGCTATCCTCGGATCTTTCCAAATGACCACAGTGCGGATTGAAGTAAAGCAGCAGCGCGACGAGTTGGGAGAACTCGAGGAGTTTACGTGGGACCTCTTCCCGCTCGTCGATGGAGAGCAGACGAAACACCTCGAGGAGAATGGTCTCCCGAAAGTCGGAGCGGTGATTGCTCCTGGAATGATTCTCGTGGGCAAGATCGGCAAGACGAGGAAATTTGACCCCGCTCGTCAGCCAAATGCCCTGGAGATTCACGGGCTTCCCCTGGAAGAAGTTAGGGCGCGCTATGGAGACATGTGGATCCACACATCGCTCTATGCTTCGGAGGACACCGCTGGGACTGTCCGAAAGGCGTATTTCGAGGAATCCCCAGTGGCATTGAAGGCTGTGGTTGAACTGGATCGTTCGTAGCTGGATTTCGATCAGCTCCGCTGCTGCGCGAGCAGGGCGTCGAGCATCTTGAGGAGGGCGCGGCGGTCGGAGGGCGGGAGCTTCTCGACCTGGCGGAGCTTGCGCCAGAGGCGGGAGTTCTTGGCGCCTTCCTTGTCCTTGAGCTCCAGGATCCCCAGGAGCTGATCGGCCGTGACGTCCAGGATCTCCGAGATCTTGGGGATGAGGTGCGCCGGCGGCCGCTCCGTCTGGGCCTCGTAGTAGGCCACCATCCGCTGCGAGATCCCGATCTCGTCGGCCAGGTCGTACTGGCTGTAGCCCCGGGCCTTCCGGATCCGGGCCAGGCGCTCGCCGAAGGACTCGTGGACCTCGGCGCTCTTGCCGTTCGACTTCCTCTTCGACACGTCCAGCATCTCCTCGTCGATTTCGACGAGGGCCATTATAGGCGTGGTTTCAATCATGGCCGGCTCCTCCATGAATCCTCTTGACTGGATAATACAGAAAGCGTATTAGTTCATGCGTCGTTCCGCAAGCCTAAAAAGAGCCGCTTGGGCATCCGATTGGGGCTTGACAGGGATTTGAAAACGGAGGGGTTCGATGCGGCGCTACAGCGAGGACGTGCTGCGGCGGCTAAAAGAGGAAACCGATCTCGCCGCCCTCGTCCGCGCCGCCGGCGTCGAGCTGAAGTCGGTGGGAGCCGATCTCCGCGGTCGCTGCCCCTTCCACGACGACAAAGGCCCCTCGCTCGTCGTCACGCCGGGGAAAGGCCTCTGGCACTGCCTGGGGGCCTGCGGCAAGGGCGGGACGGCGATCGACTGGGTGATGCGCCATCAGAAGATCTCCTTCCGTCACGCGGTGGAAGTTTTACTCCGGTCGCGCGGCGCGGTGGAGCCGTCGGCCCCGGTGGAGGCGAAGTCCTCCACGGTCCGGCGGCTCCCTGCGCCGGTGTCCCTCGATGCCGACGACCAGCAGCTCCTGGGCCAGGTGATCGAGTTTTATCACAAGACGCTGCAGGAGACCCAGGACGCGCAGCTCTACCTCGAGACTCGCGGCCTGCGGTCCTCGGAACTGGTGGAACACTTCAAGCTCGGGTACGCGAACCGGACGCTGGGCTATCGTCTCCCGCTGCGGGACCGGAAGGACGGCGCCGCGATCCGCGGGCGCCTCGAGAAGATCGGGATCTACCGGAACACCGGCCACGAGCATTTCTCGGGAAGCCTGATCGTCCCGATCTTCGACGAAGCCAAGAACGTCCAGGGCGTCTACGGCCGGAAGATCGGACAGCAGCTCAAGCCGGACATCGCCCGCCATCTGTACCTACAGGGCCCGCACCGCGGCGTCTGGAACGTCGAAGCCCTCCAGGCCTCGAAGGAAATCATCCTCTGCGAAGCCCTGATCGACGCGATGAGCTTCTGGGCTGCCGGGTACCGGAACGTCACCGCAGCCTACGGCGTCCACGGTTTTACGAAAGACCACTTCGAGGCCTTCAAGAAGTACGGCACCGAGAAGATCCTGATCGCGTTCGACCGGGACGAGGCCGGTGAGAAGGCCGCGGCCGAGCTCGCGCCCGAGCTCGCGGAGGCCGGGATCGACGTCTCCCGGATCCTCTTCCCGCGGGGCATGGACGCCAATGAGTACGCCAGGAAAGTACAGCCCGCCGAGGAGAGCCTGGGCGTCGCGATCCGCGCGGCGCAGTTTGTCGTGAAGGGGAATCGCGCGGCTCCGCCGCCGCCCGCCGAAGAACCTCCTCCCTTAGCCGCCCTGTCCGCTCCGGAGCTGAAAGTCCTGGGCGACCAGGCGGAGCTGACGCTCGGCGACCGCAGCTACCGGGTGCGGGGACTCCAAAAGAACCTCAGCTACGAGCAGATGCGCGTTAGCGTCCGCGTCGCGCGCGGGGAGAAAGTCCACGTCGACACGCTCGATCTCCTCTCCGCACGGCAGCGGACTGTCTTCGTCTCCCAGGCGGCGACGGAGCTCGCGCTCAAGGTCGAGGTGCTGAAGCGCGATCTCGGGAAGCTGCTGCTTGAGCTGGAGGCCCTCCAGGACCGGCGGATCCGGGAGACGCTGGACCCGAAGCAGAAGACGGTGCAGCTAAGTGAGGAAGAGCAGCGCGAGGCCCTGGAGCTCCTCCGGGATCCCCAGCTCCTGGACCGGATCGTGGGGGACTTCGAGCGGATTGGGATCATCGGGGAAGAGACTAATAAGCTCGTAGGCTACCTGGCCGCGGTCAGCCGGAAGCTGGACGACCCGCTGGCCGTCCTCATCCAAAGCAACTCGGCAGCGGGCAAAAGCGTCCTCATGGACGCGATCCTGGAGTTCGTCCCCGAGGAGGACCTCGAGCGCTTTACGGCGATGACGGGCCAGAGCCTGTACTACATGGCCGAGTCGTCGCTCGCCCACAAGATCCTCGCGATCGCGGAGGTGATGGGTGCGGAGCGCGCGGGCTACGCGATCAAGATGCTCCAGAGCGAGGGCAAGATCTCGATCGCGACCACCGTGAAAGACCCCGAGACCGGGGACCTCAAGACGAAAAAGCATGAGGTCGAAGGGCCCGTCGGGCTCCTCATGACCACGACGGAGGCCTCGATCGACGAGGAGCTCCAGAACCGCGCCATCGTCCTCACCGTGAACGAGGACCGCGCGCAGACCCGGGCGATCCACGAGGCCCAGCGCCGCGGCCAGACGCTGGAGGGCATGCTCGCCCGCCACGACCGCACCCGGACGATCCAGCTCCACCGCAATGCCCAGCGGCTCCTGAAGCAGGTCTTGGTCGTCAACCCCTACGCCGGACGCCTCACGTTCCAGGATGTGAAGCTGCGGACCCGGCGCGACCACGCGAAGTACCTGGCGCTCATCCGCTCGATCGCGCTCCTCTACCAGTACCAGCGGCCGACGAAGCAGGTGGAGCAGCACGGGAAGAGTCTCCCGTATATCGAGGTGACGCTCGCGGATCTCGAGATCGCCAACCGCCTGGCGGGGGAGGTCCTGGGCCGCTCGCTCGACGAGCTCGCGCCCCAGACCCGGCGGCTGCTCCTCCTCGTCGACGGCTACGTGACGGAGCGGACGAAGAAGCTCGCGATCGAGCGGGAGGATTTTCGCTTTAGCCGCCGCGAGATCCGGGAGACCTCGGCGTGGGGCCACAGCCAGCTCGGCGTGCATCTCGACCGCCTGGTGCAACTGGAGTACCTGGTCGTCCACCGCGGCGGTCGGGGCCTGACCTTCCTGTACGAATTGGTCTACGACGGGGCAGGCAAGGACGGCGGGCGCTTTCTGCCCGGCCTGATCGATCCGGCGCGGCTGCGGCCCGGGTACGACTCCGACCTTCCGGCCTCGGAGGGCCACCTTCCGGGGTCATTCCGGCCCCATTCCGGGCCGGTTCCGGCCGGGTTCCGGCCGTGAGCGACCCGGACGGCTTCCTGCGCCGCGTGGCGCAGTACCGGGACTGGCTCCTGGTGAACCACTTCTCGGAGGCGACGGCCGAGAGCAAGGGCAAGTACCTGAAATACCTGATCGCCTGGTGCCAGGACCGGGGGATCACGCGGCCCGTCGAGGTGACGCGCCAGGTCCTGGAGCGCTACCAGGGCTATCTTTACCACCGGGTGAAGGAGAACGGCGAGCCGCTCTCGATCACGTCGCAGCGCAACCACCTGACCTCGCTGAAGAGCTTCTTCGCCTGGATGGCGAGGTCGAACTACGCGCTCTACAACCCCGCCTCGGAGATCCCGATCCCGCGCCTCTCGAGGCGCCTTCCCAAGCATGTGCTGTCGGTCCAGGAAGTCGAGCGGGTGCTGGCGCTCGCCGACCCGAAGATGCCGCTCGGGATTCGGGACCGCGCGCTGCTCGAGACCCTGTACTCCACGGGCCTGCGGCGCATGGAGCTGGTCGCGCTCAAGCTCTTCGACGTCGACCACGACCGGGGGACCCTGACCGTCCGGGAGGGGAAGGGTCGCAAGCAGCGCACGGTGCCCATCGGCGACCGCGCTCTTAAGTGGGTGGACAAGTACCTCCGCGAGGTGCGGCCGACGCTCATCGTGCCGCCGGACGAAGGCTGGCTATTCCTGACGCACCACGGGGGGCCGTTTGAGAAAAGCTCGCTGACCGAGATGGTGCGGGTCTACGTGAACCGGGCGGAGCTGGGCAAGAAGGGCGCCGTCCACCTGTTCCGGCACTCCTGCGCGACGCTTATGCTCGAGGGCGGCGCCGACGTCCGCTACGTCCAGGCGCTGCTCGGCCACTCGAAGCTCGAGACCACCCAGCTCTACACCCACGTCAGCATCCGGAAGCTGAAGGAGATCCACAGCGCCTGCCATCCGGCCAGGCTGCGGACGAAGGTCCCGGAACCCAGATAACAGATTACAGATTGGGACCGGCGGGGAAGACAGATCGAATCTGGCCAAATCTTAAATTAATCTGCCCCTTCCGGCGGCTCCCAATTCAGGAATCCAATCTGTAATCCGCTATCTGCCGCCAGTGACTTAAACACCCATTTAGGCGTGCGCGGGCACCCTTGGGCAATCGCCGCAGGACGCGTCGGACGGCCGGGGGACGGCCTCCGGGTCCTCCCGCTACGCCAGGTCGCGCAGGGCGCGCTCCAGTTCGCTCCGGTGGATGATCCGGAGCACGACGACCAGGAGGAGCTCCTCGCGGATCCGGTAGACAGCCCGGTAATCGCCGATCCGGAGCCGGTAGGTGGGGACGTCGAAGCCCTTGAGGATCTTGACGGTGTCGCCGCGGGGGAAGGGAGCGTCCTCCAAGGTGCGGAGCTTCTTCAGGATGCGGGCGGCGACGTCGGGGGAGAGGGCCTCCAGATCCTCCGCGGCGCGGGGGGAGAGCTCAACGACGTGCTTTGCCACGTCCCTTGCCCTTCTGGAGCTTGAGCCGCTTCGCCATCTCGACCAGGCTCACGCCGCCCTTCTTCTTGTGCTCCCGGTCGGCGTCCTCGATGGACTTGCGGAGCCCGTGGTGGCGGCTGTAGATGAAATCCTCGATGGCGCTCTCGTCGATGCCGTGGAGGACGGCGACGGGCTTGCCGTGGGAGGTGATGAGGACGTCCGTCCCGCCCGCGGCGGTCCGGAGCATCTCCGAGGTCTGGTTCTTCAGGACTCTCACGGTCGCGAACTTCATGGCCTTCCTCCGTAGCTACACCTGTGGCTACATTCTAAAAGCCGCGGCGGCCGACGTCAAGAGGCGGCTAAAGATGAAAATGCTGCCCTGGCCCGGAGCCCTCCCGTAGAATCGAAAGCGCCGTCGGTCGCTCTCTGACAATTGGAAAACCGCACTATGGGGTCTCGGACAATTTTCGAGTCCTCGATCTGGGTGGTTTGCTTCCTTAGCCGCCGAGTCGCAATGGGATAGGCGGTCTGTAGGTACGACTTCACGTCAGTCCGCGGTATAGGCCGCTTCACCCAGACCGATCCTATCCTCGGGAATAGACCAGGCAAGCACTACGCCTATGCCAGTAACAATCCGGTAGCAAGAACAGACCCAAGGGGACTCCAGGATGGTAGCGGCAACAGCGCATTTACTGAACAGGCCGAAGTCCGTGAACTGGGAGATTCGAGGTACTTCCGCCATCCGGAGTCAGGGCAATGGTATCTAGTCAAAGACATTTGGAAGACACAGAAGATCATCCACAACGGCGAAGAAAGAATTGGTGTCGATTACACTCCTGCAAATAGAGAGCCGGCGAACGCCTTCATGAGCACCGTTCTAGACGCCGGCGTCGATTCGCCCGTTGGCTCACTGATCGCCAGCGCAGCTATGGGGAATTTCGAACAAGCGGTCAAGATGACGCCATTTGTAGGAACGACGATTGGATTCGTCGAGGCATTCACCGGCGAAGACATCTTCACCGGTCAGGAACAAAGCTGGTTCCAACGTGGGGTTGGGCTTCTTCCTGGCATTGGAAAGGGAATAGGAAAGCTGACTAAGCTCAAGCAACTGCTAAAGATCGTTGATGCCGAATTTGTCCAGATGGCTGGTAGCCTTGGAGGCAAGATCTACGGGGCAGAGCGGCTTCAGAAACTCGCGGCATACCTAAAGCAGAGAGGGTTTACTCTCGTGATTGGGGATGAGTTCTTCAAAAACGAGCGTGCTGCGCAAGGTGCATTTGTCGCCGAAACCAACACAATCTACTTGAGGCCCAATGCTACTGAAATGCATGTGTGGCATGAGATGGGTCACTATCTGCAGTACCAGAAGATCGGAAAAGAGGCGTACATGAATTTGAGTCGAGTCAAGAAAGAGCAGTTCGTCTTCGACATGCTGAACAACGGAAAACGTTGGGGATTCTTGAATCCAGAGGAGAGGAATGCTGCGGTAGAATATATTCGATCAGTGGGAGGTACCGATTGAGCGCAAACGCGTCCCCAGGAATTGACGAGATCAAAGCAAGGCAGCTTGCCGAGGCAGTCCTCGGGAAAGAGCCTTCTGCTTCGATCTCCTACAGATTCGTGGAGACAAGAACTGACCCAAAGGATCCGGATAATTGGATCGTAATCTTCGACCGATTTACACGTGAGGGACATCTCGCCGACGGGCCCGCTGTGGTCAAGGTGAATGCGCACACTGGAACAGTTCGAGTCCTTCCTATGTTGTGAAATCATGCGCTTTCCCGCGCCCTTGAGGTAAGCGCCGATGGTGCGGTGGAGCTGGCGGCTCGCAGGTCGTGAGTGCCCGGCTGTAGTCCGGTATAGGTACGACCCAAAGCTCGGCCGCTTCATCACGACGCGAATTACGAGGAGAGATAGGCCGCGGCGAGATCTTTCCGATTCCGGGAATGACCCAAGTGCTCCACCGTATCCTGAACGGCAAGCTGGCGGGCCTTCTGGGTGGTCTTCCCGTCGTTCAGGTGGTCCTTGTACTTGGCGTTCTTCAGTTCTACCGCCGACGTACGCCGGTGGGCGTGGCTACCGGTAGCACTACCCCCGACCGCCAAGGTTGCCCTCCGGAGGGCAACCTGATACGCCCGACGAGGAGCGAGCGTCTCAGCCTTCGAAAGTCGGAAGTACCCCTCGAGGCGCGTGTAGAGGTCCTTCGAAATTAGGGCGGTCCGGACCCTACCCCCCTTGCCCAAGATGACGATTTTCCCCCTATCGCCATCCAAGCCAAGAAGCGACTGACGAGTAAAGCGGTCCGTAGTCTCGATCGAGCGCAGGCTCGCCTCCTTTTGGAGTTCGAGCGCCAGGGCGTAGCCCCTCGGCTCCCCCTTCCTCGCCGCCGCCAGGGCGTCCAAGTGTCCGAGACGCTCAAGAACCGCCGCGCGGACCTCGGGACTCACGTGGGGGCGCTCCGGTCCCCGGAGAAGCCCGGCGCGGGCCGCCTGGCGGATCCGCTTTCCGAGCTTCTTGGACATCGCATGGAAGGACTCCCATTTCCCGTAACAAGCCGCCGCCTTCACAATCGCGGCACGGATCTTGTTCAGCTCAGTTCTCGCCCCGCCTTGGGCGACCCTGACTTCCATGTATGCCCGGAAGTCCTTCTTGTCGATTTGAATGTTCTCGGTCTTTCCTCGAACCTCATGGACATACTCCAGAAACCGTTTGAGTTCCTGTTCATAAGCCAACCTCGTAGCCCCAGTAAACAGGATCGCTCGCGAGGCGTAGAACATGTCGCCGCGTTCACGGAGTCCCTGCATCTTCAGGTCATGCTTGGTATGCCCCTGCTCCTTCAAGGCGAACCATCTCTGCTGGGCCATCCAGAGCCGATCGTGCATTTCGGCTTTCATGGCACCAAGACCGACCATTTTCAACCTCCTTCAGCATTTCGACGCCACGCTCATCGGACAGACTTTCCCCATCCGCCCGTTGAGGTGGCTTCTTCGTTTTCGCGCGAATATTGCAGTTGTTCAGAGCTGAATTCCGCCGAATTTCGGCGAAATCCCGTG
>Ga0315281_10009939_pt1 | contig 13164 bp, 28 predicted proteins | sample YL17G07_0_MG_FD_204540 | JGI IMG/M metagenome (GOLD analysis project Ga0315281, IMG submission 204540) | Sediment microbial communities from Yellowstone Lake, YNP, Wyoming, USA - YL17G07_0 | ecosystem: Environmental > Aquatic > Freshwater > Lake > Sediment | place: USA: Wyoming | collected... | reverse complement strand
ATTCTACTAAGCATAAGTTTGGTTTTGATTTTAGTGAGAGTTCGCTTAACTACCATTCCTTCAAGCGCATTTATGCGACTTGCATTGAGTTTCTGGGGGAGTTCCCAGAGCCGCCTACAATTCGTCGTTATCCCGATTTAATTCGGCTATACGAATCAACTAATAAGAAGGAGGAAAATGAAAACTCTAAAACTCACTAAAAAGGACTTTAAGGAGTCCGGTAATTACTGGTCTGATTACATCGGAAAAACTGACGTAACAGACTATGAAGGTAATATTGAGATTGAAGGCGGTCTTGGTTATGTTCGATTTAATAGGCTCTACGCTAAAGGCCATATCGTAGCCGAAGCTGGTTCGGGCATCAAAGCTGGTTCGGGCATCGAAGCTGGTTGGAGCATCGAAGCTGGTTCGGGCATCAAAGCTGGTGAGGGCATCAAAGCTGGTTCGGGCATCGAAGCTGGTTGGGGCATCAAAGCTGGTTGGGGCATCGAAGCTGGTTGGAGCATCAAAGCTGGTGAGGGCATCGAAGCTGGTTCGGGCATCAAAGCTGGTGAGGGCATCAAAGCTGGTTGGGGCATCAAAGCTGGTGAGGGCATCGAAGCTGGTGAGGGCATCGAAGCTGGTTGGGGCATCAAAGCTGGTGAGGGCATCGAAGCTGGTGAGGGCATCGTTAGCGGATTAACGATTACTTGCAAACTTATCTTGTCATTCAAATATAAATTATTTGCTGGCGTAGCATGGTGGAAAGATGACGCTGAGAATACAGTTACTTGCGGCAAGCTTGAAGGCAATGTAGTTTATGGTGACGTCAAAGAAACTGGACTGCCTACCGAACAAGAGCCTACTAAGGCGGAGAAGCCAGCTAAAGAACTTGAAGTTAACGGTTTTAAATATAAGTTAGTGGAGGATTAAATGGACAAGGAACTAGTTAAGAAATTTACAGCGACGGAGCTAGAAATTGCCCGCGTACAGCACGAAATGAGCGTGGCTACGGTTAAGTTCGTCAAAGAGCTGGAAACTCTACGAGAGCAAGACGATAAGCTTCGTGCAGCTGTTAAAGATGCCATGGAAAAGAACGGTGTTACTAAGTTTGAGAATGATGTGCTCAAGATAACTTACGTTGCTCCAAGTACGCGTAATACCATTGATGTAGCTATGCTTAAAGCTGAGGAGCCTGACATTGCTGCAAAATACATGAAACAGAGTACAATTAAGTCTAGTATTAGGATTAAAGTTAAGGAGGTTTCCAATGTCTGAGACAGATGCTTTAAGTAAATTCGATTTTAGTAAGGTTACAAAACCTGGCCTATTCATCAAGTTTGAAGCAGGCAAACCGCTAACTCTACGCATTTTAACGGTAGACCCAATGGTTACTACGGTTACGTTTGAAGACGAAAAGACGGGTGAAGAAAACTTACAAACTAAGTTCGCCTTCATTGTTTACAATTTTACGGATAGTAAAGCTCAGATACTTTCAGCTACGCCAAATATGGCCAAGAAGATTGGTGAATTACACACTGACCCTGATTTCGGGGAAGACATTCGTAAGATAGATATCAAGATTAGCCCGACGGGTGAAAAGCTCAGCCGCAAATACGATATTCAGGTACTGCCAAAGACTAACGAGCTAACCAATGAGCAAATCAAAGAGTGTGTCGCTATTAAGCTGGAAGATAAAGTCTCTGATGGCCAGCGTATGAGCTTCTATAAGCCCGAAGAGAAAGTAATTCAAGTTGATGACGAAGAAAAGCACACGCCTGGCGTAGCTGACGCAACCAAAGAAGACGAGGTTGTAATAGAAGATATAGGCGATGAGCCAATTAACCTTGACGATATACCTTTTTAGTGTGAGGTGAGGTTTTAGGAGGTGTTGTATGGATGATAAAAATTTGATGCTAGTGTTACAAGAGAGCCAATTACAAATACAAAAACTACAAAATGTTATAGAAATACTACAGACCAAGAATACCGAACTAACCGTTAAAAATGTATCAAGAAAGCTACAGGAAGTTTAATGGTTAACAAGGAAGTTTCTGAATACATGGCTAATCTAGCCCGCAAGCGGAAAGATAAAAACCGTGGTTTCAACATGCCAGGCGTTCAGGAAAAAGCCCTGGAAACCCGAATGAAGAATAAGATCAAGAAAGCTGAGGAGGTATAAATAATGGCAAAGACTAAAACTTATCATTGTGCGTTAGGTTGTGGTGGTTTTGTAGGCAAGGATAATTGGCAAGCCCATCTCAAAAAAGAACATGGCGTGAGGTTCCCAAGTATTAAACCAACTAAAGTAAGGGAGACAAAGTAATGGCAAAAGACACTAACACAGGTAAATATAATACTGGCTACAGGAACTCTGGCGACGAGAACTCCGGCTACGAGAACTCTGGCAACAGGCAAAGCGGTATATTCAACTCTACGGAAACGACAGTTAGAATGTTTAACAAAGATACCAAATTAAAATGGGATGATATTGGCCACCCGCACTTTAGTGAGTTCCACCTAAACAAATGGATAGCAGAATCAGAAATGACCGACCAAGAGAAGAAAGACGACCCACAATTCTTTGTCCGACAAGGTCATCTAAAAACTTACGAATGGGAGGAAGCTTGGGCTAACTTCTGGCGAGATACTGATGAAGCTAACCGCAAGAAGTTCCTGAATCTACCCAACTTTGACAGCGAGATATTCAAGGGCATCACAGGCATTGATGTAAGCACCCCAGACATTCCTACGATAGACATTGGTGGTAAACGCTATGAAGTATCTGACGACCTTAAAAAAGCACTCAAGAAACTAAAGGAAGTAAAATGACCAACAACTCTATAGTAGATAATAAAGTTCGTAACGTATTGTGTCGTTTTGGTATCCATAATTGGGGTAAATGGGAGGATTATGGCAATCATCTAAAGCAAGCCAAGTTTTGCCAGTGGTGCAATAAGAAACGCGCGGCGTATTATCTAGGAGGTAGCTAATGACCACCAAACTAAATAACTTAATATGGGAGGCGTTATGAGTAAATGGCCGTTAAGATATAGATTATGGCGTAGGTTGCATTTACCGATAAACAGACTAGCTTGGAAGTTTGCACCGACTAAAGATTACAAAGACCCTCGCAACAATCATTGGTTATGGAAGTTAAACAACTGGGTTGCTCGTCATTACACAATCTGGTTCGCAATGAAAGGCCGTAAACTAAGATGACCACCCATAAATCTACTCCTATAGACTCGAAGCTAGGAATGGGTAAGATAAGTACCTGGGCAGTCTCTTGGGAACCACCAATCACTCTATTCGATGTTGAGAAAATTAAAGCTAAAGCTACTAAGTTAGAAAAGCTACGGCTTAAACTCCGCCCAAAACAATATTCTCTTGATGGTGATTACATGATTGCGTACAAGGAAATGGACAACAAACTGTTTGTATTAACTCGTAAAATTAGGAAAGCCAAATGACCGCACCCAAACCAGTACCTATACAAGAAGCTGAGTGGCTGGATATGATAATGTTGAAACCTGCTCATTGGCAATGGGACGATTACCAAAAAGCCCGCACAGCTATCCTAGCTAAAATAGATAAGCTAGTCATTGAGGGGCGGATAGATGAGCTGGAGAGGTTAAATCAGTATTACATACAGCATGATGGCGAGGGCGAACACAAACTGGCAGCACAATTTGATGTACGCATTAAAGCACTTAAATCTAAATTAGGGGGAGAGTGAATATGACCTACAAGGAGACAGCTAAAAAACTAGATATAAAATATAGGATTGGTAAGTATGGCGTTGAGTTTGGGCGACATAGATTACCCGATGGCGGTAAAACTGGCTGGTCATTATTCCACTTCGTTGCGTTAGATGGCTGGATTTTTGACCCACACGAAATAATTGAGAGCATAGCCAACGACCCTGCATTTTCAATAAGCTATAAGGAGCCCTCCACCAAATCTAATAAGAAGAAGGGATAGGTATGAGCAAAATAATTCAAGTTTCAGTTACTGGGATAGACAATAATTCAACGACCCAAGCCAACTATGTTACAACAATATTGACAGATGACGGTAAGCTGTATCAACTCGATGACATACATCCAGAATGGATAGAGCTTGACCCACCTAAATCTAATACTAAGGAGGAATAGTTGTGGGCAGATATAGGGTGTGTTCTGTTAAAGGCTGTCATCGTAAGGCAACTGAAAGTCTTATACCATTACCCTATGAATATCAGGGTGGCATGGTTGACGTCAATTCCTATAACAAAATTATCGCTGATTTACGGGGGCTAGAATACGACGACTTCGCCAACGACAAATACGCTACCCCAAAATTACAAATGATTACCGATTTCCAACGAATTGGTAGGAACGATATTGTAGCAAAAGTTAAGAATGGCGACTTTGACCAATGAGCAACGCACTAGAGTTGAATGGTCAGACGGAAAGATTGAACGACTATGAACACCCATAAATCTACTCCTATACAAGAAGCTGAGTGGCTTAATGCAATAATTGAAGATATTGAGGATTATTGTCTAGTGAGTGCGTTAGGTGGCTCACCATTCAACAGCCAAGAAGAAAATGATAGACTTATAAAAGATGCGGTAGAAAATGGTCGCACTCAAGCTAAACAAGATATTCTAGCTAAAATAAATGAGCTAGTTATTGAGGGGCGTTTGGAATTGCTAAACAAGATTAAGGGAAAATAATGTTCCTAGAAAAACCCATTAAAAAATGTTTAACTTGCCGCAAACCTTACCCTAAAAATGATAAATATTCAAAGACTCAATGGGTAACGTCCAAATACTGTAGCTACAAATGCCACGCAGCGGCCAAAAAAGAGAAAGCTGCCAAGAAACCAAAAGCAAAAAAAGTATGTAGATTCTGCTCCAACATTTTCTATAAAGACCCTAAACTATCTCCAGCCCAATGGGAGAAAGTTCGTTTTTGCAGTAACTCGTGTTCAGCAGCCAGCAAACGCAAGCATAAAGACTCCAAGGCTAAAGACGAGGCTTACCGACGTAGACAAGGCATGTCAATATGGGGGTCAGAAGAACATCTAGCTAAATTAACAGAAAATACCAGGGAGGCTATGTATCGTCCTGAAGTCCAGGAAAAAATACGAGCACCTAGAAACGCTTTAACTTTAGAACATCGTATGAAAATATCAGACATCCATGCAGGAAAAATGCCACTAAATATGCAAGCCAGTGGCAGATTCCCGAATGTTCAACGGGGTTATTACGATATTAATGGTACCACGATATATTTCCGCAGTAAATGGGAAGCCAATTATGCTTTGTACCTAGACTTTTTAGTTAAAAATAACCAGATTAAAGGGTGGGATTTTGAGCCAGATACTTTTATGTTTGAAGCTATTAAATTAGGTACCCGAAGCTATACCCCCGATTTCAGGATAATAGAGAATAATGATGAAGTCATTTACCATGAAGTAAAGGGCTACATGGACAGCAGAAGCAAGACTAAGCTTAAGCGATTTGCTAAGTATTATCCTGATGAAACATTAATTTTGATAGATAGTGATCAGTATGCAACCATTAAAAAACAAGTTGGGAAGATGCTATCATTTTATTGAAAGTCTGCCCAGTCTGTCGCGGCGATCATACCAAGAAAAGTTGCCCCTATACTTGACAGATAATTACCGTTAGGATTATTATTAACTCACTATTTGCTAATACAATTTTGACAAATAGAAAACACCCCTCTTTTTGGAAGGGGTGCTTGCTAATACAATTTACTTTATCAGTATAGCGTAGATAGCACTTTTGTCAACCCCATATGTAGCATGTAGCAAGCACTTTTTACTTTGCACGACTCTTATGGTCAGAAAAAAATCCAGGCTCTGATTGATTGCGCCCTAAACGTCACCCTGGTCAACGCTCTGCCCATAATAACGCCACCGTCATTGTTAAAGTCATCATCCTGCGCCTATAATACTAGCGAAAGTATAAGGGCGCTTAGTGGCTTAATAAATGTTGTGCATAAAGCCTTGCAATAAATACTAGCTATGCTAACGTGGTAGAGTTACCCTAAAGAAAGGATTAACTGAGCATCTACTGAAGCGACCAGCTCATCATTTTGAAACACAACGTAGTTAGTTTGTCGCGCCTTCACAAAGCGCAAACTTGGTATGAAAAGCCCGTCCAAGTTACTGTTCGTATTAAGAAATCTACTTTTATTATTCTCGGGCTAGTAGTTTATATCTTATGGAGTCATCTAGTGTCAGCAGCAGCCTTGCCCCCAACTGACCCTGCACCTATCCAACTTACTAAAATAGCTATTGTGAAGAAAATCCCGACTATAAAGTCGCGTGTTATCAAGCCGTTAGCTAAAGTACCCGTTCCTGCCCCAAAACCTGCTGTACAGGCTGTGGCACGGCCTAGCGTGGTTTCTGGTTGTGGTGATAATTCCTATGCTCATTTTATATATGAACACGAATCAGGCTGTAATACTGGTGCTGTGAACGCTTTAGGTTGCCGAGGCATAGGACAAGCCTGCCCAGGCTCAAAGCTGCCCTGTGGGGCTGATTATGCTTGTCAGAACGCTTATTTTACCAATTATGCTATTTCGACTTATGGTAGTTGGGCTAACGCCTACAGCTTTTGGTTGGCTCATTCATGGTGGTGAGATTACCCAAACTTCGACTAGGTTTGAGGATGCGCAAAGCCCAGTATGGCGATGGCTTGACTTATGAGGTACAATAGAAATAGTACATTAGCATTTAGTCGTCTAATTGAGGGTGTCGAAGCCTTCAAGACTAGACCTAGGCCCTGAAAAGGGTATGCAACCGTCGGCGATAAGCCACGGCGAATTGTCTGAAAAGTCCAAGGTTTATAAAGCTCTGACAAAACCAAACCCAACAAAGGATATGGCTTAACTACTTCGAACGGAGCGTACTGTGGCGCAGTTCGTGAAGACGAGAATCACCACCTAAATGCTAGGCACTATAAAATTCACCTGAAACATGGTGTTTTTTATTTTAATGGGGGTTATTATTGTTGTTACGACGTGTAATATACTCATTTAACCATTCCTGTTTGTCGTCTTCAGTAATATGACCAGCCCTAACAGCTTGGCTCAGACCCTCAAGTATTAAGGTCTCCTCGGCCAGAATTTTATCAATTTTAGCAAATAGTAATTCATCCTTTGGGTGGGGCGGTAATGCTTCATGCGGGGAGTTCTCCATCATTTTGTCCATTCTGTTGGTCTGTTTGGGCTAAAGCGAGTTTGGCCAGCCAGTATTCTCGCTGTCTTTTAGCATATTCAAGAGCAGTAGTAGCATAGACTTCTTGGCTGGACCAATAATCCAATTTAAAACTAGTTAGTTCTGTCTCTGTTCCCATTACGTTTAATCTTCCTATTAATAGTACGACGCTCGGCTTCGGTCTTGCCGCCCCAGATACCCATATGCTCGCCATTTTTTAACGCCCAAGTCAGGCACTCATCAACCACTATACAGCCTGCACAGACGGATTTACCGATAGCTTCAGCAGCGGCATCACCAGGCGCAGGATACATCTCCATAGGGATGTTTCTACATTCTGCTTCTGAAAAGAAAGCAGGCGATAGTTCAGTCTTCGGGGACACGATAATGGTCGCTTTCCGACGGCTTAGGTTCGTGTACTATCTGTTTAGTCAAAAATTCAAGGGCAACTTCACCAACTCCTTTGGCGATATCCCACCAAGTAACCAACTTTTCTGGTAAAATTTGCCCTTTTTCCATGACTAAAGAAATTTATTGTGCAACCAAGCAACTATTCCAGCAGGTACACCTACTAGAGTTCCTAAAGTAGTAAAGACAGCTAATTCGTTGCCAATCACATAGTTATGGACAGCTGTTGGTACGCCTGGTACTCGCCAGACGACTAAAGCCAATCCCACAACTAATCCTACTAAGGTTTGCCCGAAGGTCCGAAGGCCTTTTCTTGATGGTGCCATAATTAACCCTTTCCTATTATTTTGTTAAATATCGTTTGCACGATAGCTAATATCTTTTGGAGTAACGTGTTGTTTTCTTTAGCGTAGTCCGTGGCTGGTATTGGAGTCAATGGTACCGTAGTAGGCTGAGCTAACGGCTTTGGTGCGGGCGTAGGAGTAACTGGAGGCTTGACAACTACCACTGGTACTACAGGTACAGGTTTTGGAGCTAATGTTGGCAATGGTTTTACGGCGGGGGCAGGCGCTGGGGCTGGTTTTGGTATGCGCGGTATCAACCAACCTATAATTGGCAGTTGACTGTAATTTCTAAAGACTTCAAAAGTTTTGCCACCAGGGTTAAAGCCGTTTTGTTCGACTACATTAACTCCGCGAACGTTAGAACTATCCACGACGGCTATGTGGCCATAAGGATTGCCTTTAAAACCATTGTAGACAATCGCAGCGCCCTGTGGAGGCACCTGCTTAGAGTCTTTGGGGTTATTTACCACTTTGTTCCAATACTTAGCATTGGAAGCTCTAAATAGGTCCTTAGCGTTGCCATAGCCTATTAATTCTGGCCATCTGTGGCCAGGAAAACAGTACTGCGAGTAATCCATGATTACATCTACGCACTGGTCGCCGTAAGCTCTATCCACATCAATCTTGCGTCCGATTGCGCCTTTTTTCCAGGCCTGAAAATTATAAGCCATTTCTACTCCTTTGCTTGTGCTTTATTAATTACTGATTCGTTGACTTTTTGATGTTCAACAGTTTGTTCATGAATGGTTTGAGCAGTAATTTTAGCTAAGCGTCCGTTTAAACCTTTCATAAATATTAATACTTGCTCTGAGGCCTTGGTCTGGCCCTCAGCTGCCACCTTCAATTCGATAGAAGCTTTGGTGTGTTCTTGCAAATCTTTACCGAACTTAGTTAGGGCGTATTTAGCAACCCAGATAATGGCGGTTGTTGTCGCGCCCAGGATACCAATTACTGCTAAGGTTATAGTATTATCTGGTCCAGTATTCATTTTTTCTTTTTGCGCCCCGCAGCAGCTAATTTAGCGAATCGTTTTGCCCCGTACTTCTTGCGTCCTGCGGCAGCTGCTATTGCTGCACCTTTTTTACCTCCACCAGCAGCTTTCGCTACAGCGGCGAAACGTCCACCGCCACCAAGTTTCATTGATTTACCCATTTTGCGTCTCCTTCAATTTATGTACTATCTTACCTACAGACTCACTGTAGTAGTGCTCTTCGCATAATTCAATGGTCTGCAAATTAACGAATCGCGTGTATCGACCAAACGCGCCACAAAAGATACATTTTTTAACGTGGACTTCTGGCTCTTCCTCGGCTGTGCTGTGGTCTCTTAACTGAGACAGAATATTATCTGGCACATCAGCAAATTTAATAAACCTACCATCTTTTAAATATCGTTTACCCTTTGGGCTTGTTACTACTTTGTACATTCTATTGGCCTCCTGCTTGTTGTAAGCTTTTAATTATATTACTTATAGTGCTATCGGTTATTTCTTTAGCATTATAATCTTTAAGAAGTTGTTGGTCGTTGCCATACTGACCATATTTCTTAGCCCAGTCGCTGAAGGTAGAGGCATATTTCTTGTTGTAATCTTTAGCAATTTGAACGGCTTTATCAATATTATTGGCTTGAATAGCTTTTTTCATTTGGTCAGTAGCTGAAGTTCGGTCAGGCGCAGTCTTAAGATACTGATAAAAGCTAGTAGTAGCATCAATTTGAGCCTTTGGTACACCTTGGCTAGTTATTTTATCTATGTAAGCTTGCTGAACTTTGGATGGTTTTATATCTTTTACTCCATATGTTCCTACGCCTATTCCGAAAGTGCCAGGAATTGTTGCTTTTAAAAGCCCTTCTGGGATATTCCCCGTATTTTTGATTGTCTTATATGTATCTTGGATGTTTAATGGGACGAATAGGTTGCCTATATTGGCTGCTCTAGCTCCAGGAGTTAATAAATTACCCGCCTTGTCTTTACCTGCTAATTGAGTTGTAGCAGCTGATATCACAGGGTTTTCTTTATTCTGTATCAAGTCTCCCAGTATGGATAATCTGGTTGAGCTAAATGGACCAGCAGCATTTAAGTTAGAGACTTTGCCACTTAATGAACTTTTCTTTTCCCCTGATAACTCCCTCCAAGCAAAGACTAAGTTCTGTTGAAAGCCACCTAGGATATCATAACGAGTATCACCTACTTTAATTTTGAGGAAGTCTGAGCTACGAGCGTCGGTTTCAACCTTTGCGCCTGCAGCTGCAGCTAATGCCAATATTGACACAGCCACAGCTGCAAATGTCCCAGCATTCTGTATTGCTAGTTTTTGAGCTGGGCCGTCCAACTTGGCGTAGAATCTTGGGTTTAATAAATCTAGTCTGGACTTCCACAGACGTGGCGAGAATAAAGCAGCTTGTAGTGTAGTAGCGTGTTCATTCAAAAACTTACCTAAATCTCCTCGACCCGTAGCTGTATTAATGTATTTACCCAAGGATTCCCACCCCGTATCACTTATTTGGCCCAAGTCACGCGTTAAAGTACCTCCGTGCTTAAAGCCTAAAGTGCTTTTTTGTTCAATCTTAAAACCATTTTTTTGGAAATTATCTAATATGTGTTCTGCGGTTAGTGCTCGTTGGGTTGACAGACCTACCGTATAGGCTCTATCTGAGTTACCGACACCTGGTATTTTTTCAGCAAGCTGGGTGGGGAAGGCTTCTTCAAAAGTCCCTCTCGACACCAAATCTAATTTCATTTTATCAAAGTAATCTGCATATCTACTATTCTCTATTTTACTAATATATTGTTCTGCAGCATCTTTACTAACAAATGATTTAGCGGCCGCCTTTTCTCCTTCTAGCCATTGAGGAGCATAACGAGTTCCAAGAAATGCTCCTTGCCTACCCCCTCCAGACAAATCGAAAGAAGCCAGAATAGCTTTGGGTAATCCTAATGATTGAGTAGCATAATACTTTACCTTTTGTAAATTATTTAAACTATCAATGGCCGTAGTCTTAATAGTGTTAGCAAAATCTGCTCCAGCTGCTTTTTCAAACAATTTATATTCAAAAGCTCGTGGTAACTTGCCGTCTTTATAGAAATTGCGCCAAGCATTGGCTGCATTAGTTTGCTGAAAGAGTTTTAGACTAGGAGTAGATAAGAAATGATTTAACGCCTCGGTATAAGTCGGCTCATCTATCATTGACTGGACATGGGTAACTAGCTTCTGAGTATCGGCTTTTGCTAGTTCTCCACTATAGGCGCTTAATCTTGCATTTAGAGCGTTCTCACCAGTCAAGTTTTCTGCAGCCCCAGTTGCTCTTGCTAGCTGAGCTGAACGCCCCGCACTAGTTAGTTCTGCCTGTTTTGCACTTAAGTTTGCCCAACCAGGAACCGGACTCTGCCCTGGGCCAGCCGCCTGTCCCTTTAAGGCATCGGTGATATTTTGTATAGGGTTATTCGCCCCTGGAGTACTAGGAGTCAGTAAAGTCCCCTGCCCTGCTGGTAATATGTCATTACCTACAGAGGTACGAGGTACACCAGGTAACACACCAGGGGAGGGCGGGGCAGTAGCCTTATCTATAATATTAGTAATCGCATTTCTATCTTTTGTAAGTAATATTGATGGTGCGATGTCGTCAATAACATGCTGCGGGAGTTTATCTTTGAGAGCTGACCGCACCTCCTTGATACTAGAAGCTTTAGCAACCTGAGCAATAGCTTCTGGCGTAACATCATGTCCAATTGCGCCAACCTGATTCAACGGTTCGGCATTGCGAGCCGCATGGATACCAAGGCCTAGAGCTTCACCGCCAAGTCCTAAAGCCGCACCACCAGCCGCACCGTAAGCAGCGGACTTGGCTAGATTGCCCGCAGTCAATGGTTCGGTGCCAGCTACCGTACTAGCCACATTATATGGAACGCCTGTTACAGCTCCAGCCACAGCTCCAGTAGCTAGCTTATTGGCTACACCTTCAATACCAACCTTAGCCAACCCGCTACTGGCAGCACCAGCTGTTTCAGGCAATAGAAAAGATAATCCCAATTGAGCAGTATTGCCAGCTAATTGCCTAAAAGCTTGACCAGCATTGGTGGCTCCATTAAACTGCGAACGCGAGGCATTTTGTTCAGCTCGCTTATTACCAGTTAGTTCAGCAGCTATCTCTTTACCTGGGACTACAATATCATTCTTTAGAAACCACCATGGAGCCGAAACAGCTCCTTTGGCAATACCTACACCGAGGTTTTTAACTTGGGTGCCTACCGACTGATTCTGTCCACTACCTTGAGGATTTTTATAGGTAGCATTATTGTCGAAAGGATTTAATTGGCGCTCAACGCCTGATAGAAAATTAAAGAAGCCCATTATGGCCCCGCTGGTGTACCAATAGTGCCACCACTACCCAAGCCATAGCCAGCTCCTGCAGATGGTAGGAATGTTTGACCAGCTGGCACACCTGCTTGATGATAACCAAAGACTGTCGGATAAGCAGCTTGGAAGCGTTTAATGACATCCTGGATATTCATTTTGGCTAGGTCGACTTTGCCGCCAGTTTCCTGACTAACAGTTTTTTCAATAGATTGGGCAGTTGCCAGAACCTTAGAGTCATTATGCGAACCAACTTTGGCATTTAAATAATTTTGTAAGTTTTGCCAGTCTTGATTAAAGCCAATATCAATAGGGTTTTGAGACTGATTGAGAATCTTCCCAAGGTCTTGGCCCGTGATTCGGGAATAATCATAGGCTGAAATCGGTTTGCCAGTCGGGTCGGTAAAATTATAGCCACCATCTTTAGCGGGCACTTGCTGATACTTACTGGGGTCAGCTAGGGCCTGTAAGCGCTGTTGTTCAGCATCTCTAGCAGTTTTTTGGTTAGCTAGAGTGACGGCATCACTGTAGCCACCTGCTTGCTGTTTAGAGTTCGACAGAGCCAAAGGAGCATTAATGGCATACATTTTGGCTATTTCGGGGAAATTACCAAGCGGGGAAGCGCCTGCTCCTGCTTGCTGTCCACCGAGTACTGCTGCTTTTAAATCTGGTGTAGCCATGTTAGAAACTTAACCCTCCGTAAGCCTGCCGTGCAGCTTGACGCTGTGCAGGATTAGCAATTGAACTGATAAACTTATTAACCAAAGCTTGACCTTGCTTCTGTGCGGCAGTATCCAAGGCGTTTTGACGAGCAATTTCCAAATCAGTTTTCTTAAGACCAAGAC
>Ga0315281_10009938_pt1 | contig 13164 bp, 15 predicted proteins | sample YL17G07_0_MG_FD_204540 | JGI IMG/M metagenome (GOLD analysis project Ga0315281, IMG submission 204540) | Sediment microbial communities from Yellowstone Lake, YNP, Wyoming, USA - YL17G07_0 | ecosystem: Environmental > Aquatic > Freshwater > Lake > Sediment | place: USA: Wyoming | collected... | reverse complement strand
CCGATGTCGTAACTGCCGTTGAGGACGAGTTGGCTTTCGGTTTCATGGACGAAGCTGTTGCCGGAACTGGCCTTGATGGCGTGGAAGGCCTGGGCCAGATCGAGGCCGCCGCGCTTGGCCAGCATCAACGCCTCGCCCGCCGCCAGCAGATGGATAAAGGCCAGCATGTTGGTGATGACCTTGATGACGGCGGCCGAGCCGAGCGGCCCCATGTGGAAGATCTCGCCGCCCATGGCTTCGAGCGCCGGGCGGTGGGTCTCGAACAGCTTCTTGTCGCCGCCGGCAAGGACGGTGATTTCGCCCGCCGCCGCCCGGTGCACGCCGCCCGTCACCGGCGCTTCGAGGGTCTCGATGCCCTTGGCCTTGGCTGTTGCGGCCAGCGCCAGGATATCGTCACGGCCGAGCGTGCTCATCTCGATCCAGGCACCGCCGGCAGCCAAGCCCATCAGGATGCCATCTGGCCCCGTCAGTACGGCCTGCGAGACGCTGGGCGAGGGCAGACAGGTAACGACCGCGTCGCAGCCTTGCGCCAGCGCCTTGGGCGAGTCCGCCCAGCGCGCACCCTGGCTCAATAATATTTCGGCGTTGGCTTTGTTGGCGTCGTGAACCGTGAGCGCGAAGCCTTCGCGCAGCAGCGAGCCGGCGAGCTGGGCGCCCAAATGTCCGAGACCGATGTACCCGTAGCGCATGGATCGTCTGTGTCCCCCGGTATTTTCGCCGCGATCAAGCGATCGGATCGCCGCCCATTTCAAGATGCAGGCCCTGGCCTTGGTAAGGATGGGCGCGGGCCACGTCCTCGTCTAGTTCGATGCCGAGCCCCGGTTCGTCCGAGGGGATGACGTAGCCTTCTTCCCAGCGGATCGGCTGCTTCAGGATCTTGGCGTGGAAGCCGCCCCAGGTCTGGATGCTTTCGAGGATAAGAAAATTGGGGCAGCAGGCGGCGAACTGGGCGTTGGCGGCGCCCTCCACCGGCCCGCAATAGAGGTGCGGCGCCACCTGGGCGTAGTGGGCCTCGGCCATGCCGGCGATCTTCTTCGCCTCCAGGATGCCGCCGACGCGGCCGAGCGCCATTTGCAGGATCGAGGCGGCGCGTAAGTCGAGCACACGGGCGAATTCGTATTTGGTCGTCAGGCGCTCGCCGGTGGCGATGGGGATCGAGGTGGCGCGGGCGACCAGCGCCATTTCCTCCGGCATTTCGGGCGGCGTGGGTTCCTCGAACCAGAGCGGGTCGTAGGGCTCCAAACGCTTGGCCAGGCGAATGGCGCCCGAGGTGGTGAACTGGCCATGGGTGCCGAACAGCAGGTCGGCCTTGGTGCCGACCGCCTCGCGCAGCAACTTGACAAACTTGACGCTGCGCTCGATGCCTTCGAGCGAGGGTTGGCGCGGATCGAAGGCGGTATAGGGTCCGGCGGGATCGAACTTCACCGCCGTGAAGCCTTGTTTCACATAAGCCGCGGCGCGCGTCGCCGACAACTCGGCGTTGTGATAGATGCTCTCGTCCTCGCCGGCCTCGGGGTAGATATAGGTGTAGCTGCGCAGGCGCTCGTGCACCTTGCCGCCGAGCAGGGCATGAATCGGCTTCCCGACCGCCTTGCCGATGATGTCCCAGAGCGCGATTTCAAGGCCCGAGAGCACGCCCATCAGCGAAACGTCGGGGCGCAGCGTGTAGCCCGAGGCATAGACGCGGCGCCACAGCGTTTCGATCTTGAACGGGTCCGTGCCCAGCACATGGCGCTCGAACACGTCGCGAATCATCTGGGCCACGACATGGGGGCCGAAGGTGGCGGCATAGACCTCGCCCACCCCCTCGATGCCGTTATCGGTGACGAGCTTCAGGAAGATGAAATAGCGGCCGCCGAATCCGGGCGGCGGGTTGCCGACGACGAAGGTCTTGAGGTCGGTGATCTTCATGGTGAGCGCCTAAAAAACGATGACATTGCGCAGGGCCTCGCCACGCGTGACGGCGGCGACGGCTTCGTTGATACGCTCCAGGGGAAAGCGCCCGGTCACCAATTCGTCGAGTTTAAGCCGGCCCTGGCGGTAGAGCGAGACGATGTTGGGCACGTCCACTTCGATGCGCGCCGAGCCCATGCGCGAACCCAACAAGCGCTGGCCCTCGGCGGCGAAGGTGCCGGGATCGAACTGGGCCATGACATCGGAGGCCGGCATGCCAACCAGCGTCAGCGTGCCGCCGCGCCGAATCAGCCCGAAGCCCTGCTCGACCACGGCCGGCGCGCCTACCGTGACGAAAGCATAATCGACGCCCCGGCCGCCGGTGAGGGCGCGCACCGCCTCGACCGCGTTGTCGGTTTTGACGTTCACGGTGTCGGTGGCGCCGAAACGCCGGGCGGCGGCAAGCTTATCGGCCGAAATGTCGAGGGCGATGATGGTGGCGGCGCCCGAAAGGGCCGCGCCCTGGACCGTGTTGAGGCCGACCCCACCGGTGCCGATGACGGCAACCGAGGAACCAGGCGGTACCCGAGCCGTGTTGATGACCGCGCCCACGCCGGTTAGCACGCCGCAAGCAATCAACGCCGCCGAGTCGAAGGGGATGTCGTCGGCGATGGCCACCGCCTGCGAGGCGTCAACCACCACATATTCGGCAAAGGCCCCGGTTTTGAGGCCCTGTTTGATAACCTTGCCGTCACGGGCCCGCAGCGGCCCCGGCTGGTCGAGCGGGAAGCTGGCCTCGCACAGCACCTGATCGCCCCGGATACAGTGCGAACAGCGGCCGCAATGGCGGATCAGGGTCACGATCACATGCTGGCCGGGCCGGAGCGAGGCAACGCCCGGCCCCGTTTCCTCGACCACGCCCGCCGCCTCATGGCCAAAAACAGCCGGCAAAGCGCCGCCCCAGGCGCCTTCCAGGTAATGAATGTCGGAATGGCAGATGGCGCAGGCCTTAAGCCGCACCTTGATTTCGCCCGGCCCTGGGCCTGTGATCAGGATGTCTTCGATCGTCATCGGCTGCTTGAAGGCGTGACAAACGGCGGCTTTCATGGCTCCCCGGCTCCCTTTCCTCGTGGCCGCGACATGGTCGCATTCCGGCCGCCGACTGGCAATGGAGCGGCGCCGGCGATGGGGCGCCGCCGGGAACCAGGGTCGCGCCGCTCTTTTGACCCGAACGCCGGCCGGCGTAGAGTCTTTATTCCCTTGTGATTATGGTAAAAAGTCCGACTAATAAGACTCTATTTACCCATTAACGAATCGTTCATGGTTTCGGCTCCATGCTCGCGAATCGCAGCGATTCGGCGAGTAAATCCAAGCATGTGGACGTTGCGGCGCAACCCTCAGCCCGATCATCCGAAGGCACGACCGGCCCTGGTCCAGGACCAGCGCAACGATCGCGCCAGCGAGGCCGAGCGGCGGGCGCTGGCGGCTGAAGCGCGACTCGCCACCGCCATCGAAAGCATGACCCAGGCCTTCGCGCTTTATGATGCGAACGACTGTCTGGTGCTGTGCAATCGGCGTTACCGCGAAAGTTTCGGCCGAGCCGCCGAAAACGTCTGGCCCGGCGCGCGCTTCGCCGACCTGCTGCGCCGTTACGCCGAGCTGGAAATGGCGCAAGACAGCGTCACGCGAAGCGAGGCCTGGATCGCCGAGCGGCTGAAACATCATCACGCGGCGCCCACCACCCATCTCTGGCACCGGGGCGAGCAGTGGTTTGAGGTCGCCGACCGGCGCACCGACGACGGCGGCACGCTGGTCCTGATCAGCGACATCACCGAAGCCAAGGCCCGCGAGGTGGCGTTGGCCGAACTGGCCCGGCGCAACGCCATGCTGGCCGAGGCCGTATCGGCAACCTCGAACGGCGTCATCATCACCGATCCCAATCTGCCGGGAAATCCGATCGTCTTTGTGAACGCCGCCTTCAGCCGCATCACCGGTTATTCGGCGGAGGAGGCGCTCGGGCGCAACTGCCGCTTCCTGCAAGACAAGGGCACCGATCCGGGAACCATCGAGCGGCTTAACCGCGCCATCCGTTCCCAGCGTCCGACCACCGTTACCATCCGCAATTATCGTAAGGATGGGCGCACGTTCTGGAACGAGCTGACCGTCAACCCGATCTTCGACGAGAACGGCCGCTCGGTGCGGTTCGTCGGCGTGCAGACCGACGTAACCGACCGCAAGCGAGCCGAGGAGGCGCTGCGCGCGGCCAAGGAACAGGCCGAGGTGGCCAGCCGATCGAAATCCGATTTCCTGGCCAATATGAGCCACGAACTGCGCACGCCCTTGAACGCCATCATCGGTTTCTCCGAGGTGATGACCTTGGAAATGTTCGGGCCGCTGGGCGAGCCACGCTACCGGCGCTATGCCAAGGACATTCACGATAGCGGCGGACACCTGCTGGCGCTGATCAACGACGTGCTCGACTTGTCCAAGATCGAGGCCGGCAAATACGTGCTGCACCTGGAAGAGGTGAACCCGCTTGAGATCATCGAGGCGAGCCTCGTCCTGGTCCGCGTCCGGGCCAGGGAAGCCGGCCTTTCCTTGACCCTCGAGATCGATCCCGAGTTGCCGCCGTTCAAGGTCGACGAGCGGGCGCTGAAACAAATGCTCATCAACCTGCTGTCGAACGCGGTCAAGTTCACGCCCTCGGGCGGCGGGGTCACGCTACGCGCCCGGCGCGACGACGACGGCTTCTATCTTTTCGCGGTCGGCGACAGCGGCATCGGCATCGCCGAGAAGGATATCGAGACGGCCCTGGCGCCCTTTGGCCAAATCGAAAGCGCCGAATCGCGCAAGCATACCGGCACGGGGCTCGGCCTGCCGCTGGTGCGTTTCCTGGCCGAACTACACGGCGGCAGCCTGCATCTCGAAAGCCGGCTTGGCGTCGGCACCACCGTCACCGTGCGTCTGCCCGCCGAAGCAACCGCCCCGACATCCTGACCGGGTTAGCGCGGCTGGATCATGCGCCCGAGGTGCTGACCGCCGAAAATATGGACGTGGAGATGCGGCACTTCCTGGCCGCTGTCGTGGCCGTGGTTGGCGAGAAGGCGATAACCGGGTTCGTCCAACCCCAAGTCGTGCGCCACGCGGCCCACGGCGCGCACGAAGCCAGCAATCTCCTCGGCCGAGGCCCGGGCCGAGAAATCGACCCAAGAGACGTACTCGCCCTTCGGGATCACCAGGACGTGCAGTTTTGCCTGGGGATTGAGGTCATGGAAGGCCAGCGCATGGGCGTCCTCGAAGACCTTCTGGCACGGGATTTCGCCGCGCAGGATGCGGGCAAAGACGTTGTTGCGATCATAGGCCATGGAGCCTCCCGGCGACGGCGGCGGCGCTATTTTTTCTTGCGTGCCTCGAGCTTGAGGCCGGAGATGCCTTCGCGCTGATGCACCGCCTCCCAGACCGTCTTGGGTTTCAGGCCCCGGTCGGCCCAGAGCACGAGCAAGTGATAGAGCAGGTCGGCGCTTTCCTCGGCCAGGCGTTTCTTGCTGCCCTGCACGCCCTCGATCAGGGCCTCGACCGCTTCCTCGCCCACCTTTTGCGCGATCTTGGCCGTGCCCTTGGCGAACAGCCGGGCCGTGCCCGACACGGAAGGGTTGCCGCCACGCCGGCTTTCGATCACTGCGTAGAGCCGGTCGAGGATGGCGCCGTCCGGCGCCAGGGTCACTTTCTTTTTCATGCGCCCCTATATAGCACGCGCCGCCGCCAGGCGCATCGGAATGCCGGCCGCCGCCATGTGTTTTTTTGCCGCCGCCACCGTATGCTCGCCGAAGTGAAAAATGGAGGCCGCCAGCACGGCCGAGGCGTGGCCTTCGACCACACCCTGAGCCAGATGATCAAGCCTGCCGACCCCGCCCGAGGCTATGACCGGCACCGGCACCGCATCGGCGACCGCCCGCGTCAGCGCCAAGTCGTAGCCTTCCCGCGTGCCGTCGCGGTCCATGGAGGTGAGCAGGATCTCGCCGGCGCCCAATTGTGCCATGCGCCGGGCCCAGACGACGGCGTCGAGCCCGGTGGCAAGGCGCCCGCCATGCGTGAACACATCCCAGCGACCCGGCCCCACGGCCTTGGCATCGACGGCCACGGTGATGCATTGGGCGCCGAACTTCTCGGCCGCCTGGCGCACGAAATCGGGTTCGGCCACGGCGGCGGTGTTGATCGACACCTTGTCGGCACCCGCCAGTAGCAGGCGGCGCACGTCCTCGATCTTGCGTACGCCGCCGCCGACGGTGAGCGGCATGAAACAGCGCTCGGCCGTGCCGGCGACCACGTCGTAGATAATGTCGCGGTTTTCGTGGCTGGCGGTGATGTCGAGAAAACAGAGTTCGTCGGCGCCGGCGGCGTCATAGATCGTCGCCTGTTCCACCGGATCGCCGGCGTCGCGCAAGTTGACGAAATTGATGCCCTTGACCACGCGGCCGCAGCTGACATCGAGGCAGGGGATGAGGCGCACTTTCAGCATCACGCGGCCTTCAATAGCGCCAGCGCCGCCGCCAGATCAACCCGTCCGTCGTAAAGGGCGCGGCCGCAAATGACGCCGGCGATGCCGCTTGCCGTCTCACGCTTCAGCGCCCGCAGATCGTCGAGCGAGGCGACCCCGCCCGAGGCGATGACCGGAATCGATACGGCGCGGGCCAGTGCCGTCGTGGCCGCGACATTGACGCCGGTAAGCGCGCCGTCGCGGTCGATGTCGGTGTAAATGATGGCGGCCACACCGGCATCGACGAAGCGCCCGGCCAACTCAAGGGGCGTCACCGTCGCCTCTTCCACCCATCCCGCCACCGCCACGCGCCCGGCGCGGGCGTCGATGCCGACGGCGATGCGGTCGGGAAAACGTCGGCAGGCGGCGCGCACCAAGGCCGGATCCTTCAAGGCCGCGGTGCCGAGAATGACCCGCGCCAGGCCGCGCTCGAACCAGCGCTCGATAGCCGCCAGGTCGCGAATGCCGCCGCCCAATTGGCAGGGCACGCCGACGGCGGCGAGGATCGCGATCACGGCCGCCTCGTTGACCGGCCGGCCGGCAATGGCGCCATCGAGATCGACCAGATGGAGCCACTCGACCCCGGCGGCAACGAAGCTTTGCGCCTGCGCCGCCGGATCGTCGGCATAGACCGTGGCGGCGGCCATGTCGCCGCGCATCAGGCGCACGACGGCCCCGCCTTTCAAATCAATGGCCGGATAGAGAATCACGCTGACGTCCCGGCGCGTAAATCCTTGCAGAAGAACAGGCCGGCCACCGGCTTATCATCCACCCGCGCGTAGAACGGATGGGTGCCCCAGTGCTGGTATCCAAGCGAACGATAAAGCTGGATCGCGGCTTCCTGGGTCTCGCGCACGTCGAGATTGAGGATCAGGAAACCGGCCTCGCGCGCGGCGCTTTCAACCGCCTCCGCCAGCATCCGCGCCAGGCCGTGACCGCGCGCCCAGGGGGCGACAAAGTTGGTTGTCATCTGGGCGGCGTGACTCTGCGCCTCGCTGTTGCGCGGCGGCCGCACCAACTGGGCCGAGCCGGCGATGACGCCATCGAGCCGGCCGACGAAAAGCCGCCGTTCGGGGATCAACAGCACGCCGCGCCAAAACGATTCCATGGTTTCGCGCGGCGGCGGCTTGAGCCAGCCGAAGCCGCCGCCGGCACGGATGCCGTCGGCCGCCGCGTCGGACAGATCGTGCAGGTCGTTGTTGCGGAGTTCCTTCAGTTCTTCGACGGCGATGGTCGGCATGGTACTCCTCACGGCCGCCAGGCGATGAAGTTGGCGAGCAGGCGCAGGCCCGCGGCCTGGCTCTTCTCGGGATGAAACTGGGTTCCGACCAGATTGTCGCGGGCAACGGCGGCCACTACCGGCCCGCCGTAATCCGCCTCGGCCAGACAGTCGGCATCGCGCGCGGCGCGCAAATGATAGCTGTGCAGGAAATACATGTGCTCGCCCGAGGCAAGCCCGGCGAAGACGGGGTGATCGTCGCGCCGCAGCCCCAATTCGTTCCAGCCCATATGCGGCACCTTGAGCGGCCGGCCATCGGGACCGGGGGCGGGTTCGATGGCCACGACCGCGCCCTCGATCCAGCCGAGCCCGGCATGGACGCCATGCTCGCGGCCCTCCCCGGCCATGAGCTGCATGCCGACGCAGATGCCGAGAAAGGGGCGGCCACGCTGGCGCACGGCTTCTTCCAGCGCTTCGCGCATGCCGCCAAGCTTGCCGAGGCCTTTGCTGCAATCGGCGAAGGCGCCGACGCCAGGCAGGACGATGCGCTCGGCGCGGGCGACATCGTCGGCGCGGTCGGTGACGCGCACGCGAGCCCCGACCCGCTCCAGCGCTTTGGCCGCCGAGCGCAGGTTGCCCGAGCCGTAATCGATCAGGGCCACGTCCACCGCTATACGTCCACCGCTATACGTCCACCGTTATGCGTCCACCGCTACCGCCGCCCCTCAGCCGCCGAGCCGGCCCTTGGTGGACGGCACGCCGCTTTCGCTGGGGTCGAGCGCCAGAGCCTGGCGCAAGGCGCGAGCCAGGCCCTTGAAGCAGGATTCGACGATGTGGTGGCTGTTGTCGCCGTAGAGATTTTCGACATGCAGCGTCAGCCCGGCATGTTGGGCAAAGGCCTGGAACCATTCCTTGAACAGTTCGGTATCCATCTCGCCGACCTTGTGGCGCGGAAAGGCGACTTTCCAAATCAGGTAGGGCCGGCCCGAGGCGTCGAGCGCGACGCGGGTCAGGGTCTCGTCCATGGGAATAACGGCGGCGCCGTAGCGCACGATGCCGCGCCGCTCGCCCAGGGCCTTGGCCAAGGCCTGGCCGATGGCGATGCCGGTATCCTCGGTGAGGTGGTGCATATCGATGTGCAGGTCGCCCTTGGCCTCGACCGTCAAATCCATAAGCCCGTGTCTTGCCAGCTGTTCCAGCATGTGGTCGAGGAAGCCGATCCCGGTCCCGACCTTGGCCAGGCCGGCGCCGTCGAGATCGAGGCTGACCTTGATCTGCGTTTCCTTGGTCTTGCGTTCGATGCTGGCCGATCGCATGGCTGATCCTCCGCCGGAGCCTGGCCGTTCCCGAAAGGCGCCGGGCGGACAGGCTCTTAGCACCTGCCGGCCCGGCGTGCCAGCGTTTCGGCCTAAGTCTTGGGCTTTGGGCCGCCGCCGGCACCATCGAGCCGGTCGAGAATATCGGCGACGGCCTTCTCGTCCAGTCTGCCGATCGATTCGGCCAGCCGATTGGCGAGTTCGGTGGCCCGGGGCGAGAGCCCGGCCGTGTCCACGACGACGCGCGGATGCGACAGTTCGGCCAGGCGCCGCAACTCGTCAACGTCGTCCCAGGCCAAAGTAAAATAGGCCGAGATCTGCTGCACCAGCCCCGAGGACGGCCGCCCGCGCCGGCCGTGTTCGAGCGAGGAGAGATAGGCCGAGGATACACCCAGCGCCGCCGCCAGATCTTTGAGCCGGAGGCCGCGCGAGCGGCGCAGGTCGCGCAGACGGGCGCCAAAGGGCGTCATGGCCGGCGGCGCTTGAGCAGGACATAAAGCGCCCCGGCGCCGCCATGGCGCGACTGGGCGAAATCGAAGCTGAGGACATGGGCGCGCAGCGGCGCCTCGTTGAGCCAGCGCGGCACCGCCTCGCGCAAGACCCCGCCCTCGGCCTTGAAGAGTCCACGCCCGGTGACAACGAGGACGCAGCGTCGCTGCGCCGCAGCTGATCGTTCGACAAAGCGGGCCAGTGCTGGATGCGCCTCGGCCTGGGTCATGCCATGCAGGTCGAGCGTCGCTTCCACCGGCAGGCGGCCCCTGGAGAGCCGTTCCGCCGTGGCCCGGTCGAGCCCGGCGGTGCGACCGTGCGTAAGCGGCGCGACGGGACGGGGTTTGAGCGGGCGGGGTTTGGCCGGCACTGGCTTGTTAACGACGGCGGCGAGGCGCGGCTTGGGCGCCGCCGGGATCTTTTCCGGCGCCCGGGCCAGCGCCTTGGCCGGTCGGTCTTTGCCGGAGCGTTTTTTCAGCGGCGAGGCGTCGGCCATGGCGGCCACGAACATGGCCGCCTCGTCGCCCGTCAGGTCACGCTTGCGGCGCTTCGTCATCCAACAACAACACATGCAGCCGTCGTGGCCCATGCGCCCCCATCTGCAAGATCTGCTCGATGTCGCCACTGCGCGACGGGCCGGTGATGAAACCCACCGTGCGCGGCAAGGTGCCCTCGCCATAGCGGTCGCGCAAGCGGGCCAGCACCTCCTCGAAGCTACCCACCACCTGGTGGCCTCGCATCAACACGATGTGCGTGTCGGGCAGGAAGTTCAACAAGGTTGGCGTCGCCGGGTCGGAAACCATGACCAGCGTGCCGGTTTCGGCGACGCCGGCAAAGGCGGGGGTCAGCGCCACGACATCGTCCGGGCGGGCTGGCCCAGAGCTTATCGAGAGCGTCGGTGTGCCCGCCCAGGGCAGCGAGGTCAGCGCCGGGTCGGGTGCCAGGCGAAGCGCCGCCGGCAGGTTGTGGCGGGCAAGAAACGCGGCGACGGCGCGCGGCACCTCGGTTGGGGAGGCGATTTTGGCGATGCTGGCGGCCGAGGCCTCGACCATGAGCCCGAAGCGATCGAGCAACTCGACCCTGGTTCCGCGCGCGCGCGCCGGCACCGGGCCGGCAGGATGCGCGGCGAGGCGCGAGGCAACCGCCGTTGCCGCGGGCCCGGAGGATTCGCGGCCGAGCGCACGGCGGATCTCGGCCAACATGGTTTCGCGAGCGCCCGTCATGGCCGTTCTCGCTGTTGCCATCGGGAATGGAAGGTGCGCCCCTCCGGGGCCGGGAAATCGCGCGTCGCCGTCCAGCCGGAGGCAAAAGGCAGGAAGCGGAAAGCGCCTTCGCGCCGGCCGGCGAAGCCCAAGAGGCGCGCCGCCAAGCCTGTGAGCAAACGATAGAGCCGTGGCCGGCGCGCCAGCCAAACCCACGCGCGCGTGACGACACGCGAGCGACCGGCGCCGATCCGCGCCGCGAACGCCACTTCGCGCCAGCGGCGCAGCAGGCGCGGCAGCGGGATGCGAACCGGGCAGACATCCTCGCAGCGTCCGCACAGGCTCGAGGCTTGCGGCAGATCGGGTGCCGCCGCCAGTCCAAGAAAGGCCGGGCTCAGCACGGCGCCGATCGGCCCGCCATAGACCCAGCCATAGGCGTGGCCGCCGATCGCCTGATAGACCGGACAGCCGTTGAGGCAGGCGCCGCAGCGGATGCAGCGCAGCGCCTCGCGAAACTCGCTGCCCAGCATGCGGACGCGGCCGTTATCCAGCAGCACGACATGGAATGCCGCCGGCCCGTCGCGATCGCCGGCGCGGCGCGGCCCAGTCGAGAGCGTGGTGTAGACCGACATTTCCTGCCCGGTCGCCGAACGCGCCAAGACCCGCAGGATGGTCGCCACGTCCTCGAGCGTCGGCACCACTTTCTCGATGCCGGCCAGCACGATATGCGCCTTGGGCAGGGTCTGCGTCAGGTCGCCGTTGCCTTCGTTGGTGACGATGACGGTGGAGCCCGTTTCGGCGACCAGGAAATTGGCGCCGGTGATACCGACATCGGCGGCAAGAAAGCGTTGGCGCAGGCGGTCTCGCGCCTCGGCCAGCAGCGTTGCCGGTTCGTCCAGCGAGCGGGCGGGATCGAGATCGGTATGGGCGGCGCGGAAGGCGTCGGCCACCTGGGCCCGGGTCACGTGGATGGCGGGGGCGATCAAGTGGCTGGGCGTTTCGCCGCGAAGTTGGATGATGTATTCGCCGAGATCGGTTTCGATCGGTTCGATGCCGTGGGCGGCGAGATGATCGTTGAGGCCGATCTCCTCGCTGACCATCGACTTGCCCTTGGTCACCGTGCGGGCGCCAAGTCCGCGGCAGATGTCGAGGATGACGGCGCGGGCCTCGGCGGCGTCGCTACACCAATGCACGATGCCGCCGCTTTCTTCCACCTTGGCGGCAAAGCGTTCGAGATAGAGATCGAGATGCTCGAGCGCCTCGTCCTTGATGGCGCGCGCGGCATCGCGCAGGGAATCGAACTCGGGCAGGCGCGCCGCCGCCTGGGCCCGGCGCACGACAAAGTTGCCGCGCAGATGGCGCAGCGCCTGCTGCAACTGTTCATCGGCCAGGGCGCGGGCCGAGGCGGCCCCGAAGCGATGGCAGGTGGCTTCCATGAACCTCAGTCCGTCCCTTCGCCGATGGCCGGGGAATCGCTCATCCCGGCTAGAACTTCGGCGACGTGGCGGACCTCGATGGCGCGACCGTCTCGCCGCAGCTTGCCGGCGATGTTGAGCAGGCAGCCCAAATCGGCGGCCAACAGCAGCTCGGCGCCGGTGCTGGCAATGGCGGCGGTTTTTGCGGCCACGATGTGATCGGAGATTTGCGGATACTTGACGGCGAAGGCGCCGCCGAAGCCACAGCAGGCTTCGGCCTCTGGCAGTTCAAGCAGGGTGAGCCCCTCGACCCCGGCCAGGAGCCGGCGCGGTTGATCCTTCACCCGTAACTCGCGCAGGCAGGAACAGGAATCGTGGTAGGTGGCTTTGGCGGGCCAGTGTCCACCCATCCCGGCCTGGCCGCGCACATCGACCAGAAACTGCGTCAACTCAAAGGTGCGCCCGGCCAGGGCCGCCGCGCGCGGGCCATATTCGCTGTCCTCGCCAAGCAGCGCCGCGTAGTGAAGCTTGATCATGCCGGCGCATGAGCCGCTCGGCGCCACCACATAGTCGAAGCCCTCGAACGCGCGCACGATGTCGCGGGCAATCGCGGCGGCGCCGGCGCGGTCGCCGGCGTTATAGGCCGGTTGGCCGCAACAGACCTGGCCCACGGGCACCTCGACCCGGCAGCCGGCGCGCTCCAACAGTTTCACCGCCGCGAACCCGACGCTCGGGCGCATCAGGTCCACGAGACAGGTGACGAACAGGCCGACGCGTGGGGAAACCGGCTGCATCGCGGATCCTCAGCTTGTCGTCGCCCGACGCGCGGCAACGCTCTTGGGCAGCAATAAGTAGTAGCGGCCGGGCTGTTTCATGGTTCCGGCACCCGCCAGCGCGGCCTCGCCCGTGCCCCAGAACAGGTCGGCGCGGATGGCGCCCTTGATGGCGCCGCCGGTGTCCTGGGCCACCACCAGGCGGCGCAGCTTTTGGCCGGCGGCCTCGGTGCCGGCGGGCCAGGTGGTGTCGAGCCAGAGCGGCGCGCCCAAGGGCAGGAAGGCCGGATCGACCGCCGCCGAGCGCAGCGGCGTCAGCA
>Ga0315281_10009937_pt1 | contig 13164 bp, 6 predicted proteins | sample YL17G07_0_MG_FD_204540 | JGI IMG/M metagenome (GOLD analysis project Ga0315281, IMG submission 204540) | Sediment microbial communities from Yellowstone Lake, YNP, Wyoming, USA - YL17G07_0 | ecosystem: Environmental > Aquatic > Freshwater > Lake > Sediment | place: USA: Wyoming | collected... | reverse complement strand
AGATTTCCTCCGGCACGTCCTCGTCGAGGACGGTGTTGATATCGACGGCCAGGCGATTCAGCTCGTCGATCACTTCCTGCGCCGACTTCAAGAACAGGTCGCGCGAGGTGCTGAGGTGCAGTTCCTGAAGACTCTGGAGCTGTTCGGCCGAGCGCGACGCCGCCTCGCCCAGATCCTTGGCCTGCTCGCGCACCCGCGCCATCAGGCCCTCGGCCTGTTCGACCGCCGTGCCGACGCTGCCCGATACGATCTGCGAATGCTGGGTGAAGATGCGGCCCACGTCCTGGGCCCGGTCCACCGCCGTGTTGGCGGCCTCGAGCAGCGTGACGGTGCGGGCGTCGAGTTCGACGCCGATGCTCTTGAGGCGGCTGTTGACGTTCTCGGCCTGGGCCATGAGTTCCTCGGCATGGCTCGCCAACTGCTGGCGCACGGCCTGGGTTTCGTTGCCCGCCGCCTTGGTCGCCGCCGCCAGGGCATCGCCTTCGTCGGCGAAGGAGCGCATGAGGCCGGCGACCAGCGACTCGATCTTCTGCGAAAGCTCGGTCAGACCTTGCAACTGCTGTTCGGTGGCCGAGCGAATGTTCGCGGCCTGGGCGACGACGTCCTGGGTCGTGCGCACGAGGCTCGCCGCATCGGCGCGGGCAGCCTGGGTCGCCTCGTCCACTTGGCTCGCCGCTTTGTCGGCGGCCTCGGCGATGGCGTTGGCAAGGCCGTCCACCGACTGGCGCAAGGCGGTCACGCGCTCGGCACTGACATCGGCCAAGCGGCCGAATTCGCCCGACTGCTCGCGGATGGCGGTGCCGGCCTCGAGCGCGCGGCGCTCGGTGTCGGCGATGCTGGCGACAACGGTCTCGGCCCCGGCGCGGAAGGCGGTTTCGGTTTCAGCGAGCCGCGCCTGGCCGCGCGCGGCGGCGTCGTCCACCGCGCTCGATAGCGTTTCCGCCTGGCGCAGCAGCGAGGAACCGGCGGCGTCGATGCGCGTGCGCGCCTCCTCGACAGCCGTGGTCAGTTGGCCCGACTGGGCCTGGAAGGCGCCGGCGATGGCGCTGGTGTGCTCGGCGGCGTTGGCGGCGGCCCCGCGCAGTTCCTCGGTCTGTTCCTGCAGGATGCGTTGCAGGGCGAGCGATTGCGCGTTGGCCTGGTCGGAGGCCTGGGTCAGCATGTCGGCGTGACGCTGTAAGGTGAGGCGCAGGGATTCGGCCTCGGCGGCGGCGGTCTTGGCGGCGCCGGTCAAGAGCGAGGCGTCCTCGCGCAGGGCCTCGCCCACGGTCGCGGTGTCGGCCTTGGCCCGGTCGGCGGCGGCGGTGACTTCCTCGACATGCTGGCGCAAGGCGGCCTGCACGGCACCGACACCTTCCTTGGCCTGATCGACGGCCCGCGCCAGCTCGGCGCGCTCGCGTTCGAGCGCCACCTGCATGGCCTCGGCGCCGGCGTTGACGGCGGCCGTGGCCTCGTTCATGTGGGCGGCGTTCTGTTCGACGGCGCGGCGGATCGAGAGCGCGATATCATCGACATGGCTGCTCAAGGCCCGGCCCGCCTCGGCCGCCCGTTCGCTGACTTCGTTGGCGGCGTCGGTCAGGAGGCGCGCCTGTTCGCGCATGGTGTCGCGCATGGCCACCGAAACCGTCGTCGCCTGTTCGGCGGCCCTGGAGAGAACGTCGGTCTGGCCACGCACCAAGTCCTGGACCTGCTCGCCCTTGCGCGAGACCTGGTCGAAATAGTCGGTGATCGAGACGGTCTGTTCGGCGACGCACGAGCGAATCTCCCCGGCCACCTTGCCAGCATGGGCCTCGATCACACTGCCGACAGCCGAGACTTCGGACCCTAGCGCGCCCACGGCATGGGTAAGACCGCTGGTCTGGCTTTCGATGGCGCGTTGGAACTCGTTCGCGGCCTCGCTCGCCGCCACCGCCAAGGTCTCGGCGTGCTCGCCCATGGCGGCGCGCAAGGCCTCGTTGCGGGCCTCGGCCGAGGCAAGCGCGGCGTCGGTCTCGGCGATGCGGCCCTCGATCGAACGCAAAAGCTGCTGGCCCAAGCGTTCGGCGCTGGCAATCGCCGCCTCGGAGTCGCTCAAGGCGCTGGCTTGGAAGCCCCGCGCCTTGTCCTCGGCGCCGCTGAAGATGCCGCCGATCTCATCGAGGCGAGCCCTAAGAGCCGCGTGCAGCCCCTCGGCGGCGCGTGCGGCGGCGGCGGCAAGTTCGCTCGCCTGCGCTTGCGTTTGGGCGAGCAGCCTGTCGCCACCCTCGCTGGCACCCCGCGCCGCCGCGTCGAAGGCCTCGAACTGCATTTGCAGGATCGACTTGAAGCGTTCGTTGGCGGTATCGCCGGCGGCACCCAGCGCGCCGGTGTGGGTGCGGGTCGCGGTTTCGAGCGCCGCCGCCCGGCTCGCCACCATGCCCGAGGCTTCGTTGACTTCGTCGAGCAAGGACGAGAAGGTTTCGCGCACCCGCGCAATCGCCTGTTCGGCGCTTTGCATCAATGCCTCGGTTTCGCTGCGCGTTGCCGCCTGCGCCGCCGCCGCATGGGCCACGGTTTCCCGGCCCGTCGCTTCCAGCGCCTCGACCAGGCCCCCGCTTACCTCGCGGATACGGGCGATGACACCGTCATGGGCGGCGATCATGCCAGCGGTCTCGGTCTTGGTTGTCGCCTCGAGATCGCTGGCGCTGTCGGCCACGCGCCGCGAGGATTCGGCCATTTCCTCGGCCATGCGGGCCACCGCCGTCTCGAACTCACTGAGCGTCCTGGCCCCAGCCGAGGTCAAGGCCTCGGCATGAGCTTGCGAGCTTTTTTCCAGCGCCGCGCCCTGGCTGGCGAGATTGTCGCCGGCCGTGGTCACGTTTTCGAGCAGCACCTTGCAGGCGCTGGCGAAACGCTCGGCCAGGCGCGCCCCACCGGCAACCAGGGCCTCGGTCTGGGTCTGCATGGCCCGCTCGGCCTCGACCCGTTGCTCGGCCAGCGTGGCTGCGAGCGCTTCGCCGCTGGCGTTGGCGACCTCGCGCGCCGCCGCCCGATGCTGGTCCAGCGATTGCGAGATCACTTCGGTCAGCGTCGCCGCGTCGGCTTTGGTTTGTTCGGCGATCGTGGCGCGGTGCTTGTCGACGATGGCGAGCAGTCGCGCGGCGCCGTTTTCGGCATCGCTGGCGAGGCGATTGCTTTGTTCGCTCAAGGTCTGGGCCTGCTGGCGGATCGAGCTGTCGATCTTGCTCACCACCTCGGCCGTGCGCTCGGTAACCTGGGCCAGCTCGTCCACCTGGGCACGGAAGGCGCGGTCCAAGCGTTCGAGCATGCCGGCCGCCTCGTCGGTCGTGCGCCGCAACTGGCCGGTATGGATCGAGATGGCCTCGATGATAGCGGTAACGCGCCCGGCCGCCTCGTCGCCGGAAAAAGTGAGGCCCGCCACATCGCGCCGCAGTTCGGCAATGGCGCGCCCGGCATCACGGCGCTGGGAAACGACCACCACGAGCAACCAGACCACGCCCGGCGGCACGACAATGCCGGCCAGCGCCGTCGCCCACTCGAAGGCCCCGAGCCCGCCCCCCTCGGTCGCCAGCAACGCCAGCGACAGCAGCAGCCACAGCCCGGTCAGCGCCAAGCCGGTCATCAGCACCGGACCCATCGAGGCGGCGGCGAGACGCGGTTTGGCGAGGGACAACTTCGATCGCTGCGATTTGTCGGACATCTTCGTTTCCACTTATGCGGCCTTGCGGCGATGAATGAGACCCAGAACCTGGGTAGCGGCGGCGGGAATGTTGGTGCCCGGTCCGAACACCGCGGCCACCCCCTTGGCCTTCAAGGTATCGTGGTCCCGGGGCGGGATAACACCGCCACAGACCACCAGAATGTCGCCCCCGCCGCCGGACGCCAGCGACTGCAACAGGCGGGGAACGAGCGTCGTATGCGCGCCGGCCTGAGTCGAAACGCCGATCACATGCACGTCGTTCTCGATGGCTTGGCGGGCCACTTCCTCAGGCGTCTGGAAGAGCGGCCCGACATCGACATCGAAGCCGAAATCGGCGAAGGCGGTGGCGATCACCTTGGCCCCGCGATCATGCCCGTCCTGGCCCAGCTTGGCCACCAGCAGGCGCGGCCGGCGGCCTTCCTCATGGGCGAAGGCCTCGATGGCCCGGCGCACGCGAACGAGCGAGGCGTCGTCGCCGAGCGCCGCGCCATAGACGCCGCTGACCGTCGCCGGCGCCGCCTGGAAGCGGCCGAAGACGCCCTCAAGCGCCGACGACACCTCGCCAACGCTGGCGCGCGCGCGCATGGCGGCAATCGCCAATTCGAGCAGGTTGCCGGTTTCGTCCCTGGCCGCCCCATTGAGCGCCGCCAGCGCCGCCTGACAAGCCCCCTCGTCACGCGACGCGCGCACGGATTTGAGTCGCGCGATCTGCGCCGCGCGCACCTTGGCGTTGTCGATGTCGAGCACCGATACCTCGATGTCGTTGGGTGCTGGATAGCGGTTGACGCCGACGATCACATCCTCGCCGCGATCGATGCGCGCCTGGCGACGCGCCGCCGCTTCCTCGATCATGAGCTTGGGCATGCCCGCCGTCACCGCCTTGGTCATGCCGCCCATGCCCTCGACCTCGGCGATCAAGGCCTCGGCCGCCGCCACCAGATCGGCCGTCAGGCGCTCGACGTAATAGCTGCCGGCGAGCGGATCCACGACCCGCGTGATGCCGGTTTCGTGTTGCAGCACAAGCTGCGTGTTGCGAGCGACACGGGCCGAGATCGGCGTCGGCAGGCCAACGGCCTCGTCGAAGGCGTTGGTGTGGAGCGACTGCGTGCCGCCCAGGACCGCCGCCAGCGCCTCCACCGTCGTGCGCACGATATTGTTATAGGGATCCTGCGCCATCAGGCTGACGCCCGAGGTCTGGCAATGCGTGCGCAAGGCAAGGCTGACCGGGTTCTTGGGCGAGAACCGCTGCATCATCCGCGCCCAGAGCAGGCGCGCGGCGCGCAGCTTCGCCACCTCCATGAAGAAATCCATGCCGATGCCGAAGAAGAAGGACAGCCGCGGCGCGAAGGCGTCGATGTCGAGACCGCGGGAGAGGGCCGCGCGCACGTACTCGATGCCGTCGGCCAGCGTGAAGGCCAATTCCTGCACCGCCGTGCCGCCGGCCTCCTGCATGTGGTAGCCGGAGATGGAGATGGAGTTGAATTTCGGCATATGCGTCGAGGTATAGACGATGATGTCGGCAACAATGCGCATGGAAGGTAGCGGCGGATAGATGTAGGTGTTGCGAACCATGAACTCCTTGAGGATGTCGTTCTGGATCGTGCCGGAGAGTTTGGCCGGCGCCACGCCCTGCTCCTGCGCGGCGACGATGAAGCCCGCCAACACCGGCAGCACGGCCCCGTTCATGGTCATCGACACGCTCACCTGATCGAGCGGAATGTCGGCAAAGAGGATTTTCATGTCCTCGACGGTGTCGATGGCGACACCCGCCTTGCCGACATCGCCCAAGACACGCGGGTGATCGGAATCGTAGCCGCGATGGGTAGCCAGATCGAAGGCGACGGACAGGCCCGTCTGCCCGGCGGCGAGGTTCTGGCGGAAAAAAGCGTTCGACTCCTCGGCCGTCGAGAAGCCGGCATATTGGCGCACCGTCCACGGCCGGTTCGCGTACATGGTGGCGCGCGACCCGCGCACATAGGGCGCCAGTCCCGGCAGGCCATCGAGGTGATCGAGTCCTTCCAGATCGGCGGCTGTGTAGAGCGGCTTCACCGCCAGCCCCTCGGGCGTCGGCCGGGCGAGGCTCGCCGGCTCGGCGCCGCCCAGCTCCTCGCGGGCCAGCGCCTCCCAAGCCGCCAGTGTAGGTCTCGGAAAATCCGTCACTATTATCCGCCCCCGGTCGAAGCCGGCGAGTATAGCGGAGCCAGTCCAAGCCCGTCTATGCAAAGCACCAGGGCGATGGCGTCAGGACGCGGAAAAATCACGACAATTTCTATCGGCCCCCCCGGCCTGGAGCCGCCGGCGGGCCAAGTCCGCGTTGCCAGAAACAAGCGGGCCAAGCCATAGTGCGGCCATGAGCACACCGCCCGCCCCCTTTGGCGCCTCCCTGCGCGCCCAATTCCTGATCGAAGAAGGCATCACTTTCCTCAATCACGGCAGCTACGGCGCCACGCCGCGGCCGGTCCTGGAGGCGCAGGACGCCTGGCGCCGGCGCCTGGAAGCAGAGCCGGTGCGTTTCATGCAGCGCGAATTACCGGCCCTGTTGCGCCAAGCGGCCGCAAAGCTGGCCGCGTTCATGGGCGCCCGCGCGCGGGACATGGTCTTTGTCGAGAACGCCACCGCCGGCGCCAATGCCGTGCTGCGCTCGCTGACTTTGGGCCCCGGCGACGAGATTTTGATGACGGATCACGGTTATGGCGCGGTTCGCAACGTCATTCTTCATGTCTGTCGATTGAGCGGTGCGAAGCTGGTCGAGGTGCCGTTGCCGGTGCCCTCGGCCGGCGACCTTGAAATCGTGGCGGCGGTGCGAGGGCTGCTTTCGGCGCGCACTAAACTCGCCGTCTTCGACCTTATCACCTCGCCCACCGCGCTGGTGCTGCCGGTGGCGGCACTGGCCGCCGCCGCCCGCGACGCCGGCGCCTCGGTTCTGATCGACGCCGCGCATGGTCCGGGCCAGTTGAGGCTCGACGTGGGGGCGTTGGGCGCCGACTGGGTCGTCGGCAACGCGCATAAATGGCTGTTCGCACCCAAGGGCACGGGTTTCCTGTGGGCGGAGGAAGGGGCGCAGCGCGACCTGCATCCGCCGGTCATTTCGCATGGGCTGGACAAGGGTTTCACGGCCGAGTTCGACTGGGTTGGCACACGCGACCCGAGCGCCTGGCTCGCCAGCGGCGTGGGCCTGGATTTCTGGCACCAAGCCGGGGCCGAGCGGTTGATGGAGCGCAATCGCGACCTGGCCGCGGCGGCCGCCGACGATCTGTCGCTGATCTGGGACAGCCCCATCAGCGGGCCACCCGCCTTGCGTGCCGCCATGGCGACGATCCGCCTGCCCGAGCGCTTGCAGCCGGCGCCGGCGGGCCTGCATGAGACCCGGGCCAAGATTCAGGACCGCCTGTTCCACGAGCACCATATCGAGGTGCCAATCATCGCCTTCAAGGGCGCGCTCTGGCTACGCCTCTCGGCCCAGATCTATAACGAGGCGGAAGATTATCCGCGCCTGGCGCGGGCGCTGGCGGAATAGACACTTCGATCAACGTTTTCCGTCGGCCGCTTCCGAAGTGACGCCCTGAAATGGCCAGCGGTTCGCAGACCCAGCTTGCGCAAGGGCCTGGATGTGCCGGCGACAATCGACCAGGTCTCGTGGATTCCTCGGTTGCCTTCAGTCCAATGGTAGGCCGGCGGCGGCAAGAGCCGCAATATCGGCCTCCAATTGCACTTTGTCGGCGCGATACTGAGTCTTGACCCAAGAGCTGACGGTAAAACCCTTGCGGGCGGACAAGAGTTGCCCGGCCGTCTGCTTCGCCGCGTCCGACCGGCCACTTTGCTGGTAAGCGATGACAATGTCGGCCAAGCCAAACCCCGGACTTCGCGCGTGATAGGCGGTGAAGGCGCCGATGGCTTCCTCGGTTCTCCCGGAAAGGCGATAGGCGTTTCCGAGGTGGCCTAGATAGTAGGCGGGGTGGGCGGGACTGAGACTCATCGCCCGCTCCCCCAGCGCCACCGCCTCCTCGGGATATCCCGAGAAGGCAAGAACAAAGCAGGCGAAGCTCGCCGCGTCAGCCGAGCCAGGCGCTACTTGCACAGCTTTTCTTGCATAAGACGCGGCTTGCGCGTAGCGCCCCTGGAGCAGCAGGACGAAACTCGAGGCGGTGTTGGCATCGGGGTTTTCGGGATCGAGTTGAAGCGCCCGATCGGCGTACGCACGGGCTTTGCCAAGCGCCGTCTCTTTGTCGTCCCACCAGCCGAAACGTACATCGACGTAATGCATGAAACCGAGCATGGCGTTGAGCGCGGCCGAGGCGGGGTCAAGGGCAAGCGCTTTTTCCCAACAGTCCAGCGCCCGGCTTGAATTTTCCTTGGTCACTGCCTGGCGATGATGGGATAGGCCCTGCACCCAATACGTCCAGGCCGCGACGTTACTGGTCGTCGTGTAATGCAGTCGCGCCTGCTCGCCCTCGGTCAGCTTGACCTGCATCTCGGTCGCCAGGACCAAGGTAATTTCGTCCTGAACGGAAAAAATATCGTCGATGGCACGGTCATAACGTTCGGCCCAGAGGTGCGATCCGCTGTTGGCATCGATAAGCTGGGCCGTTATGCGAATGCGATTGCCGCTCTTTCGAATGCTGCCCTCGAGAACGTATCGCACGCCAAGTTGCTTCGCCGCCTCGCGAATGTCGACCGCGCGTCCCTTGTAAACGAAGCTGGAATTGCGCGCGGTTACGCGCAGCCCGGCCAACTTCGAGAGCGTCGTGATGATGTCTTCGACCAGGCCGTCGGCGAAAAACTCCTGCTCCGGATCGCCCGACATATTGGTAAACGGCATCACCGCGATCGACGGCATTTCGTCGGCCCTGGACGGCGCTGTCGCCGGCGCCTGTACCGCAGTTCCATCGCCGCCCCAGCACCAGACGCGGAGCGGCGCATCGATGTTCTTTAGGGTAAGGTTGCCGCCATCCACGAAGGCGGCGCTGACCTTGCCTCTGACTTGGGCGTACACGGAATCCGAAATCAAAACCCCGCCCTTTGGCGCCCGCCCTTCCAAACGGGCCGCCACATTGACGCCGTCGCCGAAAATGTCATCGCCGTCGATGACGACGTCGCCGAGATTCACGCCAATACGAAATTCTATCGGTTCCCGGCCCGGCCGAGCGCGGTTGTGATCGGCCATCGCCTCTTGTACCGCTACAGCGCATTCGACCGCATCCACAGCGCTGGCGAACTCTACCAAGGCGCCGTCCCCCATCATTTTGACGATACGACCACGGTGAGAGGCAACCGCCGGGTTGAAGCGGTCGGTCCAGACATCTCGTAGTGCCGCGAGGGTCCCAGCCTCATCGAGGCTTGTCAGCCGAGAGTAACCGACTACGTCGGCGGCAAGAATGGCGGCCAAGCGACGCGTGACTCGTTCTGCGGCCATTCCGAACGACTGCTTTCAGAAAATGCGACGCTTCAAAGTGTATGCCTGCCTCAAGGGCGAGTCTATCGGCCCGGACTTCTGGATCGGGTTAGGGGTTCATCTGTAACCGGGGCCGCCTCGACCTGTTTCTGGCCGCGCGTTCATGAATTCGCGCGCTCGCTCACCAGACGAAGGCACCGGTGGCCGCCGTCGGCAGATGACCGGTGCGGATGTTGGGGCGAAGCGAATCGCCGACCCCGAGCACGCGCGCCGGCGCCACGTCCGCTTCGTGTTAAAAGCGGACAAGTGCCCGTCACCGAGCAGTCATTTTTCAATACTTCCCCGCGCCAACCACTTGGCGCATGCGGGCCCAAGTTCTTTTAAAGCTTTGGCCTCATATGCCATGACCTCCGCCGCACTCAACGTATCCCGCCAGCGGCCATTGGTTCCCTTGTTGATAAATGTCCTGGCGCCGCCGTTCCACTTGATGCCACCGAGCGGGGCAACCAATTCGGCGTGAGACTTCATGTAATCAAACGTGCAATGCGCAAGGATTTTCGCGAACGAAGCCGCGTCTGGTTTAATCTTGAGAAAATCCGCGATCCGCCGAATGGAACCCGGCAGATCGGCCTTCATGTCGTTGAAGTGAATGAGTTTGACGTTCGGCAGATCACGCAGCGCCCACCAAGAGCGGATGTTCTCCCAGACCGGCCAGTACGGGTGCCCATCGCCTTCGAACCAGCCGGTATAGAAGTCATGCACATTGCCTGACCCCCTTTCAAGCCGCGGACCAACGCGACCCGGCGTGTTGTTGAAGGCCTCAAAATATTCCTTGGTCGCATTGAAGTGATGGTTAAACAGGCTCCATGCCGCGTCGCGGCCGTCCCTGCCAATAAAAATGTATTTGGCCTTGGGTGAGAACACGAGAGCATCAACCGGCAAATGGGTTTTGATAAAACGGCGATGCGTCTGTTGCTCCAGGCCAGCAATAACTTCCGGCGGAATGACGCGCAGATCGACCCACGGAGAGAGTTTGGCAACATCGACATCTTCGTCGCCGTTAAAGACAAGTTGGCCAACAATTTGCTGCATCCAGGTGGTGCCAGACTTGGCATACGTAGCAATTACAATATCATCGCCGCGGAATTTGAAATTGTTCCACACGGTCGAATTCATGTGGTGATTGTGCATTTCGCGGATCTTCACGGGCCAGGCGATTGTTGCCGTGGAGGATTTGGTTTTTTGGAGCTTGCGTGGCTTGCCCTTGGCCTTGGCGAGCTTCGCATTTGAAGACTTGGATCCGATGGATATGACTTTTGCCGGTTTGGCTTTTTTCGACTTAGCTTTAACCGGGTTAGGTTTTTTCGGTTTTGCCTTTGCCGCTTTTCCTTTTGCTGTTTTGGGCCTTGCGGATTTGACAATGAGGCTCTTTGTCCTTGGCTTCACAGCCTTAGCTTTTGTCGCCATGCCCTTAATCCTCCAGTGTGCGAATATGACACCAAACAGGCTTTCAAGGTATGAAGCTGCACTATTGATTCGGCAAGTTCAAGACAGCCACTAGCGATGGATCGTTATACTTGAGTAGTCGGCAACGGGTCATTGGCGACGCTTGGGCTATGTCCGAATCATGTCCGGTGAGCGGGTGGTTGCGCCCTCGCTCACCAGACGAAGGCGCCGATAGCCGCCGTCGGCAGATGACCGGCGCGCCGGCAGGCCTCGGCCAGGCGCACGGGGTCGGGGCTGGCGCCGGCGGCGACCCCCAACTCCTCGGCATGAATGCCGCCGGTGACGAGCACCGAGTCGATACCGGCGCCGATGGCCCCGGCGATGTCGGTGCGAAGCGAGTCGCCGACCCCGAGTACGCGCGCCGGCGCCAGCCCAAGCCGGGCCAGGCAGGCCTGATAGACCGAGCCATGCGGCTTGCCGTGATAGCGCACCGACCCGCCCAATTCCTCGTACCGCCGCGCCAGCGCGCCGGCGCAGATTTCGCGCACGCCGTCGCGCACCACTTCGAGGTCGGGATTGGCGCAGACCATAGGCAGGCCTCGCCGCGCGGCCGCCGCCAGCGCCGCCTCAAAATCCGCGACCCGGTCGTTGGCGCTTTCCACCCCCAACGCCAGCAGGAAATCGGCCTTGGCCACGTCATCCACGGTTTCGAGATCGAGGCCATCGAGCAGCCCGAGATCGCGCCCGGCCATAAAGCAAAACGCGCGCCGGCCGAGGCCCGCGTACCAGGTATCCTGGCGCTGGCACAGATGCCCCCAGGCTTCCTCGCCCGAGGACAGCAGCCAGTCATAGAGGTCGGGGCCGAGCCCAAGCTCGGCCGTGCGCCGGGCCACCTCCGCCGCGCGACGCGGCGCGTTCGAGAGGATGACGATGCCCTTGCCGTGCCGGCGCAATTCGGTGAGACAGGCGACAGCGCCCGGATAGGCCCGAACGCCGTCATGCAGCACGCCCCAGAGATCGAGAATATAGCCGTCATAACGCGGGGCGAGCGCGCTTAGGCCGGCAACGATGGGGACCAGCCGAGAGGACCGCATTCAGCTCCAGGCCTGCGCCAGCTTCGGCTCGCCGAACAGATAGCCCTGGCCGAAATCGATGTTGAGGTCGAGTAATTCGAGCAGCGTGGATTCGTCCTCTACCTTCTCGACCACCAGGTCCAGGCCGAAACCGTCGAGCCGGCGCTTGAAGGCGCGGCCCCCGGCCATGCCGGCCTCGCCGGCGATGGCGGGCAGCAAGCGCGCCGCCTCGATCTTGACGAAGCGGAACTTGCGCTCGCTCAACTCAGCCGGGTCGAAATCGAGATCGGTTACCTGGTCGAGCGAGTAGCGGAAACCGAGTTTCGCCAGCACCTCGAGATCGCGCGCCATCGGCCCGTCGAGGGAAGCCAGCGCGCGCTGCGGAAACTCGAAAACGATGTTCGAGGCCAGACCCGCGTTTTCCTGCATGAAGGCGACGAAATCGCGGAAGAAGGCGCGGTCGGAAAGGGTATTGGGCGAGACGTTGCAGAAGAAGCCCGGCGCCGGGCTCGGCTGACGCAGGCGGCGCAACAACTGGATACAGCGGAACAGCATCAGATTATCGACGGCGGTGAGCAGGCCGTTCTTTTCGGCGATGTGGATGAACTGTTCCGGCCGCAGATAGCTGCCGTCGCCCATGCGCACCCAGGAGAAACATTCGAAATGGCGTTGCTTGCGCTGCGGCAGGCCGACGATGGGTTGCAGGACCAGTTCGATGTGGTCCTCGCGCAGGCCATCGCGCAAGGCTTCGAGCACGGCCCGTTCATCGATGGCCGCCGGAACGGCAACGGGCGACGGCGCGGCCGGTGCCCGCCCGGGCGAAGGCGGCGCGGCCCGAACCGCCGCCGGGGCCACCGGAGCCGCCGCCTCGCTGGCGCGGTTGGTATAGAGCTGCTCGACCAGCGATTGCAGCACCTTCACCTCGGCGATGACGGCGCCGACGTCGCGGCCGCCGCCGGTGGGGGGGCGCAGTCCCTCGACCTCGCGCGCGATCCGGCCCTGCGCGCCCGCCAGTTGGGCCAGCCCTTGTCGAACCGCGGCCTCGCCATGGACACGCTGGCGAATCTCGTGCCCCAGCACCAGGGCCAGAAAGACGACGGCGCCCGCGAGCCAGACCATGATCGCCGGTGTTTGCGCGAACGCGTTCAGCAGGAACGCCGCGCCAAAGCCAATGACGAGGGCGCCTGGAATCACCAGCCAGAGCGCCCAGCGCCCGGCCGGTCGCGGGCCCGGCGAGGAGGCAATATTCCGATCCGAAGGAGAGGCTTTCATGGGCATTGTCTTAATTTACCCGGCGATAATATATGGTTAACAATTCGGGCCTCCGGCCGGCCGGTGGTCGGCGCCGACGGCCTCGCCGAGATGGTCGAATCGGTCGGCTTCCAGGCACCCTAGCAGGTCGCGCTTGAGCTTCCGAACCAGCCCCGGCCCCTCGAAAACGAGCCCAGTATAGAGTTGGACCAGCGAGGCGCCGGCGCGGATCTTGGCATAGGCGTCGGCGCCGCTGGCAATACCCCCGACGCCGACCAGGGGAATGCGCCCCGCCGTCAAACGGTAGAGGTCGGAGAGAACCT
>Ga0315281_10009936_pt1 | contig 13165 bp, 10 predicted proteins | sample YL17G07_0_MG_FD_204540 | JGI IMG/M metagenome (GOLD analysis project Ga0315281, IMG submission 204540) | Sediment microbial communities from Yellowstone Lake, YNP, Wyoming, USA - YL17G07_0 | ecosystem: Environmental > Aquatic > Freshwater > Lake > Sediment | place: USA: Wyoming | collected... | reverse complement strand
ACAGCAACTTTTTGCTTCTTTCACAGTCTTACGACAAATTAGGGTACAGCCCGTCACGAACAGGGAGACCATTGGAAGCCCAAACGGACGAAGAACTGGTCGCGAGTCTCCGGCTTGGCGACATCGAGGCCTTCGAACAGCTGTACCACCGGTACAAGCGGCAGATCTTGACCTTCTGCTTGCAGCTCACTGGCGACTGGTTCCTCGCAGAAGATGCAACGCGCGATGCGTTCCTGAAGATGTATCACAACATCACGTCGCTCAGCGATGGTTTCCTCTTCCATTCGTGGCTGTACGCCATCGCTCGTAACCAAGTGTACGATCTTCTGAAACGGGGACGAAGCAACGGAAAGCTCGATGATGAATCGATATGGAGCGGAGAGACACCGCTCGACTTGGCAGAGGCAAACGATACATCGGCGATCCTCTCGGCTTGCATTGAGGCGCTGAAGCCGGAGTACAAAGAAGTGCTCCTCCTTCGGGAGTACGAACAGCGGTCCTATGCAGAGATCGCCACAATCACGGGCGATACGGAGAGTTCGGTGAAATCAAGGCTTTTCAAGGCGCGACGGGCCCTCGCGGAAAAATTGAGGCCATATTTCGAGGAATGACCCCACCTTGGTCCTCCCCTTGGAGAGGAGGAGACATTCCCTCTCCCTCTCAGGGGGAGGCTAGGAGGAGGTCGATTACGAGTCACTAGTTTGTAGCAGGTCATGAGAGGGTCTGACCATGAACCACGAACGCCTTTTTGAATTCATCAACCTCTACGTTGACAACCAGCTGGGCGACACGGAGTCGGCCGAGCTCTTCGCGCACCTTGGGACCTGTGAGGCGTGTCGCGAGTTCATGAAAATGACGATGCAGGTGCGATCACACATCGCGAGCCAGGAGCTGGCCGAGGTTCCATTGACCCTCGATCGCCGCGTTCTCGCCAGCGTGAAACGGGAGGCAGCTGCAGTCCGCGAAAAGAAGAGCTGGTTTGCACCGATCTGGTTCACGCGCATCTCGATTCCGTTGCCTACGGCTGCATCGGTCATCTTTCTCGCAATCGTTGGAAGCCTGTTGTTCTCGCCTCTGCTCTTGCACGAGGAAAAGCCGCGTCAGCAGGTCAAGGTTGAGCAATTGATGGCACTTCCGCCCGAGCTGCAACGACAACTCCAACTGTATCGATAGGACTACGAGCTATGGAGAAGACAACGGTTACAATTGAGATCAAACAGGAAGTGTCGATCACGCTCCTCTGGATCGCGGGAGGGGTCATTGCAGTGTCGTCGGCCTTCCTCCTCGCGCCGCAATCAGCCGAGCTCTGGCCTGCCGCGAATCTGGCGGGCGTTATAGCTGGAGTGTACCTTGTTGCTCTTCTTCTCTACGCATTGAGAAAACCACTCTCAGCAAAGCTGAGAATCCTGGTGGGAATGGTTGCTCTTGTCGCTATGGCTTGCACTGCCTTCACGTGGATGAGGATGGAAGATCAATCCCGCTGGCAGGCCGAAGAATTGATGAAGATTCGTGCGGTCATCGGGCGAGGAATCATGAAAAACGAGATGCCAAAGCCGTTACTCAAGACTCTTGAAGCGTACCATCAGCAGGGCGCGAGAAAGAAGAAATCGCTTGCGGATGTATTTCGCAATCTCCAGCCGGGTGTGGCAGCTTGTTCCAATATTCATAAGCCGATGTGGGAAGGGGACCCAATGCGCGTGATTGTCGAGACGTTGGATCCTGATCGGATCGTCCTCGTTTCGCAAGAGACATATGTGAAGGGGAGGGATCCGAACTTCAAGAACTATGACGGGAAAACTGGCATGGTGCAGGAGAAATTCATCTTGACAGAGAGGGGGATCAGCCATGTATCAGAAAACTGAATCGTCAGAATTCGGGCCTGGCTTTCTTTGGCAAATCTGTCTCCTGACCATTCTTGCCATTGGGTTTGGAATGTTTTCTCAGAAACTCTTCTGGCCTGAGAAGATAGAACCGATGAGGAGTTACACAACCGTATTGTTCCCTTGGGTGATCGCTGGTGGACACACGATCGGGAATGGCCTCCTCGCATTCGGCGGCAAACCCCCTGAACTTCCCACACCCAGGGATGAAGCAAGTGCCCTTGCCGGTCTTCTGATCGCTGTCGTACTTTGCCCGACCATCTTCTTGCTTGAGTGGCGTCGCCGAAGAGTCTTCGAGGCAACAAAGCATGAGCGACAACCTCTGAAGGTCTCGAGTGTCTTCTATGCCCTTACCGGCGCCATTACGCTGTATATGGCGGCGGCAATGTTGCCAATTACAATTGCGAGCGAGTCAGCCAGAACCAGCCTTCGACACGCCGTGGCGGTCCAATTCAACAGAGACGCTATCATCAATGAAATGAACCTGATCGAAATAGATCTCTTACAGTACTACATACTCCCGAAAAAACTCGGCGGGGGCAACCATACATATGACGGATTTCGCCTTCGACAGCAGTTGAAGAGGACCGACGACGCATCGTATGTCGTGAGTGTGGAAAAGTCTCAGGTTGACATTCACGCGTCGTCAGTCCGATTTCCCTCCTGCCGGATTGATGTGAAAGTTGACTCTGCAGGGCGAATGACCGAATGGAACTATGGAGGGGAGTTCCGGTAGGTGGCAGCAGGAACACCTTACGCAATTCCTTGACTCAACTTCTTGAGGAGACTATGAACAACGCTTCGATGTTTCGCCTGGGGTCGGTCAACTGGCAATGGCTGGTCGTGACGTATTGTTTTCTGATCCTTTTCAGTCTCTTTCCGACTTTCCTCGCATTCGGGACCCAGATGTTTTTTCAACCTTACGCGACCCAATGGTTCACCATGTGGACAGGCAGCAGCATGGCAGTCGTGTGTGGCTATGTTGGTCTTCGGTCGAGGGGAATCACCCTCCTTGAGCCAGGCATCGCCTCATTGCTTTACGCTCTTACACTTTTTCTCGCGTTTGAATCGCCCCTGGAAAACATGAAAGGATTCAGCCGTGTGGAGTTCTGGATCGGATTCTTTCTCCTGGTGTTCGTGATCGGCTTCGGTGCCGCGGCGGTGGGGGAATGGCTGCAGATGCAGAGGGAGAAGAAGCAGGCGGCCAGCGGTTGAGCTATACCTGCAATCAGAATGTTCCGGGGGCTGATCGACGATCAGCCCCTTTTTTGTGAACTCTCCGAAGGGTTCCCCTTGCAGTCCCCAAACCTTCGGAAGGTTCCCGATCGCGAGCAACTTTTCGGCACTTTGTGCATCTTTACGCAGAGATCTGGGGGATCTCCTCTCGGAGGATGCTGAAAAACTCCAAATTCTGTCACACCCGCGAAATTCAGCCCGACAAGCTATCTGGCGGGCTTTCGCCGGAATGACAAATAGTTGTTACTTCAGAGATGTCCGACTTCTACAAGGGGCGGGCGGTCTTAGAAGTCGGACATCTTCCCAGCTTATTTCTTCTGCAACTCAGTCTTCTGCAGCGCTTCGAAATACTTGCGAATCAGCTCCTGGTAGTCCTTCGAGTAGCCCTGCTGGAGAGCTTTGAGGAGGTCATCCAGGATCCGGTTCCCTCCTTCAAGCGTCGAGGCATCGAGCTCGCCGGGACTGCGGCGCGCAATCTCTTTCCCGGTCTCCGCCTTTCGCCTCTTTTCGTAGTCACGTTCCCGCATCGACTTCGAGGCATCCAAGAGCCGGGACAGGATCCGCTCCTGCCTGTGGATGGTCTCCGGGTTGACGTTGTTCTGCTCGAGGTTGCGAACAACCTCCTTCATATCCTCCGCGATCTTGTCAAGATCACCCAGCACCCTCTTCTGCTCGCCGCTTGCTTCGGCTTCCTTGGCCAGTTGCTCCAGCGATTTCCTCACGGCCTCCTGACCCACCGCAATCCGCGCCGCCTCGGCTGCCTGCTGCATCTGCAGCGTCTGCATGTTGATCGATTCTTGCTTGCCGGCCAACATCTGAAGCTGCTGCAGCAATCCGCCCATACCGGTGCCGCCCCCCTGCATCATCGATTCCATCGCCTTCTGAACCTGCATCGCCGCTTTGTTGAGCGATCCCATGGCAAGCCCTTGCTCCTGCGAGGCGCCGAATCCGTTGCGTACCTCCAGGGCGTTCATCGCGGTTTGCATATGCATCATCGCCTCCCCGATCGCACGTCCCATCTCGGGCGTCACGGCAAATGAGCGCTTCGACAGCTCCACCAGCCCGTTGATCACATTCCCCATATCGCGAATGACTTTCATCTGGTCCTCGGCGTTCTGGCGGAGCTGGGGGGAGTTCGGGGGCGCGTTCTGCGATTGCTGCTTCAAGTCCTCCTCTTGCTTCGAAAGCTCCAGCAGGTTGTTGATCGCTCGTCGCAGCTCGTTCAAAACATGCTGCATCTGTTGCTGGAGCATCTCCTGCTGAATGGACTGGAGCTGGCTTGTGATGCTCTGAAGTTGCTGCTGGACCTGCCCCTGCGTTCCCTGCGCCTGCTGAGACTGGCCGGCCCGAAGCTGGCTGGCCGCCCGCTTCATCAACTCGGCGAGCTGTTGTTGTTGCATCTGGGAGTTCAGCTTCTGCATCTTGTCGACGGGCATTTCGGCAAAGAACTCCTCCATCCGCTTCTGCACGTCGTCGGCCTCCTTCTCGAGCTGCTTCTGGTTCTCCGCGAGGTCGCTCTGCTTCTTTGCGATGTCATCACGCGTCTGCTGATCCTGTGCCGAATTGCTCGTCTGATCGCTCAGCTCCTTCTGCGTCTTCTGCAATACCTCCGCACGTTTCCGCGCCTCATCCAGCTTCTGCTCGATCTGGATTCGTTTCAGAAGATCGATGGTTCGTTCGACGCTCTGGCGGAACTGCTCCTCGGAGAAGGTCAGCTTCTGCATCGCCTGCTGCAGCTGCTCCTTGGTGATGTTCTGTATCGCCATCTGCATCTGCTTCAGGGCCTGCTGCAGCTCGGAGGAGTTGACCTGGTCGAACAGCTGCTGCAGCTCGAGATACTTCTCCAGCGTCTCCGGTGACAGCGCCTTCTGCTGATCCATTTTCTGCACCATCTCGTCGAGACGGTTCTGGACTTCGTTAAGTTTTTTCTGAAGATCCTGGTATTTCTTCGCCATCTCTTCCAGCTTCTTCTGCTGATGCCAGTCCATCTCCTTGTTCTGTTTGAGATCCTGATTGATGGACTCGATCTTCTCCTTCAATTGCTTGGTCTCTTCGAGGGTCTGCTTGAGGTCTTCGATGGAGGTTTCATGTCCCTTGTCGAGCTCGCTGAAAACTTCTTCCATTGACGGGAGGCGGATGAGAAAGATCTGACTTCGTGCGCTCTTCGGGCCTCGGACGGCGTCATTGTCAAATGCCTCGGCGAAGTATTCGACGACGTCCTCAGGAGCCAATCTCATCGGTGAGAGATCCCAGGTGTAGGGAACTTCAAGCTGAGCCCCGGGCGGCGTTGGAAGTGGAAGAGAATTGAACTTGTACGTCTCCCACGGTCTCTCATACCGGGAGTGTACGAGCCGGTAGCCCAACCTCAGGCTTGATATGCCGAAGTCGTCTTTCGCCTGGATGAGGAGCTGCAGGAATTGGTCCCCAGCGAGATCGATGTTGCGTCCGGGTTGCTCGATCGCGACACTTGGCGCCTCGTCAGGTACCAGCTTGATCTGATATTTGACGGGATCAGCGTTTGAGAGATTGTCGTGGTCCGTGATTTCGAGGTGGTACTCTGTCTCAGTCTCGAGCGCGAACGATGTGGAGAACTTCTGATCGCGGATCGTCAGCGGGAGTACTCTGCCGTTCCCGAAAACGATCCGGCCGCGCTCGAGCTCCTTGCTGGCCGTGCCGGTAAGGGAAATCCTTGTGCCAGGCAGTCCCGCAATCTCTCCGACAAACTCCTCCTGGAGGCGCGGCGGGAGCTTCGAGTACGACGGAAAATCGAGACGGACTTGAAACGACCTAATGATCGGGCGATCGATGACCGTAAGCAGGTAGCGATCGCTCGCGACATTCGAGAGCTGGGCGAAATATTCCGTCGAGCCGCGGACGCTCTGGAACACGGTCCTGTAGAGGCCGGTGGAGTCCGGGCGCAAGTCTGTTTCCTCGTAAGCCGTCTGGCCTTCCAGCCGCCAGAGGAGCTCGAGGGCCCTGTCACTCGGCAGTGAACCGCCGGGCGATGTTGCACGAACCCGAACGCCGATATCCACGGCTTGACCTTTCGTTACCTCTTTGTTGCCCGGGGAGACTTCGTAAACGAATTCCGGCGGTGTGACGAACTCTCTGTTGAAGTGGACGAGACGGAACAGGGAGTCGTAGAATTGAGTCGGGCTGGCGACGACCACCAGAATTGCGCTGGCCATGCTCAGCAGGAAGAAGTTGCGTGCGCGCCTGACGGGTCCGCGATCAACGGAGCTGACGAAATCAAGGCCGCGAATGTTCTCTGCTAGGTCTCCGAACGATGCGTCGACGAGCTCGGGCGAGTACAGAGATGTTCCCGAGTTGATCTCCTTATCGAGCTGGAGGAGGTTCAGGAGACGATCGTGGATCTGGGGAAAGAACGTTCCGATCTGAGTGGCAAGTGCGAGATCACCGAGCGATCGGAAAATTCCGAGGGACCGGAGCAACGGCTGAAAGATATGCCAGGCCAGAAGAACAGCAGAGAAAGTGATAAGGAGGAAAAAGAGGATCGTACGACCCGTGACGTCGAGCGTGAGCAGCAGCTCAATGAGAGCGGTGATGACCACCGAGAGCACGAATATCGTGCCGAACACGAGTATGCCGGACTGAAGCTCGACTCCATGCCGGCAAGTGCGGACAGCGTCCAGGTGTTGATGAATGTCAGTCAGTATGGAAGAATGTCTTTCCAAGATTTCGTCAGCACCGCTGTGCAACACTTCCGATGATGCTCGGAGCACCCTTCTCAGCCGAAGGCTGATCCGCCTCCGGCGGAGACTTCGCTCTCTGACAACGCCTGCGAGCTCCGCTCAGGGTGACTTTTGACTTCACGTCTCACTTCTCACTTTCCCGAATCTCAATGGGTAAGCGCCCAAACCACTATATTCGTTCCAAACCGGAGCGCTTCCTGACGCACCGGCTCGGGGTCACCGTGGACTTCCGGGTCGTCCCAGCCGTCGCTCGGATTCGACTCGTAGGTATAGTACACAGCCAATCTCCCCTTGTAGAATATGCCGAATCCTTGAGCCGGTTTCCCGTCATGCTCGTGGGTTTTCGGCACGCCATTGGGGAAATTGAAGTGGCAACTGTAGAGGCCATAGCTGAACGGAAGCTCCATCAGATCTTGATCCGGGAACACCTTCTTGATCTCGCGGCGAAACGCCCTATCCATCCCGTAATCATCATCAGCGTAGAGGAATCCGCCGTTCGTGAGATACGTGCGGAGACGCTGGACCTCATAGTCGGAGAAGGCGATGTTGCCGTGGCCCGTCATGAAAAGAAACGCGTAGGAAAAGAGCTTATCGCTGGAGAGATCGACAGATTCATAGGTTGGATCAGCATCGATGGTCGTGTGTTGCTGGACAAACTTGAGGAGGTTGACCTCTTCGGTCGGGCCGTTGTACCAATCCCCACCGCCGTTGTATTTGAGACGTGCGATGCGAAATTGGCTCTCGATGCGCGGCTGGCCAAGGAGCACCTCCGACGCCGCGAGCGTACTGAGAATGCAGAGGGAGAAAAGGAATTTTTTCACATTGAAAATGTAGGGAAAGCAAGGCAGAGAAGCAACGAACGTCGGACGAACCGTGGAGGAGAAAAAAAATCCCCGCGAAGGAGGAAACCCTCCGCAGGGACGGAGACAGACTGTAAGTCCGTGATCTTACACAGAGAAGGATGGCATGCCCCTTGGGGCGAAGCCGGCCTTCCTCCTTAGCTCGTAGCTGGAGCGCGGGGCCGCTCCGGTGATTCGGATCTAGTCCATGATCTTCCGCAGAAACGCGGGCTTATCCGGGTCGGCCTTGTCGATTTTTTCGTCGGCCTTCTCCTGCTCTCGCTGCGCATGGATTGAGATGTCGATGCCCCGGCGGAGGAACGTCGGCTCCTCGAACCTCTGCAGATCCGCGGGTCCGGACGGGATACGATCGATGAGTTTCGACGCGGCCTTCGGCGGCTGCTTGGCCATCGCTGCTTTCTTGTTGAAGCCGGTGGCGATCACCGTCACCATGAGCTCATCGGTCATATCGTCATCGACCACCGTTCCGAGGATCACGTTGGCATCGTCGCCTGCTGCATCGTGGATCACGCTGGTCGCCTCATCGACTTCGACGAGCGACATATTCTTGCCGCCCGTGATATTAATGAGGATCCCCTGCGCGCCCGCGATGGAGATGCCCTCGAGCAGCGGGCTGGAGATTGCGGCGTGAGCAGCCTCAACGGCCCGATTGTCCCCGGTGGAGACGCCGGATCCCATCAGCGCATCGCCCATCTCACGCATCACCGTGCGGACGTCCGCAAAATCAACGTTGATCAAGCCGGGCACGGTGATCAGCTCGGAGATCCCGCGCGTCGCGTTGTGGAGCACCTGATTCGCCAGCTCGAAGGCATCGAGGAGCGGAGTGTGCCGATCGATGATGTCCAGCAGCTTCTGGTTGGGGATGGCGATCAGCGTATCGACCTGCTTCTTCATCTCGTCGATGCCGGTTTCCGCCTGGGACGCGCGCTTCTTCCCTTCGCTGTTAAAAGGCTTCGTCACAATGCCGACGACAAGGGCCCCCATGCTCTTGGCAATGTTTGCGACAATGGGCCCACCTCCCGTTCCCGTTCCTCCTCCCATCCCTGCGGTGATAAAGACCATATCGCTTCCAGCGAGGGCGCGCGCAATTTCCTCGCGATCCTCCTCCACGGCCCGGTGGCCGATGGAAGGGTCAGCTCCGGCACCGAGACCCCGGGTCAGGTTTTTTCCGACTTGGATCTTGTGCGACGCTTTGTTGCGCTCCAGCGCCTGGAGGTCACAGTTGACGGCGATAAAGTCCACGCCGATCAACCCTTTGTCGATCATGCTATTGACAGCGTTACCGCCACCACCACCGACGCCGACAACACGAATTCTTGCCCCGCGGTCTGCTAAGGTATCGAGTTCAATCACGGTGCAGTCTCCTTGCGTTTGTTGGTTGATGTTAGGTTAGATAGAAAATTTGGCTTCTTCTTTGTGAGGTAGTTTTGGGCGGCGGAGATATCAGCACAACCGCTGCACTCGTATCCAGATCGAATCGAATAACCCAAAAACTTGGCAAACTCCTTGTTCGACCCGCTCTCAGCCCCTTCGGCGATATTAAGGACGATCGAATCCGCAGCCCTTCGGTATTGGGAGGTCAGAGCAAATACCCCCTCTGGCGGAAACTTTGTCGTGATCTGCCGAACCGTTGACGTGAACGACAGCGCTCGCTTGTACACATCAGTAAGGACTCTTTCCTCTGAATCTTTCTACTTACTACTTTCTTACTTCCTACTGCTACAACTCATCAAACCACGTCTTCATGCGATTGAAGATGTTCTTCACGGAACCCTTCCCCTTCCCGTTGCTCATATTGACAGTGATCGCTGAGCGGTCACGATGCTTCAGCTCGTGCATCACGAGACCGACACCCGTCGCATAGATCGGGTTTTCGATCTCATGGATGAGCCCGCCTCCGAAGCCGGAGGGGATCCCGATCTTCACCGGCATCCCGAGGACCTCCCGCGCCAGGTCGGCAGTTGCCTTGATCAGCGACCCGCCGCCGGTGAGCACGACACCGGCCGAGAGGTGCTTCGAATAGCCGGAACGCTTGATCTCCATCGACGCGATCTCGAGAATCTCCTCCATCCGAGGCTGAATAACCTGGCAGAGCAATTTCTTGTCGATCTCGATGGGGGGCCGCCCGCCGATCCCCGGCAGAATGATCGGCTCGTTGTTCACGATCGCTGGCATGTACGCATAGCCGTGTTCCTGTTTGATGTGCTCCGCTTGCTCGGTCAGAATGCCGAGGCCCTTCCGGATGTCGTCCGTGACCTTCTTTCCCGCGATGCCGATCACGGCCGTGTGGCGGATCGTCCGTTCCTCGAAAACCGCAAGATCCGTCGTCCCGCCGCCGATATCAAGCAGCGCGACACCGACCTCTTTCTCCTCATCGTCGAGGACCGCATAGCTTGACGCGAGGGGCTCGAGGACCATATCGTTGACGCGGAGCGCTGCGCGATGCACACACTTGTAGATGTTCTGCGCTGCCGTCACGAGCCCGGTGATGATGTGGACGACCGCCTCCATCCTGACGCCGGACATGCCAACGGGGTCGTAGATCCCATCCTGCCCGTCGACGATGAACTGTTGCGGGATGACGTGAATGATCTTCCGGTCGGATGGCAGAGCGACGCGCTTGGTATCCTCGATCAGACGATCGACATCCTCCTGCGTAATCTCGTTCTCCGTCCGGCTGATCGCGATGACGCCGCGGCTCTGGAAGCTTTGAATGTGATCGCCTGCGATGCCCACGGTGACGGAGGTGATCTTCACCCCCGACTGCGCCTGGGCATCCGCTACCGCCATCTGGATCGACCGGACCGTCTTCTCGATGTTCGTGACCACGCCGCGCGTCAAACCATCGGATGCACTCCGCCCGATCCCGAGGATATTGAGTTTGCCGGGATGGGCCTCATCCGGCGACGCCACGATGGCGCAGACTTTGGTCGTTCCGATATCCAACCCAACAGCAATATCATGTGTCATACAGCATGTTCTCCCGTAAGGTCTTATCCCTGTTTCTGATTCCAGCGAACGATGACCTGATCGTCAAACCTCAGGTCGACGTACTGCAAGTTCTCGGAGCCCCGCTCCCGAACGACGTCATCCCAGAATGATTCAAGCCGCACCAGCTTGCCCGCAATCTCCCCCCGGCCGAAGATGATGGGGACGCCCCACTCGGCAGCATACAGCACGATGTCGCCGCCGTTCCGCAGGCGAACCTCGGAAATGAGGTGATACAATTCTTTGCTCACGAGTCTCGACGTCATGAGGATCTCGAGCGCCTCCCGGACGTCATCGTCTTTGATGGTCGTGCCGGGAGCGAGCGCGATCCCTGACGGCACGCCCGTGAGCACCGGCAGGTCGAAAAGCTGTTTCGAGATCGAATGGGGGAGCACGACTCCGTCTTCGTCGAGATAGAGGATCTGAGCGCTGTTGATGATCGCCAACGGTAGGCGCTCGGCCACGCTAATTTTCAACGTCGCAGGAAGATCGCGCTCCACGACTGCGTCCTTGATGAAATAATGACTGAGGATGCTGCGACGGACAGCCGTCAAATCGATCTCTTCGAGCTGAACATTCTTCTTGATGTTCACCAATTGCATGATCTCAGCAGTCTCGACGATCCGGTTGCCTTCGATTGTCACACGTTTGACCTTGAGATCCGATTTCCAGAGGTTCGCGGCGATCACCAATCCCACCGCGAGAACCAGCAGCATCGCCAGGCCATATTTCACGGGTCGGCTCGCGCTCATGCCACTTCTCGCTTCAACTCGTTCGGGAAACCGATGAACTTCACCTCAAGCTCGAGCAGCACGCCCGCGTTCTGATACACCGTGCGCCGGGCAAGGTCAACCAGCGTCGCGATGTCGGACGCCTTCGCCCCGCCGAGGTTGACGATGAAATTGGCATGCTTCTCGGAGATCTGTGCATTGCCCACACGCTTTCCTTTGAGTCCCGCTTGCTCGATGAGCTTGGCGGCGTGATTGCCGGGTGGGTTCTTGAACATGCTGCCCGAGTTCGGCAGACTCAGCGGCTGCGTCACATTCCGCTTCAGGATCATCTCGCGCCGTCGGGCCATCAACTCCTCTTTGTTTCCTTTTGGCAGCCGGAAGCTTGCGCTCAGAACGATGTCATGGCCGAAGCCGGACTGCCGGTATGCCAACTGAGCATCCTCTTTCTTCACCGTCTGAATCTCGCTATTGCGCAGGATTTCGACTTCAACGAGGTGGTCTGAGATTTCGCCGCCGTGTGCCCCTGCGTTCATGACAACCGCTCCGCCGACGCTGCCCGGAATTCCGGCCAACATCTCAACGCCCGCCAGGCTTTTCTGAATGCAGAAATCCACAAACTTTGCCATGTGAACGCCTGCCTCGGCAATAACGAGATCGTCTTCCAAGCGCATGGTTGACAAACACGCCTCGAGATTGATCGCGGCGCCCCGCAGCCCTTCATCGCTGAACAGAAGGTTGCTTCCTCTGCCCAGCATGAGGTATGGAAAGTTGTTCTTCTGGAAGTACCTGATGATCTCTACGAGGTCGAGCTTATCCGCTGGCTCCAGGTAGTAGTCCGCGGGACCGCCAACGCGCATCGAGGTGTACTTCGACATCGGCTCGTCGATCGCGATGTAGCCGTGGAAGAACTGCTTTATGTCGCTCAAGGAAACCATCAGAACAAGTAAAGATTCACCGCCAAAGGCGGATCAGCCTCCGGCTGAAAAATGGAAAATGAAAAGTGATCGCCCCTTTTTTCCTTTTTAACTTTTCATTTTTAATTGCTTTAAGAATTCTTCCCCATATTTCCAGATATCTCCAGCACCCATCGTGATGACGATGTCACCACTCTTCACGATCGACTTCAGGTGGGCCGGGATGTTCTTCTTGTCGGGAACGTAGTGCGCATCCTTGTGGCCGAACCGCTGCGCTGCGTCGACGATCAGCTCGCCGGTTATGCCCTGGATCGGCTCTTCACGGGCAGGATAGACGTCCGTCACGACGAGGACGTCCGACAACAAGAACGACTTCCCAAACTCCTCGTAGAAGTCACGGGTGCGCGTGTAGAGATGCGGCTGGAAGACACAGACCACGCGCCGCCTCCAGCCCGACTTCGCGCCTGCCAGTGTCGCGCGGCACTCCGTGGGGTGGTGCGCATAGTCATCGTAGAGCGTGATGCCAGCCGCGTCGCCCTTCTTCTCCCATCGCCGATAAACGCCGGTGAACTTCTCGATTCCCGCCTTCACCTTCTGAAACGGGACACCGAGCTCGAGGCCAACGGCGATCGCTGCAAGTGAGTTCTGAACGTTGTGCCTCCCGGGAACCTGAAGTGCGACAGATCCCAGATCCGTCTCTCCTTGGACAACCGTGAAGGTCGACGTATTCTCTTTGTGCCGGATGTCGACGGCTTGAATATCAGCCTGCGGGTTTAGTCCATAGGTGATGATTTTTTTCTTGCTGAGCTGTGGCATGATATCGAGAAGCGCCGGCTCGTCGAG